>Ga0074199_1000637_pt1 | contig 47638 bp, 46 predicted proteins | sample EPASupsiteSAE347_FD_64528 | JGI IMG/M metagenome (GOLD analysis project Ga0074199, IMG submission 64528) | Bioremediated contaminated groundwater from EPA Superfund site, New Mexico - Sample SAE3-47 | ecosystem: Environmental > Aquatic > Deep subsurface > Groundwater > Contaminated ... | reverse complement strand
CGGCTGTTTTTATGCGGGAGGGCGGGCCCCCCCGCCCCGCCGACGCTTTTGTCGTTCGGACGGCCGGACTGGCAGTCCGGCCTTACCTTTTTAAATTACCATACATAAATTTAACATATTCTGATCTCTAAAATTTCTCCGGCAATTTTTCCGGCAATCCCACGGCGCCGACCGCCGCCGTGCCGTATCGGTTGCCCAACCGGACGGCATTTTCAACCGAATCGCCCCGATTGAGCGCCGCTAAAAACCCGGCATTAAAACAATCGCCGGCGCAACTGGTGTCAATCACCTTGACCTTGCCCGGCGCCGGGTATTTTTCAACCTGGCCGTTATTCCTCAAAAGCGCGCCATGCGCGCCGTGCTTTACGACCACGCCCTTGACAGACGCGGGCGGAAAAGAAGCCAGCGCGCGTTCCAGGCCGTCAATTCCGGCAAGGGATTTAAGCTCATCGGCATTCGGCAAAAAAAAGTCCAAATACCTCCAATATGATTTCAATCCGGACAAATCCCATTTGCCGTCCGGATCATGGCCCGGGTCCAATGACACGGTCATTCCGGACGTTTTTGCCCGGCGGATCAGGCCGCCGATATCAGGCTTGAGCTTCTTCTGTAAAAAATATGCCGCCAGATGCAGGTGACCGCCTTCAACCAAATATCCTTCCGCCATATCCTCAAGAGAAGCGGCGGCGACTGTCCCGGAATCGGTTATGTACATGCGGTCTTCCGGATAAGTCAGGGCAACGGTTACTCCGGTGCGCTGTCCGCCTGCCAGACGGACCGTTTTTGAGTCCAGCCCGTATTTTTTCAACTCAGCGATCAGCCAACGCCCGAAGAAATCGTCCCCCACGCTTCCGTAAAAACGGACCGGACATCCGGCCAAAGCCAGCATGCAGGCCGTGTTGGCGGCCGAGCCGCCGATCTTCAGCCGGTAGTTATTGGCCAATATTTCCCGGCCTAATACGGGCATGGTTTCCACGCCGGAAAAAATCAGGTCAATGTTGAGGTCGCCTAAAACTACAATGGTTTTCATTTTTTATCCGCGTTTTACTACTCCGCTCCAGTCCTTTTCAAACTGCGCAATGCCGCTGTCCGTCAGAGGATTGTCGAACAGCTGGTCAAACACCTTGTACGGCAGGGTAACGACGTGCGCGCCAGCTTCCATGGCCTGCAAAACATGCAGGGGCGTCCGCACACTGCCCACGATAATCTCCGATTTAAAATCATACCTGGCGATCATTGCCGCCGTATCGCGGACTATTTCCATTCCATTCACGCCCACCGCGTCTATGCGCCCGACGATGATGCTGACGTAGGCGGCCCCGCCCTTGCAAGCCAGGAGCGCCTGATTTTGCGAGGCGCACATGGTCAGATTGATGCGCACGCCTTCCCTGCTCAAGACCGACAAGGCGCTGATGCCGGCGCGCGTGGCCGGCAGTTTCACAACCGCGTTTTTTCCCCAGCCGGCCAGTTCCCTGGCTTCCCGCACCATATCGGCGCAATTTGAAGACATGGCCTCCACGCTCACGTCGCCCGGGACCAATTCGATGATTTCCCGGGCCACCTTCTCAAAGGCTTTTCCCGACTTGGCGATGATGGAAGGATTGGTGGTTACCCCGTCCAGTACGCCGGTTGCCAGGGCTTTCTTGATTTCGGTCAGATCGGCCGTATCCAGGAATATTTTCATTCTTCACCTCGTTTGTTTTTGTTAATATTTTAATTTGATTGTCCGGCCGCCTTGTGCCATGGATTTATTGGCCGCCTCCATAAACGCAATGACCTCCACCGATTCTTCCGGCGGCGCCGGCGTCTTGCCGGTTTGAAAAAACGCTTTGATTTGTTTCAACAGTTCCGGATATATCTTCCCGATGTCAACCGTTGCGGTTTCCGTTACCTTCTCTTTCCAGACGGTAAACCCGTACGCATGCGCCCCCTTTTTGACGGCCCGGGCTATGCCCAGCCTTCCGTCTTGCCATGTTCCGACCGCCACCGGGCCGTGTTCATAATTCACGCAGCGCACCTCGCGGCAGCCCGGTCCCAGCAAGGCGTACAACGGCTCCACGGCGTGAATCGCATAATAAATCCAGCCCGGCATGGTCGGCCGCAGCATATACGGCGCATACGTCATGGCCGAGAGAATGCGGCCGCCTTTCTTATCCGTAATAACCTTCCGGATTTCCAGCGAGAAGCGCAGCGAGGAAGCGCTGAATACTTTTGCCTTGTGCTTCCGGCATAAATTCAAGATCGCCCGCGCCTTGGCCGCGCTTGCCTCAAACGGCTTGTCAATAAAAAGCGGCCGGCCCTTATCCGCAAACATCCGCGCCAGCTCCAAATGTTTTGCGCCGTCATCGTGCAAAACAAGGATCCCATCCGCTTTCGCCGCCAATTCCTCCGGGCTCGTCACGATCGCAACGCCCAGCTTGCGCACGGTCTCCACGTTTGCCGCCAGTTGCTTTTTTGAGATCATTACCGAAGGAACCGGCATGGCGGCCACCACGCGCAAACCCCTGACGGCCGGCGGTGTCCCGTTGACCTGTTGTGTAAACACCGGTCCATGACCGTCCAAACCGGCTATGCCAAGTTTTAAAACGCCTTTGTTCATGAAAGTTTAACCTCCAACTTGTTGACAATATCATCCGGAACCACGCACGGCATTTCCACCCGTTTTGCGATATATGCGGACTGAAGGGTGGCCATGAGCACGTCAAATCCCTTTAATGTGTTATCCAGGCAATTCGCATGCGTGTTATGGTCGTCATCCAGCCAGCGCGCCATGGCCCGGGTAAATTCCCTCTGGCCGGGGACGTCATCCCCCCATGAACATTTTTCCACATGCGAGGTTTGCATCCCCTCCGCCTGATAGCCCCAATCCCTGTTTTGCGCCCACCAGGCGCGGCCTTTGGTCCCCCAGAAATCAAATTCAAGGTGCTGCCAGAAGTCCGGTTCCCCGATCGTCCCGACCGCGTCTTCCGCATCTTCAAAATACACGGTTACCGAGTTGGGAAAGACATACTGCGCCAGCATATTGGCCGGCGCCGGATGGCCGTAATCATAACCGTTCATCCCGGCCGCCGAAGCCCAGACGCGCGTTGGACTGACGTTATTCATGAAGTATAAGAGCAAATCCACCGCATGCGGGCCCATGGAAAGAATGTTCCCCTTTGTAACACAGCGGATCCAATGGATATCCCCGATGGTCTTTTCGCTCAGAATTTTTCCCAGGTCCTGGCAGGTTTTGAAATACCGTCTTTGCATATTTACCGCTATTTTCAACCCGGTCCGCCCGGCAAGTTCTTTTATTTTTTTCGCCTGGACAGGATTGAGGGCGATCGGCTTTTCAACGATAATCCCCTTGACGCCAAAGCGCGCCGCCACTTCCATCGGCTCTTCCCGGATGGCGGGCGGAGTCACAATATGAAGAATATCCGGCCTTTCCTTCTCCAGCATCATTTCCAAATTATCGTAAAGACGGGATATCTGAAATCGCTTCCCATATTCATCCAGCCGCTCCTTTTGCTTGTCGCAGAGCGCATTCAAGCTTATTTCTTCGATCCCTTCATACGCCTGAATGTGCGCCGCCGCCCGGGGCCCGCATCCCAATACCGCCGACTTATAATGTTTCTGTGACATTGATCCTGCCTCCCTTATTTTTTCTTAATGCCATTAACGTTTTAAGGCTCACCTTCACCCGCGGCGGATCGCCCAGTTCGGCGACCGCCAAATCCGCCTCTGAAAAATCCTCGTTTTCCGTATAGCCGTTTCTGGTGATTACGCATTTCATGCCGGCCGCCCTGGCCGCCAGGAGACCATTGCGGCTGTCCTCGACAACAACACAATCCACCGGTGTTACATTCATTTTTTCAGCGGCCAGAAGGTATATTTCCGGGTCCGGCTTTTTCCTTTTCACCACGTCGCCGGCCAGGATTGCCGCAAACGCCTCCCTGCGCTTTTGCCCCAGAAGTTTTTCCACGAGCAGGTTGACCGCCCTTTCGTTGGAAGTGGAACAAACCGCCAGCAGAATGCCCGCGGCAACGGCTTCATCCACCAGGCGGGCCACACCCGGCCGCAGGGGTATTTGACCGGATGCAAGGATCTCCATGAAATGCTCCGTCTTGGATTTGTGCAGTTGGGCAATCAAGGCGTCGCGGTCGGTCTCATTCGCCGGCCAGCCATGACGGTCAAAATAATAACGCATGCGCTCCTTGCCGCCGGCAATTTTTAACAATTTCCCGTACAAATCTTCATCCCATTGGAAAGTGAATCCCCTTTGCGCAAAGGCGCGGTTGAAAGCCACCCGATGGCCGTCGCGTTCCGTGTCGGCCAGCACGCCGTCGCAGTCAAAGATGAGCGCCTTCATATTTTTTCCCCGGGCTGGCCGATGTAGCCGATTGGGGCAAAGACGCGCGCTTCCTCTCCGGCGCGGGCAAGGATTTTTAAAAGGACGCCGTCCTGTTCCGCCTCTATTTCGAGCACGCCTTTATCCGCTTCCACGGCGCAAATGACTTCACCTTTGCGCACGGCATCATTTTCTTTCTTCATCCATTCCGTGATTGTTCCCGTTTCAATATTTTCGCCCAGTTGAGGCATTATAATTGGTGTTGCCATGATTTTTTACCTCCGATCAGCCGTTTGCATCGTTAAATATGCGCTTCTTTAACATACCACTCCTTATCATCTCAAGCTCTGAAAGGCGGCCGGCAATTTTCCCCAATGCCTGTTTCGCCCGTTCAGCTTCCTCCGGAGAAAAGCCGTCAATCCTGGCCGCTTTTTGCCGCAATTCTTCCCAACCGATTTCAACAAGAAATTTTGTGATATAATCAAAATATTCCTTGTCGTATTCCTGGTAGCTATCCTTGTAGGCCTTAATCCAAACAGCCACTGTCTCAAACTGCCGCTTGAATATCTCGCAATTCATCGCCGCTTTATCAAGCCCGGCGCCGACAAAAACAACCCGGCCGAAATTATCCGGTTCATGAAAATTTTCCGCCAAATGACTCCACGTGGAATACCGGTCGGAATCCGGTGTCGTGGAGTTGCGGGCAACATTGAAACGCCAGACCTCGCCCGAAGCCGGTCTCGCCCCGAATATGTCAAAGGGAAGTTTGACCTCCATGCCGTAAAAATCGCCCCCGCGACAGACCTTTGCGTCCCAGGAAGACGTATTCGGATTTTTTTCCATGTCACGCGATTCTTCCCGGCCGCCATCAGAGCTGACAACCATCTGCCAATATGGCCCGCCGGCCTTCGGTTGGATAAAGATTTCAACACTGTCAACTTTCCAAAAATCCTGTGTAGCCGTCTGGAGTTGACCCATATCCGGCTCACGGCATTCAACCGCCACATACAATGCGGCTGCGGTATGAACCGCGCGAAAAGCAGTCTGCTTTACCGCGGCCGTTCCCGGTTGACTGAGCACGACAAAACCGCTCATGGGATAAGCATTGCGCCAGGCCGCATCATCTGTTTTTCCGTCAAGAACCGGCGGATCTGCAACCAATGGCGCGGGACATATCAGCGGCAATTCCACGCCAAACGCCGTCCGGCCTGTTTGTAATACCATAAGAGCCGCCATAATATACAATGACATCGTTTTCATCTGTCCTCCCTTGCAACCATTTCCTTTAATCCATCAGTTTGAGAATATAGTCAATTATTTCAAGACGGATCACGCCAGGATCGCGTTTCGTATCCAGCGTCTCAAGATAGTTTTCAGCCGATTTGGCAATTCCTGCCTTCTTCCCGTACCAGCCCTTGTTCTTGATAATTAATGATTTCAAGAAAGTTCCATAGCGGATATCGTCAATTGCTTCACGATACCCTTCGATCGCCAGCGTTGGGATTATGCCGTCCACTGTCGGATACGAGAAAACGTGATCACGATATGTTTTATCATCAAAATCATTCCAGATGTCTCCGAATGAATGCTGATAAGCATAGGTCATGGCGCCGTCATATTCCGCCTTCCATAACAGAAAACCGTAATTGCGGCGAAACATTTCAGGATTTTCCGGGCCGCACTGAGGATTGGCGTAGCAGAAAATCTGATGCCCGGCCGAATGCCATTTTTGCGCCTCATTTTTGAGCGGGGCGCCCGCCATGATTAACAGATCAAGTAAATCCCCGACTTTTTCAAAATGACCCTTATATCCGGCCACAAACATTTTTCCTCCGGCCTGATGCACGGTGTCCCACGCTTTGCGCTGTGATACAAGCTTCTCGTCCTTCGCCTCGTCAATGCCATAGAAATACACATCCTTGGCGCCGTACGTTGCCGAAATGGCCCGTATTTGCCGGACGTTTTCCTGAATTTTTTTGAAGCCCGCTTCATCCTGCGGATTCCCTGTCTCCACCGCCACCAAATAGAGCGGCAAGCCTTTCATCCCCAATTCATTGCGTATTCTCAAGTAGGCGCCGAGGTTGTTAAAGTCCTGATAACAGGCAGGATTGAAAATGTTATGGACCAACATGTCTTTAAGTTCCGCGCGAAGCTGTTCTTCGCTCTTACGCTCGGACGAGATGCTTCCGTCAGGATAAGACAATCTACCGCGATAATAAACTGAACTGATAAAATCCTTTCTGGCATCATACCACGTTTTCGGAAGCGGAAGGGAAAACGGTAAAACGCGCAGACGCAAAGCAATTCCGCCAAGCTCGTCTTTTCCTCTTTTTACCCGAATCCGCGCCGTATAAAACCCGGCATCGGCGTCCTCGGGCACGCGAACAGTTATCCAATATTGCTTATTGACCCCGGTTTTCAAATCAAGCGGAAGGAGCTGTTTGCTGTCGCGCGCCGGAAATTCTTCTGGACGATAACTTACCATGGCTGATTTTGCGTTCGTCGGATCGCTGATCCAGATTTCCTTCTTCCCATCCTGAAATTGCAGGGTCATATAGTTCTTTTCTTCGCCCTCATCCACGCGCACAAGACCGTCGTTCTTAAGCAGAAGCTCCGGCGTTAATTTTCGGGTTGTCTTGGAAGAGCTGATCCCTATCCAAGCCGCTCCGGATTGGTACCAGCATTTCACGGCGCGGATATCAATTTCGTCTTTGGGAATGATCTGCCCGCCGCCTTCTTTCTGAAAATCACCGGCCGTCAGAATCAGTCCTGGAATGTCTTTCAGGGCATGGATCACCACACTTGCCGACTCATATTCCCCCTTCGCCGCGATAATCCGCAGTCCGTTTGTCTCCGTGCTTCCGGCCTGCCCGCCTATGCCCGAGCGCCGGCCAGGGAGCTCAGCCAGGGAAACGCCCGCCGGAACAAGATTGTCATGCGGAAGAATTTGAATGCCGACGACCGGATTTTCCAATGTAAAGACACGTATATCCCTGAATTCGATTTTCCCGGCCGGGATCTTTTTATCAGTCGGCCCAACCGGTAAATTCTCCCCAAAAACGTTCAATATATTCACTGCCGCCAGACATGCCAGCCCGGCCAGTAAGACCATAAATTTAGTGATGTTTTGCATGCCTTATGCTTCCTTTCCTTACCTACTTTTATTACTGTTTTACCTCAACCCAACGCTCAACGTTTTTTTAATCGTTATTTTTGAATACCGCCATAAACCTTGCAACCTCGCTTTTGATCCGTTCATACTGCGCATTGATAACTTTCAACGGATCATTTTCTTTTGAATGTTCGCCATAATAATCGGCAAACCCGCAAATGAAAGCGTGTTTTATATGAGTCGAGACATTGATCTTGGCGCATCCGGAGCGGATACACCGGCGAAAAGTGTCGTCCGACAAGCCCGTGCCGCCATGCAGGGCCAAAGGCAGGGCGGTGCGTTTGGCAATTTTTTCAATGCGGTCAAAGGCTATTTGAGGAGTCTCCTTGTAAAAGCCATGCGCCGTGCCCACCGCCGGCGCCAGGCAATCTATTCCGGTCTGTTGGCAGAATTGTTCAGCCTCCGCCGGATCGGCAAGGTTCGCGTCTTTCGTTTTGACCACAAGCGCGTCTTCAACACCGCCGATCCTGCCGATCTCGCCTTCAACGCTGATTCCCACGGGATGCGCCATGGCAACCACTTCTTTTGTCAGGGCAATATTTTCCGCAAGCGGTTTTGAAGAAGCGTCTATCATCACCGAGGTCCAGCCGCCTTCAATGCATTGGCGGATCAATTCCATGTCTTTGCAATGATCCAGATGTAATGCGGCCGGCCCAAGCGATTTATCCGCCAATTCGCGCATCCATCCGGCAATCGCTTTTACACCCCAGAATTTTACCGTGGCGGTTGACGTTTGAACAATGACCGGCGTCTTGACCTCTTCCGCCGCCTTAAGCACGGCCCGCATGGAATTGTAATCCAGAATATTAAAGGCGCCCACGGCCGTGCCTTCCGCCGCGGCCTTCTTAAGCATGTTAACCATATTTTCAAGAGCCATGGACAACCTCCTTGACTGTGTTGATAATATCCGCAACCTGAGGAATACAAATCGTTTCCAGATTGCCGTTATACGGAATCGGAGTGTTTTTTCCCGCCAGAATCCGCACCGGACATTTCAAGGAGGCAAAGGCTTCCTCCTGAATTATTGAGGCAATGTCCGAAGCCACCCCGCCGCGCCGGACCGCTTCCTGAACAATTACAACCCGTCCGGTTTTCCTCGCCGATTGCAATATCAGTCCTTTGTCAAGCGGAACCAACGAGCGCAAATCCACAACCTCGGCGTCAATGCCTTCCGCCGCCATTTTTTCGGCCGCCTCCAGCGCGCGCAAAACCATGTTTGACCAGGCAATCAATGTAACGTCTTTTCCGCCGCGTTTAATGTCCCCGCGCCCAAGTTCGACCGTGTATTCATTATCCGGCACTTCTCCCCTGGTCATGTACAGCTTCTTGTGCTCAATAAAAATTACCGGATCATCATCCCTGACGGCGCTTTTCAAAAGCCCCTTGGCGTCATAGGGCGTGGCCGGCATAACCACTTTCAGGCCGGGCACATGATAAAAAAACGCCTCCAGGCTCTGGGAATGCTGGGCCGCCAGCATGTTGCCGCTTCCACCCTGCGTCCGGATCACGAGCGGCACTTTTCCCCGGCCGCCGGTCATAAACCGGTATTTGGCGGCCTGGTTGACGATCTGATCCATGGCCAGCATGATAAAATCAATGAAGAGAATTTCCACGACCGGCCGCATGCCCGTTATGGCCGCCCCGACGCCGGCGCCCGTGAAACTAGCTTCGGCAATGGGAGTGTCAAACACCCGCGAAGCCCCGAATTCAGCCAGCAAACCGGCCGTAACTTTATACGAACCGCCCCGCTCGGCAATGCCTTCGCCCATTATAAACACGTTTTTATCACGCCGCATTTCCTCAACCAAGGCCTCGTTCAAGGCCTCGCGATACATAATCATTCTGCCGGTTGTATTCATTCACACACCTCCAAAAAAGATTTAACCGAAGGTTCCGGACTGTTTTTGGCATATTCCGCCGCCGCCTCAATTTCCGCTTCAATCCGTTTTTCCAGGGCAAGCATTTCCTGCCCGGCATATCCCGCCTCCAGCAATTTTTTGCGCATGTTTTCAACCGGATCGCGCGCCTTGTAATATTCCAGCCTTTCCTTCGGCATATAAGCGCCCGCATCATTCACATGATGGCCGCCATGCCGGTACGTTTTGGCCTCGATGACAACCGGTCCCTGGCCGCGCCGGCATTGTTCCAATGCGGACAGCGCCGCTTGATAAACAGCGGCCGCGTCGTTGCCGTTCGTCTGCGAAGCCGCCACCATATAACCGGACGCCCGTTTGTATAAATCCGTTGTCCGGCTGGTCTGTTCGATGGGCGTGGACACCGCATAACCGTTGTTCTCTATCAAAAACACCACCGGCAAATTCCAGATTGCGGCCAGATTCAAAGATTCGGCAAAAACGCCGTTATTTGAAGCTCCATCCGAAAGAAAAACTATTGCCGCCTGGCCGCTTCCGCGTATTTTGGCGCCCAACGCCGCCCCAACTGCCATGGGAATGCCTCCGCCGACAATTCCATTTGCCCCAAGATTGCCGAGGTTGAAATCCGCGATATGCATTGAACCGCCCCGGCCAAGACAATAACCCGTTTCCCTGCCGCATATTTCCGCCATCATGGCTTTCAAATCCGCGCCATTGGCAATGCAATGACCGTGGCCGCGATGGGTGCTGACGATATAATCGCCGGGCCGCATGGCCGCGCAGGCGCCGGCGGCAATCGCCTCCTCGCCAATATAGGAATGCAAATAGCCGTTGATCAATCCCTGACGATACAAAGCGCAGCATTTCTTTTCAAACAACCGGATTTTGAAAACGGTTTCGTACAATTTTTTTAATAGCGAGTATTCCGAATCAACCATTTTATCCCCCTCAACTTAACGCACTATGTTTAAGCAAAAAAATTATCGGGCCTCCACCACGAATTTATATTCTTTGCCATGATACAGCGACAATTCTATCTCCAAAACCAGGTCTTTGCCGCAAAACGTCACCCCTTCCACCCGGAATGCCGGCGCCGGCTCCTGAATGTCAAAAAGGCCCGCCACCGCGGAGCCCATCATTTCCACGCCAAGCGTCTGCTCAATCCGCGTCAGATGAAGGCCGTATTCATTGGCATAGATTTCATACAAAGAACCCTCAAGATTTTTTTTGTCTATTCCGGGACACAAGGCCATTGAAATGTAGCGCGTCTCCAGCATCATCGGCGCGCCATCCGCCAGCCGCAGACGGTTGATTTTAAAGACCGGCGCTTTAACCGTATATTGGCGGCCATTGATCACGGAAGAATAATCAGCTTGGATAATTCTGCCATCCAACACCCGCGTCCCGGGCTGTCGGCCGGCCTGAATCATGTTGCGCGTAAAACTGAGAATTTTGTTGATCCGCCGCTCCACAACGTCGGCGCGGACAAAAGCGCCCTTGCCCTTGACTTTTGTGATCCAGCCTTCATGTTCCACCTCCTGCAATGCCTTGCGGGCGGTGGTATTGCTGACCTCGTACTTGGCAATAATTTCATTCTCCGACAGCGTACGGTCGCCCTGCTTGATTTTGCCCGATTTGATGGCGGTAACAATATCCAGGGCAATGCGCTGATATTTCGGCATTAATTCAATATTATTTTCCGTTAACATAACGCACTATGTCCTTTTGCTTAAAAATTAAGCATGTTTTGCGGATATTGTCAAGAATTATTTTTAACTTTTCTGCGGTTGACTCTTTTTCGATTTTGTTTTATATTTCTGATTAATGCTATAAATAGCACTCTTGAGAAATATTATGCAGTATCTGCGGCTAAAGGAACAACTGAAGGAGTTTACGGTCTTTTCCATCGCCGATATCAGGAATCTTGACGGACATTTTCATCGCCGGCGATTGAACGAATGGCAGGAAAAAGGTTATCTCGTCAAAATTATCAAGGGATATTACATCTTTTCCGATCTGGCGCTGAATGAAGGCATCCTTTTTGAAATAGCGAACAGGATTTACAATCCTTCCTATGTTTCATTTGAAATGGCGCTTGCTCATTACGGTTTCATTCCGGAAAGCGTATACGGCGTCACTTCCGCTTCTTCCCGAAAGACGTGTGTGTTCAAGACGAAAATCGCCGTGTTCAGCTATCGGACCATCAGTTCCGGACTTTTTTTTGGATACGACCTCGAGCGAGAAGGCGGCAAGAGTTATAAAATAGCCTCGCCGGAAAAGGCTTTGCTCGATTATTTTTATATAAATCCATCATTTAAAACCGGCGATGATTATGCGAGCCTGCGCATCAACAGAGAAACATTTTTTAAAACGATCAATACAAAAAAAATATTTGACTACCTCCTCCGGTTTCGTCAAAAGACCCTGGCAAGGCGGATAAACGGTTTTCTGGATTTTTTATCCAAGGACACATAAACATGCTTGAATTAAGACAGATAGAGTCATTTTATCCGGAACCATTGCGGTCATTTAAAAAAAATATTCTTCGAGAATATCTGCAGTATAAAATTCTGGAAATCATATTTTCATCGGAATTTTCCCCGGAATTGTTCTTCATGGGCGGAACGGCCATCCATATTGCGCATGGGCTTCCCAGATTTTCGGAAGACCTGGATTTTGACAATCGGGGATTGAGCAAGGAAAATTTCATCCGATTGACCGAGCTTGTTCGGAGAAAACTGGAACTTCAAGGATGCGCTGTGGAGACGAAAAATTCCTTTACCGGAGCTTATCGGGCATATCTGCGCGTAGCCGATATCCTGTATCAGAACAAATTATCGGCCCACAAGGAGGAAAAAATGCTCATTCAACTTGACGCCGATCCACAGAATTTCCTTTATCATCCGGATAAAATCATTATAAATAAATTCGACGTATTTACCAGAATCAGCGTCGTTCCCTTGGATTTGCTTCTTGCCCAGAAAATTCATGCCATTTTTGCGCGGCGCCGGCCGATGGGCAGGGATTTCTATGACGCTATATTTCTCTTCGGTAAGACGGCCCCCAATTTTGATTATCTGAATTTAAAAATCAAAATCAGAAATTTTACCGATCTGAAAAGCCGACTCGCCAAACACTGCGGAAATCTTGACCTCAAGAAATTGGCAAGGGACGTGGAGCGTTTCCTATATATTCCCGATGACGCCCGAAAAGTCTTGTTGTTCAATGATTTTCTGGAAGGCATCGAAAAAACATAAATGTCTTTACGCAAACCATCGCAGGAAACAGCCGGCATATTAAAATGAAAATTTATCCTGCCGAAAACGGCATTACTCTGCTTCAATTCCTTGCCGGCCGCCTCGGCGTTTCGCGCAACAAGGCCAAGGAAATAATTGACCAGCGCCGCGTTTTCGTCAATGGAAGGCGGACCTGGATGGCCCGGCATTGCCTGAAAACGGGCGATCAAATTTCGGGTTCCTTTAGCGTGGAAAATCCGGCGGAAATCGAGCGCGCCATCATTCTTTACGAAGATCGCGATTATCTGATTGTCAACAAACCCTCCGGCCTGCTCAGCAACGGTCCAAACAGTCTGGAACAGAAATTGTCCGCCCTGCTCGGCTTGCCTGAACTGTTAGCCTGCCACCGTCTGGATAAAGACACTTCCGGTTGTCTGATATTTGCCAAACATCAAAAAGCCAAGGAACGGATTATTACGCTGTTCGTAAAAAATGAGATCACAAAAAAATATGAAGCCATAATTCGCGGGTATCCGCCGAAAGAAATTATGACGATTACAACGCCCGTTGACGGACAGAAAGCCATAACGCATATCCGTCTGCTGGATGCGACGCCGGCGGCCAGCCACGCGAAACGCCATGCCAGCGGCTTGGTAAATGCGGCAAGCCGTGCCTCCGGCTCGGCAAGTCATATTTCAATTTCCATTGAAACGGGGAGAACGCATCAGATAAGAAAACACCTCGCTTCAATCGGCCATCCTGTGCTGGGCGATCGGCAATACGGCGTCGGCCATGAAATTCCCCGGCACGAAAGATTAATCGGGCGGCAAATGCTGCACGCCGCCGAAATTACATTCATTCAGCCTTTTACGGAAAAGCCGGTCCACTCCAATGCCCCTCTTCCCGCCGACATGAAAGAATGCCTGAGACAGTATCATCTGGCATGAATCCATAAAACATGCCCGGCTGAGACAGGCAAATCAAAATCATATCCCGAGAAATCCGCTTGTAACAAGCATAATGGATATGTAAAACTGACCTGCCATGACAAAATTCTTTAACCGCTTGTTTGGTCCGAAAGAAGTCCGGCCCCTGTTTCCATCTCTGCTGATCATCCGGCCACAGATTGAGCTGATTCTCCTGATAATAGTGATTTGTGCCGCGGCTTTTTTCAGGTTATATCAGCTCGGCGAGCCCGCTTTCCGGGCCGACACAATGATTTTCCTGGATTTCGCCCGTCAGCCGATTAGTCCGCTGGAAGTTTTTACCAAATGGACAACCACCCTTGGCATGGACAAGACCGGTCAATTTCCTTTTGCCGCGGCCTGGATGAAGTTGTTCTTGAACATCACGGGCGCCCAACCAACTGCATTTATGGTCCGGCTCCCTTCGGCATTATGGGGAATTTTGGCCGTGCTGGCCATATACGGATGCGGGCGTGTCCTGGCGGGGAACGCGTTCGCCCTGTTTCTGGCGGCGTTGTTTGCGTTGAACCCTTTTCATATCGGGATCAGCCGCGAAGCCTATTTTTACCCCCCATTGATTTGCGGCAGCACATTTATGCTCTGGGCAATTGCTTTACAAATCCGAGCGAGCAGAGATAATAATTCATTACCGGGCGCGTTTTATATCCTGCTGGCATCGGGATTTTTTCTGACGACTTATTCCCAGCCTTCATCCTGGTCATTCGCGTTTATGTCCGTTCTGATACTTCTCTGGTTGCAGATTAAAATCAGTTGGCAGAGCCGTGGAATTGCGCCAAGCCTTATATGGATTGCTCTTATTCTGGCGATAATCGGAATTCCATTGTTGTTTACCGACTGGGCGTTTCCGCAGATGATAAACATATCAACTCCTGCCCATAAGGAATACGTTAAACGGATATTCGGGATCAATCACGTGCCCATCTTTCTTATGTTGGCACAAACCCTTTTCTCGTTTGAATGGGGCATGACGCTCCCGAGGACATTATTCACCGTTGTTGTCATTTTATTGGGTGTGACGGTAACGGTCAGGTTGTGGCGCCGTTCGATCATTATTCCGGTACTTCTTGTTTTGCTGGCGGGCGGCATTCTGTTCCTCGTGACTGTCCGCTATTTTTTGATGGAACATTCCAGTTCAAGATATTTACTGGCTTTTATGCCGCTATATTTGACCTGGCTTGCGCTGGGGTTATGGTTTTTTAACGACTTGGCGCGCGGTTTTGCAAAATTTCGGATTCCCGCCTGGGCGGGAATGACAGGCACAACATGTGACGGTAAGTTTCAAAGGCGGATTATCGCGGCGGTTTCCATCGGCATCATGGCCATCGCGCTCGGTTTGAATATCCGGCCCGCCTGGCTTGCCACCCAATTGACCGGCAAGCCGATTCCCTACTGGGATATTGTCCATTGGTGCGATAAAAATCTTCCGCCGCGGACACTGGTCCTCGTGGAGCGGTGGCTGGATCCCTGGAATGAACTGCGGGTTCATAATTCCACCAATGTTTATTTTACATTTCCCGTCCCTTCCGAGCCGCCGGATGTGTTTAAAAAGATGAATTGGCCTTTTGCCGCCCGGCAATTCATGGAAAAATTTCCGGATGCGGCCTACCTGGAGTTTTCAAAATCAGAACGGCAAAGAATGGGACTGGTGACGAACTGGTTCTTTGCCCGAAGCGTCTCCTTTACCAACGAAGCCGCCGTAAAATTGGCGCAATTGCGCCTGGCCCACCGGGAAGAGTTTTTTGACCCTCAAACCAACCGGCTGATTATCACCGTTTTTTATAATACCCGCGAGGATGTCCTGGCTCAGGCCCGGCAGGCGGGAAAACAATATCTTACCCTTTACGGTCCGGAATGGGGCTATGTAAAACTCTGGCAGCAACTGCAGGATTTCCGCGATTGGCGTATTCTTGAAAAAGAGGCTTCCCTGGATGTCTATAACCTGACCGCATCCACGAATCGCGTGACGCTCAAAATACGCGGCATGGCCATGAACGGCATGAAACGCGTTTTCGCCGAAGACGGGCAATACCATGACTTCCGCCATCTGCAGTTGGATGAATGGACATTAAAGGATATTACTTTACAACCGGGGCTTAACAAAATTATCATTTCGGATTCCCTGTGGTCCGCCGCCAAAATTCCATTGCTGGCGGATCAAATTAATATCCATGTGACCAGTGATGCTGAACGCCCGGCATCAGCCCCGGCGCGGTAGCGATGCGGGGCGGGCGCGATGGTTAGCCGGATTAATCGCCAACAAGTCCTCGCCGTGCAGAGTCGTACTGTATCCCTTCCTCTTCAAAAGATTGAGCATTGCGCGGAATTCATCATCCTGAAGATGTTTGTGTTCCAGGGCAATAATCCATGGCCTGTACCGCTCAAAATTAACGGTGGCCAATATCTTATATTCATACCCCTCGGTATCCATCAACAATAAATCCACGCGTTCAACATCATTCTTTTTGCAGAGAGCATCGAAGGTGATGACCTTAACGCTTGACTCAACAATATATGGTTCTATTCTCGATCCACATAGCTTGATTAGTTGGTTCTTGTCGAAACATGCGGCTCCTTGTCTCCAACCCAATTCGCCAAACTCAGGTGAGATATGAAAAAAAGGCAAAGCCGCATCCTCAGAACCGATTGCGACATTCTCAAAAACGAACCGCCCTTCATTCCTGTAATTTTGCCTTAATCTCCGGAAATAGTCACGCACAGGCTCGACGAAAATCCCTCTCCATTCGGGGTGCGATAATACCAGTTGCCTTATCGGATCGCCCATCAAGCCATCGTTGGCCCCAACTTGGACGAAACGGAGGGATTGTTCATTTTTCAGAATGCGGCGAAGTTTGCATGCGAGGCTGGAACAAAAGCATCTCAAAACGAGCCGCGCGGGATAATACAACCACGGCCACTTTTCAACATGTTTGGCAATTCTATCTTTCAGCATAGCTCCCATCACTCCTCGTCGGTTAACAAAAGCGTCATCACCATATTTATATAATCCACATTTCCATTTTCAATATCGGCGTTCTGGATAAACTCAAACAATCTTGAGATAGGATCCAATCCGGCGCAGAATGTGGCGAATGTAACGCGGCGAGATAAGACAGAAAACGATCATTTTCCAATAACGTAATTTCAGCAAATCGATGAAAAATCGAGCCAGGATCAGCGTCTTGAATTCCTTCAGCAACCGGGCAATATCCTCGGCGGAAAGAGCGTCGGTGCGCACCACGATGGTGTTTGGCGAAAAGTCATCATAATTGTCAGATAACTTATGCCCTTTTGCCGTCACTTCCCGGTCAAAGGCCGTACCGGGAAAAGGAATCACGGCCCCAAAGCCCGTCACATAAGGATGCAATTCCCGCCATAAGGCAATGGTATCTTGGAAAGTTTCCCGGCTCTCGCCGGTCAGGCCGATCATAAAGGATGCCTTGGTTTTCAGGCCGGCGGCATGGGTTAAACGGAAGGCGCGTTTCAGTTCGTTGAGAGTCAGTCCCTTGCCCATGGAATCCAGCATTTGCTGATTGCCGCTTTCCACGCCATAGAAGAGCAGCCAAAATCCGGCGGCTTTGGCCATTTTGAGCAGCTTTTCATCAACCAATCGCTCGTTGGCCCGAAAAGAAGTCGTGAAATACATTTTTTTGTTGAGCTTCTTGTCAATCAGTAATTGAAAAATCTCCTCCGTCCAGCTGCGTCGGAGGTTAAAAGTATCGTCTTGAAAATAGATTTCACGAATCCCGTATTGTTCATGCATCCACTCAACCTCGCGCACAATCCGGGCAGGCTGGCGAAAGCGCACGCTGTTTCCCCAGATCGACTTGTTACAGAATGTGCATTGGAATGGGCATCCGCGCGAACCCATGATGAACATGGTCGGATAAGCCATCTGCGGATCCGCCCCGGCAAAACGTTTGATGTTGATCAAATCCAACCTGGTCAGGGGAATATGATCCAGATCGCAACTTAACGGCCGGGGAGGCGTTTCTCCGCCATGGTAACAGATACCCCGGATTTCAGGAATGGGCCTGCCCTCCACGATCTCCATGAACGCGTGTTCCCCCTCGCCGGTCACAACCACATCTATCCCGGGAAAATCGGTTAAAATTTTATGCTTTAGCGCCGAGGGATGCGGCCCCCCGGCCACAACGAGTATCCGGTCATTGATTTGCTTGGCTAAGACGCTTATCTCGCGGGCTGAGTGTGTTTGGAATGTGCTCATGGTGATGCCGATGATGTCCGGACCGAAGTCCCTGATCTCCCCTTCCAGCCGAGACCGGGTAATGCCGTCAGCCACCAAATGCAATACCTTCACCCGATGGCCCCGCTCCAACAACATGGAACCCAGCAGTAATAAAGCGCCGGACGGGAAGGCCTCGTACAACATAGTTTTTTTGTTTTCCGAGGGGTTAATCAACAGGATGTTTTTTGCTTTTGTCACAATCGCCTTATTCCTTTCCTCGTGGTCATTGGTCATGAAGCAATATTCTTCCGTCACACGTCGCGGTCAATAATGTTACCATCATACACTTCGCAGGGGTACTCATGCGTCAGATAAATCTTGGTGTCAAAAAGGAATTTCTTCGTTATGTTGCTCATCATGGCCGCATCATCGCCGCCATTAGAGTGCCGCAGGAAACGCTTTGCCATTTCAAAACTATCGCCGGACCGCACACGCAAGAAGCTCCCCCCTCCCCATTGGCGGGACAATTTGCAGGGTGAATTAAGGCGCAAAATATTGCGCTTAATTCTCGATTAGAGTAATGCTTCTTTGTTCTCTGGTCAATAATATTCACCGCATGACTTTGTCTTCTTGTATTGATATTACTTCCGCATTCCCGGGGAAGAGGACTGCGGAGACGCCGCCGGTCGTATGGCTTAAAATCAGCGGCGCGCCCGCTATCAATTGCCGCTTCCATTGACCAATCGCGTCAGAATGCAATGGATGGGTAAGTTGTTCCAAGGAGCAGGCGCGGTTTGGAACGTTTTATGATTTGCGGCGCCATAATTCTGCCCTGTTACCGCAACATGTTTTCCACTTTAGCGATGACCTCATCCAAGCCGATTGCCTCCATGCATTTTAATTGCGCTTTCCGCCGATTGCTGTCCGCACCCCAGTTCATATATCCGCAGCCGGCCACCGGCGAGTCAATCGCTTCGGCCCGCGGTCCAATCGGTCCCCACCGTTTCGAACTGGTCGGCCCGTGAAGGCTCAACACACTGGTCCCCAGCGCCCCGGCAATATGCGTTATGCTCGTATCAATTGATACGACGAGCGAAGCCTTTTCAATCGTGCGGATCAGTGTGATAAAATCCAGACCTGCGACACTTTCCATGCGCCGGCCGGCCCATTGGCAGGTTGTCATGAATTCCTCCGCCCGGCGCTGGTCGCCATGTCCGCCGGTCAGATAGACCATGAAACCCTTGTCGTTCAGCCAGCGCGCCAATTCGCGCCAATGCTCACAAGGCCATTCTTTCAGCCTTGCCCAGGTGGCGCTTCCCGACCACAGGTGCAGTATGACAAAAGGCTTGCAAGGAATAAAAGTGGCCGGCATGTTCCGCATCCGCTCCGTCAATTCGATAAGGGGTCCATGCCCAGTCTTGACACCCAGCTTCTGAACGAGCGAACGATAGTTGTCCAGTTCGTGCTGGTCAAAGCGCAGGGGCAAACATTCGTCATAGGCATAATGACGATGCTGTCCGGGCGTGCGGAAGCCGATCGTCCATTTTGCGCCGCTGAAGCAAGAAAGCAACGCCTCCACCCGCGACCATTCTCCAAGGTCAAGGCAGATATCGGCATGTTTCTGGCGAAGCTCCATGACTGATTTCCATGGCTTGGTTAACGAAAGGCAGACCAACTCGTCAAATACCGCCAGCAAAGAGGCTAGCGGGTAGTTAAACGGACCGCAAACAAGCACAATGCGGATACCAGGCAAAGCCGCGCGCAAATCACGCGCCACGCCGGTTACCAGAACCGCGTCCCCAATGCCGTCAAATTTCATGATAATGACCGTGCGGATATCCGCCGGCGCGGGACGTTTCCTGGAAAAAATCAATCCGAGCACAAAAAGCACGGCGCTGCCGACCCATCGGTCAACGAACCGCACAGGGCCATAGTGATCCTTGGAAACATATTTTATATGATTCTGGAACATCAGCGTGTTATCTGTCGGCAAGATCCGATTGTTGGCCGCCTGCGGAAAAACCTATGCTTTCCTGAACGAAGTAAAGAGGACGCTTCTTGTTCTCTTCGTAAATTCTGCCGATATACTGGCCGATTATTCCCAGGCTGATCAGTTGAATGCCGCCGAGGATGAGGACCGATACCATTACCGTCACCCAGCCGGCCACCATTCCGCCGGGATTACGCAACTTACTGACAATAATACTGATTACTTCAAGAACGCCGAGTAAGGCTATAAACACTCCCAAACCCGTAACCCACAAAAGCGGCGAGCTGGAAAAAGAAGTAACCGCATCCCAGGCGAGGACAAATGATTTCCAGACCGGATACTTGGTTACGCCGGCTGTGCGCGGGTCCCGCTTATAAATTACAGCGCAATGGGAAAACCCAACCCAGCTGGTCAAGCCGCGCATGAAACGATGCCTTTCCCGGACTTTCTTGAGGGCCTCAACCACCTTGCGGTCCACCAGCCGGAAATCGCCGGCATTGATCGGAATTTCAAAGTCAACCAGCCGCCTGAAAATCCGGTAAAAGAGCGCGGCCAGCGCCTTCTTGACCCAGGTTTCGCCCGCCCGCCGCTCACGCACGGCATAAACGACTTCAAAACCCTCCTGCCATTTTTCTATCAGGCGCGGGATGACTTCCGGCGGATCCTGCAAATCAGCGTCAATAATCACCACCGCCTCGCCGCCGGCATAGTCAAGGCCGGCGGTAATCGCGATTTGATGGCCGAAATTTCTGGAAAGTTTGATCAGCTTGACCCGTTGGTCTTCCCCCGCCTTTTCCGCCACCCAGCGCGCCGAACCGTCCGAACTGCCGTCGTCAACAAAGACCATTTCAAGGCCTTCGCCGTATTTGGCCAGCGCTTCAGCAAGCCGGCGGTATAAAATCGGCAGGTTTTCCGATTCATTGAGAAAAGGAATTACGATGGATAATTTTATTTTTGTCAAAACAGGCGCTAAAATCACGCTTACCCCCTTCTTGATGATTTCTACAGGCCTCTAAAATCATGGACGCTCGTTAGTCTGTCAGGGATGAATCTGGCCGTCTGGCATGATTGTGCCGCTGAAAACGGCGCCATTCGTTTTAGCTCCTTCCATGGTTGCTCCGGTAAGATTGGCCCCGCTGAGGTTGGCCTCTATAAGCACGGCTTTATTAAGGTTCGCGCCGATCATTAAAGCTTTTTGCAAATTGGCATTTGTCAAATTGGCATTTTTCAGATTGGCATTGGCCAGCTTGGCGTTGCTTAAGTCGGCCTGATAAAGAATGGCGCCTTCCAGATTAGCCCTGGTCAAATCGGCCCGGCTGAGTTTGGCGCCTTTGAGAATTGATTTTTTCAGGCTGGCGTCAGATAAATCCGCGGCCGTGAGATTCGCGCCGGAAATGTCAACTTCGTCCATTTTTGCGCCGCGAAAATCTTTGCTGAGCTGAACGCTTCGAATCTTCTGCAGACATTCTTCCTTGGTAAGGTCACTGCCGCGGATATCTTTGGCTTTGATATCAATTTTTGAAGAGGTTGAGGGAGCGGCCAAAGCCGATGATAAAAAGACGATAGAGAATAGAGCACAGACTATGGGCATAACGACATGCAGCGTATTATGTTTTGATGTCAAGGAATCCCTCGAGTTTTTGAAGCCTCGTCGGATGGCGCATTTTACGCAGGGCTTTCGCCTCTATCTGGCGAATGCGCTCCCGCGTAACATTGAACATGCTCCCCACTTCCTCCAGCGTCCGCGGGCATCCGTCAAGAATGCCGAAGCGCAGGTGGATGACCCGCTGTTCCCTTTCTGACAAGGTATGGACCACTTCCTGAAGCCTTTGGCGCAAGAGGCTGTAGGCGGCCATTTCCGAAGGATTTTCAGCTGATTTATCCTCAATAAAATCGCCGAAGGTCGTGTCATCGCTGTCACCCACCGTGGCCTGCAGCGAAATCGGCTGCTGGGACATTTTAAAAACTTCCCGCACACGTTCGACCGGCAGATTAATTTCGCTGGCAACTTCTTCCGGGGTGGGTTCCCGGCCAAAGTCCTGCAACAGCTGTTTTTGAACCCGGACAAGTTTGTTGATTGTTTCAATCATATGGACGGGAATGCGGATCGTCCGCGCCTGGTCCGCTATGGCGCGGGTGGCCGCCTGCCTAATCCACCAGGTGGCATAGGTGCTGAATTTGTAGCCCCGTTTGTACTCAAATTTTTCCACCGCGCGCATCAGGCCGGTGTTGCCCTCCTGAATAAGGTCAAGAAACATCAGTCCCCGATTCATATATTTCTTGACGATACTGATTACAAGCCGCAAGTTTGCCTCCGCCATTTCCGTCCGGGCCTTCTGCGCTTTTTTCAGCCATTCCCTTAATTGCTGGCACTTTGCGTCAAATTGTTCACCCTTCATCCAGACAATGTTTTCCAATTCCTTGAGTTCAGACTTGACCGACCGCAAATTTGCTCCTTTTTCGGCATTTTCCGGATGTTTGCGCCTTTCCAGTTTGCGCAGACGGTTTAAGGCGTCCTTGTATTGCTGGCAATATTTTTCAGCAACAGCAATAAAATCTTCTATTGCTTTCTGTTTAAAATGAAACCCGTCCAGCATGCGCGCATAGGCGCGATGGGCGGCGGCAAAGTTCGCCTGGCAGCGTTTTAATTTTGCCTGGCTGGCCGCGCTGCTGTTCATTTTTTTGAAAATCCTGGTCAGTTTTGTATGGGCGGCGCGGACTTTATTTTTCAGGGCCGGGAGCAGTTTGAAATATTTGTCGCGCCCATCAACGTGCTTGTCAATAATGATACGGTCAAACCGGTCCTGGCCTTCCTCAAGCCGGTCGGCAAGGCCAAAATACGCTTCGAGTGAAAAGCCGAATTCCTTGAAAAGCAGGCGGGAATTGATTTCCGCTTCCTCAATCCGTTTGCAGATTTCAACTTCCTGGGCCCGGGTAAGCAACGGCACTTGCCCCATCTGATGAATATAAGAGCGGATTGGATCGTCAATCGCATCAAGGGATTTGGCTTGTTCCGCCCGTTCCGCTTTTTCGGCCTGCTTTTTGTATTGCTCCACATCCGAGGCGTCAATTATTTCAATGTCCATGCCTCGCAAAAGCAGAATGAAACCTTCCAGCTCATCCGGATCAATCAAGTCGTTCGGCAGAGTTTCGTTGATATCCGCGTAAGTGAGATATCCCTGTTCGCGCGCCACCTTGATCAGCTCCTTCACTTTTTCATGAAGCTCATCACTGCTTAACTTTATCCGTAACTGCGCGCCCAGATTCAGGGTCGGCAGTCCTTCCTGGTCCGTCTGCTCAGCCTTGCCATGTTTGGATGCCTTCTCGGCGGCAGAAGAGGCGGGGGGAATATTTTTGGCCGATCCCTTAACCGGTTGGCGCGTCTTCTTTGTGATTTTTACGGCTTTTTTTGCCGGTTCACTGGCATTCTTTTGTTTGTTGGCTTTCTTCATATATCGGCTGATTTCGCTCTGGTTGTTAAGACATTATAACCGAGCCAACGGTCGGAATTGAACCGACGACCCGTGCATTACGAATGCACTGCTCTACCGGCTGAGCTACGTTGGCTAAAAATACAAGAAAATAATGATATATAATAAATTAAAGGTGTCAACACCTCTTTTGCCAGCCGCAAAAAAGATATTTGTTGCGAGAGATATTGTCTCCAGGGACAAAATGTAGTATCTTTCCTGCCATCGGGCCCGTAGCTCAGTTGGTCAGAGCAGGGGACTCATAATCCTCTGGTCGTAGGTTCAAATCCTACCGGGCCCATTCCGCCTTTGTCAGGAATTTGAAAACCGCTTGACAACGAGCTTGATAAAGAGTCAAATGTTTCACTATTGACAGAAGAAAATTAATTTTTAACCCTGGCTGACTACTAAAAATTAAAGCGTAATTCACAGGACAGGTAAAAATGGCTTTTTTAATCGGCATGTCCGGCACAGTTAAGGGACAGAAGTTTGAGCTTAACAAAGACCGGACGACCATCGGACGGGCGGCAAATAATGATATCGTTGTGCAGGATGAGGCGGTTTCATCCCAGCATTGTTACATATCGCGGCGGGGAAACACTTTTATCCTGCATGATCTTAATTCCACCAATGGAACCACTCTTAATCTACAGCCGGTTTTGACTGAAGCCACACTGCAAAACAAGCAGGTTATTCAGGTTGGCGCTTCCGAGCTGATGTTTGAAGGCGTTCCGCAAGAAGGCGTCACCTCAACGATTCAGCCGGTAACCGACGTGATCGTGGAAAAATCGCCGGTTACAGCGCCGAAATCATTTTCCAGCGTTTCGCCTTTCGGAGCGCGTTACAAGAGCCGGAAGGGATTATGGCTCGCTCTGGTCCTGATCTTTGGATGTATAGTCCTGATCGGCATGGTTTATTTTTGCATTGAACTGACGAAGTGAAATCTTCGCGAAACACCGTTGCCGGTCTGGCGCTGGTTGAACTGCTGATTGCGGCGGCCATTGCCGGATTGCTGCTTGCCGTGATTCTGGCGGTCTACGGGTCAATATTGAATACGGTCGCGGCTCAAAGCCGCTGGCGGGAAAAGATAATGCCGGCCGCCGACGCGCTCGATATTATTATCCGGGATCTCGCCTGCGCCGTTATTCCCTTCGGCGTTACCAACCAACCTTTCACCGCGGAATGCCCCGCAACCCCGGGAACAAACTTTCAAATGATTTTTTACAGCGCCTTCCCGACCGAAACTTCAAACGATTGGCGCAGTTATTCAATCAGCCGCGTTTGTTACTCTTTGCAGACTACCGGCATCGGCGCAACCGCCGAATCAGTTCTGACGCGGGAATGCCGTCCTTTCCGCACTCCTTCGCGCAATCCGCTGGCGGCCGGAGAAAAAAAATGGCGGGGAATAAAAAAAATAAATATCAATTTCTTTGACGGCTTAAAGTGGACCAACCAATGGGGTGGCGGCAAGGTCACCAACACCCTCCCGCAGTCCGCCCAAGTCAGTTTGACCGCCGGAAAAAATGATCCCCGGGAAATCGGGTCGGAGGTTTTTATCAATGCCGGCCGGCAAATAGTTCCTGAGAAGTCAAAACTATCAAAATGATCCTCTTTGTGAAAACGCCTGATTTTCCCGCCGACTTTCAAATTGACGCGCAAGAGGGATCCGTAATTTTCAACCGACGGAAAAAATCCCGGTAAAAGCCCCGATCGCGCGTGAGAAGACGGTCGCACATTGGTATCAATCGCCGTGATCATGATTTTCCCCGCAATGCCTCCATGAACGCGTTCGTAGTCTTATTCAACTTGAGACACCCCATGACGCGGCTGACGGGATCGCCGCCAGACGCCTTGACCACGATCAGGCGCCCATTTTCTTCATGGAAATCCAGAATGGTTTTCGGCGTAATTCCCATCCGTTGACGCAATGGCTTGGGAATGGTCACTTGCCCGCGCTCGGCCACGATGGCATTCATTGATAATTCCTCCCCATAAAGTATGGATTCGTATTTATGATTGCATGCTCACCAAAATCAGATCATGTCAATGCGCATTTTTTGAGGGGGTTTTGCTTGGGTGTAGGACAAATCATTTGATCCCTTTCGGTAGCCACCCACCCCGGCCAAGGGCCACCCCTCCAAGGGAGGGGACCTTTCAGCCACAGGCTGATCCGCGGCGGAAAGAACTTCAGATGCAAAAGGTTTAGATCCCCTCCTTGGAGGGGTACGCGACGCGGGGGGTGGGGCGGATTGCATTTTCCAATCGCGCCAGCGCGCTCAGCATCTGTTTATCGCCCGTTTCCTTTGCCAGCTCGCTGGCCTTATTAAATGATTCCTGCGCTTTTACATTGTCGCCGTAAAGGAACATACTGCGCGCCGCGCGAAAATGGCGGTCAAATGCTTCCGACCGCTTATTCGTGGCCACGTAGGCGTCCCCGGCATTCTGGAGGGCGGCGGCCATGTCAAAATATCGCCGGGCCTTCTGATACAGCGCGGCGGCTTCATCAAAACAGCCGGCCGCCTCGGCCGGGCGCTTTTCAAGAAGCAATGCGCGGCCGCGCGTCTGGACAGCCTTGGCCTGCACGACCGGATCGGAGGATTTCAACAGATCAGGGTTAAGTTTATCCAATTCTTGCAGAGCCAGCTTGCCGTCGCCCTGGTCATTTGCCAATTCCGCGAGGAACAGTTGCAGTTGCAGACTGATAATGCGGCCATTTTGATCACGCGCCGCGCGGGGTAAATTGTTAAGGGTGTCCAGGCCGGACTTGGCGGTCGCCAATGCTTCATTCGTCCGGCCAAGACAGCGCAAAATTTCAGCCCTCAGCAGAACGGCTTCCGGCAAATCAGCGCCGGCTTTAGCCGACTCGAATTGAGCTTCATCCAGCAATTCCAGCGCCTCGTCATATTTTTGCATTTGAGCCCGGCAGGCCGCCAGATTGTATGCCAGCCGCGCAATTTCAGCCGGTTGATCGGCCAGCCGGGCGCGGTCCAGGGCCTTCTGATAAAAAACGGAAGCCCTTTCCATGGATCCGGACGAATAGGCGTTTTTGGCGGCGGCGGCATTGCGTTCTATTTCGGCGTCGGGACGATAAGCGATGCGCGGCGATCCGCATCCGGCAGTAAATAATAAAACGGCGGAAGAAAGGATTAAGTATGCTGATAGGAATTTTAAAAAGGTAGGGCGAGGCGTCCCTGCCGAGCCGTCTGAAGAGCGGCTCGCCCACGCTGAAAGCGTGGTAAACCAGAGGGCTTGCCCCACGTCCCGCGGGGTTCGCCCTACCAGATGGAGACTAATAAAGTCGCCCCATTCTTCATGACCTGATTTATTTCTCATTTTGACTCTCCCGGGCCTGTTTCCCGTTTTTCCGGCAGACTGATCGAGGCGGGCGAAATTATTTGACTGCTGTCAATCGGCTCAACGTACTTTCGCAAAAGCCAATGCCGCTGAAGGGCTTCCAGCGTTACCTGGGCGGAACGCAAAGTATCCTGCGCCTGAAGGAGCATACTGGGCAGATCATTGCGCAGAACGTTTTCCCCTTCCCGCAGAGTGCTTTTTGCCTGCACGGCCAGGGGCGCAATCTCGTCCATGACAACCTTGGTTTGTTTTAAGACCGGGATAACATTGGTATGCAGGTCGTCAATCAGGCGCGTGGCCTGTTCAATAATCTGGGTATCCCTGACGCATTTAATCATACTGCCATCCGGCATGACAGGATCGCTCATATTGCCGGAAGATATGTCAATATAAGAATCTCCGGTAATAATCAGGGCCTTTTTTACAATGGCCCTGGAATTAATCCGCACAAACGGATGAAAAGATTCCTTGATGACCAGGGTGGCCGTTAAAATACCATCGCTGGAAGGCACAATTGAAGCAACCGTGCCGGCCACCGCGTCGCGGATGCGGACGTCCGAACCTTTTTGCAACCCGAAAGACCCTTCTTCCGTGGCAAATTCAGTATGGAGTTTGAATTTAGATTCAAAAAATCCCTGGGCCCGGCCGGCCAGAAAAATCCCGACGATTAATAAAACAATGGCGCCTAAAACAAACGCGCCGACAATTTCGTTGACGAACCGGAACTTAAAAGGCTGATTCATGGTTGTTTATCCCTCCACCAATAACATTTCCGCGCCCTGCATGCGATAACGAATTTCTTTTGTCCGGATTGGAGCGTTCCAGACCATATCCCGGTCGGTCTGCCAGATTGCCGCCGCGCCGCCACTAAGCACGGCCTGCACGGCATCAATTAGTTTTTGCAGATTATCATCCGGCACGCCCGCCTCGGGACGCTCAAGCAGTAATAGCAAAGGTTTTCCGATCAGCGCCCGGACCCATTCCGCCATTTTCAGTTCGCGTTTGGATACAAATGCCGGGCGCTTGCGCGGCGTTTCCGGCAGGCCGAAATATTTTGCAAGCGCATCCGCTTCCGCGATGATCTCGCGCTCCGGTCTTCCGGTATGGTGGCGCTGGGATAAAGTCACATTTTCAACCACATTAAGATTGCTGACCCAGCTGTTTTTCTCAAACACCCGCCCAATCCGCGCGCGGGCATTCAGTTCCTCAAGCGGCGCAAACGAATTCCAGACCTGGCCCTGCCAGCGGATAGATCCGGACTGCGGGGCGATGAGCCCTTCCGCCGCGTCGGCCATGGGAAGATTTTCGTTTCCGGCCTCCGGTTTGACAAGCAAAAGACATCCGGGCGGGAGATTGAATGTCAACCCGCGCATTTCGGCCTGTTCCTGTCCGGCGCCCGGTAAAATGACATTTGAAAATTCAAGAATGTTGGTTGAATTAATCATAAATTAAATGCTGTATTATGCTGTCATTCCCGGCTTGACTGGGAATCCAGATATTTGTTCTTTCCGCTTCTTGATTCCCGCTTCCGCGGGAATGACATTTTACGCAAGGCGCGATGAGTCCAGTTTTTAGAATTATGCATAACTTAAAATTGAAACAATGACCGACAAAATAAACAACGCGGCGATAGAACGGACAACGGCGCGCGTCGCGGCCTGCGGCACTTCCGTAATCGCCGCGCCGACGCTGATTCCTTCGGACGCGCAAATTATGGCCGTGAACAGACCGGGCAGGAATGTTTTTGCCAACAGGCTGATAACATCGGGAAAATGGACCGACCGCAATATATTCGCAATGAACAAATTCGGGGCGCCGGCGCCGACCCCGGCCAAAACGCCGTAAAGATAACCGCCGCCGAACGAAATCACGATAAACCAGATTGTCAGGCAGAAGACACAGACCGACATGGCCAGCGCGCGCGGGATAATGAGGTAAAGCAGGGGATCTATTCCCTGGCATTCCAGCAGATGAATTTCTCCCAAGACTTTCATATTGGCCAGCTCCACGGCAATGGCCGTGCCGCTGCGGCCAATGATAATAAAGTTGACCAGCAAAGGCGCCAGTTCCCTGACAATGACCGTTACCAATATTGTTCCCAGCATCTGCGATTGCCCTGTTTTGCCGAGCCAAATCTGGGCCTGGATGACGACGGAAAGGCCGGTGATAATGGCCACGAGGGAGACAAACTGAAGGGCTTCAACGCCGGTGAACAGAATCTGGCGCACGAAAACATTGCGGGTCGTGCGCGGCCAGGAAGATTTTTGAGACGCCAGCCGGATAACGCTCCAGAAAAGCGCGAAAAGATGGGCGGTGGCTTTTGCCCGGATAATCGTGTTTTCGCCGATCTTTGCGATGAATGTTGTCATGCTTCCGTCAATTTTGGATTTTGGATTGCCGATTTTAGATTTGAAAATAAGAAATCCAAAATCGAAATTCCAAAACAAAATCACTTTACACTTTCCTATAGGCTAACTGCCTACAGCCTATCCACCTGATGCTTTCAGCTCGGCGCGAACGTCTTCCACCATTTTCATCATGCGCCGGCCGTATTCAACATAAATTTGCCCGGCGTTCTGACTGTGGCCGGATGAGGCATCATGGAAGACCGCGCCCATGTGCGGTTCAATGGAAATACCGCCTTCGTAACCCCGCGCCAGCAAGTCCTTGACAATGCGGCGGACATCGCCCTGGCCTTCTCCAGGATAAGTGCAAACGGCTTTGTTGTTTTTTGCGTCCCAATGCCCGTCCTTGATATGCACGTAGACGACGTGTTCCCTGACATGTGAATAAAATTCCCAGGCGGACTGTTTTCCATAAGGCTTTGGTTTTGTGCGGTCATCGGTGAAAACCGGGTTGCCGGTGTCAAAAACCAGTTTTAATCCGGGCACGTTTTCAAGCAGTTTCAAGGTAAAGGTCCAGCCCATGCCGCCGTAGTTCATGCAGTTCTCATGCACGGCGGCCAGGCCGGCGTCGGCAAACATCCGCTGAATGATTTTCACGCGCCGGAAACGCTCCTGTTCCATCTGATCTTCTTGGTCGCGGACGGCGAAGCTCATGATGCGCACCAGTTTGCTCCCGAGCCTTTGCATGCGCGGGATACTGCGGCGGACTTCCGCCAGGGAAGAATCAAAAGGCTCATCAATTTTTTTACCCCAGTTGGCAATCGTGGAGCCGAAACAATTGATGCGCACCCCGCCGGCCTCCAGTTTTTCCACCAGGCGCTCGAACGCTTCATCAGAAATATCATGGATCAAGCCGGCCGGGAATCCTTCCACCTGCACCTTGCGGGATTCTATATTCTGCCAGCCCAACTCCTTGGTCACTTTAATCTGCTCGTCAAGCGCAACGGATGCCTCATCGGCAAAACCGGTAAAATACATATCTCTGCCTTTCTGGAAAACAGCATGTTCTGTGTCACTTCCTTATACCCTAATTTTGCGCTGATAAAAGCGCAAAATTCAGACTTCCGGACCCCGTCATGGCTGCGTCATGCTCACGGCTCACCGGGACGGTTCGCCCTACCCGCCCGGAATATGGCCGAAATAGGACGAAGGCGAGAAGACAATATTATCGAACATCAGCATTTTGCCGTCAGCAGCAAACCGCCAAAGAGGATGGCCAGGTCGCGTTTGATATCGGATGCGCTCACGCGCCACCCGGCGTCAATGATATCCTCGTATTTGCCGGCCAATACATCGCCGATAATTGCGCGGGAATGTTTCCATTTGTAGATCAACTGATCCAGCACACGGGCGTCGGAATGCTGGGGAATGAATGAAAGGCCGAGGAGTTCCAGCCGCATGGCGGTCATTTCGCGGATAAGCTCCGGATTGTTCAGGAACCACCAACAGCCGAACGGAACCACGTTCTTGAATTTGCGCGCGAGCACGCAGAGCTCGTGGACGTTCTCCCGGGCCAGGGTGGTGATCATGAATTTTACATCGCCGAATTCGCAGGCCAAACGCTCAACCGCCCCCAAATCGGCCCAGCCAACCGAATCACCCGCCAGACGCAAACACGGGTTGACCAGCTTTTTGACCCCGATCATCATCGCCACCGGCATCCCGTTATCGCGCGCCACGGGAATGACCGCCTGCGCCAAAAGCTTTGCCAGCGGCGATTCCAAGTCCGGATAATTGAACGAAGGCGGCAGGCTGATGGCCATATATCTGGCATCCATTTTTTTGCGCCAATCGTTCAAATAACGGCGCACCTCGTTCAGGGTTCTGTCGGAAAGAGAGGAATCAACGTCGTAGCCCAGTTTCTTCAGTCCCTCAACGCCGTTCGGCCAGTTTATCAGGCAACTATCCAGCCGTAAAGCCGCCAGGAAACGCTCATCCCGCTCAAACCCCTTCTGCCAGCATTTGCGCTCGTTCTCATCAAACGGATCATTCGTCATGTAGACCCTGGAAACACCGGCAAGCCTGAAAACATGACTGGTATAATCCCGGACATTTTGCGCCGCGAAATATTTCCTGATTTTTACCAGCGAATCCGTGTTTGCATTAAGGTTCAGGGCCTGCAGGACCGTCAGGACGCCACGGCAGGCTTCGGAGATGGGCGAACGCTTGACGAACAGCTCGCTCCAAATGAGATCGGCCTGTTTTTGCTTCGGCCATTTCCAGAATTCATCATAAATCAGGTCGGGCCGGGCGCGAAAAACCTCGGCCACGAGATAATGGTAAGTCAAAAGTTCGTCTATCCCCCACAGCATGATTGAATCCATGCCTGGGTCGAACAAATGGGTATGAATATCAACAAGCTCGACCGCGTTTTTTCGCTGGCCGGACGCGAGTTGTCTCGTTATTGTTTTATTTATGCAAATCATGCTGGTTGGCGCATATCCGGTTTATTTATAACCCCACCCGGAAAGATTTCTGTAGCTGATGGCCAGCGACTCAAACGGGTCCCGCGCATAACAAATATCCTGTTCAACCAGCAGGTATTCAACACCGCTTTTTTCGGCCTGCTTAAGGATGGCCTTCCAATTCAGGTTGCCTTCACCCACCTCGGCAAATCTCTGCTCGCGTTCTTTTGTCACGATCATGTCCTTGCAATGCAAAAGCGGAATTCTCCCGGAACAGAGCTTGATCCATTCGACCGGGTCGCCGCCGCCGGCGGTAATCCAATAGACATCAAGCAGCGCTTTCAGGACCGAAGGTTTTGAATTATCATAAACGCTTGCCAGCCAGGTTTTGTTCCCATATTTGGCGAGTTCATGATTGTGATTATGGTATGAAAAATCCATCCCTTCTTTTTGTAATTTTTCGGCAATTGGCGCGAGTTCGTCAAGAAAACGTTTCACGCCTTCCTCGGAAAAATAATCGCCCGGCAGACTGCCGATGGCCGGATGCGGGCATTTCCAGAGCTTGTGTTCCTCTATCACCTTGTCAAGCTCGGCGAGAAAACGTTGCCAGGCCGTATGCGTGGCGACAATCCGCACGCCGGCGTCTTCGGCCGCCCGGGCGACGTCCTTCGGATCAGCTGGACCGCAACCGGAAACCTGGACGGTTGTATAGCCTATCTCGGCTACTTTTTTCAGGGTCTTTGCGATTTCTGGCATGGTTTTGGTATATTCTCTCAACGTGAACAACTGTGCGCCTATGATCGGTTTGCTCATGATTTCGTCCTCCTGATTTAATTACTTTTTGAAATTAATTCCTTCAAGAGCCCATCAAAGACCGAAGCGGCCATGGGTAATCTGACCGTAACGTTTTTGAGGGCGGAATAAAGCATGGCGTTTGCCAGTTCAACTGATTTAATCCCCTCTTCCGCGGGCGCGATGAGCGGAACTCCGTCAAGTATGGCGTCCGTAAAGTTCTGCAATATTTCAACGTGCTGTCCGCCATAGCCGTCGTATTTTATCTCGCTGTATTTAAACGGCGGCGGTGTCCAGCCCGGCGAGGTCTTTATGGATTTTTCAACAGATAGTTTGTTCATCCAGATTTTGATGGTTCGGTCTTCAACCACGATTTTACCCTTGTCACAGGCGATCTCAAGCCGGTTGGTGCCCGGCGCTTCGCCGGTGCTTGTGGCAAACACGCCCGTGGCGCCGTTCGGATATTCGAGGTAAGCGGTAACTTCATCCTCAACCTCAATCTTATGCCGTTTGCCGATTCCGGCAAAGGCCCGGATTGTTTCCGGCATGCCGCAAATCCATTGCAGCATGTCCAATTGGTGCGGGCATTGGTTCACGAGCACGCCGCCGCCTTCCCCGGCCCAAGTGGCGCGCCAGGCGTTACTGCGGTAATATGAGTTGGTCCGGAACCAGTCGGTTATGATCCAATTGACCCTGGTCATTTTGCCCATTTTACCGCCGATCAGCAGCTCGCGCACCTTGCGATAGATCGGATCAGTGCGCTGGTTGAACATCAGGGCAAAAATTGTTTTCCGGTCTTGGTGCGCGGCGATAATTTTCCGGCATTGCGATTTCTGGACCGCCATTGGTTTTTCAATCAAGACATGCCGGCCGGCCTTGAGCGCGGCCAGGCCCGCCGGCACGTGATTATAATGCGGCGTGGTAACCAAAAGGGCGTCAATTCTCCCGGAAACGAGCATTTTTCGGAGATCCGAAAATTTCTGGATGAAATCATCAAATTGCGCCAGCGCCTTTTCCGAAACATCGCCGATTGCCGCGAGGCGGCATCGTTTGATCTTTCCCGCCAGGACATTGCGCGCGTGCATGCCGCCGATCACGCCGAGCCCGAATATCCCCAACCGGACTTCTTTTTTGTGACGTTTCATTGTTATATCCTTCCATATTTATGCCCCTATTCTATATGTGACCGGTGGATTTCCACAATGGACATTTTGAGCGCGTTTTTGTAGATTTTAAGCATGGATTATTTCCATGGATTGACTTTTTTGCATTGGGTCGGGCGTGAACGATGTTTTTCCCATTGGTTGACAAACATTTTGACGGATATTACACCCTGCAATATATTCATTCCGACAGTATTGACTTCATTTTTGAAGGTAAATCCCGTGTAATTATAGGGGTACTTCAAAAACATCCAAGTAACGCATGGCTTCATCGCGAGTTTCAGCATGCACGCTCAATATCATTCTGCCCGCATTGGCGTATTTTTTCCACAGTCTTACGGCATGTTCAGGAGACGAAGCTCCAAGCCACAAACCTTTTCCAAGTGCGTTATTTTTTTCATAAAGCCATGTCCAGTCTTTCTTTTCGTCTCATCAAAGTCCTTTTTAAATTCCAGTTCCATAATATGAACCTCCAATTTATTGTCCGCCACTTATTACATGCGGCCCGACAGCCTGACCCTGTTCTGACAACCCCGCGATTGTAAGCGCATCAATCGTTTGCGTGACACCCGATTATTCCTTTCCCTCCTCAATAAGCCGTCGTCATTTACAGGATTCATTTGGCGTTGGGAAACGGATCAGGCCGATTGGATAACTCAACATTGGCAAGCTTCACTCCCCGGCAGTGTTTGCAGATGACGGCGTCTTCTCCTGAGGTTTCAATTTCAACGTTGCTGAAACAAACGTTCCGAATAATCGTTTCAGGACTGCCATGAAGTATAATGGGATCGCCGCTTTTAATACGGAAATCGGAAAAACTTATGTTGCCCAGATGCGGCAACGAAATGCCGGCGTCAACATCCATTTTGATGGGAGATCGTCCACAATCGATTGCCACGTTCGAAAATATGATATTCCGGACGTCGGACGAGCCATGGTTGCCTTCCGGAAGATAACGGACAGGGTTATTGAACACAATACCGTTGCCGGAACCGGTGATAACCAGATTACTGAACGCGCAGTTGCGAATGATACCATCACCCGGACATCCGATCCGGATTCCCTGGCACTGGCTGGCAAGGATGCAGTTGTTCACGGCAATGTTCTCGCACACGGCCGGCGTGTCATACATATTCCGAATGGCGCGCACAACCAGACAGTCATCTTCGGTCTCAATGAAGCTGTCGCTGACGGTCACATTACGGCATGAATCAATATCAATGCCGTCATTGTTTCTCATCCTCCGATCGCCTCGGATTTTCACGCGATGAACGTTCACTTCCCGGCACTTCATCAGCCAGAATGTCCAACAGGATGAATCAACGAACGAAATGTCCTCAAAACGAACATGACGGCATTTGTAGAACATCACGATCTTGGGCCGGGGCGAGGGCGGCTTGCTCAATTTTCCGAAGGCATCCGCGCTGTCGGCATCGTAGAATGCCAGTCCCGATCCGTTAATCTCGCCGGGACCCGTGATGGCTATATTTTCCGCCTCAACCGCACAAATCAGGCTCTTGATGCTTTTTTCCGGAGCATTATTCCCGATAAAGCCGGGCGCAACCAAATCCTCATAATCATCCAGGTACGGACTACCCACAATCTTGCACCCCGGCGTCAGATGCAATTCAACGTTGCTCTTTAGCGTCAGCGAACCGGTCAGGAAACATCCCGCTTCGCACAATACCCGCCCTCCGCCGGTCTTCTGACACGTGTCAATTGCCTTCTGGATCGCTTTCGTGTTCTTTGTTTTTCCATCCGCCACCGCGCCAAAATCCAATATATTATAGACAGTCATGGTTTTCTCTATTTTTTAAACCTCCAGTATTACTTTTAAGGTCTCGCCTTTTTTCTTGTCAATGGTTTCAAAAGCCTTTTCAACATCATTAAACTTGAAGGTATGCGTTATAATCAGATCAGGATTGATTATGCCGGACTCAAGCATTTTCATGGTTTCTTCGGGATATAAGGCGGGAACCGCATATATCGCTTTTAGAGTTAATTTCTTGCGCAAAAAGTTGTTGGTATTCAAAGAGATTATTTCCTGCCCTGCATGTCCAAGTCCCAGATAGGCGATCGAACCCCCAAATTGAATTGCCTCAACTGCCTGTAATATGGTTGAAGGCGGAGCGGTAATCACTATCCGCCGTATCTTTTTTTCCGAACAGATCTCTGATAAGGATTCTTTATCGGTTCTTATGATACCTTCCAAGCCAATTCTGCCAGCGGCAGCAAGGCTGGCTTTGGCGGACGAAATGTCCGCCCCATAGACCCTGGCGTCCATGGATACGGCTATTTGTGCGCCCATTAAACCAATCGCGCCCAGTCCCATGATAAGCACGTCTTCACCTTTCCGGAGAGCAGATTCCCGGATTAGCTCCATGGCCACGCAGGCCGGTTCAAGCAAAGCCGCGGTTTTATAGTCTATCTTTTTAAAAGGCCGCAATACTTTCTCGTCTATGGTCATGTACTCGGAGAAAAGCATCTGTTTGTTGTTCCAGACCGAGAGCGTATTACGACAGAGTCTTGCTTCGCCTTTTTTGCACAATTCACAACATCCGCATTTGATCGGACCGGCAACAGCCACCTTATCGCCTCGTTTAAGGGAAGATACCCCAGCCCCCGGCTCTATCACTTCGCCTGCTCCTTCATGCCCAAGCGGAGCGAAGTCCTTGAAATAATATTTGGCGTTATAAAAATCCGTAGCACAGATGCCGCAGGCCTTAATCTTAACCAGAACTTGGCCTGCTGATGGTTTGGGAACAGGTCTTTCTTCATATCGAAATTCAAAAGGCGCCTTGACAAGAATAGCTCTCATATCGTTATCATTTCACTTTGGATTTTTAAATGCCGGCTAGCCCCGGAAATATGGACATTCACGCCAGCGCCGGCGCGGACATGCCGCGTTTGATATTTTCAAACTCCTTTCACCTTTATCAAATTACCCTCGGGATAACTTGACAAACGCTCCGGCCCATGCGTGGACAGCCAATACATGTCTTCCTCTCCCATTTTCCCTAATTCCGGAAACTCAGGATGCGCCAATCTCGCCGCCTCGCTTGCGAACACAAAACCTTCAGGGATAATATGGTCGCCGTAAGGATCGTCTTTTCCACACGTCGCGCAATAACACGTCATGGGGAGTTCATGCACGGCTAAACCCACGCCATGAATGGAATGCATGGTAGCGGGAGACATTTCCGCTTCCAACCGGTCAAATAAAGCATGAAGGTTATATATCTTTATGCCCGGCCGGACATTACGAGCCATTTCCTTCTTTAAATTACTGAGCTCTTCATATCTCTTATGCACTATTTTATCGACTTTACCCAAAAGGAAAGTACGCTGCAAATCCGCAAAGTAACCCTGACAGGAAGCGGCAATATCCATGCGGAAAAGACCATTTTCAGGAACAGGGTCATTGCCAAACCAATTGGGATATGGCGGTTTCCGCCAATCGGTCCCTTCTGTCGTTGCTGAACAGAAAGCAGGCAAAACATCATGCGATGCTATTCTCCGGGCCGCGATAACTCCCGCTTCTCTTGCCCTCAATCCAGGCAGAAGATTACAGGCAAGGAATCCAAACGCGTCTTCAATAGCCGTTATTGCCCTGCGAATCAATTTAACTTCTTTTTTTGACTTAACCGCCCTCAAATCATCCATTATTTTGCCGGAATCAGAAACCTTCATTTTCGGCATTTTATCCCGGATATATGTCAACCATCCGGACGGGAAGTGGTCCAAGTCAAAACCAATCTTTTTATCAGCCAGATTGTTTTTGCGCAGCAGTTCAACCAACAAATCCAGCCTGAATTTCACATGAAGGGAGTGGCATTCAGGAATAAAACATTCATCAAAAATATCCTTGCTTTTCCCCGCGTCTCCAGGCCATCTGCCTATCATAAACCAAGAACCATTACGAACCATTACTCCAAAGAAAATACTTTCGTTTGTGCTCCGCTGAACACCATGAAAATCGCTGTTGTAATAACCGCTCAAATAAGAGACATCCAAACTATCAATTATAATCATCGCATCCAATTTATTATCAGCAAGTATTTTCCTGACACTCTCTTTTTTCACGCCAATATTCATAATTCATCTCTCTTTATATTTTTTAACCTGTTTTGGTTCTTCGGAGTTTAGAGTGAAGGCCACAACATATAGCATAGTAGCCGCCCCGAAGAGTTCCGCTCCGACGAGCTTGGGGGCCCATTCTCGCGGAACTCTCTGGGGCTGGAAAAAGAATAATCCGTCATTATACTATTGAATCGGTGTAAAAAGGAGGACGGATGAAAGATACAGAGTTGTATGCGGCGTTGCTTGAACTTGGTAATAACTGGGCTGTGACCAAGGTGCAGCTTGATTCGGCGAAGAAACGAGTTGACGTTTGGGTGAAAGATGTGCCTGGGCGAACATGGAAGTGCGCGGTCTGTGGCAAAGTTTCTGCGATTCATGATTATGGAGAGGAACAGAGCTGGCGGCATTTGGACACATGTCATTGCGAGACGCACATACACGCTCGTTTGCCACGCACGCGTTGTCCTGAGCATGGAGTGCGCCAAGTGCTGTCGCAATGGAGCGAGCCGCGTTCGCAATATACGGTAATGATGGAAAGCAGATTGATAGACACATTGAAGGAATGCGATGTGACAGGCTGCATGCGGCTTACCGGCATCAGTTGGTACACAGGCTGGCGGATAGTTGAGAAAGCCGTCGCGCGCGGTCTGGCGCGGAAGGAGCGTCGGATTCCGGAATATATTGGCATAGACGAAAAGGCCTTCGCAAAACGGCATACTTACGAGACTTTGATATGTGATTTGGAACGCGGGACAGTTGAACACGTGGTGGACGATCGCGCGCAGGAAAGTTTGGAAACGTATTACCGGCAGTTTAACAAGGAGGAACTGGGAGGCGTGAAAGCTATTGCCATGGACATGTGGGACCCGTATATAGCGGCAACGCGGAATTACATTCCGGATGCGGCCAAGAAGATCGTTTTTGATCATTACCATGTTACGCGCCAAGTCACAGAGGCGGTGGATAAGGTTCGCAAACAGGAACACAAGATAATGCTGGCAATGGGCGACGAAAGCCTCAAAGGCACACGTTACATGTGGCTGGCGAATGAGGAAAACATCCCGGATTGGAAGAAAGAGGAGTTTGATTCGATTCGCCGCTTGAATTTGCGCACAGGCCGGGCTTGAGCCATTAAAGAAGCCTTGCGCAAGTTCTGGGAATACAGGTATGCCGAAAGCGCCCGTAAATTCTTTCAACGCTGGTTCTTCTGGGCATCGCATTCGCGCTTGGCTCCGATAATCAGAGCCGCCAAAACCTTGCGTTCGCATCTCGCCAACTTGTTGACATACTTCAAGCACCGAATCAGTAATGCCACGTCTGAAGGTTTGAACAGCAAGATTCAAATGGTCAAAACCATGGCCTACGGTTTCCGAAACAGAACTCATTATAAACTGGCTATTTATTTTCATTGCGGTGGTTTGGATTTGTATCCAAACCGCTTAACAGCATAACAATACTATATATTGTGGCTATTCACTCTAAACTTCGATGCGGCCCTGTTTTAAACGAGGTTGTTACAAAACCCATTGAATCAAATGAATCTAGCATTTTTTTTCCATAAAAATCCTATCCTAGGGAGTTAATTTCCGCAATGGACATTTTGAGCGCGTTTTTGTAGATCCTGAGCATTCTTAGAAAACTTTCGGCAAGATCCAAGAATGTTCCGTGCCCCTTCAGTTATCTGGAGTAAGGGCCTAAAGATCTGATGTTGAGGAGGCGCTGGGCAAGGCACGGGAGAAGCAGCCGCGCTGTTTTTTGCTCAGGGTATGATATAAATCGTGCCGTTATAAACGACCTCATAAGCGCCCATGTCCACGGTCCCGTAACGGATGCGCATGCGTCCATCCAGATCAACCGCGTCGGTCATCCAAGACTGGTTCGTGCCGGTGTTGATACACGGTGACCGGGCGACTAACCGATAATTTGCATTATTCGTATTCACAAACAATGGATCAAAACCCATATTGCCAATTCCGGTTGTCCAGGCCGGGCCGGAACATGTCCCGTTAACATTTGGAATAGTGGAATAGGAAGGCATATTGCTGGTGGAACCCGAAACATTCCCCCAAATAATACAGTTGTTTATTGAAATACTGCCGGCGGTGCCCTCCATATACAATCCGCCAACGCCACTTGCCGCATCCGTATTCCCAGCCACCGTGCAATTGCTCAGCGCGCTCCCGGCGCTTAAAAAACCTCCGCCACCTTTACTGCCCGAAGATATATTCCTGATCAGCAAGCAGTTTTTGAGCGTGCCGCCGACACACCTGATACCACCACCACCGGGGCCGCTATTATCTGATATTATACAGTTATTCGCTATTCCTCCGCCGTTTAAATAAAGGCCGCCGCTGGTTCCGTTGCATGTGTTTGTCGCCACGAGGCAATTATTTTACCGCCAGCAACAACCCGATCATAATTACCCTTCTTCACCAGAAAGCCCTGTGGCTTTTGACCTTCGTAGCCATTTCGGCGAAGTAGGTTGCCACAGGTCTTGGCTTCCTCCTTCGCTCGGATAGCTTCGGAGGACAAGTCGCAGGGTTCCGCAAAGATCCAGCCTTCGCAGCCAGAGGCCTTGCTTCGGCAGTAGGCTGCCCCGCGGCTTCCTGCGTCGCCGAGGCTATGCAGGACAAGTGCCGCGGGGTGCTTCACTATATTTTTTTCATTAACATCTCATTTTTCGCTTGTACGCATTTTGGTAATCCGACCACCAATGTATATCATGCCATGGACAAATCCACCAAAAACGTTTCTTCTCTACTATGCCATAATCTCCGCCTGCTGACGGGAGATGGTCCAGTGCAGCGGCTCGCCATTGAGGTACCGCCGCAATTCATCCGCCATATACCTGCCCATGCGCCGGCATTCATTACCCATGGAGCCGGCAATGTGGGGCGTGAGGATCACGTTCGGCAGGGTATAAAGAGGAGAGCCGGCCGGCGGCGGCTCGGGATAAGTTACGTCCAAAACCGCTTGGATATCAGGGCGTTGTTGCAGCGCTTTCACCATCTCATCCTCGCGGACAACAGCGCCTCGGGCCGTGTTAATAAACGCGGCATTCGATTTCATTGAGGCAAAATGAATGCCGGCAATCATCCCTTCCGTTTCCGGCAGCCACGGCGTGTGGAGGGAAACGACATCCGCCCGCCGAAAAATTTCTTCCAGGGAACAGAGTGCAACATTTAATTCCGCGGCAACCTGCGGGGAAACATGAGGGTCATAGGCCAGGACTTTGAGATCAAACATCTTCAGCATTTGGCATACCCGGCGGCCTGTCGCGCCAAGCGAAATGATGCCCACGATACTCCCATACGCGCCATGCGCCGTAATTCCCCGTGTATATTTGCCATCCCGCTTAATAGCTTGAACAAACTGCCAGCCACACTTTAAACAAAATAGTATCTGCGACAGGGTGTATTCCGCAACCGGCACGGCATTGGCCGCATAGGCGCTGGTAATCAGCGCGCCCCTCTTCCAAAAAGCATCCGTGACAACACCTTTGAGCGAACCGGCGCCATAGAACACGGCTTTCAGCCTGGGGACAGCCGCGAGAAAATTTTCATCCATCAACGGCGCGCCCCAGCCGGAGAAGATGATCTCGGCATCGCGCAAAATCAACGGCGACTTCGCAATCGTTTCCCTGGTTTGCTGCGGCGCATAGATGTCAACCAGCCGGCCGATGTCTTCGCGTTCGGCATCGCCGTAAATATCGCGAAAAGCGCCTGGATCAAGAATATATATGCCTTTTAACATGCTTGCCCCCTCATTCAGCCATATCTGGAAGCAACCACCCCAACAGTTATGAAATCCCCGTTTCTTATAAATTTTACCGCCTTTCCGTTGACCGACATCTCGCTTATTGCCGGGGCATATATTTTAAAATTTCCCAGGCGCGCGGCATTCAATTTGAGCGCATGGCCGGCATATGCAATCTCAATGTCCGGCAACACAATGTCCGAACTGAATACCTCTTTATTGCCATCCCATAGCTCCGTCGCGTCCTTCGCAAGAATGCGCAGCAAACGCTCCGACTTGTCCCGGCGAATGCATGCGGACTGTCCGTTAAACGCGAACCGTCCGATTTTTTTCGTTGTTGTCAGATTGTGCGAAATAAGAAAACAATCCGTCCCTTTGCCATCAATATTGACCTCAAAGCCCGATGCTTCCGCGGGGGCAAGCTCTTTTCCATTCTCAAATACAGGCAATCGGGACGCTGATATTTCCGGATGATCACCCGAAGCATAAGGATAAAGGACCGTGTCCAAAACCGCAGGCAGTTCGACCCCCGCCGCGGTATAGATGGCGGCCGGCGCAGGCTCCTTGAAACCGTACAGCGGAGAATACCATCCCTGCACTGGTTCATCCTCGCCCTCGGCAATCCGTAATGACAGTTCTTTGCGATTCACGGGAACAACGATGATGTTTCCCGAATCTCCATTTATTGTGCGGATGCTTTTCTGCTTGCCATCCACTTCCACCCGGCCCGGCGTAAAATGCCAGAATTGATCAAGCCGATGAATGCCCGCCCCCTTGATGACATCGCTGATAACCCAATATTCGTCCTTGATAAACAGTATCTTTCTCTGATGAACAATGTCTTTTGCCTTCTCATACCCGCTTGAATGAACTCCTTCCGCATAATCAAACCCCCGTGCGCTTATCCAATTATCCTTCAAGGGCGCCTTGGCCTCCTTCTCCCGCCAGTTCTGTTCCGAATCATCAACAATGACCGTATTGTGCGCCCGGCTTGAAAATCTGAGAAAGTTCGAATATTTGTCAGGGCTATATGCGTGCGTACCGGGGTCAGCAATAAGCGAGCGGCCATAAGCATATAGATCCACATTAAGATTGCCGCGATGCTCATGACATGTTCCCTGAGGACCGCATACAAAGGAAAGGTACCGCGCGTTCGCATCCCATCCGCTCCGCATTATATAGATGCCCGCATAAGGGAACCCCACGGATTGCTTTCCCGGCGCTGTTCCTTCCCTGCCATCTGAATACACATAAGCAAAATCCGCTCTCTTAAACAATTCAACGCCCCTTTGCAACGCTTTGCGTCCCGGTTCAACAGCGGAATCATTCGTCATCGGCGCAGTGCCGTCCGGTTTGACAAAATACATCAGGCATTCATACATTGCTTCCAAGCTGTTCATGTATACCTCCGGTATGGAAATCCCGTTTAGTTTTGCCAGCAGGATGCCGGTTAACCCAATGTCAGCCAGCGCAATGCAATGATAACTCGTGCTTAATTCTTTTAAAAATCCGTCCGGATATACCTGCCGGCGCATTATGTCAACAAATCGTTGCCACCCGAGTTCCCGCCAGCCGGAAGATTTATTGAATTCCGGGAACATCAGCGCAACCGCCATCAGTCCATTGGTTTCCATTGTCCCCCAATTACTCCAGGGGTAAAAATGCTTTGGCAACGAGAGATAACTGGCATGTTCCCAGAGAGACTTGAGCATGACTATTCGCGCATCGGGACCAAATGACGGCGAATCCTGAAAATAATAATAGGCGGGTATCCAGGTTAATCCCGCGCGAATGCCGGCATCCAGGGAACGATTGGCATTATCCGACAATCCTCCTGTCCAGTGTTCCGATATTTTGACCGGCATTTTTTGCGTCCAACTTAATAGTTGCGCGACAAATTCTCTGGCATACTTTTCATCTTTCGTCTGCGCAAATGCTTTTGCCAGCATGATCCAATGATAATGCCGGTTCAACATAATCGCCCACTCCGCATCTCCTACCGGATCTTCATTCCAGCCGATTTCCGTCCCGATTTTTATTGGAGGATACCCGCTGAAGGTGAAGATATGATCCAAAATCTGGTCCACTTTACAAAGCGTTTCCTTATCCGCATGTGTATCGAGTGAAAGCCAAACGGGTTTCTTCCTGTTTTGCAGATGATTGACAAATTCAACCCTGGCCTTGTAATAATCACCGTTTACCACGGCTTCTTTCGTCTTTTTCAGTTCCGGGCAATCCAGATCCACTTCCATAAAAAACTCTTTGTCAGTCATCATTGCCTTGATATCCTCCGGCTCGATTGCAATTTTTTAATGGTCTTATGGGTAAAAAATTGCTCAGTTTAGATCATTTATTTTCCGAAAAAATCCTACCTCAGGGAGTTAAATTCCGCAATGGACATTTTGAGCGTGTTTTTTTAGATTCTGAGCATGATGTTTCTGGCCTGCCTTTGATGTTTCTTTCCGGGCAGTGGACGACAAGAAATGTCCTCGCCAATCGTCTTGGTAAGCATTTGCTGGAATTATACAATTTTGGTGAAATTTCAGCCCTCACGCTCATTCTCGCCCGTCAGCCGGCGGGCTCCGAGGGATCCGCAGGGCGGATAATCCGCTTTGCGGGCAGAAAATTTCACCAAAACCGATTACTGCAGTTGGCTAAATGGATACTGGTCTTGTGGGTAAAGAATCGGTTCAGTTTAGATCACAATTCACTTAATGAAAACCGTAGATTGTGCCGCCGCAGATGGCTTCATAGGCTCCCAGGTCAACCGCGCCGTAACGGATGCGGGATCTGCCATCCAGATCAACCGCATTCGTCATCCAGTTCTTATTTAACCCGGCATTGACACACGGTGAATTACCCTTCAGGCGATAATCGCCGCCATCCAGATTGACAAGGCTGGGATCGTTCGTAATATTGCGGGTTCCATCCACCGCAGGAATCACGCAGGAATAACTCAATCCGGTGTTTCCCGCCGTATTGGTGAAATTGTTTGCGCTCACCCCCGCCGTGTTGAAATAAATAACGTTGTTTGTCCCGCTCCCGACCGTGTCAATATAAAGTCCGCCCCCGGTAACCTTGGCATAGTTGCTCACGATTGTGCAACTTTCAACAATGCCGGTGCTTGTCCATACCCCGCCGCCGTTATTTGTTACCGTTCTGTTACGCGCCACAAGACTGTTGCGCAGGTTAACGCCAAAACTATCGTAGACACCTCCGCCGTTATTGGAGGCGACGTTGTCGGTAATACGGCAATTTGATATGTGCACATTGGTTGAAGAGGAATATATCCCGCCGCCAGAACTGCGGGGAAAGTCAGTCGCATTTTTGCCAGCCGCCACGTTGCCGGTAATAATACATGAGATTATGTTAATCGGCCCTCTACTGCTCCCAATAGCAACCCCTCCTCCGCCATGTCGTGATGTGTTGTTAATAATATAACAATTTGAAACAATGATGTTTGTAGTTATTGTGCCTGGTATATATATCCCTCCGCCACAGTTTCCATTCCAGTACTCGCCTAAATACGTGTTATTGTCCCTGATGACACTATCAACAATTAGAACATTCTTTCCGTCACCATACAGATAAATACCCCCGCCGCCATTGGCGCACGTGTTTCCCTGCAGGATGCAATTAGAAATAATTGTGCCGTTGTTAACAGTTAATCCGCCGCCATACCCGGAACCAGGGTCAATGGGCAGGGATTTATTTCCGGTGATCAGACAATTACGAATCGTTCCGTAAATAAAACCCCCAGCTCCCCCCGCGTACGTCCCATTTCCGGTGCTAAAATTGGTAACAGTAAATCCATCAATTATACTGCCGGCGGCGTAAGAGGAAACCCAAAACCCCCTGTTTGTTAAAGTTGGATAACCGCCTTTCAATATCGTCACATCCCGTCCATTCACACTCGCGCTTTGAATGGTCAGCGTATTGGTTATCGCTATCACATTGGTCAGGTTATACGTGCCGTTCGTCACCCAGACAATCCGCGGGGGGGGTATTGGTCATGGCGGCATTGACCACGTCAATGATGTTTGTTCCGGCCGTGGCCCAGTTGGTGTATGGGTCGGCCGCCCCGATCCAGCCGGGTGTCCCGTTCGTTACCACGTAATGCGTGGCCGCCAGGCATCTTATCGCAAGCAACAACCCGATCATGATTATTGTCAATCGTCTCATTGATGCATCCTCCATTCATTTCCGGTCCTTGTCAGATTCACAAAACAGCTCCTTCAAGCTGATTTCCGCGGATAAGTCATCATATCCGCGCAATGCCTCCGAAGTCCAGTCAAATCCACGGTTCAGCTCCTCAAAACGCGCGCGCCATTTTTTGCCGCCATCCGGATGCTCTTCAAACCACTTCGCCAAAAACTTCCTTTGTCGCTCGCATTCCGCTCTTATTCGGCCCAGACATTCGCAGGTGATCCGAATCTGTTCGCGTCTCTTTTGCGCCGCTTCATCATTGGCGGTATTTTCCCAGGCCGGCGCCCCCATTATTTTACCGTGATTACCGTTGCCGGAACGGTCCTGAACAAAACAAACATCTATCAACTCCTCATTTTTATCCTGCATGGGAAACCAGACGGCCATCCCGTTCGTTACTCCATCCGCGCCTTCCCCTTTGTACACCGCCAGCACATCTTCATCCGTCAATGCCCGGCGATAAACACGGACGTCCTCCAAAGCCCCCTTAAATACGCCGACACCGTCTTTGAGCGGACAAAACTTCAATCCGCCATCAAGCAACATGCCGTTTGTCCCGCCGGAATACGCCAAATCATGTTCCTGCCTGATTCCGTCAATATACAGTTTTATCTTCCCGTCACCCGCCGAAGGACTGCTCCAGACCATGGCCAGATGCCGCCAGCGGCCGCTGGCGGTAAAATCTTCGTCCCAATCAAGAAAACCGCTGACGGCCGGCCAATTATCACCATACAAGCAGACGCTGGCGCGCGGTGAAAATCTGAATACCACCGGCCCGTGCAACAAAGCTCCGGACTGATATTCCCCCTTGACCCACATCATCACTGTAATGGCATTCAAGTCGTGCGCTACGCTTTTCACAACCAGGCCGTCCTGCCGGCCGTCAAACCTTAGTCCGGCTTGCGCCACCATGGCCGGCATGGCCGCCAGCGCCAGCGCCGCAAGACCGGCCATAAAATATCCCTTGTAACATCTCCTTCGCATTAAATGCTCACTCTTTAAACAATCTTTCCATCATCATTTTCACGACGCAATCATCGCTTCGCTCGGTCAAATTCACGTTGCTTATGCGCGCCGCCATCAGCTCCCGGCAACCGGGATCCGCCAACGCCGCGAGTGTCACAACCTTTGCCCAAGCCTGCAGTAAATTTTCCGCCTCCGCGCATTGCTTCTCCGATTTCTGCGCTTCGGCCAGGTCTTTTTCATACTTCCCCGCCAGGCCGTCCAATTGCCTGATTTCTCCCTGCATATATTGGATATAGGCACGAGTCAGTTCGTTTTCCTCAGCCGCGATGTTATTCCCGGCCTTCCCCTTGAACACAAAACGACCGAAGTTGGCGACATCATGGAACCCTGTCCGCAGTGGCGGCCAACAGGTGCATCGTTCTTCAGCCGGACCGGTCAACAGATTCCGCGCCACGTTCACCGGCCATTCATCCCCTTCCTTCGGCGCCTTGGCCGCCAGAACCGCAAAGGGAATGCGCAATTCCAATACCCATTCCGTCTTGCCCACGACCGTCTTCGCTTCCCAACCCATTACGTCCGCAACATTCTTTCCCCGCCCGTTCCAGCGGCTCCCGGCGCTACTTGCTATCAACTGCGTGTAATCAGGCGTGCCAGTAGGAAAGAAAAACAACTCTATGCTGTCATCCATCCAAAGATCTTCGCCATCTTTTCCATTGGCAATCAGCTTCTCCGGCGCGTTCTCCTTTGCCCGAATTGCCAGATAAATTGCGTCTTCAGTCCAGCCCGCCTTAAAAAAAGTCTGCTTTTCAACGGCATAGTATATGTTCTTCGACTCAGGAAAGATGAAAAAACCGGTTGCCTCCGGAATGGTCTTCCAGGCCTCGTCATCCAGCTCTCCATCAATCACCGGCGCCGGCGCCAGGCGATGGCAGGGATAAACCGGCCGCTCAACCGCATTAGCGCATGATACAATCGCAACAAGAACCACGACTGCAAATATTTTCCTGATTATGTCCATAAAACCTTTCTCTCTTTTGCAATTAATTAGGCCTTGATCGCGCTACGCGCATCGGGACGACTTTTTCCCTATACATTGAATTATTCTTGTTATTTCTGCTTCCTTTCCTCAACTATAAACGACTGTTCCGCGGTCATGCCCGTGGCCGCGTCCCGCACTTTCAGCTTCCATTCGCCAATCGCCTCGTTTAATGCCAGCGCGACCGAACCTTTGCCTTGCCCGTTTTCACCAACCACGTTGGCGGCA
>Ga0074199_1000461_pt1 | contig 47650 bp, 42 predicted proteins | sample EPASupsiteSAE347_FD_64528 | JGI IMG/M metagenome (GOLD analysis project Ga0074199, IMG submission 64528) | Bioremediated contaminated groundwater from EPA Superfund site, New Mexico - Sample SAE3-47 | ecosystem: Environmental > Aquatic > Deep subsurface > Groundwater > Contaminated ... | reverse complement strand
GGAAGACAACCGTCTCAACTTTACCTGGGGGACAAACGGTAAAGCCTCGACGGTGGTGTGGAAACGAAAAAGGGCTCTGAGCACAAAAAATATTCTATAACAAAAAACAAATACTGTCAATAGCCAGTATTTGCCCTAATTTTAGCCAAAAAGAAGCGACCCTGGCCGAAAAAATCGAACGCAGGGTCGTCGAGACAAGTGGGCCGTCCATCGGATTCACCGAGGGGGGTTTGAAGGGATTACCCGGATCACCCGAGTAGACGGCCCACAACATCATGTCATTGGAACTTTAGTATATTATAGTATACACCAAATATATGTTCCTGTCAAGGGGTAACTAACTTACTTCTTTTTTATCTGCAAATGAAGCTCATCCAATTGTTCTTGGCTTACTGCTGAAGGCGACTCCATCATTGGATCACGGCCATCTGAAGTCAGAGGAAAAGCCGTCACTTCTTTGAGATTTTTTTCTCCCAAGAGCACCATCAGCAATCTATCTATGCCCGGAGCAATGCCACCATGTGGTGGCACACCATATTTAAAAGCTTCAAAATAATGTTTGAACTGTTCTTTTTGTTCTTTACTAAAGCCTATTAGTCCCCAGATTTTTTCTTGCACTTTCATATCATGAATACGAATAGCCCCGCCACCTACTTCAAAACCATTGAGCACTAAATCATGCTGATATGACTTGACTTTACTTGGATCTTTGTCTAAGAGAGGCAAATCTTTTTTTTGAGGTGCGGTAAACATATTGTGAGTTGGGCCCCAAGTCTTGCCAGCCCCTATAAACTTGTCTTCTTCCGTCTGCTTGGTAAACAAAGGAAAATTTATAACCCAAGCAAAAGCCAGCTCATCAGCATCGTCTTTATTTTTCCGCAAATCAGGCTTATCGGTTTTATATTTTTTCATGACTTCATCATAATTTAGACGCGGCCATGGTTCCTGAGTTATTTTCTTATTGGGAAATATCTTCTTGACCATGGCTATAAACATTTTTTCTACCAAATCTAAGATATCTTCTTGACTGACAAACGACATCTCCATATCCAATTGATAAAACTCACCTGGGCTTCTGTCGGAGCGCGCATCTTCATCGCGAAAGCATGGAGCAACCTGAAAATATCTGTCCATACCAGCGACCATCAGTAGCTGTTTGTATTGCTGGGGCGCTTGCGGCAAGGCAAAAAACTGGCCTGGATGAAGTCTGGACGGCACCAGATAATCTCTAGCGCCTTCTGGCGTAGATTTGGAAAGTATCGGCGTCTGAATTTCTATAAAATCATTATCATGCAAATAATTCCTAAAAAAACTAATAACTTGATCACGCATTGCCAAATTATTCTTCATTCTTTCATGGCGCAAATCAAGATAGCGATACTTGAGACGCAATTCTTCATTAGCTTGACGCTCTTCATTGTCAATCTCAAACGGCGGAGTATCAGATGCAGATAAGATCTCTATTGTTTTAGCCAAAATTTCCACTGTGCCAGTAGCTAAGTCTTTGTTGACTTGCTTGTCTCCCCGCTTCTGCACCACACCAGTAATACTCAAGACAAACTCCGGACGAATATCTTTGAGTAAGTCATTACTAGCTTGGTCCAGCTCACTAGGCACAGCTACTACTTGGACAATGCCCCAGCGGTCGCGCATATCCAAAAACACAATCTTACCCATATTGCGCCGATTGTGAACCCAACCCTTAATGAGCACTGTTTGGCCAATTTCGCTGATAGTTTCTATTGTTTTTTTTCTTGTCATATATTTTTATAATAATGTCCCTCGACTACGCTCGGGACACTCGTCTCGTCTCATCACTCTCGAATGGTTGAGGCTCCGAATAAAATGAGGAGCTGAAACCACGAGCGAGGAGGAGTAAAACGACGACGAGTCGAGTGGAGCCGAGAACAGGAGTCGAACCTGCGACCCGCGGTTTACGATACCGCTGCTCTACCAACTGAGCTATCTCGGCATATTCTGCCAGATGCCTGTCCTCCGTAGCTCCGAAGGAGCGTAGGAGGGAAGCTAGGGTGGCAAAAGGCCTAATTACGGCCTTAATCTATAAATGGTCCGAGGAAATGGTATGGTTTCTCGGACATGTTCTAAGCCGCAAACCCAACCCACAATACGCTCTAGGCCAAAACCAAAGCCGCCATGAGGCACAGAGCCATATTTTCTCAAATCCAAATACCACTGAAATTCTTTGGCTGGCAACTTATGCTCTTTAATACGCTGAAGTATTGTCTCATAATCATCTTCCCTTTGCGAACCGCCAATAATCTCACCATAGCCCTCGGGTGCCAACAAATCAGCGCACAGAGCTAGATCTTTATCTTTATCATCACGCTTCATATAAAAAGCTTTTATCTTGGCTGGATAGTGAGTAACAAAAATCGGATTATCAAATTTCTTGGTGAGCACAGTCTCATCATCAGCACCCAAATCATCATCAGCTTTGATATCACTGCCCATTTTCTGGAGCATCTTTACAGCTTCGGCATGAGTGATTTGATGAAATGGCTTAGTGATATTGGCTAGTGGCTTAGTATCTCTTTCTAAAATTTCTAATTCAGCCTGATTTTTGGATAAAACTGCTTGAACCATAAAACGAATCAAATCTTCTTGAACTTTTATATTATCTTTTAAATCAACAAAGGCCATCTCTGCATCCATCATCCAAAACTCAGTCAAATGTCGACGCGTCTTGGATTTTTCAGCTCGAAATACTGGCCCAAAATCATAGACCTTGTTATGGGCAAAAATCGCTGCCTCCAGATATAGCTGGCCGCTCTGTGACAAATAAGCAGTATTGTCAAAATAATCAATGGCAAATAATTCGGTGGTGCCTTCACAAGCGCTGGGCGTCAAAATCGGCGCATCAATCTTAATAAAACTATTTTTAGCCATAAATTCATAAGTGGCCTGAATCAAAGTATTTCTCACCCTCTGCACTGCCCACTGGCGGCTAGAGCGCAGCCACAAATGACGATTGTCCAAAAGAAAATCTATGCCGTGATCTTTTTTGCCTATTGGGTATTCCTCAGCTATTTGATAAAAACTAAAGTCCTTAACTTGGAGTTCATACTCCTCTTTTTTGGGATGCTTACTGACTTTAGCTATCAGTTTAACCGAACTTTCCAAAGTCACTTTTTTGGCCTCGGCCCACTTGTCGGCGCCAATTTCTTCTATATTTAAAATAGCTTGGGCAAAACCCGAACCGTCCCTGATTTGCCAAAAAGCAATTTTGCCGGAAGAGCGCTCATTGGCTACCCAGCCGCTAACTTCTACTTCTTGGCCAACATAATTCTTTAAATCTTGTATAAAAATTTTGGTCATGGACTATGTCTAAATTATTAATTTATATGCTAAAATCATACCTAAAATAAGGACTTTTTACAAGGGTCAAATTAATTTTTGTGTAAAACGTCAAAGACCAGCCTCCGTGCTGGTCTTTAGGGTACATCCTCCTTCTGAGCGCCGTGGTTTACAAAGCGCATCCCGTGCGCTTCGCTAGCTTGCATCATTGCCTTGTGACAAATGCCCATACTGCGTGGGCTGCTGATAGCCACAATTATGCGGCTATGACCATTGTGCAGGTCAACAACCTCGCCTGTAAGGCCTTCTTTGCCGAGAGCTGTTGAAAAGACCTTGAGCTGACTATTGGGCACCACAAAACTCATAGTGATGCTCATTTGGCGGCCTTCGTAAATGCATATCTGGTGCTCGCTCATGGGTGTTCACCCCTTTCTGTCCCCAAGTGATAAGAACCGGCTGTTTCAAACATAAAATACACCTAAAGATAGTTAAATGTCAATTACCCTTGACAAAAGGAAAATAAATATTAATATATTATGTATGGTGGAGGATCTTAGGGTCGTTGCTGCGTCATCTCGGTGAATGAGCAATAGACCTGTCTGAAGCACATCTGTTTCAAGTGGGCGCGCAAACCCCAAAAGAGATGTGTCTCACGCTACAACCGTGTGTTTTGCGAGGGAAGCCCCAAGGCTCCAACCAATCCCGGGTATGGGTCAACGGCGCATGCGTACCCAGCCGGTCAGGTTGCAAGACACAGGGAAGTGAGAATCCTCCACTAAAACATCAGGGCCGCGGCGAACGTCGTGGTCCTCTTCTTATTATATTAAATGCGCGCCTCGCGTCAGACGCGAGGCGCGCATTTATTTTTACTAAACTTTATATCTTTTTAATACTCTTTAAAAACACAAAAGCAATAACTCCGCCGATTAAGGCTGTAATTAACTGCGGCCAACTCATCATAGTGGCCACTGCCTTGATAGCTATGGGATTTTTGATAAACATGGAAGCCACTAGTGTAGTAGTGCTCCAAATAAAGACAAATTTTACTAAACTAGCTACCACGATACCCAACCAAAAATTAGTCTCACGAACATAATTAAAAACTACTACTAGTATAATATTACTAATTATTATAAACGGTACTATGGGCGCCAAAAAAATCGGCAAAAGTCCAGCTGATAAAGCCATAAGACTAGGCACAAAACAAACTGCCATTGTTTGCCTTAACCCCAAAATAACCACAGCAATAAATAATAAGGCATTTATTATCGGGCCAGTCACTTGCTGTAAAGGAAATAAGGGCACTAAGCTGGCTATACCCAAAACCGCTGCCCACTTTACTAAAGACAATGTGCCTTCCTTGCTAATGGTATCTACTTTTGCTAAAGCCATATATAAAAATTATTTAACAGGATAAACTTCTTTTTTCTTACGATGATATTTGGTATGACAAACCAATTTTATATTTTTTTCTTTATTAAAAAATTCTTTGTAAACCTTTTTGACAATAGGGCTATCTTCAGCTACACGTATCTTATTCTGGCGATCAACACTATAGAGGCTTTGGGCTCGCTTTTGCCTAATCTCATCATTGACTGGCAAAGGCTGACCGCCACCGCCAATGCAACCGCCAAAACAAGCCATCACTTCTACATAATCATAAGCCTTAGGATTTTCCTTCAATTCAGCCAATAGCTCTTTAGCATTAGCTAAACCATTTACTACCGCCACTTTAACTGTTCTTTTGCCTATTTTAATGCTGGCTTTTTTAAAACCAGTTATCCCTCGCACAGATTCTAACTCTAACTTTGGTAGGGCTTGGCCAGTCATCATCTTGTAGGCTGTCCTTAGGGCCGACTCCATGACTCCGCCCGAGGCGCCATAAATCACACCCGCACCAGTCGGGATACCCAGGGCTTGATCAGGCTTTTGTGGGGCCACAGTTTTTAAATCAATTTTTCTTTTGCGCAAGAGATGGGCTAGCTCCCGAGTAGTCAAAACATAATCAACTGCTTTGCGGCCACCTATTTTCATCTCTGGTCTAGCCACTTCATATTTTTTGGCCACGCAGGGCATAATACTGACAACAATAATATCCTTGGGATTTATTTTTTTACTCTTAGCCCAATAGGTTTTGATGAGCCCAGCAGTAATCATCTGTGGTGAACGAGCGCTAGTGAGGTATGGCAACATTTCCGGTTGAAAAAATTCAGCATACTTGACCCAGCCCGGACAACAAGAAGTAAACATCGGCAAATTTTTGTTGGCCTTGATGCGATGGACCAACTCCTTGGCCTCCTCTACTGTAGTCACATCCGCTCCCACGCTAGTATCAAAGACATATTTGACTCCCAATTTCCTGATAGCGCCAACTAATTTTTCTGTCACTACTGTGCCATAAGGCAGGCCAAACTCCTCGCCAATAGTACTCCTAATAGACGGCGCAAATTGAAAAACTATAGTTTTATTTTTATGGAGTAGTGGCTTGTCTACATCCTCAAACTCACCCACCCCTTCAAAAGCGCCCACTGGACAATGAGCTAGGCACTGCCCGCAATAGACACAATCCTTATCAGCCTTGGCTGACGGCACTACCTCATAAAATTTTCCTTTTTTCTTATATTCCAAAAAATCCACACCAACTTTGTGGCAGGCATCCACGCACAAACCACAATCAATGCATTTGGAGCTGTCAAAAATGAGTGCCGGCCCAAACTGATGTATGGGATGGCCTTTTTTTCTATCAGGAAATTTGTTGATATTTACTTTAAACTTCTTAGCATAATCACGAATGTGGCATCTCTGCTGATAAACACAATCTCCGCACTCTTCACAATGTTCGCTAAAAATTAATTCCAAATTTGTCTGTTTGGCCCGAGTAATATCTTTGGAATCAGTCACTACTATCATGCCGTCCTCTATTGGCGTTGAACAAGAAGCATATAAGCCTTTTCGGCCGGCTATTTCCACCATACACAGGCGACAACTAGCTTGAATCTTGATATCAGAATGATAACACAGAGTGCTAATAGGTATTTGATTAGCTCGAGCCACGTCCAAAATAGTCTGGCCAAGTTCCGCCGTATATTTTTTGCCGTTAATACTGATATTTATTATTTTCTTCACCACGTTAAAAATTATTTTAATAATTTATCAACTGCACTTCTAAATGGCATAACTACCATCTTGCCTAAAGCGCAAAAACTAGTATGCTCCAAAACAAAAAGTAAATCATCTAATGCCTTCTCATCAAATTGGCGGTCTTTAATCATCTGTAGCAATCGATAAGTACCTTCGCGGCAAGGCGTGCACTTGTCGCAGTTTTGATCCATAAAAAAATCAATCCACTGGCGCATCAGCACCCAAGGATCTGTCTTATCTTTATTATATATCACTATACTACCACTGCCCTCAACTGGTTTGTCCAGTTCACTAGGCAAAAAAATCTCACCGCTAGCTCCTCCGCCGACTTGCAAGAAAAAATTAAAACTTGGCCAATTATTGGTTTTTTCCAAAACCTGCTTTATCGTCAAACCAAGCGGCAATTCAAAAACTCCCGGATGTTTGGCCTGGCCACTGATAGTATAAAAACGAGTTTTTTTATATTGATTTCTATCAATCTGGGCAATGCAATAAAAAGTTTCAATATTGTTAATAAGAGTTGGCAAGCCAAAAATACCCGCTTGCGAAGGAAAAGGCGGCTTTATTCTCGGCCGATGAATCTGACCTTCTATCTCCTGGCAGAGCGTAGTTTCTTCTCCAGACAAATAGCCGCCAGCTTCTTTAAAAACAGTAATCGGCAAACGGCCAATTAATTTTTCTAATTTTAATTTGTATTTTTTATAATAATCTTTGCGCAAATAAATGTAGGCCTCACTATTTTCAAATGTATCTAAAGCAATTTTAATACCAGCTATTAGCTTAGCTGGATAGTTGGCTAGAATAAAACCATCTTTACTAGTGTTAGGCTCGCCTTCCGAACCATTGGCTACAATATATTTCTTTTTGGCCGGAGCCGACAAAACCATCTGCCACTTGAGATGTGTGGGGAAATTAGCACCGCCACGGCCAAGCAGCTCAGCTGTTTTTAATTTGGCAATTATTTTTTTATTTTTGTTTAGCATCGCTGATATTATACAATAAATCTAACAAAAAAACCATTGCCAGCCCAAATTTATCTTCAAGCCAACAATGGTTTTTTTATTTTTTATTACATCAAACTTGTGTCCAAACCGCTTGACTCACCGGTATTTTTTACTTGGCAAGCCCGGGCCGCTGTATTAAATGTCTTCCAAGTGTTTTTAGCTGAAGCGCGATAATCAAGGCGCGCTTTTTTGACTGTATTCTTGTACTTTAACCAAGCGGCTTTGATAGCGGCTTTGCGTTCGGATGCATTGGTTAAACCCCAAGCAGTAACAAGTTCAGATTTACGCAAAGCCAAAGACGCATTAGTAGTATCAGCCACTGTTTCAAAAGCATCGGCAATGGCATTTTCTCTAGCCGTCACTGCTGTCGTCATACAGGCTGGGCTAATGACTGGTGGCGTAGTGGTGCTAAATCTATTTGACGCACTAGACTTGGCTGACACTAACGCCATCGGCACAAAAACAGAAAATGCAAAAACAGCTAGAGTAAAAAATAAAAGTTTTTTCATATTTTTTTGTTAATTTTAAAACCACTCATATTATAACACAAAATTATTGCGCCAACCAACCGCCATCAACATTTAAAACCACGCCCGTCACATAAGCACCCATATCTGAAGCTAGATATAAAGTCGCGCCGGCTATATCTTCAGGTTTACCAGAATAACCTAATGGCGTCATGGTTTCTACCATTTTTTGAAAACCAGCATCAGCCAAATAAGACTTAGTCATATTGGTAGTGATTACTCCTGGGGCAATGGCATTGACTCTAATTCCAGCTTTGGCTAGATCCAGAGCCGCGGCACGTGTCAACTGTATAATACCACCCTTGGAAGCACAATAAGCCAAAGATCCTTGAAAGCCAACTACGCCAGCAATAGAAGCCATGTTAATAATGACGCCCTTAGTTTTATTAGCCGACATTATTTTAGAAGCCGCGCGAAGGCCATAAAAAACTCCAGAGAGATTTATCTCAATAGTTTTGTGCCACACTTCATCAGTGGTATCACTAGCACTACCACTACTGGCAATACCAGCGTTGTTAATCATAATATCCAAAGTTCCAAATTTTTCTACTGCGGCTTTAACTAGAGCATCTACTTCGGCTGACTGAGATACATCGCACTTATAAAACATAGCTTTGTCGCCATATTTATCAGCTACGCTTTTGGCGTCGCTTACATCTGACAAAACCACTTTAGCGCCTTCAGCTAAAAACTTTTCAGCAATGGCTAGGCCAATGCCAGAAGCGGCCCCAGTGACAATCGCTACTTTATTTTCTAACAACATATATTTTTATTTTAATTGTTAAAGGTATTTATAATTATAACATATTTTTTAGTAAAAAAATAAACCAAAATAATTTGGCTCCAGGGGCAGGGATCGAACCTGCGATATCCACGTTAACAGCGTGGCGTTGTACCACTCAACTACCCTGGAATATAATAAAAAAACCGGTCTGGCGACCGGCTACTTTAGATATAATTTTAAATACCAAAAGTTACCGGTCTTGTGATCGGTTATTATTATTGTTTAAGTTGTTAACTTTGGTATATTTCATATATTTAATTTATAACAAAAAACTGATAATTTGTCAAATAATAAACAATTACCCAATAAAACCGCCAACCTGCTTTTCCCATAGCCGCTTATACAGACCATCAGACTTTTGTATAAGCTCTTTATGGCTACCATCTTCTACCACTTGCCCCTTATCCAAAACTATAATTCTGTCCATCTTCATGATAGTGGACAAGCGATGGGCAATCACAATCACAGTCTTATCTTTCATAAGGTTATTCAAAGCCTCCTGAATAAGTTTTTCTGATTCAGAATCTAGGCTAGAAGTAGCTTCATCCAATACCAAAATCGGCGCGTTCTTCAAGATGGCCCTAGCCATAGCTACGCGCTGTCTTTCACCACCAGATAGCTTGACACCACGCTCACCCACATAAGTATCATATTTATCAGAAAAACCCTTGATAAAATCATGACAATTGGCCAGTTTGGCGGCTGTAATCACCTCAGCTTCACTAGCTTGCGGTCGGCCATAACGTATGTTTTCTTTGAGTGTACGGTGAAACAAAATCGGATCTTGGTTTACCAAAGCTATGTTTTGCCACAGGCTATCCTGTTTAACATGAGCAATATTTTGATTATCAATCAAAATCTTACCACTCTCTAAATCATAACTGCGCAGTAAAATATGGACTATAGTAGATTTTCCTGAACCTGAGGGCCCAACAATAGCCACTTTTTCTTTGGGCTTAATAAGCAAATTAAGATTAGTAATTATTTTTCTGGTCTGGCGATAATTAAAATCTACTTGCTTAAATTCAATCTGGCCTTCGGTAACCTGAAGATCTTTGGCACCCAATTGATCTTTTATTTCATGAGGTGTTTCCAAAATCTCGGTCATTTCTTGGGCTTCAGCCATATATTCATAGTAGCGTCTAATCATGCGGCCAAAATCCCATAGACGCATCATGATATTGATGATATAGGCTTGGATCAAAACAAAGTCACCAATTGTAATCTTGCCCTGTGTCCAGAGATGAATAGCTAAAAAGAAAATTCCTAATTCCAAAAAAATATTAAAGAATGCTTGAATAGCTTCAAAAATATTTCCCAAATCCCAAGTAAAGCGCCGCAGTTTCTGTAAATCATCATTTACTTTATAATAATTTTTTACTTCACTATCATAGCCATTAAATAATTTGATGTTGAGATGATTAGTAATGGTGTCAGCTAAAACTCCAGTGGACTTGGAATTTAGTTCGCTCCTTTTGAGATCATATTTTAATTTGTATAAGCTAAAAACATAATTAAAACCCGTGTAAAAGAGCGCCCAAATAAGTACGCCTAGCCCTAGCCACAGTGAACGGCGGCTTAGAATAACTACAATCAAACTAATATTTATAATCAGAGTAATAACATTCCACAACATCAAATCGCTGATGCCTTCAAAAGAATTGGAAAAACGATTTACTTTTTTGACCAAAGCGCCGACAAAATTGTTGTTGAAAAAAGCCACTGAATGCTTTTGCAAGTAAGAAAAACAGGTATAGGCCAAATCAGCCATTACTCGCGATTGAAAGTAAGAAGCAAAAAAAGTAGATAGACGCCAAAAAGTCCAGCTAACAGCATAGACCATCAAAATTTTGACTAAGATCATCTGCAAGGCGCCTATTTTGTCTGGGGCATTGCCCGGTGCTGTCAAAACATTAAAAAAATCTTTGTAGAAAAGAGGTCCAATTACACTAGCTACCGAAGCAATAACAATAGACGACAAGACAACAAAAACAGCCCACTTGTATTTGGCAGTGTGCTGCCAGAAAATCTGAAATGTCCTAGCTGTATAATTTGGCATGTGCTTTTATTTTATAAAAATAGATAATAGAAATTTTTCGAACCCCTGTCCAGTAGCCGTAGCTAAAGGACAGGGGTTCGGGGTAGCAAGGAAACGGGGTCGGGACGGTGGTGAGATCAACCCACCAACTGTCTCAAGAGAGCCATCCTCGGTGGATCGATCTCGGTCCCCTTGACCAGAGCATCGATCAGTTGCCTTGAATTGGCGTACTTGAGATGGTCAGTAGCATACGCTAGGGTGACAGCCCCCACAGAGATGATCGCCGCAAGCTCATGCATGTACGGATGCAAGGATTCCAGTTCTTTGATCTTGAAGTTGGCTTCTCGCTCCAAAAAACAGCGTAGCCACAACAGGGTCTGCCCCCTAGCGAAAAACACCTTCTTGGGCGACCGTCGATTGAGACGACCAGTAGCATGGGCGGCCTTTAAAGAGGCCTCCCATCTCTCCAGGGTTTTGAGAGTTTTAACCTCGATAGACATCTGGAGATCAAGAAAGGCATCTTTCTTGGGCTCTCCACAGCCCCGGCAGATTACCATGTACTGCAGAAAAGCAGTCTCCGTACTCCACACTCTGCTGGATGTGCTCATTTGTCCCCCACTCCTTGTTGAAACGAACGCTCCGTCACATATGAGCTCCAGGCCTAGAGCCCATACCTTCCGACTAGCCCCTATTTGTAGCATATTTTGGTCATTTTGTCAATAAAATTGCTAAAAACACCCCTAAATCATCACAATATTAAGAATTAAAGACTCCGGCCCCGCGAAGCGGGGCCGGAGTCTTTAGGTATCTTTTAAAAAAATAATTTAAGCTAAAACCACTTTATCTAACCAATTGTTTATAATTTTTTTAATTTGATTCAAGTGCTGTTTATCCCGAAAAGTGTGCGGTCCGCCATCAATTATATGCAGTTCTTTTTTGCCGGGCAATTTGTCAAAAAGACATTTCTGATCTTCGGGCGGTGTAAATGTGTCACGACTACCAACAATCATAAGTATTGGCATGGTTATCTTATCAACCAAAGGAATAATATCATACTTAAGTGAGTCTGCTTCAAATTGAGGCCAGTTTAATTTTTTGTCTATACCTAGTTTAGTATGACTATCAAGTATTTGCCAACCACTAGCCCGCCATTCTTTGAGCTCATCAGGATTACACCGCTTGATCATCATCTCACCGGAGACAGTAGTAGATGCTGGGACTATTGCTAAAACTTTTTGAGGATGACGAGCCGCATAATGGAGCGAGCAAGATGAACCTAAAGAGTGGCCAACCAGACAAAATGGCTCCCTGTACCAACCTTGTTTTTTTGCCCAGCCAATCACATCATTTAAATCTGACAAATAATTAGTAACAGTAGCTTGGGCATAATCACCTTCGCTCTCACCAATAGTGTTGGCAGTATCAAATGTGACGACCGTAAAATTCTTGCCCTTAAAAACTGACGCCGCCGTGGTTATAAATGGCTGTTCTTTAAAACCGCCTAACCCATGCATAATAAAAACTAAGCCAGCCGGTTTTTTAGCTAGCTCTACAACTATGGCCAATTTTTGTTTGTGTCTATTGAGTACAAAATATTTCATAAAATTAACTATGCTGATTGCTTGTCTTTTTATAATACCAAGAAAAAATCGCTTTAACAATTTCAATTAACACCATTACGCCAAAAATTACCGCTAGAACTACTCGCCATTCGGCCCAACCCAAGGGCACAGTCTCTAAAGCTTTATTTAAAAATGGAATATAAATAGCGGCTAGTTGAGTTAAAACGCCGATAAGCACTGCCCAGTTAAGATATTTATTTCTAAATGGCTTGGATTTAAAAATATTGTGCTCCAAACTTTTTATGCTAAAGACATAAAGCAAGGTGGAAATACCCAGGGTGCTAAAAGTGATTGTCCTAGCCAAAGTAATATCGCCGGTCTTTTGCCAAAAATACCAAAAGAGCCATAAGCTAAACAAGCCCGTCACTCCGCTAATGGCCAAAATCAAAACACGGCTTTCAAGATCTAATAAAGATTTTAATTTTTTTGGACGCTTGTTCATAACATCCTCATATTCTGGCTCCATGCTCAAAGACAAAGATGGCAAGCTATCACTGACCATATTAATCCACAGCATCTGCGTAGCTAAAAGTGCCAAAGGCATGTGCAGGAGCAAACCGCCAGTGACAATAATCACTTCCGACAAACTGTCTGACAATAAATATAAAATCACCCGGCGAATATTGGCAAAAATCACTCGGCCCTCTTTTATGGCCATAACAATGGTTTTAAAGTTGTTATCCAAAAGCACTAGGTCAGCTGTTTCTTTGGCAATATCCGAACCGCTAGCCACCGCCACGCCAATATTGGCGGCTTTGAGTGCTGGCGCGTCATTGACGCCATCACCCGTCATAGACACTACTTCACCGCGGCTCTGCCAAGCTTTGATAATGCGCAATTTGTCAGCGGGCGTTACTCGAGCATAAACTTTTATAGCACTGATACGTCGAGCTAGATCGCTATCAGTCATCTTGAGTAATTCTTCGCCAGTAACCACACTGCCCTCCTCCAGAGACATGCCCAAATCTTTGGCAATGCGCTGAGCCGTGAATTTATTATCACCCGTAATAACTACCGTGTTAATGCCGGCGGCCAGTGTCTGTTCTAGAGTATCTTTGGTCTCCAGTCGCAAAGGATCAGACAATCCCCAAACACCAACCATTACAAAATCATGCGGAATATCTTTGAAATCATCTAGGGCTTTAAAATTTTTGGAAACTAAGAGATAAGCACCAGCTAAGACTCTAAGCCCTCGCTGGCTCAAATCCTGCCAAGAGCGGTTAAAATAATCACGCTGGTCTTTGTCTAAATGCACAATCTCTGCCCCGTCCAAATAAAATGTAGAATGAAGCAAAATCTTTTCCGGTGCGCCTTTGAGGAAAATAATATCCTCCTTGTCATTTAGGCTATGGCGCGTGAGCATGAACTTGTGGTGCGAATCAAAAGGAATCTCTTCTTTGCGCACAAAAATATCCGGCCAGTCGTTATTTTTTTTAAGGTAAGAGGCGCTAAACAGCATCAAAGCCTTTTCCGTGGGACTGCCCAAAATCATCCAATCAGTAAGTGGCCCAGTTTGTTCTTCCAAAATAGCGTTATTGCACAACCGGGCAATCTTCACCATCATATCAGTTTCTTGATCTAACTCAATATCCCGCCATGAACTATTGCCAAAATCTAATTGATGATGACTGCTTATCATAGCCGCTACCCTCATCTCGCCTTCAGTCAGAGTGCCAGTCTTATCTGTGCAGATAACTGTAGTTGAACCCAGAGTTTCGGCGGAAATCAAACGTCGCACTAGGCCGTTGTGTTTCAAAATTCTCTGCATGCCAACGGTGAGTATCATAGTCATACTGATCATCAGCCCCTCCGGCATAGCTGAAACGGCTACGGCTACGGCCAAAGTAAACATTTCTTGCCAGCTGTTGCCCTCCATAATTCCAAAGATAAAAATACCCAAACCAATAACGACAATTACTTTGACGATATTTTTAGCAAAAGCTTCTAACTGTTTTTGTAAAGGAGTTTTTTCCTCGTCTGTTTCCTTAATTAGCGCGCTTATTTGTCCCATCTCTGTGCTGGCGCCGGTCTTAACTACTACCGCTCGAGCCCGCCCTTGGACTATCAGAGTCCCCATAAAAACTAAGTTGGCCCTATCGGCCAAAACTGTCGTAACCGGTAAACTATGCAAATATTTTTTAACTGGCCAAGATTCTCCAGTCAAAGTAGCTTCATTGACTTCCAAATCATCAACCACAATCAGCCGAGCATCAGCCGGCACTCGATTACCTGCTTCCAAAACTATGATATCACCTACCACCAAAAATCTTGACTCAATTTTTTGTTCAAGGCCACTACGCAAAACTATAGCTTCTTTTTTAACTACCTTGTTTAATGTTTCCAAAGAACGATTAGCTTTGTGCTCCTGTATAAAACCAACTATCACATTGATCATAACTGCCGCCAGTATTACATAGGCATCAACAAATTCCCGAAAAACTAAACTAATAATAGTGGCGACTAGCAAAACATAAACCAAGGCATTTTTAAATTGGTTAAAAAAAGACCGCCAAGCAGTCAGCTTGACTGACTGGACCAAAACATTTTGTCCATATTTGACTAAACGACGTTTGGCTTCTTCACTTGTCAAGCCATCTTTAGTCGTATTTAAATCTTTTAAGATTTGCGTTAACGGCAAATTATGCCAAGCAATTTCTAATTTATGCACCCCGTTAGAAATTTTAGTAGTTACCATACACAATAATTTTACATTATATCCCCGCTTAAATTTCGTGAATTTCTAACGGGGAACATATCTATATATTATAACATAAATCACTACTGCTAGCTAAAACTTGAATTTTATCCTATTTCCAGTAAAATTAAGGCATATGATTAAACCAATGACTTTAGAAAAAAACTTACAAGAAAATATCCAAGCTATTTTTGGTATTAAGCTGGAATCTGAGAACTTAAGATTAACCCAACCGCCTGATGACAAATGGGGTGATTATGCTTGGCCTTGTTTTACGCTGGCTGAAAAACTAAAGAAAAATCCGGCTACTATTGCCCAAGAATTGGCTACTAAATTTAAAAAAAACGCCTTACTTAGCGCCGTAAAAAATGTCGGCCCCTACCTCAATCTGACTGTCAGCGATGAATTCTTAAAACAAAGCTTAATTGAAGTAAGCAAGCAAAAATATTTTGGTAAGTCAAACTTTGGTAAAAAAAATAAAGTTGTGATTGAATTTTCCGGACCTAATACCAATAAGCCCCAGCACATTGGCCATGCCCGCAACAATTGTCTCGGCCAAAGCTTGGTTTATATCTTACAAGCCGCCGGTTACAAAGTAACTCCTGTTAATATCATCAATGACCGCGGCATTCATATTGCCAAAAGCATGCTAGCTTGGCAAGAGTTTGCCAGTGGCGAAACACCCGAGTCTTCCGGCATGAAAGGTGACCACTTGGTCGGCAAATATTATGTAAAGTTTGGCCAGGTGCTAGCTGAAGAGAAAAAAGAATATTTGAAAAAAAATAAAATCAACTGGACTAAACTTAGCGATTTAGACAAAAGAAAAACTGAAGAAGATTTCTTGAAAAATTCTGTTTGGATGCAAAAAGCTCAAGCCATGCTCAAGGCTTGGGAAAATAATGATCCTAAAGTGAGGTCTCTCTGGCAAACCATGAACGATTGGGTCTATGAAGGTTATGCCAAGACTTATAGCGACCTGGGCATAAAATTTGATAAAGTATATTATGAAAGCCAAAACTATCTTTTGGGTAAAGATTTGGTTGAATTAGGGCTCAAAAGAAATGTCTTTTACAAAAAAGATGACGGCTCAGTTTGGATTGATCTGACTAAAGAGGGCCTAGATCAAAAAATTGTGCTAAGAAGCGACGGCACTTCAGTCTATATGACTCAAGATTTGGCTGTAGCTAAAAACCGCTATGACCAATACAAATTTGATAAAATGGTTTATGTTGTTGCCAGCGAACAAGATTATCATTTTAAAGTATTATTTTTAATCCTGGACAAGCTCGGCTTTGCTTGGGCCAAAAATCTGTATCACCTATCCTACGGCATGGTGGCCTTACCCACTGGCCGCATCAAGTCCCGTGAAGGCCAGACTGCTGATGCTGATGATATTATTGAGGAAATGATTAGCCGCGCCAAAGAAGTCATGTCCAAGGCCCAAAAACAGGCTGATGTTTCTACTGACCAAAAAGAAAAAATTTCTAAAATTGTGGGCTTGGGTGCACTCAAATTTTTCATGCTGGGCACTAATCCACAAAAAAATATCACTTACAACGCTAGTGAATCTATTTCTTTTGATGGCTATACCGGCACCTTTATCCAATATACTCATGCCCGATTAGCCTCATTGCTAAGCAAAGCAGGCAAATTAGATAATATCAAAAAGATATCTGCCAGCCAATTCAACAAGGAAGAAAAAAAATTAATCAAAGAACTTTTGGATTTCCCTGAGGCTATTCAAAATTCAGCCAAAGATTATAATCCAGCCATCATTACCCAATATCTTTTTAATCTAGCCAAAACCTATAATAATTTTTACCAAAACCACTCAGTCTTAAGTGCTGACAATGCTACCAGCAAAAATTTGCGCCTGCATCTAACTAGCCAAACTAAAAAAATTATCAAAACTGGCTTGGAACTATTAGGCATTGAAGCGCCAGAAGTAATGTAAAACCCGCTAAAACTGTTGACTTTTCCTCTGAAATTGTTTACAATAATAACCGTATTTTTAATTTCCCATGCGCCTATAGCTCAGCCTGGTAGAGCAGTTGCCTTTTAAGCAAACGGTCGCAGGTTCGAATCCTGCTGGGCGCACCATCAAATACACCTAAATCAGCCATTTGGCTGTTTTTTGTTTGTTCATAAACTGTCTATAAATTTAGCTTGAAAAATAGGTTAAAATGAGTTAAGCTAATCCTACCAATACAGGTAAAAAACAGGCATGAAAATACCCCCACAAAATTTAGAGGCTGAAACAAGCCTTTTGGGCGCTCTGCTTCTGGACAAAGAAGCGGTTATTAAAATAGCTGATTCTTTGCGATCAGGTGATTTTTATAAAGACGGCCATGGTATTATATATCAGGCCATTTTGGAATTATTTGAAAAACACGAACCCATTGACCTTTTATCAATCGGCAATCGCCTGAGCGAAAAAAAACAATTGGAAAACATCGGCGGCAAAGCCTACCTGGCAGAACTAACTGCATCAGTACCCAATTCTTCCCATGTCCTGACTTATGCCAATATCATCCGCAAAAAATCTACTTTAAGAAAACTCCAACAAGCTTCCTCGGATATCAGCGAACTGAGTTTTTCTGAAGCTGAAGATGTAGAAAAAATCCTGGACCGAGCTGAACAAAAACTCTTTGCCATTTCCCAAGAATCACTCAAGAAAAACTTTATACCGATTAAGAGCGTACTAACCGAAACTTTTAATCGTATTGATGAACTGCATCGTTCTGGCGGACGCGGCACTCGTGGCATACCAACTGGCTTTCATGATTTGGACAGTCGCTTGTCTGGTTTTCAAAATTCTGACTTGATTATTTTGGCGGCTCGCCCATCCTTGGGTAAAACCACTCTGGCTCTAGATCTAGTAAGAAATATTGCCATTAAAGCCAAAGTGCCGGTTGGCATATTTTCTTTGGAAATGTCCAAAGAACAATTAGTAGATAGACTCTTAGCCGCTGAAGCTGAAGTGGATTTGTGGAAAATGCGCACCGGCCGCTTGTCAGACAGAGAAGAAGATGATGATTTTCCTCGCATTGGCCGAGCCATGGGTATATTATCTGAAGCGCCAATATTTATTGATGACTCGCCCAATGCCAATGTTATGGAAATCCGCACCAAGGCTCGCCGTCTCAAGATGGAACACAACTTGGGTTTTCTAGTAGTTGACTACTTACAGCTTATGGAAGGCAGTAGCACTTCAGAAAACCGTGTTCAAGAAATATCCGCCATTTCCCGCGCCCTCAAGCAGATTGCCCGTGAACTGGATATCCCAGTCTTAGCCTTATCTCAGTTGTCTAGAGCTGTGGAGAGTCGCTCACCAGCTATACCAAAGCTGGCTGACCTCAGAGAATCTGGATCTATTGAGCAGGATGCTGATATTGTCATGTTTATTTATAGAAAAGCCAAAGACAAGAGCCGTGAATGTCCCGAAGAAGAAAAAGGCATTGCGGAAATCCATATTGATAAACACCGTAATGGGCCCACTGGCCTGTGTCGCTTGTTCTTTGATGAAAATAAAGTTTGCTTTAGAAATCTAGATGCGGCTCTAGCTGGCAATCTGCCGCCAATAGAAGCCACTGAACCAGCCCCAATGTCTAATGGTGAAGATATGGCCACCGGAGAAATCGGTTGGCAAAATATACCTTAATTAATTCAAAAGTAAAAAGTTAACAAGTATAAACCTTGATCAAATAATTAAGCTCTATCTTGAGATTTAAACAAAACACAGGTATAATACTTTCATAACTTTAAACTTTATAACTTTCTAAATTTTAAACTAAATTTTATGTTCAACAAGCTCAAACAATTCAATGATTTGCGCAAGCAAGCTAATGTTCTTAAGAGCGCCCTATCAGAAGAGACTGTGGAAGTAAGCAACAATGCAGTTAAAATTGTGATGGATGGCAATCAAGAAATAAAATCTTTGAATATAGCCAAAGAATATTTGTCGCCTGACAAAAAAAGTGAACTAGAAAAATATATTAGCGAAGGCCTAGCTGAAGCTATCAAAAAAGTCCAACGCAAGATGGCTATGAAAATGCAACAGATGGGCGGATTTGATTTCCCAGGAATGAAATAATGTCTTATTTACCAGACTTTATCCAAAAATTAATTGCTGAGTTTGACAAGCTGCCGGGTATTGGTCCCAAGACTGCTTCGCGGCTGGTTTTTAATCTGCTTCATCGGCCTGATGATGTTCGGTCTTTGGCTCAAGCTTTGACTGAAGCTCAAGCCAAGGTGCATTTTTGCCCTGAGTGCTTCAATCTCACTGATGATGCCCTGTGCAGTATTTGTAGTAACCCGCAAAGGGACAAAACTATTATTTGTATTGTAGCTAGCAATCAAGATGTAGAAGCCATGGAAAAAACTGGTGAGTTTAATGGTGTCTATCATCTTCTCAATGGCCTCTTGAGCCCTCTAGAGGGCATCACCCCAGACCAATTGACTATTAGCTCACTCCTCAAGCGTCTAGACAAAAACAATGCTCAGGAAGTCATACTGGCCTTAGACCAAAGTATGGAAGGCGAAGCTACTTCACTATACCTAGCCAAACTACTCAAAGATAAATCAATAACAATTAGCCAGCTAGCCCGCGGCATACCCATGGGCGCCAATATAGAATACACCGATGAAGTGACTTTGAGCTCGGCCTTACAAAATAGAAAAAAAGTATAAAGTGTAATAAATATACCCCCTCATTAATTTTGCTGAGAGTATATCTGATCAAAAACAAACCCAGCCCCGCATTCGCGGGGCTGGGTTATAAATTTATATTAAGCTACAACTTTATCAATCTTAACTTCAGTCAGTTGCTGACGATGTCCATAGTGCCGTCTATAGCGAGTCTTATTTTTGTATTTGCGGACTTCAATTTTTTTATCTTTAAAATTTCTGACTAGAGTGGCTTCTACTGTGGCCTTGGCAACTAGAGGCTTACCAACAGTCACTTTATCTTTATCAATCAACAGCAAAACCTGGTCAAAAACAACTTTTTCACCAGCTTCTATATCTAGCTTTTCTATTTTTAAAACATTACCTGGGGCAACTACGTATTGTTTACCACCAGTTTTGATAACTGCTTGCATATATTTAATTTAAAAACAATTTACCCCGTTAAATCCTGTAAAGCAGGAGTTCGTAGAGCGAACTATTTAACGGGGTAAATATTAACAGAAAAATCAATACCTGTCAATTATCTTAGGCTTCAAATACCTATATATTGACAAAATACTAATTATATGCTATATTATAATTAGTTCATTGTCAGCAAAGTAGGGGTCTTCATAGACCCTGAAAGGGAATTGAGAGGGAACTATAGGTTCAACGAAAGGATTCGTATCATGCGTCGAATCAATCCTCAATACGTCGGTCTTGGTGTTTTCTTGGCATTCGCGCTGTTTGCGCTGTTCGTGGCGATCCCCCTGACCGCCGCGCTGCCAGCCAACAACAGCCCGTACAAAGTTCTGTTTCGGTTGTCGGACTCCGACAACCATCTGAGTTTCAACGCCCGCGACGAAGCGGCTCTGCGCCCTGGTAAGCAGATCTTCTTTCACCACCGAGCCACCAACGGCTCGGCGGTGCACATCACCAACCCCAGTCCGGAAAACCGTGTTTTCCTCGTTGACTGGACCGACAACCAGGAACACTTCGTCGGTCCGGAAGGAATCGATCTCACGGGCACCGAGTACGGTATCCTGGTCTATAACGGGGAGAAAATCCTCGTTAACCGGAAGCTCTACATCGAGCGCCACTGACCCCCTCTTTCCCATCGGCGTCGGCCTACTACCCCCGGGCCGACCCAGGACCCCTGTCGCGTGCGTGCATGCGGCGGGGGTTCAATTTTTTTACACAAAAAATTTGCCAAATAAATTAGCAAATTCTCAAAAAATAAATCTAGTGGTGGTCGCACCTGGATTCGAACCAGGGACCTTCGCAATGTGAATGCGACGCTCTAACCAGCTGAGCCATGCGACCATACTTAAAACTACTTTTTAATTAACTCCTCCTTTTTCACTCTAGTCCACCCCTTAACCTGTTTTTCTCTCCTCATAGCCTCTACTAAAGAATTAAACTCTTCAAAATATACAATCCTAACAGGCCTTCTAAGTTTAGTATATTTTGCTCCCTTACCTTTATTGTGGACAGCCTCTCTATTTTTTAAATTACTACAAAAACCTACATACAATGAATTATCAAAACATCTGGCAATATAAAAATAATATTTTCTCATAGCTATTCTTACCAATTGTCAAATATCTCGTGCCTTTCGACTCGTCGCTATGCTCCTCGCTCAAGGCATTCGACTTCTACTCATTTATCTACTCCCGTTAGTGGCCGAAGGCCATGAGCGGAGTTCTGCAAAGCAGAACGTAGTCGAATGGTGACCCTAATTAGAGGATCTTGGAAACAGCTTATCATAGATATAAAAAGATGGGAAGTATTTAAAAACATTCAATCTCAGTCAATAAATCCCAATATATAACTACCAGATAAGAATCAAAACACCGAGTACGGTATCCTGGTCTATAACGGGGAGAAAATCCTCGTTAACCGGAAGCTCTACATCGAGCGCCACTGACCCCCTCTTTCCCATCGGCGTCGGCCTACTACCCCCGGGCCGACCCAACCCCCTGCCGTTGTGCTTGCACGCCGCGGCAGGGGAGTTTTATTTTTACAAAAAAATTTGCCAAATAAATTAGCAAATTCTAAAAAAATAAATCTAATGCCCCTCGGCTCTCTTCGTTCGCTCGGGGCACTCGATTCGATGATTGGAGAATGGTCGGAGGTGCTGAAAAGCACCGGAGACCACGAGTGAGTCTTTTGTGAAACAAAAGGCGAATCGAGTGGTGGGCATGAGAGGACTCGAACCTCTGACCCCTACAATGTGAATGTAGTGCTCTAACCAGCTGAGCTACATGCCCTTATTAAAACTACTAATTGTCTCATGCCCCTCGACTTCGCTCGGGGCACTCGCTTCGTTTTAATCAGAAAATGGTTGAGGCTCTGAACGAAGTGAAGAGCCGAAACCACGAGTGAGGAGGAATGGAATGACGACGAATCGAGTGGTGACCCCACAGGGAATCGAACCCTGATTGCCAGGATGAGAACCTGGTGTCCTAACCGTTAGACGATGGGGCCTTATAAAACTAAAAACTCCCCTATTTCTACCAAAAATAAAAGAAAAAGTCAAGAATAATGGCCTTGCAAATAATCTATTTAACTACTGGGCCAACTAATAAATCTCGTGACAACCAAGGTTTGGCCATAATCTCATAAACTACCTGCTCCATTTTGGCACCACGTGAACCTTTGACCAAAACCACATCACCCTCTCTTAACCTTTCCTGTAAAAAAGTGCCACCCTCCATAGTGTAAGGAAAATGATATATTTTGTCCTCACTCATGCCAGCGGCTTTGGCGCCACGGGCAATATCACGGGATCTCTCGCCAATAACAAATAAATAATCAATACCTAATCTTACTAGTTCTCTACCAACTTGCTGATGGCCTTCTTCAGACAATGACCCTAACTCCAGCATATCGCCAAACACCGCAAACCTATGGCCAGTAGTTGGCATCTCTGCCAGAATCTCCAAAGCCACTTTGGCCGACTGCGGTGAAGCATTATAAGTATCGTCAATAACCCAAGTATTTTTTACGCCCGGAATCAGATTGGTGCGGCCGCGGGCTGGCGTATAGTTAAGTAATCCAGCCCCGATTTCTACCAAATTCATACCCATGGACAAGGCCACAGCGGCAGCCGCGGCCGCGGCTTGAGCATGTTGCCAACCCAAAACATTTGGCAAAAACATAGGCACTTCAGCGCCTTGATAATATAATTTGAAACTAGTGCCATAGACTCCCTCTCTTTGCGTGATTTTTACTTCATCTAAGCGCACATCAGCGCCTTGATGGCGTCCAAAAGTCTTGAGATTGCCTTTAAAGCTTTTAATTACATCCTTGAGGTTATCATCATCATAGTTAAGTATGGCCCAACCTTCAACATCTAGGGGCTTCAAAATTTTAGATTTTTCTTTAACAATATTTTTGACTGTGCCAAAATGTTCCAAATGGCTTTGACCAATAGTAGTAATCACGGCAATGTGCGGCCTAGCAATAGAAGTGAGATAATGTATATCGCCAGGATGATCAGCCCCCATCTCTAAAATTAAAATCTGGGGATATTTTTTATTTTTCCTAAAAATCAGCCTGAGAGCGCCATAAAAAATCGCTATCCACTTAAAAATATTTTTACCCGGACTCTCCTTACGGCCCAAGATGGTAAGCGGCGTGCCGATCTCATTGTTAAAATTTTTGCTATTGCGCCTAACCTTAAACCGATCTGACAAAACCGAAAAAATAGCTTCTTTAGCTGAAGTCTTGCCAACACTGCCAGTAATGGCCACCACCTGTGGCTTGTATTTGGTTATAACCAGCTTGGCTAGTATTTTTAAGATAAAATGTAAGATTGGCTTCATCCTGTTAGAAGATCACTTAACAATGTTATTATATATGTAAAATTTATAAAACGCCATTTTACTTCTGTTCTAAATATTTTATCCATAATTTTCTAACGGGATAAATTTTTATATAATTTAACGGCTAGGCGGCACCTGATAGTATTCTAACAAAAATTTGGCAATTTCACCAAATATTGGCGCGGCCGTGCCTTCAGCAAATCGAGCTGAGGTAGGATAGTCCAATTCAACAATGGCCGTAAATTTTGGATTATCGTTGGGCGCAAAGCCAACAAAACTATGAATAGTGCGGTCAGCATAATACTTACCAGTGTCTGGATTGGCTACTTGAGCCGTACCAGTCTTGCCAGCTACATAATAACCCGGCACAGCGGCTGTCTTTGAATGGCCATTATCAACTATATTAACCATCATGGCCGACAGTTGAGAAGCAGTCGCTTTATCTATCACCTGGCGCACTACAGTAGGCTTAAATTCTTCGCTAGAGCCATTGCTGTATTTTATCTGGCTTATTAAATACGGCTTAAGCAGTTTGCCACGATTAGCAATCACATTAACAGCATTTACCATCTGTAGCGGCGTCACTGTAATGCCTTGGCCAAAAGAAGCCGTGGCTTTGTAAATATCCCCTCGTTTGGACAAAGAAGAAATATCACCAACACTTTCTTGGCTAATATCCAAGTCTGTGCGCTCTCCAAAACCAAATTTTTTTATATAATCTTCAAAAATTTTGTTATTAACCTCGGCAGTAGCAAAAACAATGCCGGTATTTAATGACTCTACCAAAACATCTTTCATACTAACCACTCCATGCCCTTTGAGGTCAGAGTTTTTTATTACTTGTCCACTAGAAAATTTGACTTCACCGGTATCGTTAAAAACTGTATCCGGCCTAACCTTGCCTTGATCAATAGCAATAGCCATAGCTACCACTTTCATCACTGAGCCTGGCTCATAAGCATGGTAAACAGCATTGTTGTTATAAACATCAGCACTAGCTACTTTGTTATAGGCATTGGGATCAAAACTAGGGTAACCGCACATTGCTAAGATTGCTCCTGTCTCACTACTAATGACAATAACCGTGCCGCTTTTAGCACCTGACCTAGCTACGCCCTTTTCTAGCGCCTTGCAAGCTGAGTACTGAACCGTCCTATCAATAGTTAAGGTAATATCAGCGCCATTTTCTGGAGCTTTAGCACTATTGCCCGATAACAAACGGCCAGCTACGTCTTTTTCCCCTACTATCATGCCGCTAGAACCCACTAGCTTATTTTCAAAATAACCTTCTAAGCCGTATTTACCCACTCGGCTAGTGCCTTTATCATCATAACCTAAGAAACCCAAGATATGAGCGCCAACTTCTTTATCAGGATAAAACCTCAAAACATTTTTTACAAAATTTACACCCAAGGCTTCCAGAGTTTTTATCTGATCTTTGTCAGATAATTTTTCATTGATATCCAAACGCAAAGTTTCAAATTTAGCTTGGAGCTGATCAACTTTTGTTTGCTCTACGTCCTTAGCAATTAGCTCATAAAAACGATCCGTCTTTTTAACTTTGGCCACAACTTCGGTTTTAGCCGCCTCATCCAAACCCAAAACTTCAGTAAAAATATTAGCGAAATTCTGAGGCTGAGTGACTTTGGATGGATCAACACTAACTTCGTAATATACTTTGTTGATAGCCAAAGGATATAGTTCACTGCCGGCTTCATTATTAACCAAAGCAAAAATTCTACCTCTTTCTGGACTAACGTCTGTAATAACTCCTCGCTGACTTAATCCTTGAGCTAGATAAATATCGTGTTTTATAATCTGCAAATAAAATAAACGACCAAAAATAGCAATAATTAAGAAAAAAATGACCCCCTCAAGGGCCTTAATCCTAAAACTGGATACCTGATAAGTATTGGTACGAAAAAATAATGCCATATTTATAAACAAAGCTTTACTTTAAGGCTACTGTATCTCGGCTATCATCGAGATAAAAAACATCGTTAGTCTGGACTTTGACTAAATTGAGCCGCTGACTCTCGCTCTCAATACGCTGAGTAGTTTGAAGCTCGCTTACCGTAGCATTTATAAGCCTCATCTCATCTTCAGCGATTTTGAGCTGTTTGGACAAATCATTTCTCTCTAGAATCTGGCTATTGGCATAATTGGTGGTAATGAGCATAATCATAACCATGATTATGCTTGAAGCTAGCATCAAGCCATTGAAACGGTTGATTTTTTGGCCAAGATAATTTAACTTTTTGATAGACATTTTTGTTTTTGTTTTTGAAGTATTATTTAATATATTTTATAATTTCTCTATGACTCTTAAAATTGCGCTACGACTCCGGGGATTAGCCTTGATTTCGGCCGGGCTTGGCCGCACTGGCTTTTTGGTCACTATTTTAGCCAAAGGTTTGTGCCCGCAGACACAAATTGGCAAGTCCGGTGGACAAATACAAGCGCCTAGCAAACTCTTAAAATAATTTTTGACCAGTCTATCCTCCAGTGAATGAAAGCTGATCACAGCTAGCCGCCCACTCGGTTTTAATGCCCAAAAAGCCAAGGGCAAAACTTTTTGCAAATTATCCAGCTCGCCATTGACCGCAATCCTTAAAGCTTGGAAAACCTGCGTGGCGGGATGAATTCTATATCTTTTTAAACTATCCTCTGATATTTTCAATATCCGGAGTATGGCGGAGACAAGCATGGAAGTTTTGAGCTCTTTTTGTTTTTGTTTTATTTCAGCTCGCCAAGAGATTACTCCCTTAGCCAGGCGCTGGGCCTGTTTTACTTCACCATACTCCGTGAATATTCTTAATAAATCTTTTTCCGGCCAGGTCAAGATGATATCGGATGCTGTGAGATTCTGTCCTCTGGTGTCAAAACGCATGTCCAGTGGTCCATCATCTTTAAAGGAAAAACCGCGATTGGAGGCCATGAGCTGATCAGAGGAAAGCCCTAAGTCAAACACTATGCCAGTAATTTCCGGAAAATTTTTTTTATGGTTATCTAATTCTTCTTTTAAATGAACATAGCTACTGCGGACAATCACTATTCTATCTTGATATTTCTTTAATCTATCCTTGGCGGCACTAATGGCGCGCTCGTCCAGCTCAAAAGCCAAGACTTTGCCAGCCGGCCCATTTTTTTCTAAAATGGCTTGACTGTGTCCTCCGCCGCCCAGTGTCCCGTCAACAAAATGCTGATTTTTGCTTGGCCGCAAATATTGGACAATTTCGTCTTTAAGTACACTAGTATGCTGATAATCAGCCATAATCTAAATGCCTAAATCACCTAAGCCTTCAGAAATCTCGGCACTATCCTTTTCAGAAGTGCGTTGATAGTGGCTCCAGAGTTTTTCATCCCAAACTTCCAAACGGTTATACAAACCAGCAATTACTACTTTTTTATTTAAATTAGCAAATTGTTTTAAATAATCAGGCAAAATCACCCGGCCTTGAGCATCCAAATCAACATCCATAGCCCCAGCCAGCATCATGCGGGAAAAAGCCCGAGATTTTGCTTGGCTAATTGGCAAATTAGCCAGCTTTTCTACTAATTTGTTCCATTCCTTACTAGTATAAATAAATAAACAGTTATCCAACCCTTTGGTGATAACTGCTCCATCATCAAACAACTTACGAAATTTACTTGGCAAAGCCAAGCGGTTTTTAACATCTAAACTATATTTATACTCACCTATAAACATATAAAATTGAACTTATCCACAGCTAAGTTTCTAAATCCCCACTTTTCACCACTTTTATATCCTTTAAATACATTATACCCCACTAACTTCTACTCTGTCAATCAAATAAAGAGCCCAGTTATCCACAAGAACTCTCAATAATTACAAAATAAAACAACCCCCTAAATCAAGGGGGTTGTTTTTAAAATTGTTATATTTTAATATCCTTAACTAACCCGCGAAATTTTTCTACCGAGAAAAAATCAGCTGCTAGCCCATACTTTTGCGCAATTTTGTCAATTTGTTCCTGAAGAACACCAAAATCAATAGGTGCAGTGTCTTCAGGTTCTCTTGTTATTGCATCTACAGTCCTAACAAAAACCAGAAAATCATCAAGAGCTTCTCTGCCCTCCTCCATTGATCCAGCAGCATTCACCTTTGTTATCACTACTTCTTTTAGCATATCTATTGCCCCTTCATACATTTGATCAGCTTGTTGGTCAACTTGCTCTTGTGGTATTTGTGCTTCATCCATAATTTTTACATTAATGAATAAAATTTATAATTATAAATTATCAAAATAATCACGTTTTGTCAATTTATCAAATTACCTATGAATTACAAACTTTTGGCTCTTTTTATAATTTTTACAACTCCGGTATTAGCATCCATATTAACAATATCGCCGGTTCGTAAAATCTTGGTAGCGACTTCTGTGTTAACTATACAAGGAACATTTAACTCCCTGGATATAATGGCCGCATGGCAAGCAATACCACCCTCATTAGTTATTATGCCTTTAATATTTTTCAAGTATGGAACAAACTTTATAGATGTCATTGGAGCAACTATAATTTTATTATCAAGATTTTTTAAATCTGTTTCTCTTAAAACTATTTGAACAATCCCCTTAACCAACCCTCTGTTAGCCACTTTGCCTTTTATAAATTTAACACCTCTTGCCTCTTTTTTGATATTTGATTTAAAAATTCTACTTGCTTTTGTGCCAGTAGCAATTATTGTTTTTCTTCCAGCTTTAGTCAGAAATATAACAAATTTTTTTCTGTTTTTTAAAATATCAATTCTTATTTTCTTATCAAATTCCAACAAATTGACAATTTCCTCTGGCAAAGCATAAAACAACAAATCATCATTAATTTTTTTCCTTTTCCCTAACTCTTTAAAAAATGTCAATAAAAACTGTTTTTGGATTTTTTCATAATCAGCAATGCCTCTCATTCTTATTAATTTGTTTCTTTGTCGTTTTGATAATTTTTTTTCATCTAATACCATACCAAAATATTTTGGTAACGTGAACAAAGGGAAATAATTTTGATAAACATCAACAAATTCTTTAAAAATTTTTAGTAAATCTCTATCGTTATAGTTTTCTAATTTTTTATACCACAAAAATTTTTTTAATTTTTCATTTTGCTTATTTAATCTATCAAGTATTCCCTCAAAAACTTCCAAATTCTTCCTCTCTAATATAGCTAAAAAATCGTCATATTCAGTTTTTGACCTCCAAGAGTGTATTATGCCGGCTTTGCTAATCATCAAAAAATTTTTTAAATTTTTACCAATATTTTTCTCATAATTTCTAAGATAGCCTATCATGATACAGTAGGCAGTAAATAAATCACACTCCCGTTCAGTAAATTTTATCCACTCCATATTTACCTCTGAATTACAAACTTTTGCAGTTTTTTGCTAATAGTTATCTCAGCTTTTCTTTGATAATTGACTTTAAGAGGCTTAAACTTCTTAGTATTTCTTAATTTGGCCAACAAACCTGCCAAGACTTTATCTTCCGCTTCTTTAAAGTAAAATTTACCAACAACCGGCACATTAAGCTGCCAAGCCAAGACATTGGTAATCACTGTAAATATCTTAACTGAAGTGAGACCGGCTTCTTTGACTAGTAGCACAATACCTGTCACTTGAGACAGCTTGACTTTGTGCTTTTGCAAAAATTTATCTAAATAAAATAGAGTCTGGTCAGTGCCTGTTTCAAAAGAAAAAGCCAAAGAAAATTTGGCCTGTCCCCTATCTATCAGAGACCAAGAGGCTTTATTCTTGTCTAAAATGCTTAAAGTTAAAATCATCAAAAATGTTTTTATTAAAATCTTTTGACAGTTTATCAACTACTACTACATGATCATTAGCCCAAATATCATAGATAAACTTGTCCGTAATATCCAAACGGTATAGATATTCATTTAAAGGCAAAAAGCTATAGCGTAATTCCTGTGGCATGCCTTCAGCAATTTTTTTCAAATACTTGTCAAATTTAGATTTATCCACTTTGCCGACAATCAACACATCCGTGCCAGCCGGTGATTCAGTCAATATGCCGGTAAAAACCAAGAGTTTGAGGCCGGGAATACGGGACATCTTGCTGGCAATGTCCATTTCCTCCAGTGCTAAGGATTTAAAGACCAAATTTTTGATTTCCGGGAACAAATGGGAGTTGCGATTAGTAAGATAAAACTTTTTACCGTCTTTGTTCTCAGAAGTTATGAAACCAAACTTTTCCAAGTTGTCCAACTCACGCCTTAAGGAGTTGAGTTGCAAATCCAAACGCCTAGCCAATTCCCTAACAAAAAACTGCTGGTGAGCATTAATGCAAAAAAACTTGAGGATTTTGGTGCGGGCACTTGAGCCAAAAATTTGTTCAAGCATATAATCAGGCCTAAAACGCTAGGGATTTTATTTACTTAAATAGCTAAATATAGTATAATATTATTTGCTACAAATGTAAAATCATGAGCTTGAAATACCACAAAATCTTTACTCATGACCCCCTAAATTCCCGGGAAATATCTGAGGTCTACACCAGCGACTCCCATGAGCATGGGCGGCTTTTTATAATCCTAGAAACCCCCAAAAATAAGACCAACCAACAGCCATATATTGATGAGATAATCAACCAAGCCGCCACTGCCTTTGAAGTGACTGTCCAGGAAGACCCAGAGCTGACTCTAGAAGAAATTTTACAAAAATTAAACAAAGTCTTGCCGGAATTAAGCGCCGCCAGCAAAATCCGCAATTGGCTGGCTAGTCTAGATCTAGTAGTTGGCATTATCTTTGACGATAGCATATTCCTAGCCTCTATTGGCAATATCAATGGCCTGCTTATCCATAGCAATAAGGTCAACACCATACTCAGCCGCAATACTGATATCAACCCCACTAAAATCTTTTCTGATATTGTCAGCGGACAGTTAGATGAAGGTGACGGGCTAGTAGTATCTACCAATGCCCTGTTTGACTATATTTCCCAAGAAAAAATCAAACAAATCGTCAAACGCTACGCACCTTCAGCGGCCGCCATAAAACTCAATGAACTCTTAGAAACGGTACCTGATTTCGTCACTTTCAATGCTCTGATCATCAAGAAACCAGGCGGAGCAGAAATAGAAATAAGGCCAGAAGACATAAGTAAAATAGACCAAGAAAAAATCGAGGCTGGCATTATTGATATGCCTAACAAAGGCGCATCCAGCCTAGCGCCCACTCGCACCAAGCTAGTAGTCGATACTAATGTTATCAAAAACGCTCGGCCTGTCAGGAAAGCTATTAATATTTTTTCTTTAGCTTGGCTGTTTTTCAAATTAGTCGGCCAATTTTTTGTTTTTGTCTTTAAAAAAGTTAAAAACGGCATACTCTTTTTGTTCTCTGCCCGATTTAGAAAACAAAAAGAAAAAGAAACTTTGGATGAAATAAAAGTCATCACTGAAAAAAAATATAGCTGGTGGCGCAATTTGAGCCTCAAAAAAAAGATTGCTCTGGGACTCATGTTTGTCATAGCTCTTGTATTTATACAAAGCCTGGTATTTTTGACCCAAAATAAATATCAAGTCAAAACAAATGAAGCCTATGATCAGGCCCTAGTAGATATCAATGCCAAATACCAAGAAGTAGATGCCCAGTTGATATATAACAATGAAGCGGCAGCGGAAAAACTGCTCGTAGAAATAGAACAAACCGTAAATAGCTTAACAGCCAAATCACCCGAACAGCAGCAGCAAATTGACCAGATGAAAGATGAAGTCTTCCACAAACTCAACAAAGTCCGGCATATATACGTTGTGCCTTCACCGGTTGAGCTCTTTGATTTATCTACCGCTAGCTTGACCAATGCTCTGCGTATAGTCCAAAAAGATCAAACATTTTATATCTTAGATACAGCCGCTATTTATTCCCTCACAAACAACAAACTGGAAAAAACTATTGATTTTAGCGGCGGCAATATTTTGACTGATTGGCCCGGCAAGAATAGATTAATTATCGGCAAAAATGATGAATACTCTATTCTTAATCTTGATAATAAACAATTAACTGCCTGGCAATTTACCAAAACCGCCGGCAATACCTCAGTCAAAGATATGACTATTTATGCCAATAATCTCTATGTCCTAGATCCAGCCAACAAACAAATATTTAAATACTCCGAAAGCGGTGATGCTTTTAGTAATGGCACGGCTTGGCTCAAGGATACTGATGATATTTCTAGTGCTAGTAGCTTTACTATTGATAGTAGCGTCTATATCATCCAAAACGACGGGCAAATAAAACAATTTATTAAAGGCCAAAAACAAAATTTTGACTATACTCGGCCCAATCCAGCTATTGGCGCAAATGCCACTATTAAGACATTTAAGGATTCTGAGTATCTCTATATCATTGACCCAGCTAACAAGCGCATAGTTATCCTAGACAAAAAAGGCAATATTAAAAACCAATACACCTCCCAAAAATTTGATAAGTTGACTGATCTGGCGGTTGATCCGCAAGAAAAAGCCATCTATCTCTTAAATGGCCTACATCTATATTTATTAGCCATAAACTAAAAAACACCCCCGAATATAATCAAGGAGTGTTTTTTAATTTCTAAAAATTATTTCAAAACTACAGTGGCACCGGCTTCAACTAATTTGGCTTTGATAGCCTCGGCTTCTTCTTTGGCTACACCTTCTTTGACTACCTTTGGTGCGCCATCAACCATGTCTTTGGCTTCTTTGAGACCCAATTGAGTGATTTCACGGATAACTTTGATAACACCAATCTTGTTGCTACCAGCACCAGTGAGCTCAATGTTGAATGAAGATTTCTCTTCAGCGGCTTGGGCTTCGCCAGCAGCTGGAGCAGCCATAGCCATTGGCATAGCCGCACTGACACCAAATTTGTCTTCCAAGATGGAGACTAGTTCTGATAAGTCCAAAACTGACATTTTTTCAATCTCATCTACCAGTTTTTTGAACTTCTCAGGGACAATTACTTCTTTTTTTTCTTCGGACATAATATTTTTTCGTTTATTAATTACTTAAATTAAAATTTATATTAATTAACTTGTTTCTTATCTCTAATAGCCGCTAAGACACCGACTAAATTTCGAGTATTGCCGCTCAAAACGCCGACTAGTCCCGACAAAGGTGAATTTAGTGAGCCAACTAATTTGGCTAAAAGCTGTTCACGGGATGGCAAACTGCCTAGGCGCTTGACCATATCAGGCAAGATATATTTGTTTTCCAAAATACCACCGCCTAATTCTAATTTGTCATTGGCCTTGGCCACCTTGGTCAAAATCTTGGCACCAGTCACTTCATCGTCATAAGATAAAGTCAAACCGACTGAACCAGACAAATCTTTGAGGTCACCGAATTCTGGCCAGTCTTTGGTAGCTAATTTTACCAAAGTTTTTTTGGCTACTAGATATTCAGCACCATTATCCTTAAGCTGGCCGCGCAAATCTTCTACAACTTTGACATTTAGACCCTTGTCAGCTGTAAAAACTACGGACTTGCTCTTGGCTAATTTGTCTTTGATTCTTTCTAAAATCTGTTTTTTCTGATCTTTAGTTTTTGGCATATGTTTTATTGCTAATTGCTTATGGCTAATGGCTTATAGCCGATGGCTAATAGCAAATAATAGTAGCTTATGACCATAAGCTATATACTATTAGCTATTTGCCATTAAAAAATCTGCGTTTAACCGCAGACAGCACCAAAAAATTATTGGTTTTTACCTAGGTAGGATATTTAATTTTTGGCTAATATTGGCCAAAAAACCCACTGTCTACGGCAAAATTATTTAATTGATGAGAGTATTATATATGAATAACTAAAAATTGTCAAATGTATGTTTTGTTGCACCCACCGTAGCTCCACAGGAGCGAAGGAGGGTCAAGAAAGTTTGGGGATCCGCCGAGCGCGCTGCGCGTGCTCGGCGGACCGAAAGGAAAGATCATCCACTGCCGGGGAATAGGTTGAACCGGAAGAAGAGCTCCGGCGCCCATTCACCCGCCAGACGGCGGTAGTGCACTGCCAGGCTCAGCTCCAGTCGCGAAATCTGCCGCCGACTCATCAAATCGAAGATCAGGTTGGGCCCGACGCCGTGCGACCAGCCGCCCGTACTCTGAAGCCAGCCCTCGGCTTCCAGACCGACTGAAACCGGCGTGTCAAAGGCCCGGACTGCCCGATCGCACTGCCAGAAGTAGTAACCAGCCTGGCGAGCCGGCGTATACTCCAGGCAGGACCAGGACCAGACACCTCCTTGCCACAGGTTCTTGGCTCGCAGGGAGACAACAGCCTCCCCTGTCTTGAAGCGCCAACCCAGTACCGGCTCGACCTCCATGTACGGCGTCAGCCAGTTGGCCACGCCCACGTACCCGATGCAGTTCTTGCTGTGATCATTGCCCAAGACATTGGGCAAGACCACGTGGCCGCGGAACTCACCGAAATTGCTTTGCTGCTGCGGCCAGTGCAGGAGCACCTTGGCCCGGGTGTCGCTCCAGCCCGGCAAGTGACCGTCCTTGAGAATGGCCTCCTTGGCCTGGGCGCTGGAACAGCAGAGCAACATGAGCAGGACCGCCAAAAAAGCCCAACCACCGATGGCAAACCAATTCCAATTCTTCATAATGAGCACGCCCCTTCCACAGTTCAATGCACTTACACAGACTCGTGGACAACATTATATTTAAGCATATTTTTACTATTTTGTCAACAACAACTAAAAACAACCTGCGAGGTGGCTGCCACCTCGCAGGTTGAAAAAACAATTTTAGTCTAAATATTTCTTTTTATTAGCCAAATGCTCCTCATAAGTCCGGCTATAGATAACCTTACCTTCCTTAGTTGTCAGAAAATAATAATAGTTATTTTTAGTATGATAAACTACTGCCTCAATACTATCTAAACCTGGATTAGAAATTGGACCTGGCGGTAAACCGCGATACTTATAAGTATTATATGGCGAATCAATAGACAGGTCAGCGGCTGTAGGCTGAGTCAAGCCTTTGCCAGTAATATAGTTGACAGTAGCATCAGATTGCAGGCCTATATCCTTGTCCAAACGCTTTAAAAAAACATCGGCAATCATTTTCTTATCTGTAGCCTGAGGTACTTCCCGCTCTATAATAGACGCTAAAGTAATAACCTCAAAAATAGTTTTGCCTTGACGCTCTATCTCATAACGTATAGTGGGTGTTAATTTTTTATCAAAATTATTGAGAGCTTTTACAACCAAATCACGCGCCGTGGTTTCATCATTGATATAATAAGTATCAGGAAAAATAAAACCCTCCAAGCTAGCACCCACTGGCATATCAGCTAACCAATCATAATCATTGCCCCAAAGATTCCTATCATCAGTTAAGGCCAAAAAACTTTGACCAGACAAACTGTTTTTATCCAAAGCTGAGGCCATCATCTGTCTAGTCCAACCTTCCAGAAGAGTAATTGACCGTTGGGAATTACCCGGGCCTAGCACTAATATATTTTTTAGTTGTCGTATAGATACATTGGCCGGAAAATTATAAATTCCCGCCACAATCTTGCCTTCTGATTTTTCTAGCCACAGCCAAGTCTCAAAAACAAATTTATTTTTTATAATCCCCTTATCATAAAGGGCTCGGCTAATCTCATTGACTCCCTGGCCCTTGGCCACGGAAAAAGTCTGGGCTGTCTTTGATGAATTGCCTGATACTACTGTTATTACAAACCAAGCCGCTATTCCTAGCGCCAAGACTATAATAAGTAAAAATATTTTCTTAATCATATTATAAATATTTTTTTAAATCAGTGCCCGACATATTAGCCAGCATAGCCTTTATATCTTGGGCTCTGTCAACTGGGCATAAAAATATTACTTCATCAGTCTCTACCAGTATCATATCTTTGACGCCAAAAGCCGCTACTAGTTTATTGCTAAAACTATACAATAAATTACCGCTACTATCAACTAAGGCATTTGGGTAAGTGGCTACATTGCCTTGGGGATTGGCCATCAATTGGACATCACGCAGACTGCGCCAATTGCCAATATCGGCCCAAGTAAGCTCGATTGGCATAAGTAGCATATCCGACATTTTTTCTAATAACCCGTAGTCAATAGAAATATTGTCCACTGCTTCGTAAGCCGCCGTATAATCACTAGGACCTTTAATGCTAATAAGTGCTTGATAAGTCTGGGGTAAATACTTTTGGTACCACTCTAAGAGCTGTTTGGCCTTGAACACAAATATGGCTGGATTCCAAAAATAATTGCCGGAATCTATATATTGTTGAGCAGTGGTTTTGTCCGGTTTTTCTTTAAAAGACTGAACAGTAAAAATGCCCGCCTCAGAAGCTAACTCCCCTTTCTCAATATAACCATAACCTGTTTCTGGATATTGAGGCTTAATGCCTAAGAGTAAAAATTTGTCTCTGTGCTCGTCAACAAAAACAGCGGCTTGCTGAATATACTCAAGATATTTGTCACTTTCTTTTATATAATGATCACTATTGATAGTCACTATAGTTGCCTCGGGATCCAGCTGAGACAAGGTCAAGGCGGACAAACCAATAGCCATGGCTGTGCCTTTGGCTTGTGGCTCCAGCAATATATTACCACTAGCTATTGGCACTTGACCTTGAACAAAATCCAATTGTTCTTGGCTGGACACTACAAAAATATTTTTGGCATTAAAACCGCTAGCCAACCTACCATAAGTTTCTTGAAGCAAAGTCTTAGCGCCTAAGAGTGCCTTGAATTGTTTGGGGTGGCTCTGAGTGGAGACTGGCCACAACCGCGTGCCTGAACCGCCAGCCAAAATTACTGGATACAACATTATAATAAAATAAATTTAATAATAAAAAATAGAGCTAAGGTGTAGACGAAGAATAAATAAAATTTGTCATTGTTTACAATCTTCTTGAGCAAACTCAAAGTAGCTAAGCCAACAGCTACTGTCACTGCAAAACCCAAGAGATAAATCGGCTGCCAAACAAAATCCTTTACTGATAAAAGAAAAGCCGCCGCTATAGCCGGCACAGCCAAAAAAAATGTATAATCAAAAGCCTGTTTTCTATATACGCCCATAAGCAGAGCCAAAGATAAAACCAAACCACTACGCGATACGCCTGGTAAGACTGCTAGCCCTTGGACAATGCCTAGCAAAACGGCCTCTCTATAACCAATGGTCCTAGTGGCTTTGCCCCAGCGAGAAGACAGAACCATAAAACTAGTGAGTAAAAATCCATAAGCTGTAAAACTCAAATTTCTATAACTTTCAATATAAGGATAAAAAGCCAAACCAATAGCCCCGGTGATAAGTGTACTGATAAGCAGATATTGCCACCATTTATTTTGCTCTGCTGGCCAAGTATTTGGCCGTCCAAATAAATTTTTTAAAAAATCAAGTATTTCTTTACGAAAAAATATTACAATAACCAAAAGACTGCTCAGATGTAAAAACACATCAAAACTGATAGCTACTGACAAGCCTAGCAATTTTTCAAACAAAACCAAATGCCCGTCGCTCGATATTGGCAGCCATTCGGTGACGCCTTGAACAATGCCTAATATTGTACTTTCCCACCAATTCATTGTTTTTTAATTATTTTTTGTTATAATTAAGACCAGTAAATCTTACAATAAAAACTATGATGTATCAACTAGCTATAATACCTATATTGGTAATGCTCATAAACCAAGTAGTAAAAGTCATTTTAGAGATGATCCACGGGCATTTTACTTGGTTTTCTATGTTAAGCTACGGCGGTATGCCCTCTTCCCATGCGGCCACAGTCACTTCCTTGTCATATGTCATGGCCTATTATCAGGGCTTTAATTCTTCCGCCTTTGCTCTAGCTCTGATACTAGCGCTTCTAACCATCAGAGACGCTACTGGCATACGCTGGCAAATCGGCAAAAACAGTAAACTCATCAATCAGCTCATCAAAGAACTGCCTGATGATAAAGAATATCGCTATCCAGTCTTGGAAGAGCGCTTTGGCCACAAAAATAGTGAAGTATTTGTCGGCATCATAGTCGGGCTTATACTCACCTACAGCCTAATACAAATCTGGCCAAAATAAAAAAACTAAAAATTATATTAAAGAGCTACCGGACATCACCGGTGGTTTTTTAATGCCCATTATTTTGAGTATTGTTGGCGGCACATCAGCCAAAACTCCCACCGGAGTCACTCGGCTCAAATCAGTGCCTCCCATGCCAGACAAGACACTTTTGCCCGCAAAATCTTTGCCAATAATAAACAGCGGCACGGGATTGTTGGTATGTTCCTTATCAATCTCTCCCGTCTGTAGATCATACATTGACTCGGCATTGCCATGATCAGCTGTGATGATAACCACACCATCATAAGACAAGACAGTTTCCACTATCTCCCCCACTTCTTGATCTAAGATTTCCACGGATTCTACTGTTGCTTGAATATTGCCAGTGTGCCCAACCATGTCCGGATTAGCAAAATTGAGCACTATAAAATCATAAGTACCTTCTTTAATAGCCTGAGTTACTCGAGAAGTAAGCTCTCTGGCTGACATAGCCGGCTTCTGGTCATAAGAAGTGACTTGTGGTGAAGGTATGAGCACCCTATCCTCACCAGTATAAATTTTTTCCGAACCGCCATTAAAAAAGTATGTGACATGAGCGTATTTTTCAGTCTCAGCAATATGCAACTGTTTAAGATCAGCTTCAGATATTGCCCGAGCCAAAGGCATATCAATAGAGAGTGGCGGAAAAGCCACAGTTACTGGCAAATCTTTTTCATATTCAGTCATAGTGACCATAAGCAAATTCTGATAATATGGCCGTTTGAATTTTTCAAAACCTGGCAAAACCAAAGCCTTGGTAAGCTGACGAGCCCTATCGGGACGGAAATTAAAAAATATCACAGCATCACCATCTTTTATCTTGCCCTTGGGCTGATTTAAATCATCAATAATAACTGCGGGGATAAATTCTTCATCATAAACGCCTTTGGCATAAGAGGCTTCAATGGCTTTTAAGGGGTCATCAAATTTTTGTTCAGAATTGCCATCAACTATAGTATAAAAAGCTTGGGAAATTCGTTCCCAACGATTATCCCTATCCATAGCATAGAAACGGCCCGAAACAGTAGCAATTGCCCCAATCCCGACTTTTTTGAGCTTATCCTCAAGTTTGCTGACAAAATTGAGCCCGCTGTTATAAGGCGTATCTCGACCATCTAAAAATACATGGACAAAAACCCTATCCATTTTTTGCTGATGAGCTAACTCTAACAAAGCATACAAATGCTCATTATAACTATGAACTCCGCCCGAGCTCACTAGTCCCATCAGATGCAGAGCCGTGCTATTTTTCTTGGCATGCTCACAAGCTTTTATAAAGGCTTCGTTTTTGAAAAAATCGCCGTCAGTAATGGCTTTGGTAATACGCGGCAAATTTTGATAGGGAATCACGCCAGTGCCAAGGGATAAGTGGCCGACTTGAGAATTGCCCATCTCGCCCCAGGATAAGCCCACCGCCTCACCGCTGGCCGCTATAGGCATGACCGGATAATTGGAAGCGTATTTATCAAAATTTGGAGTTTTAGCCAAAGAAATAGCATTGGCCCGACTAGGCGGCGCAATACCAAATCCATCTAATATAATCAAAACTACTGGTTTAGGTCGACGCATCCCATTAGAAATTTATTTAATAAAAATTTATCAATTAAAATAAAATTATGTTTCATAGTTTTTTATGTTGCTAAACATTATTTGGTGAATTTCGTACGGGAAGCATTTATTTTGTAATTAAAGACTCGCCAGTCATAAGCTGTGGCTTAGGTATCCCCAAAATATCCAAAATAGTCGGAGCAATGTTGGCCAGTTGGCCAGTGGCTTTTAATTTATATTTATTTTTATTACTAACAACTATAAACGGCACGGGATTGACCGAATGCTCGGTATTCATCTCATTGGTTTTCAAATCAATCATTTCTTCAATGTTGCCATGATCAGCTGTCACAATGACTGTGCCTTTTTTGGCCAAAACTTCTTTGACAAGCAAGCCCAGATTTCTATCAACAATCTCCACGGCTTTGATGCCGGCCTCTAGGTTGCCAGTATGGCCCACCATATCCGGACTAGCAAAGTTAACAGTAACAAAATCAAAATTACGCGCTTTGAGCTCTTTAATAACCCGATGAGCTGTTTCTCTAGTGCTCATCTCCGGCAACTGATCGTAAGATGGCACGTTCTTAGAAGGAATCTCTATCCGAGTCTCCCCAGCGACAATATGGTCATAACCACCATTAAAAAAGTATGTGACATGAGCAAATTTTTCAGTCTCAGCAATATAGAGCTGACGCAAACCACCCAGTGCCATCACTATAGTATCAGCCAAATCAATGCCCGGATAAGCAGTCAGTACTCCTTCAAGATCTGGACCAAAATCAGTCAAGGCTACAAATGATAAATCTTTTAAAACTTTGGATCTAGGAAAAGACCCATCCTTGCGTTTTTCAAAATCTTTTTGCATAAAGGCTTTGGTGAGCTGGCGGGCACGATCAGACCGCAGATTAAAAAAGACTATTGAATCACCATCCTTAATAGTTGCCAAAGGTTTGGTATCTTGAATAATTACAGTAGGTAAAATGAATTCATCGCTTTCTCCACGGTTATAAGCCTGATTAACAGCCTCAATCGGGCTATCAGCCAATTGACCTTGCCCCAAAACCATAGCATCATACGCCAGCTGAGTTCTGTCCCAGGCTCGCTTTCTGTCCATAGCGTAAAAACGCCCCATCACAGTAGCAATTTTAACACGCGGACTGCCAAATATGGCATTATACTGCCCTAAAATCTTAAGAGCTGAATATGGCGGACTATCCCGGCCGTCTGTAAAAAGATGTATATATATTTTCTGTTTGGTCTTGGCTATAAAAAAACTAATCAAAGACAATAAGTGATCATTGTCTGAATGAGGGCTAGACACATCTGACAATAAACCCATCAGATGAATATCAGAGTTACGCTTATCAGCATGCCCAGCCGCTTGTAAGAAAGCCGGATTTTTGAAAAAAGTACCGTTGTTAATGCTCTTGGAAATAATCACAGAATCTTGTTCAACTAAACGACCCGCCCCAATATTCATATGCCCAGCTTCAGAATTACCAGGCTGGTCCAAAGGCAAACCTACAAAACGAGATGACGCTTCAATTTTTATATTTGGATAATTTTTGTACAAATCATCCATCACCGGCGTTTTGGCCTGGGCAACAGCATTACCCTTGGTCTCATTCCATAAGCCCCAGCCATCCAAGATAACCAAAACTAAGGGCGTATTAGCTTTTATATTTGACATAATAATTTAAGTTAATTGCTTTTCAATGTTTAATAAACGATTGTATTTGGCAATTCTCTCGCCGCGAGCAGTTGATCCGGTCTTGATATAATCAGCATCTACGGCTACGGCTAAATCAGCAATAGTAGTATCGGTAGTCTCACCACTTCTATGTGAGACAATGACTTTATAATCATGCTCCCGAGCCAGACGAATAGCGTCAAAGGTCTCAGTTAAAGTACCAATTTGATTGGGCTTTATCAAAATACTATTGGCCGCGCCCAAATCAATGCCTTTTTTAAGACGAGCTGTGTTGGTAACAAACAAATCATCGCCAATAAGCGAAACATGGTTGCCTTTGACAAAATCATCGCGGGTAAAATCACGCCAATTATCCCAATCTTCCTGATCCAAAGGATCTTCCAGCAAGCGCAGTGGATAAATTTCCATCAAATGAAGATAAAAATCCATCAACTCATCAGAACTATATTTTTTATTTTCTAACTTTAGTTCATAATAATCCTGAGCATCATTATAAAACTCCGAGGCACCGGCATCTATACCTAAGACTATATCTTCAGTCGGTTCGTAGCCCGCACTCTCAATGGCCTGCATAATCAACTCAAAAACTTGATGATGTGACTCAACTTCTGGCGAATAGCCACCTTCATTACCTAAGTCTGTATCCAAGCCAATTGCCTGCATCAAGTCCCCCAGCTTATGAAATATTTCGCTGGACTGGCGCAATTTTTCCGCAAAAGTTTGAGCTTTGTGCGGCACTATCCAGAATTCCTGCAAATTAATGTTGGTATTGCCATGAGCTCCGCCATTTATCACATTGACTACCGGAGTTGGTAAATGCCAATGCTTTATCTTAGGGCTATAAAGCTGACGCAAATACTGATAAAGTTGCAGATTGTTAGAACGAGCTCCAGCTTGAGCTGCTGCCAAGGACACCGCCAAAATAGCATTAGCGCCTAACTTACTTTTATTTTTAGTGCCATCAAGCTTAATCATCAGCTTATCTAGCTTCAACTGTTCAATAACCGGCAAGCCAGCTAATTCTTGATTAAAAATATTATTGATATTACTAACAGCCTTCAAGACGCCTTTACCACCATATCGCGCCATGTCACCGTCTCGGAGTTCATGAGCTTCAAAACGGCCAGTGGAAGCGCCCGAAGGCACTGAAGCTGTAGCACTAATGCCATTAGTCAGCTCAATGGTAGCCTCAATAGTTGGGTTACCGCGGGAATCAAGAATTTCCAGAGCTGTAATTTTTTTTATTTTATCAGGCATATAAATTAGTTAAAAGTTATAAAGTAGAAAGTTTATTAGTCGTCATTCTGGAACGAAGTCCAAAGGACGAAGTGATAGAATCTACAAGTATAAATTAATGTTTTAGATTCTATCGTTTGTTGAGCTTGGCTCAACTGCACTCCAGAATGACATTATTATTTTCTTAATCTCTCCAGTGAGGGCAAGCGACTGCCTTCCAAAAATGTCAGCATAGCCCCGCCGCCAGTAGAAATAAAATCAAACTTTTTATCTAGCTTTAACTGCTGAGCTAGCTCCACTGTTTCTCCGCCGCCAATAATTACTTTGGCTTTGGACTGAGCCAAAGCTTGCATGACAGTGCGTGAGCCGTGAACAAATTTTTTGTTCTCAAAATAGCCAAAGGGCCCATTCCACACCACCAGCTTAGCACTAGACAAAATCCTCATGTAGTCTTTGACCGTCTTGGGACCAATATCCAAAATCATGTATTTCTTAGGCACTTTATCCACAGCCACTACTTTGGCCGTCTTGGCTCCTAAACTCAAAGCAACCACAACATCTTGTGGTAAATGGACTTTTTTGTTTAATAATTTCCTAGCCACACCTAGATATTCTTCATCAATAAGTGAGCGTCCCACTTCATGGCCAGCGGCCTGGAGCAAAGTATTAGCCAAGGCTCCGCCTACCAAAACACTATCAGCTTTGCTAGTAAATTTTTTTATTAATTTTATCTTACTAGATATCTTGGCACCTCCAAAAATTACTACTAGCCCTTTCTTGGCATCCATAATTTCAGATAAATGACGCACTTCATCCATGATAAGAAATCCAGCATAGCTGGGTAAAAATTTGGTAACAGCATGCATGGAAGAATCCTCACGATGGATATTGCCAAAAGCATCATTGACATAGACATCAGCCAAATGGCTCATAACCCGAGCCAAGCGCTGACAATTCAATTTTTCTCTAGGCTCAAAACGGATATTTTCCAGCATAACTACCTGCCCTGATTTTAGCTCATGGCTGGCTACTTCATAAGTACGCAAATTGTCCGGCCAAAACTGTACTTCTTGCCCTAGCAATCGACTCAAAGCCTTGGCCACTGGACGCAGTGATAAGGCTGGATCTGGCGCACCTTTTGGCCTACCTAGGTGAGCGACAATAATTACTTTGGCTTTGTGCCTAGTCAGATATTTGATAGTCGGCACAGCTCGCTTGAGCCGCCACTCGCCCCCTCTAGCTACCCGACCATGGTCAAGTGGGACATTGAGGTCAAGACGCAAAAGCACCCTCTGACCCGTTAATTTTTTTATCTGTCTAATATTCTTTAGCTTCATAAATTATTACTGTAAAGCGGCTCCATTTATCTTAGGTATAAATACCCGCGTAACAACATCATAACCAACTAGATCACAAAGCTTGTCAGTAGGAATCTCTGCCAGCATATAGTCAAAGACTTGACTATCTTCTTTGAGCTTGACGCCTAAGTCGCTAATAGCTTTTTTGTCATCATCTGAGAGCGGTAGGCTCTTAAAACTGACAAAGGCGCCAATAAGACTGGTATTGCCCTGTAAGTTGTAGATAGAAGCATCTATCTTGTCTGATTGGCAAGACAGGGTCTGGAGCAGGATCTTTTGCTGGCCAGCGCTACGCTTGTCCAAAAAGAAAAAAACCGCTGCTACTGCTAAGAGTATCAGCACAAAAAAGGCAAATGAATGGCTAGTTTTCATAAATAAAAATGGGAAATTAATGCTAAATACGTAGAGGTATTATAACATTTTTTAAGGGGTTTTGGGAAGTATAAAAATAAGGGAAAATGTGAGGATATTTTAGGCTAAATGAAGTTTAATAAAATACTCAATCGCTTCCACTACGTTCTTTCTCAAACGAGGCGGACTCTGGGCTACCCAAACAGCAAAATTATATAATTCTTGATTATCAACCTTAATCCACTTCTTATTGATATACAAAAAAACCAATAATGCCGTAATAGCTACCCTCTTATTACCATTTTGAAAAGGATGATTTTTTATTAATAAATAAAACAAAATAGCAGCCTTGCCAATCAAGCCAGCATACAAAGATTTTTTACTAAATTTTTGGAAAGGCGTCTCTAAACAACTTTCTAAAACATGAGGATAACGAGTATTAAAAGGAGGTATAGGCTCATCCCAACTCATAGTATCCACAGCCAATTGATGCGCCAAGTATTCAATTGCCTCCACTGTCAATCTTTTGATAGCCATATTATTCTTTACCCAACATCTCTAAAGCTTCCCCATATTCTTTAACTGCTTTTCTGACACCTTTGTTTATCTCAACTTTCATCTTATCGGATAGAACAGGATCAATTATATCTTCTTTATAGATAACATAATTCCTACCTACCTTTTCAGCCTTAATCTGGCCATTTTTTATTTTTTTGAATACAGCAATACGGCTGATACCCATCAAATCAGCTAGTTCTTTTACTGTAAAAATGTCCTTTGTTTTTGCCATAAATCTATGTTAACTTACTATATACAGGTTAACATATGTTAACTTTGTTGTCAATGGTTAACAATTAACATTTATTGAATAAAATCTATAACTAGTCAGTGATTGTTTGCGGTGTAGATGAAGTGCTATCCAATCCCGGAACTCTAAAACCATTGAACCAGCCAATATTGTTAGTAGCCGTGGTAGTTGAATATAGATAAAAATTCAAATCTGACCAGATAAAATCATGCTGAGGTGTGTAATCAACTGATCGTGCATTAATCTGCCAAGTGCTAGCAAACACTGGATCGCCAGCCAAGACAGTAGAAATCATCTCATTGTTTGCAGTGCCATCATGATAAGACGTAGTGCCTCTTAAGGTGTAATATTTAGTGGCACCAGCATTTAAAACTCTGTGTTCGCCAGCTGGACTGCTAAAATTATCATCATTGACGTCAAAGTAAGCAGATACTATGGATTTACCGCCATAAGGATCACTAGTAACAACAAAATCACTGCCTTTGGCTAATAAAATACCTAGGCTATCTGACGAATCTGATTCATACAAATAATAGCCAGTATCATTTAGCCTGATGGTGGTAGTCGCTACACCAAAAGTAAATTTCCATAAACCAACTGGGCCGGAGGCATTAGCGTTAACATTGAACTTCTTTAAAGTCACTACCTCATTGCCCGTGATTAAATCACTGCCATTAAAATCAATCTGCGCCAATATCGGTAAGCTCTTAAACATAGTAAAGGTGTTAAACGGCACACCAACGCCATTGGTGATAGTACTAATGCCCGAGCTACTGCCCACAGCGCTTATATTGGACAAAACTACTCTAATGCCTTGTCCTGACTTGGCTACTGAAATCGGCGTTAACTCTGAAAACAAAGCTTTGACTGTATAGGTTTTTTCTTGATCCATTGCTAAGGACATGCCGATTGGCGTAATAGTGGCATAAGTGCCATAAACTCCTACACTGCCTAGTAAAGTAGTGCCATCATATAGATATAAATTTTGTAAATCATTGTAGTTGCCAGAAATACCGCCGTCTGGGGCACTTATAGCAAAGCCTAAACTGTTAATCGTTGCACCCTCATATCTTGGTTGCAATGTAAACCGACCGACATCAACGATGCTATTAGCTATAACATCTGCTGACACTGGATCACCAGTGACGGCCATATCTAATGTGCCAGTTGAAGCTAAGGTCATAGCCTGACCATCAGCACCAATGATAGCTGGAGTAACAAGCTGATTATTATTGTCCAAAGCAGTCAACCCCCCACCCTGTAAGCCTACCTTTAGGGTGCCTGAAGTAGCTCCGGTACCAATATCCACTTTGACAGTGATTATCTTGGTTTGACCGGCTGGCACTACTAAAGTGCCTAAAGCCAAATTTAAAGTAGTAGTAGATTGAGTAGCTACTACGCTACAAGATGCTCCACTACAAACCGTGCTCTCTGAAGATATTGGAAGCTGTGTAGCCCCATCCCATAGTGTCCAACCAGAAACTAGGCTCGGAAAAACATTCCCAGTAGTAAGTAGCTTTGGTTTAATAGCTGTCACCTTGATATCGCTACCAGAGTTAGAAGCATTTAATATGTAATTAGCAACTACTATATCTTGTGCACCAGCTACGATAGTCTGAGCCGGTGGATTAGCACTGACTGTAGCCGCCAAAGATGGCATAGCTATAATCAAATTAGTTGATTGAACATTAGCAGCCGGTGTGGCTATTATAGTAAAACCACTAATATTGCCCCGAGCCAATGCTAGGTTGGGCCTAATGCCAGCTTGGATAGTATCGCCAGTAACAAAGTGATCACTTAAATCACCTTTGACAGTATATATAGTTTCACCAACTGGCACAGTAATAGTGTCAGTGGTAGTGGCTGTCAATTGGCCAGTGCCATCACTAACATATACATAGCTAGATGCAAAAAAATCAATTGGTCCAGCTACTACATTGCCACTGGGATCATAGACCGTAATATTGGTATAGTCATTAATATTATTGTAAGCATAAGAAGTCGCTACAATAAAATTCCAACCAATAGAGCTGATATTGACAGGTTCGCCAGTGGCAATAAATTTAAATTTTCCTAGAGTGACGCCATCACTGCTAGCGCTCGCATTGCTTGGTAATACCGCTACTCCCTCTACTCTTAGGCTACCAGTACCAATAGTAGTATTGTTGGCGTTAAAAAATGGCACTGACGTATTGGGATAAGTTGGCAATATGTTATAACCAAAAGTATTACCAACAGCTAGAATATCGCCTTGCTGATTAATATCGTAAGATATATATGAGCTGGAGCCACCGATTATATCCAAGCGCAGATTTAGGGTAACATTTTGAGTAGCATTGATATTGACCCCCATATTAGAGCAAACGAGCGTATTGCTACTAACAGTAGGCCAAGAACAGAGCACCTGCCCTGTATTGCTATTTACTAATTCTACATTAGCCACACTAGTTGGCAGAGATGAGCCGTTATTGGTAAAGACCATAGTGTTGACCGTAATGTTCTCTAGTGATGAGGCTGTAAGCCTGTAAGAGCTAACCACATAATCAGTAGTGCCGATACCCATAGTAGCTGGTGAAGGATTATCAAGGCCAGCCGATACAACTAGGCTACCTACAGTCATAGTGCCATTTAAAGTCTGCATATTCCCATAAATCGGCAAAACCACATTGACTGGCGTGGTTCCTAAAACAGAAATAGAAACCAGACCCAAAGAAGGCGTTTCTCCGGCATAGTTTGCTAAAGAGCTGGCCATAGTACCAACCAAATAAACACTCTTGGTAGTATTGGCGGGAATCACTATATCTTGATTGAAAACTGCTTGATGGCTGGAATTGAGAATTTTTGGTACTGGATCAAATGGTAGCATAGTAGAGCCATCCAATATCTCTACTGAGGAAAAAGCTGCATCCTGTCCTGTGCCGCCTCTTTGCATGAGCATAGAGTCAATAGTCAC
>Ga0074199_1000636_pt1 | contig 47966 bp, 41 predicted proteins | sample EPASupsiteSAE347_FD_64528 | JGI IMG/M metagenome (GOLD analysis project Ga0074199, IMG submission 64528) | Bioremediated contaminated groundwater from EPA Superfund site, New Mexico - Sample SAE3-47 | ecosystem: Environmental > Aquatic > Deep subsurface > Groundwater > Contaminated ... | reverse complement strand
AATTCTGAGCGTACCTGCCTATCTGTAGGAAAGAATTTGCTAGAATTGCAATCTTTTCACTGAGAATTGTAACCAAACCCTCTGAAGGAAGCAAGAATTTACCCCCTTTCTACCCATGCGCCCTGTTTCAGCCACCGAAGCATTCCTGGACGATGACCCGGACTTTCGTCACAACCTCGATCAAAGCGGATCTTTGATATGGAAAATATGCAAGACGTTCTGGCACCTTGAACAGGACCGTACGGCACTTTGGTACTCATCGCTTTCTGATCAAAGACAAAAAGAATACGATGTGATAATTGCCGACTACGTAGCAAAGAAGTACCCGCGAGGACTGCGTAATATTCCTGAGAGCCACCTCGCACTGATCCTGGACAGAATTTTAGAGTTGTTTTCAAGAGACGTCGGGATTAAGAGGCGGAAGAAGATCTGTAGATACTGTGAACACTTTGATAGAGAAGGTCATGGCTGCTACCTGGATTTCTCTTCCGACCTGATAGAAGCGAAAAGACCTGAGGATACCTGCAAGTTTTGGAAAGAACTGATTGATTCAGATCGGTTGAGAGCTCATTGTGAGAAGCTCAAGAAAGATAAAACTGCTGCTGCCCGTCAGGCAGAGGGAGGCGAAATAGCAGTTGCCGGCATTTCGCCTGTCATCCACTATCGGGATCCAGACGAGGAATCAATTTCCTCAGACTGAGATGGAGGGGGATCAGGATCATGCGGGGCTATCGTCTGTCAAAATCCGGAATCCTATCAGGAATTCAGTGTCCGAAACGGCTTTTCCTTGAGGTGCATTCTCCTGATCTGATGAAAGCAAGCGATGGAATGTTTGGCAAAATCAGCTTGGGGTCTCAGGTGGGAGACACTGCAAGGCAGCTCTACCCACACGGCAGGTTGATTGAATACCAGGATGATCTATCGCGTGCGCTGCAAGAAACCAAAATGTTGCTTTCAGCGCGGCTCGAAGGCCCTCTTTTTGAAGCCACATTTGTTCATTCCGACGTGGTGGTCAGAACGGATATCTTCAACAGGGGTGAAACGGGATTCAGGCTGGTTGAAGTCAAGGCATCAACATCGGTCAAGGAATACCACTTGTGGGACTGTGCGGTCCAGTCGTGGGTAATTGAGGGAGCGGGATATCCAATTGAACGAGTCGAGGTCGCTCATGTGGATACGAGCTTTGTCTATCCCGGAAATGGCGATTATCGCGGACTCTTTTTATTGCAGGATGTCACAACGAGCATTGTCCCTTACCGAGAACAGGTTCCCACACATGTGGAGGAACTGCTGAAGGTGCTTGAGGAGGATGAGCCGCTAGTCGAGATGGGAGGGCAGTGTACCAGCTTTTTTGAATGCCCTTTCAAAAACCACTGTTCGCCTTCAGACGTCGAACCTGAATACCCATTGCGGATATTGCCGCATGGAGGAAAGATTGTCGGCGAGCTGCTGGCCGAAGGTATGGAAGACATACGAGATGTTCCGGAAGGGCGGCTGGAGAAGGAATTACATAGACGCGTGCATCGAGTCACCTTGCGTAACGAACCTGAATTGGACCTCCAGGCAGGCGATTATCTCCGTGGGCTCGGTTATCCACGTTTTTATCTTGATTTCGAGACTATCCAGTTTGCAGTTCCCATTTGGGCGGGCACCCGCCCTTACCAGCAAATTCCATTCCAGTGGTCATGTTTCATAGAGAGCCATCAGAATGAACTGACCCACACTGAATTCCTGGATACAACCGGCAATGTTCCCATGCTTGCCTTTATCGAGAAACTTTTGATTGCCTTGGGCAACAATGGCCCAATTTTCGTCTATAGCTCTTTTGAAAAGACGAGGCTGAATGAACTTGCCAGGATGTTCCCGCAGTTTATGAAAAGAATAGAGGCAGTCGTCGTGCGCCTGGTTGATCTTCTGCCGCTGGCACGCAAGCACTATTATCATCCTCGGATGAAAGGATCATGGTCTATTAAGGCGGTGTTGCCGACTATAGCTCCAGATTTGGATTATGGTGATCTTCAGGAGGTGCGGAATGGTACGGCTGCGCAGTTCGCATATTTAGAGACCATCGACAGCCAAACATCTGCATCCAGACGAGAAGAGCTGGCTCGGATGTTAGTTGAATATTGCAGGATGGATGTCCTCGCGTTGGTCAGACTGGCTTGGTTCTTTCAAGGCATGGATTCTATGACATAAGTCGCACTCAAACACTAGATATTGCCGCACAGAGTAGTACGCTCTGTCCTGAACTTCCCCGGCAGAATGAAGGAAGCTCACGAATATGATGTGCCGAGCCCCTATGCTCAGATTCAAAACCCAGCACCGGCCAAAGGTTTGGGAACAGACATCCGGGGGACAGAGACGTCAGCAACAGATTGTGGTAAGTTTTGATCCTCTGGAAATGTGCTCGGTTGTTCAGCACAAAACCGGGCATAGCAAGGGATAAGTTTACAGCATAAAGAGGATACCCGGATGAAGTGTCATCAATGCAGCACGGAAATTGAACAGGGTGAGGAAAGAGAACATCGGGGACAGACGCTGTGCGAGGACTGCTATAAAGATCGAGCATTCACGAAGCTCTAAATCAGTTCGATTCCGGGAGAGACTTCATTCTGCTTGCCGATCTCAAAGCGGGTGCCTTGCCAGTCGGGATGTTGAAAAAGATCCTGAAAGCTGTTGCGGACCAGTTCGGGGCGGTTGTTGACTTCGCTGAGGTGGGCGAAAATGACGGCTCGAAGATCCTGGTGATGGAGCGCTTCGAGGAGCTCGTGACTGTCCGTGTTGGAGAGATGGCCGTGGCGGCTTCGGATGCGCTGCTTTAGCTCGGGAGGGTAGGGGCCGTTCAGGAGAAGCTCGGTATCGTGGTTGGCTTCGAGGACCAGGCCGTGGCAGCCCTGAAGTCTCGATCTCACCAGAAGAGTGGCTACTCCAAGATCCGTGCAGACTCCCAGCTTGAAGCCTTCGTGCTCGATCACGAAGCCGGCCGGCTCCCCGGCGTCGTGGGAAATGGCGAAGGGGTGAATGTTGAGATCGCCGATCTTGAAGGAAGAGCCCGGTTGAAAAACGCGATGAGCGGCGAGCTTTCCCACCGAAGAAGGAAGGTTTTCAAGGGTTCCCTGGCTCAGGTAGACGGGAAGATCGAACCTTCGGCTCAACACTCCCGCTCCCCGGACGTGGTCTGAATGTTCATGGCTGAGGACGAGCCCGTTTATCTGCTCCGCGGGAACGGGAGTCTGAGCGAGGCGCCGCGCAAGCTCTTTCCCGCTCAGACCCGCGTCCAGCAAAAGGCGGGTCTTGCGGCTTGAAATCAAAGTGGCATTGCCTTTGGAACCGCTTGCAAGCACCTGGAAAAAAAGAGACATTTATATCCTTACTGACCTCTGGACTCTGCTCGGGAAAGCCTGCGCGGAAATCTTACGCAACTTCTTCCGCCGCCGTATCGGAATCAACCGGCCCGAAAAGCATAAGAGAGAGCCGGTCCGGCTGATAAATTTCCTTGAACCACTCCTGAACGGCTTCGGGGCTTACCTGGCGGATTTTTTCCTCGATTTCTTCAAAAGGAACATAGCGTCCGAAAAGGTATTCGTTCTTGGCGAGGCGGTTCATGCGAGAATCGGTGCTCTCGGAATTAAGATACATGCTGCCCCGGAGGTATTCCTTGGCGGCATTGAGCTCGGCTTCCGGGATGGGATCTTTTCGCAGCAAATCCAACTGCTCGTGGATAACTTTCAGGGTCTCTTGTACGTTCTCCGGACCGATCCCGGCGTAGACTCCCATGAGTCCGGTGTCTTCATGGCTGTTTGCAAAAGAATAGACGGAATAGGCAAGGCCGCGCTTTTCGCGGACTTCCTGGAACAAGCGGCTGCTCATGCTGCTTCCGAGGATCACGTTTAAAAGGTGGCATCCGAAACGGCGCTCATCCACCTGGGATGTTCCGGGCATTCCGAGGCATAGATGCACTTGCTCGAGATCCTTGGTGATGACCCGTGATTGATAATGATCTTCGGGAGTGTGGCGCTCGCCGGAGCTCTCGCTTGGAGCCAGGGCTTCCATGGAAGGGGCGACGAGATCCACGAAGCGCTGATGGTCCAGGTTTCCGGCCGCGGAAATCACTATCCGCCGTGGGTCGAAGGTGCGGGAGAGGTAGCTCATGATACGCTCCCGGTCGATTCTTTCCACGGCTTCGGCGCTTCCGTAGATGGGGAGTCCCAGGGGGTTGTCCTTCCAGAACATTTCCTGGAAAAGGATGTGGACATAGTCGTCCGGGGTGTCCTCGATCATGCGGATTTCCTGCAAGATGACCTGCTTTTCCCGCTCGATCTCCTGAGGTGAAAAAACCGAGTTGAGGAAGATATCCGTCAATACATCCACAACGAGAGGCAGGTGAGCTTCCAGGACCTTGGCGTGGAAGCAGACGTGCTCCTTGGACGTGAAGGCATTGGCGAAGCCTCCGACCGCATCCAGCTCTTTTGCGATATCCAGGGCGCTTCGCCGCTGTGTTCCCTTGAAAAGCATATGTTCGATGAAATGCGTTATTCCTCGCTCGTCTTCAGCTTCATCGCGGGAGCCCACGCTCACCCAGATTCCGGTCGATACGGAATAGACGTAAGGGATTTTTTCCGTCAGTATACGAATACCATTGGGAAGGGTCGTCTTCTGGTACAATCTTCCTCCTCTCGGATCAAAGAAGCGATAAGCCGCCGATGGACTTCGGGGCTTGGGTTTATCACCTTAGGCGGCTCACCGATCTTCAAGGGAGAAAGACCGACTCGGTTTTTAAAACCGGGTCGGTCTTTGCGCTCAATATGACAAAGCAGGGCCGGAGAATGGAAGTCCGTGCCCGGCTTTTTCTTCGGTTCTAGCCCTGATCGGGATTTTCAAGAGCCGCCTTGCGGCTCAGGCGAATGCGGCCGTCCTTGTCGATCTCGATCACCTTGACGAGCACCTGATCGCCTTCATTGACCACGTCGGTTACCTTGCGCACGCGCTTGTGCTCCAACTGGGATATGTGAATGAGGCCCTCGATATTGGGCAAAATCTCCGCAAAGGCTCCGAAATCCGTGACCCGAACGATGCGGGACATATAGAGCTGACCGATCTCGGGCTCCTGTGTCAGTCCCCTGATCCGGGCGATGGCCTTGTCGCAGGCTTCGGCATCCGCACTCATGACCACCACGCGGCCGCTGTCGTCTATATCGATCTTGGCGCCGGTTTCAGCCACGATGGAGCGAATCATCTTGCCTCCCGGGCCGATGACGTCGCGGATCTTTTCGGGGTTGATCATGATGGTGATCACTCGCGGAGCATAAGTGGAAAGCTCGGAGCGCGGGGCGGCGATGGCTTCCTTCATTTTTCCCAGAATGTGCAGGCGTCCCACGCGGGCCTGTTCGAGGGCACGCTGCAGGATCTCCCGGTCGACTCCCGAAATCTTCACATCCATCTGAATGGCGGTGACACCGGTTTCGGTTCCAGTGACCTTGAAGTCCATGTCCCCCAGATGATCCTCATCTCCCAGGATGTCCGAGAGGACGATGAACTCGTCTCCTTCCTTTACAAGGCCCATGGCGATACCGCCAACCGGCTCCTTGAGAGGAACGCCCGCGTCCATGAGGGCCAGCGATGCTCCGCAGACCGTCGCCATGGAGCTCGATCCATTGGATTCGAGTATTTCCGAAACCACCCTGATGGTGTAGGGAAATTCGCCGTCTTTGAGCAAAACGGTCTTGATGGAGCGCTCCGCGAGAGCGCCGTGCCCGATTTCCCGGCGTCCCGGTCCACGCAGGGGCTTCACTTCTCCCACCGAGTACGGAGGGAAGTTGTAGTGGAGCATGAAGGACTTGAAGCTCTCGCCGGCGAGTGCCTCGATTTTTTGCTCATCCGAAGACGAGCCGAGGGTCACGACGGCCAGCGCCTGAGTCTCGCCTCGAGTGAAAAGGGCGGACCCGTGGGTTCTGGGGAGAGGCCCGACCTCGATCGTGATGGGACGGATTTCATCGAAGCGGCGGCCGTCGATACGTCGCTTCTCTTCCACCATCATGCGCCGGACCACTTCCTTCTCGATATCCTCGAGAATTCCATCGATTTCCTTTTCCCGAGCCGGAAAGTCGGCGGAGAGCTCTTCCCTCACACGCAGCTTGAGGGCTTTCTTGCGGTCCCTGCGCGGCAGCTTTTCGGGGATGTTCATGACTTCCTTCATCCCGTCCAAACCGACCCGCCGCACGGCCTCGATCAGAGCGGTATCCTTCACTATTACCGGAGGCGGATCGCTGACGACCCCAACCAGCTTCCTCAGAGCATCCTGAGCGTCCAGAATGGGCAAAATGGCCTTATGAGCAAAGCCGATGGCATCGACGAGATCCACTTCCGAAACGAAATTGGCGCCTCCCTCGACCATCACTACTGCGTCGCGGCCACCGGCCACGACTATATTGATGTCGCACTCGATCAGTTGCTTCGAGCTGGGATTCACTAGCAATTCACCGTTCATGCGTCCGATGCGCACTGCCGCGATGGGGCCTTGAAAGGGGAGAGGGGATATATGCAACGCAGCGGACGCCCCGGTCAATGCCACCACATCAGGCTCGTTTTCCTGGTCCACGGAAAGGACCGTGGCTACCACCTGAGTTTCGAAGGCATATTTCTTCGGGAAGAGCGGGCGAATGGGGCGGTCGATGAGGCGCGAAGTTAGGGTTTCTTTCTCGCTGGGACGGCCGATCTCACGCCGGAAAAACCCGCCGGGAATACGACCCGCAGCGTAACTCATTTCCTGATAGTCCACCATTAGGGGCACGAAATCGATGCCCTCTCGAATGCGGTCTTCTTTAGTCACGGCTACGAGCACCACGGTGTCTCCGTATCGCATGACGACGGAGCCGGTGGCCTGTCGAGCCATTTGACCGCATTCGATTATCAGTGGACGTCCGCCCACTTCCACTTGCACTGAGTGTTTCATAGAATATTTCCATCTCCTGTTATGATGATACATCCATCCCTGGAACGATGATTTCAGGAATGAGAAGTACGAATACTAACGGCGTAATCCGAGCCGTTCGATCACGGCGTTATACCGGTCGATATTCTTCTTTTTCAAATAGTTGAGCAACTGCCTGCGCTGGCCTACCAGTTTGAGGAGGCCGCGGCGCGAATGATGGTCCTTGCTGTGTGTCTTGAAGTGCAGTGTCAGGTAGGTAATCCTTTCACTGAGCAGCGCGATTTGCACCTCCGGAGAACCGGTGTCCGTCGGATGCACTTTGAAGTCGTCTATGATTTCCTTTTTTCTTTCTGGGGTCATTACCACGGTTTGTCCTCCTTATTACAATGGTGTTGATTCCGATGATTGAAACACACGCAACCGGCGCCGCTGTTCCGCTTCCGGATGAGGCCACCAGAGGGCGGCAAGGTTATTGTCGCCGGTCACTATCCGGACAGGATCCTTTCGCTCCGGGAACTGCTCCCGGTACTCCGCTTCCCACACGGGATCCGGATGTCCATCCTGCAAGCGCCTCAACGTACCTTCATCCTCGACCACGACGGCGGGCAGATGGACAAGGGCGTCGCTCATGGACACCAGCTTCGAGCGCCAATCCTTCGCATCGTCCGGTCTGTTGTTTGTCAGTTCTTCAAGAGAGATCGCCTGATCGATCCTGAAAGGACCGCTCGAAAGGCGCCTCAGCTCACTCACATGAGCCCCGCACTCCAACAGTTGTCCGATATCGGAGGCCAACTGCCGAATGTAGGTCCCCTTGGAACAGTGCACGGTCAGCATGACTTCAGGCCAGCGGTATGCCAGAAGCTCCATGCTGTAGATGTGAATCACCCGCTCGGGGAGGTCCACATCGATGCCGCTCCGGCTCCATTTGTAAAGCCGCCGTCCCTGGACTTTTACCGCCGCGTAGCGGGGCACCTGCTGAAGGTACTCGCCTTGCAAACGGCTAAGAGCGCTTTCCAGGTCTTCGGCGGCCGGCGCCGGGCCTTCGTGAGAGCGAACGACCCGGCCGGTTCTGTCCAGGGTGTCCGTTTCCACGCCTAAATGAATGGTACATTGGTAAATCTTGTCCTGATCCGCGAGCTGATCCACGATGCGCGTGGCGTGGTTGAAGCAGATCAGGAGCACTCCGGTGGCAAACGGGTCCAGAGTCCCGCAGTGCCCGGCCTTCTTCAGTCCCAGGCACTTCTTGATCCTGTAGACCACATCGAAGGAAGTGAAGCCCCGTGGCTTGTCGACCACCAGCAGCCCGTTCACTTCCGACTTCGCGCAAGAGGGAACGGGGCGCGCCGGAGCAGCCTTCACCGGAGAGCATGGGAGCTCTTGAGCCATGTTGTTCGCTTCCGTCATTTCAGGTAGCTCGATGCTTCCGCGGTGAGTGCGGCGCGCATGGCTTCCAATGGCCCCGAAGCCCGGAAGGCGGCCGCGCGCCGATGCCCGCCGCCCCCATGCTTCTGGGCGAAGGCGGCAACGTCCACCGATCCCTTGGACCTCATGCTCACGTGGATCACGCCCTCGTTGTCTTCGCGGAATATCATGGCCAGCATCACCGATTTGACGGAGCGAAGATGGTTGATGAACCCTTCGCTGTCCATGGGAGTGGTGTCCGTTTCCTGAAACATCTGCTGCGACAGCACGGCCGTGGCTACGCGGTCGTTTGCGGAAAAGGCCACTGTGGAGAGCACCTGCGCCAGCAGGAGCAGACGCCGTGGGGACTCGGAATCGTAAATCTGCTCGGCGATGACGTCGGGGCGGGCTCCGGCGGCCACGAGGGCCGTGGCGATTTCGAGCACGCGCTGGTTGGTATTGGAAAAGCGGAAGGAGCCGGTATCCGTTACCAGGCCGGTGTACAACTGGGACGCAATATCCGGATCGAGGGAGAGCGGAAGATGCAGGCTCAGATCGTAGAGCATCTCACAGGTGCTGCTTGCCGTGGGCTCCACCCAGCAGATATTTCCGAAAGGAGCTTTGCTCACGTGATGATCGATGTTGATCAGAAACGGAACGCGGCTGATGTGCTCCGCCGCCTCCGGGCCGACCCGCTCGAGATCCCCGCAATCCACCAGGATGGCGACTTCGTAGAGGGACGGGTCGGGGACTTCATGAAGAATCTCCCCGGACCCTGTAAGGAACTCGAGACTCGGGGGCAGAGGATCCCGTGTATAGGGCTGGGCCTTTTTTCCCAGGCTGCGCAGCATGAAGGACAGGGCGAGGACGGAGCCTGCCGCATCTCCATCCGGCCGGACGTGCGTGGCGACCAAAAATTGCCGGCTCCGGCGGACGGCCTCGACGATATTCTCGATATTCCGGCTCCGCACTTCATTCATCTTTGTGTAACTCTCCAAGCAGCCGCTCTATCTTCTCGCCGTATTCGAAGGAGGTATCGTAGTGAAAGCTCAACTGGGGCAGATGCCTCATGTGCAGGCGTTTTCCCAGCTCCTGGCGCATGAATCCCCTGGCGTTGTTCAACCCTTCCATCGCGGCTTCCCCGGCTTCCTTCTCGGAAGAGCCCGTAACGCAAAAAAAGACTCGAGCGTGCTGAAGGTCCGTGGTGACTTCCACTCCCGTCAGCGTCACGCCGACGACACGGGGATCTTTTACCCTGCGCAAGAGCAGGTCGGCTATTTCCCGATGGAGCAGGTCCGATACGCGATCGGACCGTTTGTATTCCATGATGACTACCTCAATCCCCCAAAGGAATCAGCTCGATCTCACGATCCGTCAATTCCGCCAGGCCGAGAGAATCCATAAAATCGATGATGCGGTCCAGAAGTGAATTCAGGACACGACCGTCGCTTCCGATCACCGCAACGCCGATGACAGCCTTCTGATGCACGTCCTGATCCGCCACTTCCGCCACGGAAACATTGAACCTATGGCGGCTCTTGTCGATCAGGCTCTTTACCACCCTGCGCTTTTCCTTTAGGGAATCATTCCCGTGCAGCCTGAATGTCACTCGAGCGATTCCCACCGTCATGACCAAGAAGCTACTCCCGTCCGGACCAATCCTTCTTGTCCTTCTCGCCTTCCGAGGCTGTCAAAACGGCTTTGACTTCCTGGAGCTCATAGGCTTCCAGAATGTCGTTCGCCTTGAGATCGTTGAAGTTCTCGACGCCGATACCGCACTCGAAGCCTGCCTTGACTTCCTTCGCATCTTCCTTGAAGCGCCTCAGGGAGCCGATCTTGCCGTCGTAGACCACCACGTGATCCCTGAGGACGCGCACCTTGGCTCCACGCTCCACGCGGCCGTCCAGGACATAGCAGCCGCCGATCATGCCGAACTTGGGCACATGAAAGGTCTGGCGCACTTCGGCCCGGCCCATGACGCTCTCTTGGTAGACCGGCTCCAGCATGCCCACCATGGCGTCCCTGATGTCGTTGAGGAGCTGGTAGATGATATCGTAGTAGCGCACATCCACGTGCTCCTGCTCGGCCAGCTCCAGTACCTTGGCGTCCGCCCGGACATTGAAGCCGATCACGATGGCATTGGATGCGGAGCCCAGCATGATATCCGTTTCCGTAATGGCCCCGGTGGCGTTGTGAATCAGATTGACCTTGACTTCCGCGGTGGAAAGCTTGACCAGCGAATCGCTGATGGCTTCCTGGGACCCATGGACGTCTGTTTTCAAAATGACGTTGAGCTCCTTGATCTGGCCTTCCTGGATCTGTTCGAACAGGCTTTCCAGGGTGACCTTCGAGGTGCGCGAGAGCTCCTTTTCACGGAGCTTGAGGAGTCGATGCTCGGCCACGACCTTGGCTTGCTTTTCATCGGTCAGGGTAATGAAATCGTCTCCCGCGCTGGGAACTCCCGAAAGCCCTAGGACCTCGATGGGCATCGAGGGGCCGGCTTTTTCCAGGCGCTGCCCGCGGTCGTTGAACATGTTGCGGACCCGGCCCGAGTTCACGCCGCAGACATACACATCGCCGGTTCGGAGCGTTCCTTCCTGGATGAGGATCGTGGCCACGGGGCCTCTTCCCTTGTCCAGCTTGGCTTCGATCACGCGGCCCCGCGCCTGCTTTTTGGGATTGGCTTTGAGCTCCATGAGCTCGGCCTGGAGCAGAACCATTTCAAGCAGCTCTTCGATACCCGTGCGCTTTTTGGCGGAAATCTCCACCATGGTGACGCTTCCGCCCCACTCTTCGGGGAGGAGGCCATGATCGGAGAGCTCCCGCTTGACTCTGTCTATGTTGGCGTTGGGCTTGTCGATCTTGTTGATGGCGACGATAATGGGCACCTGGGCGGCCTTGGCATGGTTGATGGCCTCGACGGTCTGCTGCATGACTCCGTCGTCGGCCGCGACCACCAGAATGACGATGTCCGTTACCTTGGCGCCGCGGGCGCGCATGGAGGTAAAGGCTTCGTGGCCCGGTGTATCGAGAAAGACTACGTGGCCCTTTTCCAGTTTCACGTAGTAGGCGCCGATGTGCTGGGTGATACCTCCAGCTTCGCCTCCGATTACGTTGGTGTGGCGGATGGCGTCCAGAAGAGAGGTCTTGCCGTGATCGACGTGGCCCATGACGGTTACGACGGGAGGTCTGAACACCAGGTCACCGGCCAGGTCTTCCTGCACCTGCAGGATCTCTTCTTCTTCGAAGGCCGTCTTCTCCACTTCGAAATCGAAATCCGCGGAGACGAGCGCCGCCGTGTCGAAATCCAGGGCCTGGTTGATCGTAGCCGTAACGCCAAGGCCGAGAAGCTTTTTGATCACTTCGCCCGCCTTCATTCCCATCTGCTTTGCCAGGTTGGCCACGGTGATCGCCTCATCGATCTTGATGCGGCGTTTTCCGATCTTGGGAGCGGCCGGCTCGGGCTTGGGCATTTCCCGCAGAGCCCCCGCTTTGTCCCGATCCTTGATACGCTCGCGGTCCGCCTGGGCAGCCAGCTCTTTTTTGGAATAAAGAGCTTCGCGCTCGAAGACTTCCTTGCGGTGCGCTCCACGACGCTTCTTTTCGGCGGCTTCCTTTTCCGCTTCTTCCACCGCGCGGGTTCGCTTTTTTCGGGGCGGCTCCTTCACTTCCTTCTCATCGGTGGCCACCACCTGGAGTCTGGGCGCCAGAACCGGAAGCACTACTTCCTCTTCGGGCTCTTCGGGGATGATCTCCGGCAGCTTGATGATGCGTGCCGGCTCATCCTTGCGAGCCTTCTTGCGGCGCCGCTTCTTGGCCTTCTTGGGCTTGGTCTTGTCGTCCTCGCCCTCTTCCGCCTCAGCTTCAGCCTCGCCGGCGGGTACCTCTTCGGGTGCTCCCGCCGTTGCGGAAGGCACCAGCTTCACTTCTGCCACCGGCTCAGCAGGAACCGGTTCCGGGAGAGGCTCCAACTCTATTCGCTCTTCCGGTGCTTCACTTGCCATAATCATAGGTTCAGCCTGTTCGGGTTCGATGGGGGTCGTTTTTACGTCCATGGGTACGGGCTCGAGGGCGGGAGGCGGTGTTGTGACTCCAGCTTCGGGAACCGACATCTGATCTTCAACTGAAGGGATGGCTTCATCTGAAGGTGCGGTATAGCTCTGTTCGGGTGCAGGCTCTTCCTGGGGGAGGGAAGGTCCTGCCGGGGGCTCGGGCTCGATGACTTCTGCTTCCTCGTGTATCTCGGCCGCTTCCTCTTCTCTTTTTAATGTAATTTCAGAAGCTGAGGAAAAGACGGCAACGGGCTCTTGCGGAGCCTCAAGGGGGCTCTCCGGGATTTCCTCGGAAGGCTGGAGCATTTCTCCGTCTGTCAGCCCGGAAACAGCCACGGCTTCTCCACCCAACGCTGCCGCTGCCGCGGCTTCCTCTTCCGGCGTCTTCTTGCGTCTGCGAATAACCGCCCTCCCGATCCGCTTTTCTTCAACTTTCTCAGCTCGGCTTTCGGTGAACTGTTGGCGAATCTTTTGCACTGCGGATTCGGTCAGGGTGCTCATATGATTCTTGACCGTAATCCCCAACTTGAGAATCCGCTCGATCAGATCTTTATTGTTCATATTGAGTTCTTTCGCAAGTTCATGCACCCTCATTCTCGCCATGAAAACTTCCCCCTTATCGAACTGAGGCTTGTCGCCACTCATCTATTGATTCCTTCCACCCCTCAAGACTTCCAATATCCGGCGGATGCAGCTTCTGCTAAAAGCCCTTGGACTTGCTGCTTCCTCTTCAAGACGGCGGAATATTCTCATGCACATTCCCAGAATTCCAACGGTTCAGCGAGTTGAGAGTTGTTGGAGGATGTCTTTGGATAACCCTTTAGCCTCATTCCGGAAGGCTTTTTGAACCCGTTTGGTCAAACGCAGCCGTGGGAGGCAGCCTGGACAAACATAGGCTCCGCGTCCATCCAAACGTCGGCGGTGGTCCGGCACGATGCACCTGGCCTCGGGATCCAAGGCCAGCCGCAGCAGCGACATCTTCGGTTTTCGATTGCCGCAAACCACGCACGTTCGAACAGGATCATGACCCCGGCGTACCAACTCACTCTCCTGGGGAACTTTTTACGGTAACTTCATCAAATGCTTTCTTTTCGGCCGAGACCTCTTCTTCTTCCATTGGCGCCTCTTCCACCGCGGTATCTTCCCCTGTGGTATCTTCTTCCACGGCATCTTCCTCTGTGATTTCTTCCTCTGTGGCTTCTTCCTCTGTGGCTTCTTCCGCCACGGCCTCTTCCACCGGTCCCAAGGCCTCTTCGTCTTCATCGGAGACCGCGGCGGCCTGGTCAGTGAAAATCATGCTTTTTGCCTGCTCTTGCATGGCGGCCAGTGTGGCTTGAGAAAGACGGCACAGATCTTCCAGCTCCGTAAGGGCTGCCTCGGCGAATTCCTGCAGGGAAGTGAGGCCTGCTTCGTAGAGCCGGTCGGCGACTTCTTCCGTCAGCCCGTTGATGCTCAACAGCGCCTGGTAGCCGGCTTGCTTCTGCCGCCCGTAGCGGCTCTCGCTCTTCACGTCGATGTGCCAGTTGGTGAGCCTCGAAGCAAGGCGGACGTTCTGGCCGCGCCTGCCTATGGCAAGGGAAAGTTGATCGTCCGGCACGATGACTTCCATGTTCCGGTTGGCCTGGTCGATGATGACCTTGGAAATAATGGCCGGAGCAAGGGCATTGACGACAAACTTGGCGGGGTCCATGTTCCAGGGAACGATATCGATCTTTTCCCCTCGGAGCTCCTGAACCACGTTCTGGACCCGTGTACCTTTCATGCCGACACAGGCCCCCACGGGATCGACGTCGGAAACCTTTGAAACGACGGCGATCTTCGCTCGAGAGCCCGGCTCACGAGCCGCGCCGATGATGCTCACGATCCCTTCGGCGATCTCGGGCACTTCGCCCTGAAACAATTGTATGACGAAATGGGGGTGAGTACGGCTCAAAACGATCTGAGGCCCTTTGCTTATCTTCTTCACTTCCAGCACATACGCCCGGATGCGGTCTCCCTGGCGAAACACCTCGCGTGGCATCTGCTCTTTGGCCGGCAAGACGGCTTCCGCCTGTCCCAAGCTGACTACGATTCCGTTTCTGTCCACACGCTGAACGACGCCGTTGACGATCTGGCCCTTACGTCCCTTGAATTCCTCGAAGACGACTTCCCGCTCGGCGTCTTTCATTTTCTGAATTATAACCTGTTTTGCGGACTGAGCGGCAATACGTCCAAGGGTCTCAGTTCCCATGCGGATACCGAGCTCATCGCCGATTTCGCTTTCGACGTCCAGTTGAAGAGCTTCTTCCAGAGAGACCTCACGGTCCGGGTCCGTTACGTCGGTAACGACCTCTTTGAACTGAAAGGCCTCGATTTCTCCGAATTCCTCGTTGAACGTCACATCCAGGTCAAACTTGTTGCCATGTTTCTTCTTGATGGCGGACTTGATGGCCTCTTCCAGTGTATGAATCAACGTGGTGCGGTCGATACCCTTTTCTCGACTGACCTGATCAATCAACCGCTTTAGCTCACTGGTCATGATTCCTGTTCTCCTCGCAATATCTTCACCCCGGGGACCGGACTCGAATAAAACGGTCTGATAAGGTTCCTATTTCTCGGTAGACTCAAAATAACACAGCCGAGCGCGCTCGATGAGGTGCATGGGGATCTCAAAAACGCGCCCTTCGCAATTTATAGCAATCCCTTCAGGCCCGGCGTCCGCCAGAACGCCTTTGAACTTGCGCCGGTTCTCAATGGGTACGGTCGTTCGGACATCGATGATCTTTCCCGCCTGGTTCCGGAAGTGGTCCACTTTGCGCAACGGCCTGTCGAGCCCCGGCGAAGAAACCTCCAGATGGTACCGAGTAGGAATGAGGTCGGCCACGTCCAGGAGGTCGCCAATCACCCGGCTCACCCGCGCACAATCATTGACTGACACCCCGGCTTCCTGATCCACGAAAAGGCGCAAGACCCATCCAATGGATTCGCGGCGATATTCCACTTCCACCAGCTCCAGTCCCTCGGAGCGGATCACCGGCTCGAACAGCTCCCAAAACTGAGCGATGAGCTCTACGGTTTTGTCGTCAATTCCCGGCATCGACGCCGTTTTCTCCCTTAAAATAATGCCTAAGCACTTTATGCAAAAAAAAAAGTGGGTAGGTACCCACTTCTCTTAGTAGACGCGACAATAATCTAAATTACCTGAAAAAAAGGCTTCTCTTAAGTGAGAAATCTAGAAGTCTCGTCATCCACTAATCGAAGTAAGCGTGCTGCCGCATTCAGCTACCGCGTGACGCCACCTCAAAAAGGGAAGCCTTCTTCGAAAGAAGGAATACCTTTAAGACTGGAGCGGGCGACGGGATTCGAACCCGCGACCCCAAGCTTGGGAAGCTTGTGCTCTACCAACTGAGCTACACCCGCCCAAAAGCCGATAACAAAATGTATATTACCTGATTCGTCCGTGCCTAGTCAAGCCCATTCTGCCTGTTTATCAATAAGCTTCAGCGGCAAGATTACTGCGGCGCCACTCTTTTGCGAAGTATTCATTCCTATTGAGCTGCATCAAGCTCTTTGATCTCCGACACCCTGTTGAGCTTCACTGTACTCGAACTGGGAAAACTGAAGCTCATACAGCCGGCGATATTCGCTATCGGTATTCAGCAGATCCTCATGGCTTCCTTCTTCCACGACACGGCCGTCGGCCAGGGCCACGATGCGATCCGCGTTCTTGATGGTCGAGAGCCGGTGGGCGATGACCAGGGTGGTTCTTCCCGCCATGAGGTTTTCCAGGGCACGCTGCACTTCCAGCTCCGAATCGCTGTCGAGGGATGACGTGGCCTCGTCCAGGATAAGGATCGGGGCGTCCTTGAGCAGAGCCCGGGCGATGCAGATCCTCTGGCGCTCTCCCCCGGACAGGCGCACTCCCTGCTCCCCGATCACCGTATCGAAGCCTTCGGGCATCTTCATGATGAAATCATAGGCGTTGGATGCCTTCGCCGCCGCAATGATGTCTTCTTCGCTCTTTCGGATGTCGCCGTAGGCGATGTTGTTGCGAACCGTGTCGTTGAAAAGAAGGGTCTGCTGGGTGACTATTCCGATTTGCCCGCGCAACGAGGCAAGGTTCATGTCGCGGATGTCTACGCCGTCGATCAGGATCGCGCCCTCCGTCACTTCGTAAAATCTCGGGATGAGATTGACCAGTGTGCTTTTTCCAGCGCCGCTCATTCCCACGATGGCCAGAACCTCGCCGGCTCGGACCTTTAGATTGATATCCGCCAGTACTGGATCGTTTCCATAGCGGAAGTGAACATTTCTCCATTCGATGCCTTGCGAAATGGGAGGCAGAGCCGGGGCGTCGGGGCGGTTTTCGATCTCCGGCTCCATGTCGAGGATCTCATAGACCCGGACTGCCGCGGCCAGTCCCTGCTGGATCGTGTTGTTCATGTTGCTCAGACGCTTCACCGGTTCATAGAGCATGAGCATGGCAGCGAGAAAGGAAAAGAAATTACCCGGAGTCGATGTTTCGTGGATGACCGCATAGCCTCCATACCAGATGATAACGGCAATGCCGATGCCTCCCAGAAATTCCATCACGGGCGGGGAAATGGCGCGCACGGCTACGGATTTCATGGCAAGGCTCAGGTACTTCATGTTTTCCCCGGCAAAGCGCTTCTTCTCGTATTCTTCCATGCAGAAGGCCTTGACGATGCGATTGCCGCTGATGGTCTCATGGAGAATCACCGAAATATCTCCCATGGATTCCTGGCTTCCGGTGCTGATCTTGCGGAGCATTTTTCCAAATTTGACGATGGGAAAGAACGCAAAGGGAAGGATCAGCATGGTGATGCTGGCCAGTTGCCAGTCCCGGTAAAAGATAACCCCCACCAGTCCGACAATGCTGAACACATCCTTGAGAAGCCCCGTGATCGTGTCCGAGACCGCCCCCTGGATCTGCATAACGTCGTTCGTGATCCGGGACATGAGGACCCCGGTGGGCATCCGGTCGAAGAAGGAAAGGGAGAGTCTCTGCATGTGGTCATAGAGCTGCTGCCTGAGCTGCGTTACGATCCGCATCCCGACATAGCTCATGTGATAGGCGTTACCCCATGAAGAGACTCCCTTGAAGAGAAAAAGCCCAATTACCACAAGAGGCATGATTCGCAGCATTTCCATGTTTTTATTGAAAAAAATATCATCCAGCACGGGCTTGATCAAATACGCGGCTCCCGCGGTACAAAGAGCCACCCCCAGCATGCAAAGCATGGCCAGAGCCAGCCTCTGCCAGTAGGGCGTTACCAGGCTCAGCAATCGCTTGTAGACGTTCATGGACAATTTCAACCTCTTAGACGTGGCTTGCACGGGCTTTAGTGCGGTTTTAAGCCACGGAGCATAAAAGCATCAATAAGGACGAATAGGACAAAAAGGACGTAGAGGCGGTTGGTGCCTCGACAAAACGAAGGAGTATAGAATGGGATGGCCGGAGTGGGAAGAAAAAACGTCCATCCATGGTCGGCGGCAACATCCGGGCTTCTGCCGGTGGCTCTTTGAAGGTGTGCCGAGGGCAGTGCATTTTGCAGACTCAGGGAATGCGGAAAAGCGTCGGCAATATGTCCATTTTGTGCAGCTTCTCGATCAGTTGCAGCAGGCCGTAGCTCCACACAAAGAAGGAGGCATCGATAAAGGCGCGCCGATAATGCCTGGCATTCACCGGATAGGTTTCGGGCTCATGAAACAGAGATAGATTCGGAATGAATCTCGGGGTTCGGCGGACATACTCGGCGAATTCCTCGCCATAGAGCCCGCTGAGCCGCTCTTCTTCTTCATTCACGACCAGTGGGTAGTAGAGAAGAAAGGCCGCAACGATCACCGCGGTGATGAGGAGACTCTCCGCCGCAAACCCCACTCCTGTCGCTCCAAGGAAGCTGAACAGGTAAAGCGGATTGCGGACCACGGAATACGGACCTTCGGTGATGAGCCGCCGGGCCTTGTACCCGGAGACATACATGGATGCCCAAAGCCTGCCCAAGGTGCCGGTAGCTACGAGAGCCAGCCCTGCCGTCTGGAAGAAAACAGCCAGGAAGCCGAGCTCACCCCAGATATGATCCGTGATCAAAATCAATATCACCAGAACGGATGCAACGAGCCTGGTACTGACGATTCTGTTCCGGAGCGCATAGGAGATTACATTGTCGATCAAGCTGGACACGGTTGCCGAAGGCATATCGATTGCTCTCTTTCTTGAAGGGTCGTCTTTTTTCACGGGATGTTCACGGGAGGCTCACGAGGAGGCTTCTCACTGCTTCCAAAACATCATCCACCGTGATGCCCTCCATGCATTGGTGATCGGTAGGGCATCGGCGCTTCAGGCAGGGGGCGCACGAGACCGGTTTTCGCACGATACGGCAGGAAGGGGAGAGAGGCGATGTGGTGGTGTGGTCCGTGGGACCGAAAAGGGCCACGATGGGGATTCCGAAGGCCGCGGCCACGTGCATGGGGCCTGAGTCGTTGGTGACCATCAGACGGCACCGTGAAAGGAGCGCCATCATATCGCGCACCGATGTCTTTCCAATCAGATTGAGAGGACGAGCTTGCATGGCTGCCTCTATATCCCGTCCAATTTCTATTTCCCCGGGCCCTCCCGTGAGCAGGATAAAGGCTCCGAGCTCTCTGACGATGCCGTCCGCGACCGCTGCGAACCTTTCAGGAAGCCACCTTTTAGCCGAGCCATAGGCGGCTCCCGGGTTGATGGCAACCCATGTGCCGTCTTCACCGATCCTCTCCCCGGCGCGCTCCGTCTCCTCTTTCGTGCAGCTCAGCAACAACCGTTCGCCGCCTCCCTCTATCTCTATCCCGAGCGCACCAAGCATTCGGCGGTAATAAAGCGTATGGTGGAGGGAGCGCTCCATCTTGCCGCAAGGTACACTATGGGTGAGCAGAAAGCCGCGCAAGTCGGTACCATAGGCGACTCGCTTTGGAATTCCCGCAACGTGGGCCATGATCGCGGCTTCGATGGCATTTTGAAAAAGAATAGCCAGATCGAAGCGCTCCCGCCGCAATTCCATGCAGAAGCGCAAGAAGCCGCCGATTCCTCGATGCCGTTTCTTCTTATCGAACACCATCACCCGGTCGCACGACGGATGAGGGGTCAGCAGCTCAGCAACTGCCGGGTTTGCGGCCACAACCACTTCCGCGTCCGGGAAAGCCGCTCGCACGGCTCCCATGGCCGGCGTCGTCATAACCGCATCTCCGATCCAATTTGTGGAGCGGATGAAAATCTTTCGAACGTTTCTAAAATCCAAATCGTGGCTCATTCCCCGCGAAGATTCTCTCATTGTCCGGTTTCTCCCACGGATTGCCAGGGCTGCACCAGAATCCAGTTACCCTTTTCAACTTTGACGATGACCATGGAATCCGTTCCCAATCCGTTGTGATCTTCATCCGTCAGGTTGTAGATTCCACTGACTCCGACGTAGCCGCGTGTCTGCTCGATGGTGCTTCGCAGTGCTTCCGGGTCCGTTCCCACCTGGCGCATGGCATTTACCAGGAGGTAAATGGCGTCCCAGGCATATCCGGAATGAGTGTTAACGGGATATTGCCGGTCGAAATGATAGACGTCCTTATAGAGATGGAGGAAATCCTGTATCACGGCCTTTTGGGGATCGCTGTCGGGAAGCTGGTCCACGACCATGAGCTTCGTGGAAGGCATGATGTTTCCTTCGGCGGCTTCGCCGGCCAGCTCGAGGTATTTGGGATCGGGCTGCCCATGGCACTGGACGAGGGGAATGGGAAGTCCAAGCTGCTTCAAGTTTCTGGCCACTCGGGGGCCCGCGGGGCCTATGGTCCAGCAGATCAGAGCTTGTGCGCCGCTGTTTCGGATCTTGGCCAGTTGAGTGGTCATGTCGGTGTCGATAACATCGAAGGCTTCCTTGGAGACGATCTCGAGTCCGTATTCCGGGGCAAGCCGTTCCAGCCAGCTCAGGCCGTCCTTACCGAAGCCGTCCGTTGCAGTCAGGAGGGCGATCCTGGTCTGTTTTTGAAACTTGAGGTAGTCATAGACCTTTCGAACGGCTATGGAGGTCCGTTGCGGAGTCTTGAAAGTCCAGCGGCAGGGACCGAATTTTCCGCCGGCGATGACAGGGTCCCCCCCTATGGTCATGAGGATGGGAAGGTGGGCGGTGTCTTCGATATAAGCCTTCACCGCCATCCCGGAATCCGTCCGTGTGGGTCCGATGAGGGCGGTCACCTTATGTTCTTCCACAAGCCGTTTCACTTCCACAAGAGCCCTTGTGGGATCGCTTTCGGTATCCCCGATGATCAGTTGCAGAGGCCGCCGGTCGATGCCTCCTTCCCTGTTGATCCGGTCCACAACCATCTGTGCCACGAGCTTCGTGGGAGTGCCGATCGTCGAAGCAGGTCCGGAAAGAGCGAAAAAGGCGCCGATATTTATTGGATCTTCGGCAGTGGCGCCAAGAGCCCCAGACCCGGCGGCCCGGAAGGACAGGATCACGAAGGCCACGATCAAACAGAAGAAGTGTATGCTCACCCTCCGTCTCGATTTCATCGGCTCTCCTTTGCTTTTTCTCAACGACGGCCGCTATTGTCGAACCAGCCGGTATTCTCATGTAAAGAAGCTACCGGCATGAGGCGAATGCAAACGAAAAGTCTCTTCCCGGAATGACCACACCTCCATATCATAAAAGAAAAAGAATGTTACCAAAAACTGGCATCTTTCCCTTCGGTGGTTTAGACTTTGCGGGTTGTAGCTTCATGGGCGATATTTCAGCGACTGCCGTCGGGAGAGGGAAAAAATGGAAACTGAGAAGTCTACGAAGAATATCGATCCGGCCGGACCTTCGATACTGGTGGTGGGTACGGGGGCCATAGGATCGTTCTATGGAGGAAAGCTCGCTCAGGCCGGCGCGCGCGTTTCGGTTGTCTGCCGCTCGGACTACGAGACAATCAAGGCTCATGGCATCCGGGTGGCAAGCCCCTTGGGCGATTTTCATTTCCAGCCGGAAAAGATCCTCCACGAAGCGAGCGAATACGGTGCCGTGCCCGACTACATTCTCGTCGGGATGAAGGTGCTCCCTGAAGTCAACACCGCCGAGATTATCCGTGGGGCAGTCGGCCCCGAAACAGCCATTGTACTCATTCAAAACGGCGTGGAAATCGAGGAGCCCGTTGCCCTGGCTTTCCCACATAATGAGATTGTGAGCGGACTTGCCTACATTGCCGTCAGTCGCACGGCGCCGGGTGAGATCCTCCATCAGCAATACGGACGCCTCACCTTGGGCCTGTATCCATCCGGCGATTCGGCAAAAGTGCAGCGCCTCGCCTGCTTGTTACCGGCTTCGGGTATCCCATGCGAAGTGACTTCCGAAGTCGTGAGCGCCAGATGGCAAAAATTGGTCTGGAACGCTCCTTTCAACCCCATATCGGTGCTGGGGGGAGCTGTGGACACCCGTGTCATCCTAAGCTCGGAGGAATCCGTGGATCTGGTGCGAAAAGTCATGGAGGAAGTCTGCCTGGCTGCAAAAGCGGCCGGCCACGAACTGCCCCCGTCCGTCGTGCAGCAAAACATAGACGGCACGAAGGCCATGAAGCCCTATAAGCCCAGCATGCTTCTGGACTATGAGGGGAAAAGGCCCATGGAGGTCGAAGCTATTCTCGGCAACGCCGTTCGCGCCGCAAGGCGCCTGAGCGTTCCCGTTCCTCACCTGGAGACGCTGTACGCTCTGCTTCAATTGGTGGATGAAGGGAACCGCTCGCGGGTATCCGAGGCACCCTGCCATCACCCGGACTGATGCCGACAAAGGCTACCCGCATAAGACGGGACACCTTCCTCCCATTCGTCCTCTCCCTCATATTTCTCCTATGCCTCGTTTTCATGCTCTGAGCAGGAACTAGGAATAGGAGAAATAGGAGGGAGAGGACGAATGGGAGGAAGGTGTCCCGTCTTATGCGGGTAGCCGCCTCTTTCGTAGACGAGTCACTCAGACAACGCCATGCCGATATTGAGGAGGTAGCCATGACGACGATCGCAGAGCATCTTATGGAAAAAGGGAAGATGTTCGAAGCCCACGATGTGCTTATAGAGGATCTGGAGGATCAATTCGGCTCCGTGCCCACCACGCTAACGGAGAAGCTCCAGCAAATCCAGGATCGCGAGGTCCTGCGCAGCTCAGGCGTCAACGCAAGGAATGTTCATCGTTGGACGCATTCGAGCACCTAATCGAGACGTCGCTCCACTAGGAAGCATTTATGCAACCTACCGAGAAGCCCGGTGTAATTGTGCCCTTTGGTGTGCAAGCGAGGAGAGATTAGGGGGGGTACGAACAAACTGGCTGAGCTCAGATGTCCTTACACCGATAGCTTATCGTAGTAGCCTACTTCAACTTCGGGTCGAACGGCTCTAAAATAGAGGGGATGAAGCCCCGGAGACCACCGGGTGGTTTCGTGGATGCCCTTCCGTGGACTTCCTCGGTCCTCAGCATCTATCGGCTTGACCGTACATTCCGAATTTCCAGCATCGTCCACCATGTCGCATCATTATAGCTCGACTTTGGCCATAGATACAGCGATTGAAGTTGTTAACTTCAATACACATTACAATGTAACATACAAAGCGTGTTATATTAGCATTATCACCTACATTTCCGTAACTGACTGACATTTCGTTTATTATCCTATTGCATCCTGAGCCGGGTTTATTTATCTTTCAGGCACACCCTACAACAGGAGGATTGCCATGTTTGCACTGCCCGGCGAGGTTCAAATGATACTGAACGTGTTCAGCCCCCTCTTCTCCAGCGTGGTATGGAGTAATGCACTGATCCTTATCATCGGGGCCATTCTGTGCCGCGACGGCAACAGAACCGTCACCGGTTGCTTGCGAGTGATGGGGCAGGATCAGGACCCCTGCTTCACCAACTACCACCGGGTGCTCAACCGGGCTCGATGGAATACGCTCCATGCGTCAAAGATCCTCCTCGGGCTTCTCATCCTTTTGGTTCCCGCCGGGTTGCCTCTGATCATCGGGGTGGATGAGACGATCGAGCGCAGAAAAGGGAAGAAGATCAAGGCCAAGGGAGTCTACCGCGATGCGGTTAGATCCTCGGAAAAACACGTGGTGCGCTGTTTTGGCCTCAAATGGATCTCCATGATGCTCATTGTCGCTCTCCCCTGGTCACGCCGTTGCTGGGCATTGCCCTTCCTCACGGTGCTCGCTCACTCCGAGGCCTACAACAAGCAGCACGCGAAGCGCCACAAGACCACCATCGATTGGACACGGCAGATGATCAAGCAAGTAAGTCGATGGGTAGCCAAGCGTACCATCATTCTGGTGGGAGACGGGGCCTATGCTTGCGTTGCCTTGGCCCATGCCTGCGCGGGATTGCCCAATCCGGTATTTCTGGTCTCCCACCTGCGACTGGATGCCGCCCTTTTTGATCCTCCCCCCGCTCCGGTCCCCGGCAAGAGAGGACGAAAGCCAAAGAAGGGCAAAAGGCAGCTTTCCCTGGCCGACCGGGCCACGGACCCCTCCACCGTGTGGTCTTCCGTGGAGATCCCCTGGTATGACGGCATGAAGATAACCATCGAACTCGTATCGGGTATCTCCCTGTGGTACACTCCGGGTCAAGATCCCATTCCCATCAAGTGGGTCCTCACCCGTACACATGATTCAAAGGGCAAGCCGAGAACGGAGGCTTTCTTCTCCACATCCCTGGAGGCTACCCCAGAGCAGATCCTCCAGTGGTTCATCCTGAGATGGAATGTGGAAGTTACCTTTGAGGAGCTCAGGGCACATCTGGGAGTTGAAACCCAGAGGCAGTGGTCCGATCTGGCAATAGAGAGAACCACCCCCGCACTGTTCTCGCTTTTTTCCCTGGTTGTCCTTATGGCCATGGAGATGATCAAGACGACCATACTGCGCATCCGCTCGGCCGCTTGGTACAACAAGCCCGAGGCCACCTTCTCGGATGTCATCGCCATGGTCCGCAGGAATATCTGGGCCTCCAGGTTTTTGGTGAGCTCAGAGAAAAGCGCTGCTTCTCCCCAATTTCAACGGACTCTCATCGAATCCCTGCTGGATCAGCTCTCCGCTTCCGGCTGATTGGCCAAAGTCGAGTTTCAGATAGAACCTAAAACCCCGCATGTTTCCTGGTACGCCTGGTAGGATTCGAACCTACGACCTACGGATTAGAAGTCCGTTGCTCTATCCACCTGAGCTACAGGCGCTTGTCGCAAATAAAATCATTCTTGCCGCTCACCACGATAATTAGTCGCTTTCCCCCCGAGTTGTCAATAGGGTTATGGCATCCACCCCGATGAGGCGATGATTGGATTATTTTTGCTTTGCGTTTTTGGCGAATAATCGATAAGAAATCAAGGATTTTTTTGAAACGAGAATCCACTCTCCACTTTTGAAAGGAGCAATTTGGCCGTTATGGATCGTAAAACTCAATGGATGGCTTTGCTGGCGGGATGCTTTCTTCTGCTGCTCGGAGTGAGAACGCTTTATCTCGATGGCGACTGGGCGCTTCTCATCATCAGTGTGCTGATCATCGCTTTCAGCGTTTCGAGCATGCTCAAGAGCGGCGGGAAGACCTGAAGAGGGAAATGCGCTTGACGTGGTGGGACAAATAATCTAACGTTCGTCCACTTGAAGCGAAGGGAAAGAGGAATCGGACTCACGGTATTGGGGAGGATGTGGTCGGTATGGAAGATCTGAATGTTGTCATGCGGGAGCGGGTGCAGAAGGCTGATGAGCTGGAGAAAGAGGGGGTTTCTCTTTTCCCCAACGGCTATCCCGTTCTCCATCGCATACAGGATCTCTTGGAAGCCTATGGAGAGAAAAGCGCCGAAGATCTGGAAGTGGAGCCGGCTTCCTTTACGATAGCGGGACGTATAATGGCGGTTCGCTCGTTTGGGAAATCCACCTTCATGCATCTTTTGGACGCGGCGGGAAAGCTTCAGATCTATCTGCAGCAGAATCAACTTCCCAAGGAGAGCTATACCCTTGCAAAGAAGCTGGACACCGGCGATATCGTTCGGGTGGCCGGCTCCCTTTTTCGCACGCGCACCGGCGAGCTGACTTTGCTCGTTAAGGAGCTGAACCTCCTTACCAAAAATTTGCGCCCTCTCCCGGAAAAGTATCACGGTCTCAAGGACGTGGAAATCCGCTATCGCCAGCGCTATGTCGATCTGGTCATGAACGAAGAGGTTCGGGAAACTTTCCGCAAGCGGGCAGAAATCATTCGGATCATGCGCCGTTTTTTGGGAGACCGCGGCTTCCTGGAAGTGGAAACGCCCATGATGCAGCCCGTTCCTGGCGGTGCAACGGCAAAGCCGTTCAAGACCTTCCACAATGCTCTGGGAATGGACCTCTTTTTGCGCATCGCTCCGGAGCTCTACCTCAAGCGCCTCCTTGTCGGCGGCTTCGAGCGGGTTTTCGAGCTGAACCGAAACTTCCGCAACGAGGGAGTTTCAACGCAGCACAACCCTGAGTTCACCATGCTGGAATTCTATCAGGCCTACGCTACCTACGAGGACCTGATTCAGCTCACCGAAGACCTCTTCAGCGCCATAGCCATGGAAGTGAACGGTGGGAAGCTCCAGGTTTCCTATCAGGATCAGATCATCGATCTCTCGCCGCCATGGCGCCGCTGCCGCCTTCTAGACTCCCTGGTGGAAATCGGCGGCATCCCGCGGGAGGCTCTCCAGGACCCCCAGCGAACGGTTGAAGTCGCCAAATCCCTTGGCATCGGAGCCGAGCGTTTCGAAGGCCACGGAAAGCTGCTGACCAAAATTTTCGACCTCGCCGTCGAGCCCAAGCTCATTCAGCCGACTTTCATCACTCACTATCCCCTGGAAGTGTCGCCGCTTTCCCGCCGAAGCGACGCGGAGCCGGATTTGACGGACCGCTTCGAGCTGTTCATTGCCGGCCGCGAAATGGCCAACGCTTTTTCCGAGCTGAACGATCCCCGAGACCAGCGGCAGCGTTTTCAGGGCCAGTTGGAGGCTCGTCAGGCCGGAGACGAAGAAGCCCATTTTATGGATGAAGACTATATCCGGGCACTGGAATACGGAATGCCTCCCGCCGCGGGCGAAGGAATCGGGATAGATCGGCTGGTGATGCTGTTTACCGATTCTGCGTCGATCCGCGACGTGATCCTTTTTCCCCATCTGAGGCCAGAAAAGAAGATATAAGCCCCTTATGATTTTCGAAGTCTTTGTAAGCCTGCGCTACCTGTTGGCAAAACGGCGCCAGACGTTCATTTCGCTCATCACCATCATTTCCATCGCGGGTGTTGCGGTAGGGGTGATGGCGCTTATCGTGGTCCTGGCCGTCATGAACGGTTTTCAGCAGGATCTGCGCAACCGCATTCTCGGCGTCACGTCTCACATAGTCGTGGGGACCTTTACCGGAAACATGTCCAACTACCGTGAAATCGTGGATGAAGTGAAGAAGGAGCCCGGCGTCGTGGCGTCCACTCCCTTCATTTACACCCAGGTGATGATCAGCTCGGGAAAGAACGTTTCCGGCGCCATCCTGCGCGGCATCGATCCTCAAACAGCTTCCTCGGTGACCAACATCGGGGAGAACATGATCCACAATGGAAAGGTCGAGAATCTGAGCAAGCCTTCCGAAGGCGAGGGAGCGGCCGTCTATTCGGGAATCATCCTGGGAGCCCAGCTCGCAAACAATCTCGGCCTTCACGAGGGGGACTGGATCACTATCATCTCCCCCGTGGGACGATTGACCCCCATGGGGCAGGCACCCAAAAGCAAGCTTTTTCACGTTATCGGAATCTTCCAGTCCGGAATGTATGAATACGACAATACCTTGGCCTACGTCGATCTGACGGCGGCTCAGCAATTTCTGGGAATCAGCGACACGGTTACCGGCGTCGAGGTCAAGCTGGCCAATATCTATAAAGCCCGTGAGGTGGCGGATGGGCTCCGCGCGCGACTGGGGCAGCCGTACTGGATTCGAGACTGGATGCAGATGAACCAGAGCCTCTTTTCGGCACTGAAGCTGGAAAAGGTGGTGATGTTCATCATCCTCACGCTCATCGTTCTGGTGGCTGCCTTCAATATCGTAAGCTCACTCATCATGCTCGTCATGGAGAAAACACGGGACATCGCCATCCTGAAGGCCATGGGTGCCACCACGGCAAGGATTCGCAAGATTTTTGTGCTCGAAGGGTTCCTGATCGGAGTATCCGGCACGATTCTGGGCCTGCTCGGGGGGTTTGGTCTTTGTGGACTCCTGAAGAAGTATCACTTTATCGAGCTGCCGCCGGACGTGTACTATATTTCGACTCTTCCCGTTCAGCTCGAGGGCCTGGACGTCGCCGTCATTGCCTTTGCGGCGATTCTGATCAGCCTTGTCGCCACTCTTTACCCCTCTCGTCAGGCTGCAAAGCTGGACCCGGCAGAAGCTCTTCGCTATGAATAACAACGACGGCCATCCTATAGAAGTTCAAACCCTCGGGCTGACAAAAGTTTTCGGAAGCGGCCCCCAGTCCATCGAGCTCTTCCGGGACCTTGACCTGGTCATCCGCCGAGGTGAGCGGATTGCTATCGTGGGCGCCTCAGGAGCCGGAAAGACCACCCTTCTCCACATTCTCGGCACACTGGAAAAACCCACCTGCGGAAAGGTTCTCTACGGAGGGCAGGATATTTTTCTCTGGGATGAAAAAGAGCTCGCTCAGTTCCGCAACCAGCATATCGGATTCGTTTTTCAATTTCACTATCTGCTTCCTGAATTCAATGCCATGGAAAACGTCATCATGCCCGGCCTGATCGCGGGGCGTCCCAAGAAGGAGATGATGGCTCAAGCCACGGCGCTGCTGGAAAAGCTGGGGCTTGCGGCACGCGTTCAGCATCGAATCGGAGAGCTTTCCGGTGGAGAGCAGCAGCGCGTGGCCGTGGCTCGTGCCCTGCTCCTGCGCCCCGGCCTTTTCCTGGCCGATGAGCCCAGCGGCAACCTGGACAGTCGAACCGGGCGAACATTGCACGAGCTACTGGTTTCCCTGAATGAAGACATGGGGCTGACCATGGTGATCGTAACCCATAACCCTGAGCTTGCATCCATGATGCATAGAACGCTACGGTTGGTTGACGGTCGGCTTCGGCAGGAATTTTCCTTCGGCGCGGCGGGTTGCACCATACCGTCCGCTGAAGATACGCAAGAGGCGGAATGACGGGAGGCTGCTTTGGGCAGGCTCTATGAGAGAAAGCTGTGAAGCTGTAAGGCAGCGAGCAGGTTGCCGAAAGGCCAAAAGGATCGAACTATGGTGAGGGGGATTTCTTTCATTAGGAAGTTCTGGATTGTAATAGGTCTGTTGGCCATGAGCGCGGTGGCTCGGGCTCAGGATCAGACGCCCAGGGTTGCGCTCATGCCTTTCGTTGTTCACGCCCAGGAAGGTGCGTCCAAGGTTCAGAGCAACATCACCGAGCTTTTCGTTCGACAGCTCTCGACCGAAGGCGTCAAGACGGTCGATCCGGGTGACGTCGCCAGAGCCCTCAGGCCCGGCGAAGCCGTCCAGACCGAAGCCCGGGCTCAGGCCCTCGGGCACGGGCTCCAGGCGGATTATGCCGTAATTGGAAGCTTCAATCAGATCGGAAACAGCATCAGCCTCGATGCCAAACTTCTGGACCTGACAGGGCGCAAGAAGTCCGAGAGTCTGTTTGCCGAAGAGCGAGGGATGGAAAATCTAGCGACGGCGATCAACACCATTGTTCAGCAAATGGCCGTCCACCTTCTTTCGAAAGCCATCATCGCCGACGTCCAGGTACGGGGCAATGACAGGATCGAGGCCGACGCCATCAAGGCGAACCTCAAGAGCAAGAAGGGAGAGCTTCTGCGCCCCGACCAGGTTCGCGACGACATAAAGGCCATCCACAAGATGGGATACTTCGAGAAGGTCGATGCCGAGGATTCGGATTCGCCAGGGGGCAAAGTCCTTACTTTCGTGGTTCTGGAAAACCCGACCATTCAGGAAATCCAGGTCAAGGGAAGCAATAAGATCAAAGAAAAGGACATCCTGGCGGCTATATCCACAAAAGCTTTCACTGTTCTTCAAAGAAACGTCGTGAACGAAGACGTGCAGAAGATACTCAAGCTCTACCAGCAGAAGGGCTATTTCAACGCCGAAGTGACGACCAGTATCGATTTTCCGAAAGATCCAAGGAAAGCGGCCGTCACCTATTCAATCAAGGAAAACAGCAAGGTCTATATCAAGGAGATTTCCTTCAAAGGCAACAAGCACTATTCGGCCAGGAAGCTCCGCGGCGTAATGCAGACCAAGGAAAAGGACATCTTCTACTGGATCACCGACCACGGCATCATGCAGAAGGAGATTCTGGATACCGATATAGACCGCCTGACGGTTTTTTACCACGACGAAGGCTTCATGGACGCCAAGGTGGGCACGCCGGAGATCGGGCGCCAGCCTAAAGGCTTCTACATCCTGATCCCCGTCGAGGAAGGTGAGCGCTATAAGGTTTCGAGCGTAAAGATCTCGGGCGACCTGCTTCCAAACCAGGAGATCCTTTCCCGGCGCCTGCAAATCAAGGCAGGCCAGTTTTTCAGCCGTGAAAAGCTGAGGCATGACCTGGATACCATAACGAAGACCTATATGGATGAGGGGTACGCTCACGCGGACGTGGACCCCGATGTGAAGAAGGATGCCGCGGGCGAGACGGCGGATATCGATTATCGGGTGAAGAAGGGGGACAAATTCCATATCGGCAAGATCTTCATTACCGGAAACACCAAGACGCTAGATCGAGTTATTCGTCGTGAAATGAAGGTGGTCGAAGGTGACCTTTTCAAGGGCTCCAACGTGGAAAAGAGCATTACCGCTCTAAAGAAGCTGGATTTTTTTGAAGACGTCGAGATCTCGACTTCCGAAGCCTCACAAACCGGCATAATGGATCTCCACATAAAGGTAAAGGAAAAGCTCACGGGCTCACTCAGCATGGGCGGCGGCTATTCTTCCGATGACGGACTCTTCGCCAGCGGCGAGATCCTTCAGCGCAACCTCTTCGGACGCGGAGAATACCTTGGGCTAAAGGCCTATCTGGGGTTCAAGGCCCAGCGCTTCATGCTCAGCTTCACGGAGCCCTGGCTGTTCGATACGCCCCTTTCCGCGGGAGTGGACGTCTATGACTGGCGCCGGGACTACAGTGATTTCACCAAAGACGCCGTCGGCTCCAGATTGCGTGCCAACTACCCCATAGGTAACTACACCAAGATCAACGCAGTCTATACCCTGGAAAGTGACAGAGTCTCCAATGTGGCGGAAGGTGCCTCTGTTTTCATCACCAGCCAGGAAGGCCACCAGATCAAGAGCAGTGTCACTCTGGGAGCGGAAAGAGACACCACCGACCATCCCTTCATGCCCACGCGGGGAAGCATCAATACCGTGGCGGTGGAGGTCTCCAGCAAGTATCTGGGCAGTGAGAGCGATTTTGTAAAATACGAGTTTCATACGGGGTGGTATGTTCCCATCTTCTGGAAGTTCGTCGGTTTTGCCCGCGGCGAAATCGGCTTCCTCGAAGAACTGGACAAGAACAATCCCGTTCCCATTTATGAACGCTTTTTCCTCGGAGGTATCAATTCGCTTCGCGGCTTCGACTGGGGCGACGTGGGACCCAAGGATACACAGGGAGAAATCATCGGAGGACTGAAATACGCTGTCGTGAATTTCGAATTGCTTTTTCCCCTGATTGAAAAGATAGGCCTTCGCGGAGTGGTTTTTTACGATGCGGGCAACGCTTACCTTGGCGGTATCGATATCACCGAGTTTAGGACGGATGCCGGTGCGGGTCTGCGGTGGAATTCCCCTCTTGGCCCTCTTCGCATCGAATGGGGCTATAATTTGGATCCTCAAGAAGGGGAACATCGCTCTCGCTGGCAATTTTCAGCAGGCGCATTTTTCTAAGGAGTTGAACGGATGAAAACAAGAATGTTTGGGCGGATGGTGTTTATTGTGGGCTCTATGCTGCTGTTTGCGGCAAGTTCATGGGCGGCGAGCTCTCCGAAGATCGGATGGTTCGATTTCCAGGCAGTAGTGGATCAATCGAGGAACGGCAAGCAGGCTGCCGATGAATTCAAAAGAGAGACCGAAAGATTGAAGGCCGACATGGACGTGAAGGCCAATGCCCTGAAAACCGCGAAAGAAGAGCTCGACAAAAAGAAGGGCGTGATGGATGAAGCGGCCAAGAACAAAAAGAACAAGGAGCTCCAGGAGCTGCAGGGCGAGGCGCAGAAATTCTACATGGAGTCCGAAGCCACCCTGGGCAAGCTCCGCAATGAGCTGATGGCTCCCATCGCCAACAAGGTTATGGAAATCGTTCGTAAGATAGGCAAAGACGACAAATACGACTACATAATCGAGCGCGACAAAGGCGGGATTGTTTTCTCGATTGACAAGGACGATCTCACCAAACGCCTCGTCGAGGAACTGGACAAGACAACGCTCAAGAAATAGGACCTTTTTCATTATATTGTGAAATCTTAAGGTTTGGCGAAGATTAAAAGCCTTTTCACCGCAGAGGCGCAGAGGACGGGAGAAATTCTTCTTTTTTTCTTCTCTGCGTCTCCGCGGTGTATCCAACGATGTCCGGCTTGTGGTTAGTGGCTAACGGCTAACCGCACGGGCCGAGCTTCACAAGAACCGGAAACCCGACCCATGACCGACGTACGCGATCACAACTTCCGGAAGTCCTTCTCACTGGGCGATCTGGCAGATCGTTTGGGAGCATCCCTGAAGGGCGATCCCAACATTCAAATCACCGGCGTCAATATTTTGGAAGAAGCCGGGCCCGACCAGTTGAGCTTTCTCACGAATGTACGTTATGCACGCTTTGTCTCCCGATGCAAAGCAGCGGCCCTGGTTGTGGCTCCTTCTTTCAAGGATCTCGATTATCCTCTTCTTATCACCGATCAGCCCTACCTTGCCCTTGCTCGCGTGTCCCAGCTCTTTGCGGCACCGCCCTTTCTGCCCCCGGGAATTCATGCCAGTGCGCATATCGGGGAAGAAGTCATGCTGGGCGCTGACGTATCCGTAGGGCCTCTTGCCCAGATCTGCGATCATTGCCGCATCGGACGTGGTACCAATATCCACGGAGGCGCCTATATCGGACGAGGCGTCCAGGTGGGCGAGGAATGCCGGATCTATCCCGGGGTGAACATTCTGGACGGCTGTCGAATCGGGAACCGTGTCGTCATTCACAGCGGAACGGTCATCGGGAGTGACGGCTTCGGCTTCGCTCAGGATGAGGAAGGGCGGCATATCAAGATCCCGCAGGTTGGAATCGTCCATATCGACGACGACGTGGAAATCGGCGCCAACTGTGCAATAGATCGTGCGACGTTTGGCCGGACCTGGATTCAGTGCGGCGTCAAGATCGACAACCTGGTTCAGATCGCTCACAACGTGGTGGTCGGCGAGCACAGCCTTCTGGTGGCCCAGGTGGGCGTTTCGGGAAGTACCCGGCTGGGGAGGCACGTCGTTTTGGCCGGTCAGGTAGGAATTGCGGGACATGCTGAAATCGGCGACGGAGTTCGCGTCGGGGCAAAATCGGGCGTACCCGGCTCCATCGAGGCCGGTCGGGACGTCAGCGGCATTCCGGCGGTCCCTCACAAGGAATGGCTCAAGAACATGGCCAATCTGCGCCGCCTTTCCCAATTCAAGGATGAGCTGCGGCAACTCAAAATGAAGGTCCAAACACTCGAGGAAGCATTGCACGGGGAATGATTATGGACAAGGACATCCTGCAGATCATGGAAATATTGCCGCATCGGTATCCCTTTCTTTTGGTGGACCGGATTCTCGAGCGTACCCGGGAAGAGATAGTGGGACTGAAGAACGTCACCATGAACGAGCCCTTCTTTCAAGGCCATTTTCCGGGACACCCCATCATGCCCGGTGTTCTCATCGTCGAGGCCATGGCCCAGACCGGAGGTATTCTGGCGTTTTCCCTGAGCCCCAAGAACGAGCGCAACGTCGTGTATCTTGCGGGACTCGATAAGGTGCGATTCCGCAAGCCCGTTCGCCCGGGTGACCAACTGATTCTCAAACTGAAGCTCCTCAAGCAGAGGGGGCCCGTCTTCAAGATGAGAGGCGAGGCCTTCGTCGGTGATCAACTGGTGGCGGAGGCTGAGCTTATGGCCAGCGTCGATCCTGGCAAATCGGAAGCGGAAAGCCCTCAATAGGTGTGCCACCGTAGTCCGAAGTCCCATTTCGACCGAGGTGGGTTGATTTCAGTTTTCAGGTTTCAGACTTCAGGTTTCGAGTCTTGCTCGAGTCAGACTTTAATAAGCTCAAAGCCTAAGGCCAAGCCCCTATATTCGATAGAAGGAGATTAGAGATTTATGGAAATTCATCCCACTGCGGTAGTGTCCCCCGAAGCCAACCTGGCCGAGGATGTCAGGATACTTCCCTATAGCATTATCGGGCCGAAGGTGACCATTGGCGCCGGAACAGTTGTGGGACCCCATGCAGTGATCGATGGCTGGACGACAATCGGCGTTCGGAATCAGATATTTCCTTTCGCCACGATCGGGTATCCTCCTCAGGACCTGAGTTACCGAGGGGAGGAAACGCAACTGATCATAGGGGATGAGAACATCATCCGCGAAAACGTGACCATCAACCGCGGAACCGAGCGAGGGGGCGGAGTTACGCGCGTGGGCAATCAAAATTGCATCATGGCTTACGTCCATGTCGCCCACGACTGCAAGATCGGCAACCGGGTGGTCATGGCCAATGCCGCCACACTGGCGGGCCATGTCGTCATAGAGGATTGCGCCATTCTGGGAGGCCTGGTGGCGGTCCACCAGTTCGTCCGCATCGGGACGTATGCATTCATTGGGGGGAAATCGGGGCTCAGAATGGATATGCCTCCCTATATGCTGGCCTTTGGAGCGCCGGCGAAGCTCTACGGCCCTAATCTGGTCGGCCTCAAGAGGGCCAATTTTTCACGAGAAGTCATCCACGCCCTCAAGCAAAGCTACAAGATCCTTTTTCGCTCCAGCCTGACCATCGATGAGGGCCTCGAAAAGGCAAGGCAGGAAGTTCCGCTTCTTCCCGAAGTGGTAAACCTTTTGGATTTCATGCAGGATCATTCCAAACGAGGCGTGACAAGGTAGTTGGCGATGATGACTCGGGAAGGCGAAGCCCAAGGCTCGGGCCGTCGTATTGGATTGATTGCGGGGAGCGGACAATTTCCGCTCCTTTTTGCTCATGCGGCACTTCAAGCCGGCTTCGAGGTGGTTGCCGTGGGCTTCGATGGGGAGACCGATCCCGCCCTGGCCAAGTACGTCTCGGAATTTCATCTCCTGAAGCTTGGACAGCTCAACCGCCTGATCAAAGCCTTCCGGAGCGCCGGGATCGCGCACGCAGCCATGGCCGGCGCCATCAACAAAAGAAGGATCTACACGCGCATCCGCCCCGATTGGCGGGCGGTGAAGCTCTTGAACAAGCTTCGCAACAAAAAGGACGATTCCCTCCTCAGGGCTCTGGCGGAAGAGCTGGAATCCGAGGGAATCCGCATCGAGGCTTCCACCCTCCTCTTGCCTTCTCTTTTGGCCCCCGAAGGCATTCTGACGCGCCGCAAGCCCAACCGCCGCGAACAGGCCGACGTCGATTTCGGCTGGCAGGTGGCCAAGACCTTGGGATATCTCGATATCGGACAATGCCTGGTGCTCAAGGATCAGGCGGTTCTGGCAATCGAAGGGATCGACGGCACGGACGCGACCATTTTGCGCGGCGGGCATCTGTGCCGCGAAGGGGCGGTGGTTATAAAGGCGAGCAAACCGACCCAGGACCTTCGCTTCGATGTGCCGGCCGTGGGCTTTGCCACCATTGCGTCCATGCAGCGGGTCAAAGCCCATGTCCTGGTGGTCGAAGCGGGCAAGACCTTGATGTTCGACCGGGAAAAGATGATCGATGCCGCCAACGAGGCAGGTATCACCATAGTGGTACGCCGGGATGAAGCATCTCAGGCGGAACAGCCCGTCCCGGAGGACTTTTTCGCTACGCGGGCGAACGATGGTGGAACAACTCCGCTCGTTGCGCATCCTCCCCTGGCTTCGCCGGGGAACAGGCCACCCGTATTCATTCGAAGCCCCGGGCCGGACGCTCTGCGCATCGGCGTTGTGGGTGTAGGATACCTCGGACGCTTTCATGCTCAAAAGTATGCACGACTTCCCGAGGCTGACCTCGTTGCCGTCGTGGACGTCGATGAACGGCAGTCCCGTCGGGTTGCGGAAGAGGTTCAAACGACGGCTCTCAGCGACTACCGGGAGCTCTTCGGAAAGGTCGATGCGGTCAGCATCGTGACCCCCACGCCGCACCACTACTCTATCGCCAGGGATTTTCTCGAGGCAGGCATTCACGTGCTTCTCGAAAAGCCCATGACCAGGACCATCGAAGAAGCCGACCACCTCATCGCCCTCGCCCGCGAAAAGGGCTGTATCCTGCAGATCGGCCACCTCGAACGGTTCAATTCCGCTTTCCAGGCCATCTACCCCCGCCTCGACGCCCCCATGTTCATGGAAGCCCACCGTCTGGCGCTCTTCAATGAACGCGGCCTCGAAGTGGACGTCATCCTGGATCTCATGATTCACGATATCGATATCGTGCTGCACATAATGCAGTCGCCTCTAAGGAGCATTCGGGCGGCCGGGGCCTCCGTGCTGACCACTTTGCCCGACATTGCCAATGTGCGGATGGAATTCGAAAGCGGCGCCATCGCCAATCTCACGGCCAGCCGCATTTCCACCAAAAATCTGCGAAAGCTCCGCATCTTCCAGGGAAACTGCTACTTCTCCGCGGACTATGCAAACAAACGAGCCTACGCCGTATACAAGGAAGAGGAAGCGGACGATCTCGGCTATCCTCAGATCTCCACGGAAGAAATCGAAATCGAGGAACGAGATGCTCTCGAGGAAGAAATCATTGCCTTCCTGAAAGCCGTACGGACCCGGGAAGAACCGGTTGTCGACGGTCTTCAGGGACGCCGGGTGCTGTCGGTGGCTCTGGATATATCACAACAGATCGAAGAACAGTTGCGGGGAAGATGGGATCAGACCGGGAAAATGCCGTCAAAATCTTCGTAAGCGCCGGGGAAGCATCGGGAGACCTTCACGGGTCCCGCATGGTTCGGGCGCTTCGCGCCTCGGAGCCGCGGGCGCGCGTCACGTGTCTCGGAGGCGCTCTGCTGCGGGAGGCGGGAGCTACCGTTCTGGTGGACAATCGTGAGCTTGCCGTGGTGGGGCTTTTCGAGGTCGTACGTCACCTCAAGGTCATCTATGAAGCCTGGCGGAAAATACGGTCCCATATTGTAGAAGATCGCCCGGACGTTATCGTTCTCATCGACTACCCCGACTTCAACTTCATACTGGCCCGCCTGGCCCGGCGGGTCGGCATCAAGGTCTTCTACTACATAAGCCCTCAGGTGTGGGCGTGGCGAAGCGGGCGGGTCCGAACGCTCAAACGGCTCGTGGATGCAATGGCCGTCATCCTTCCTTTCGAGCCGGCTTTCTACGAGCGCCACCATATGAAGGTCCAGTATGTGGGCCATCCTCTGTTGGACGTTCTGGACGCTCCTGACGCTCCGGACGCAGTTGGAGAAGGAGTCGAGGCTCCCGCGCGTGAGAATGCCCGTGCCCGCTACCGCGCTGAAAACGGAGGGCCGCTCGTCGGGCTTCTTCCTGGAAGCCGCCGTAGTGAGATCCGTCTCCTCCTGTCGCTTCTTCTCGAGACAGCCAGGTCGCTTTCAGTGCAAATCCCGGATATTTCCTTCATCATACCCGTCGCCCGCACCTTGGACCCGGCGATGATCGAAGCGGAGGCAGCGAAGCTGAATCTTCCCCTCCGTGTGATTTCGGGCGACACCTACGGCGTGATCCGCGCCTGTGACCTGATCCTCACCGCTTCCGGCACCGTTACGCTCGAAGCTGCCATTCTGGGCACCCCCATGATCATCGTCAACCGAGTTTCAGAGCTCAGCTACGCTCTCGGCCGCCGCCTGATCCAGGTCGATTCCATAGGCCTTCCCAATCTCATCGCCGGACGACGCATAATTCCCGAGCTGATTCAACACGAAGCTCAGCCCGAGCGGCTTGCCGCCGAAGCCCTGGCTTTCCTTCGACACCCCGAGCGGCTGGACGCCCAGCGACGGGAGCTAGCCCACATTCGCGGCCGCCTCGGACGGCCCGGAGTCGCGCAGCGAGTCGCAGACCTGGTGTTGGCAACAGCCGTGTCTCCCCTGCCCCCTGTTTCTGCCCGGAGATCGTAATGACGAAAGGAAAGCCTCGATGCCACGTACAGCGTCCGACGGGCTGCATTTGAATCCCCTGATCCATGGTGTTTACAACGCAATATTCACCCTTTCCTGGCCTGCCTTCCTTCTCTACTACACTCTGAGAGCCCGCACGGATGGAAAGTACCGCGGCAGCTATCGCTCTCGATTGGGGCTGGACATGCCGCGACGGCCTTCCACCGCCTCCCGCGTCTGCTGGATACATGCGCTCTCGGTCGGAGAAACGATCTCCGTCTTTCCCCTCGTAAAAGCGTTGAAGGAGCGATACCCGGAAAGGGAAATCGTTTTCTCGACCTCTACGGAAACAGGGCTGGCTATCGCTCGCAAACAGCTCGCTCCCTGGGTTGGCGAAGAATTTTTTACCCTTCCCCACGATTTTCCCCAGGTCATGGATGCACTCGTCCGTCGCTTGCATCCGGACCTGTTCATCCTGGTGGAAACGGATATCTGGCCCAATCTGGTCCATTCCCTCAAACGCCGCGGCGTGCCTGTCGTTCTGGTCAATGGAAGACTCTCCCGCAAGTCTTTCGGGCGCCTTGTATTGCTTCGTTCTTTGCTGAAGCCGGTTTTCCGGGGACTTAATCTGGTGTTTGCTCAATCGGCCGACGATAAAGCCAGGTATGAGGCGCTGGGAGCTCCCGCCGAGCGAGCTCATGCGCTGGGAAACCTCAAATTCGACGCTGCACCGGACCGGGTTTCCCGTGAGAAGATTCTCTCCCTCCGGCAGGCGACGGGAATAGAGGAAGGGAGGCCGGTCTGGATTGCGGGGAGTACTCATGAAGGTGAAGAAGACATCCTGCTTCGCGTCCACCATGTCTTGCGACGCGACTATCCGGATATCCTTTTGATTCTGGCTCCGCGAAACAGCCGGCGAGCCGTGGATATCGCGTCCCTGTGTCATCGACACGGCTTTTCGACTGCCTTTCGCTCCACGGCGGAGTCAGCGAAAGGAAAAGCCGTATATCTTCTGGATACCCTGGGAGAATTGAGCTCTTTCTACGCCCTGGCCGATGCGGCCTTCATCGGAGGCAGCCTGGTCCCCTTCGGCGGGCATAACCCTCTGGAAGCCGTGGCTCAAGGAAAATCCGCAGTATGGGGTCCTCATCTCTCGAATTTTCGTGAAATCGAGGAAAGCTTGTTGCAAGCAGGTTGCGGCAGCCGCGTCTCCTCGGAAGAAGAGCTCCCGGGCACTCTGAATCAATGGCTCCGGAATGCCACGCTTCGGCATCATCAAGAGAATGCCGCATGGAATTTCATGACTTCTCATTCAGGCCTTGCCCGAAAGATAGCCGAGGCCATTGAATGGTAATTCGCCGAAGCCGACGATCGTGACAATCGTGGCAATACACACGCCAACAGGAAGAGCCAGCCAGTATGGAACCATTTTTTCTTGCCTCCCGACATTGAAATATTTGCAAATCAAGAAGAGCTTTCCGCAAGATAAGTAGCAAAGAGGAGTTGAAATTACAAGGGAGCCGGTATGTATTGTCACGGTGCGGAAAATGTTGGATACTGTAGCGTGCGGGTGGCTATCGACCTAAGACGGGACATGCCTCACGCGGAGCTTGTGTGTTCACCGCAGAGACGCAGAGGACGCCGAGAAAACGCAGAGGAGATTTGAGATTTCCAGAGCTTTTCTCTGCGTTTTCTCGGCGTCCTCTGCGTCTCTGCGGTGAAGAAAGCTCAGCCAGTGCCCGTTCAGAGTATACTTATAAATGCTTCAAGAGGAAAATGCCCAAAATGCGTATTCTCGTCGTAGAAGATGACAGGGACATACTGCACCTTCTGAGCTACAACATTCAAGCTGCGGGCTTTGAGGTCGCTACCGCCGTGGACGGCTATGAGGCTCTGGCCATGGTCAGGCAGGACCTGCCCGGTCTCATCGTTCTGGATCTGATGATTCCGGGGATTGACGGCTTCGACGTCTGCAAGGAGCTGAAGCGAAACGCGGAAACCAGGGCCATCCCGGTGATCATGCTGACCGCCAGGGGCGAGGAGATCGACCGGATTGTGGGTCTCGAACTGGGGGCCGACGATTATGTGGTAAAGCCTTTCAGTCCCAGGGAATTGATTTTGAGGATTCGGGCGGTTCTTCGCAGATCGACGGCTGAGACGGCGGCGGTATCCGAAACGGTATGGCAGGATGAGGGGCTGCGTGTGGATTTCGGAGCCCACAAGGTTTCGGTGGACGGCGATGAGATCCTCCTCACGGCCACTGAATTCAAATTATTCACGGAATTGATCCGCAACCGGGGGAAGGTCCAATCGCGAGATCATTTGCTGGACAGAGTATGGGCTTACCAGTTCGAAGGCTACGCCCGTACGGTCGATACTCACGTGCGGAGATTGCGCCAAAAGCTCGGACGCTACTCGGATTGGGTCGAAACCGTCCGCGGCGTGGGATACCGCTTAAGGGCCTGATACTGCATCATTCCTGGCTGAAAAGGTTTAGATAATGCGAAATAGGGCTTCATTCAGAACAAGGCTGCTTCTTTCCTTCTGGGTCGTACTGCTCCTGGCGCTGCTCCTGCCGCCTTCGTACTACTACCGTATCCTCACCCGCCAGATCATGGAGGAGACCCAAAGAGACGCCATTCAGCAGCTCAATCTCGTTCACTGGATGGTGAGCCATGAAAAGGGCCTTCGGACGATTGAAGAGCTGAATACCTTGCTGGTCGAAATAGGGAAGCAGTCAAGCGCCAGGATTACCTACGTTGCGGATGGGGGGAGAGTCATTGCCGATTCGCAGGTTCCCTTCTCCGAAATCCCCAATCTGGAGAGCCATGCCGCCCGCCCCGAATACATCGAGGCCAGAGGCCAGGGACTGGGAGTGATAGTCCGTTTCAGTGGCACGGTCCAAAGAGAGCTCATTTATGTAGCCAAAACAATTCACAATGAAGGGGCTATCCCTTCGGGAGTTCTCCGCCTGGCTGCTCCCCTCTCGAACGTTAAGGAGCCGGCGGACAGGCTCAAGAACAGTCTGCTCCTCTTTCTCGTTTTTACCTCCCTGGCAACCGCATTCCTCACCTATATCTTGATTCGCCGGTTGAACCGGCCCATCCAGGTCATGATCGATACGGCGGAGGCCATAGGCACCAAGGACTACAAGCGGCGCATCCACGCCAGTCCCGGCCATGAATTCTACCCGCTCATCCAGTCCATCAACAAGATGGCGGAAAGCATCGAGAGCCATATTCAAACCATCACCAACCAGAAGCAGGAGCTCGAAGCCGTTTTCAACGCCATGCAAGAGGGGGTGATGGTACTGGATTCCCGTGGAAAGATACAAAACATCAATCGCACCTTCGCCGGACTGATTTCCCATGTGCCCGAGGTGAAAGGCCGACGTCCCCTGGAAGTCATCGTGAACGTCGAGCTCCAGAAGCTCTGCGATCAGGTCATGGCCTCCCCCGCAGCCGAGGCGGAAGCACGGCCCTACAACCTGCAGATCGCGCTAAGGGAGAACCTCACCTACGATGTCAACATCGTCAAAGTCTCAGACCAGCAGAAGGAGATCGGGGCCGTCGTCGTCTTTCACGATATCAGCGAGATCAAGCGGCTGGAGAAAGTGCGGCAGGACTTTGTGGCGAACGTCTCCCACGAGCTGCGAACGCCTTTGACCTCGATCAAGGGTTATGCGGAAACCCTGCTGTCGGAAACGCCCTCCGATCCCGATACGGCGCGCTCTTTTCTGCAGGTGATCTTGAAGAACGCCAACCATATGGTCAAAATGGTGGAAGACCTGCTGCAGTTGGCCAGGCTCGAAGCTCACGGCAAGCTGGTCAAGCCCGTTCCGGTAAACGCCTCGGGCGCCCTGCTGACGGCCTGGAAGGCTTGCGCGCCCAATGCCGAAGCCAAAGGAATACGACTGGAAAACAGGCTGCCAGCCGGGGGAATCCTGGTCTTCGCGGATTTCGACCAACTGGTCCAGGTCTTCCGCAACCTGCTGGAAAATGCGATCCGCTATAGTCCGCCGGATGAGCCCTTGACCGTTTCCTGCGAAACGAGGAAAAACAAAGCGACGTTCGGGGTTCGTGACGAGGGGCCCGGTATTGCAAGGCAGTATCAAAAAAGGATTTTTGAACGTTTTTACCGCGTCGAGAAGCCCCGAAGCGATCATTGGGGAAGCACGGGGCTGGGATTGGCCATCTGCCGGCATATCATCCGGAACCACGGCGGCATGATCTGGGTTCAGAGCCCTAACAGCGAAGGTAGAAAGGGAGCCACCTTTTTCTTCACCCTCTCAACGGCTCCGGAGGAACAAGATGCTCCGGAAGCACCGGAGAGCTCGACTCTCACCTCCTGATTGGATACAGCGAAGAGCAAAACGATGAACATACTTAAAATGTCCTCCAAGAATTTGAACTTCTTCTACGGTGATGTTCAGGCACTGCATGACATATCCCTTGAGCTCTTTCAGAACCGGGTGACGGCTCTCATCGGCCCTTCCGGTTGCGGAAAGAGCACCTTCCTGCGCTGTTTGAATCGCATGAACGATCTCATCCCCATCGCCAGGGTCGAAGGAGAGATCCTTCTGGACGGTGAAAACATCTACGATCCGGGAGTAGACGTGGTGTCACTGCGCCGCAGGGTCGGCATGGTGTTTCAGAAGCCAAATCCCTTTCCCAAGACCATTTTTGAAAATGTGGCGTACGGGCTGCGGGTAAACGGCATAAAGGACAAGAATTTCCTCGAGGAGCGGGTGGAACAAAGCCTTCACCAGGCGGCGCTGTGGGATGAAGTGAAGGAGCGGCTGCACCAGTCGGCGCTCGGCCTCTCGGGAGGACAGCAGCAGAGGCTGTGCATAGCGCGTGCCCTTGCGGTGGAGCCCGAAGTCCTTCTCATGGATGAGCCCGCCTCGGCGCTCGACCCCGTTGCCACCCAAAAGATCGAGGAGCTGATTGACGAGCTCAAGAAAAGCTATACCATCATAATTGTAACGCACAACATGCAGCAAGCGGCGCGGGTGTCCGACGTCACCGCGTTTTTCTACCTGGGCAAAATCGTCGAGGTGGACGCCACTGAAACGCTTTTCACGCGCCCCAAATTCAGTCAAACGGAAGACTACATCACGGGCCGCTTCGGCTGATGGATTTCGAAGAAAGAATTTCGAAATGCCGAAAGCGGATTTTGGATTGCGATCAGGAGAGCTCAGGACATGGAAACTCGTTTTGTTAAGGAGCTGGAACAGCTCAAAATGACCATCCTCGAGATGGCCGCACTGACCGAAAAAGCCATGGAGAAGTCCGTACGGGCGTTCTTCGACCGGAACGTGGACCTGGCGAACGAGGTGATTCAGGGAGATGAGAGAATCAATCTTCTGGAAGTGGATGTCGACAGGTACAGCCTCCGTCTGCTTGCCCTGGGGCAGCCCATGGCGCGTGATTTGCGCTTTATCGTCGGATGCATGAGAATCGCCGTCGATCTGGAGCGTATCGCGGATCTCGCGGCCAGTGTCGCCAAGAGGACACTTTTCCTGAGCAATCGTCCTCCCCTCCCTCCGAATCCCGCCATGGAGCAACTGGCGGAAACCGCCATGGATATGCTGCGCACCGTGATCGAAGCCTTCGCCAGGCACAGTGTGGACCGGGCGAGGGACGTATGCCAGATGGATGACACTGCCGACGAGCTGAACGTGGCCGTCCTCAAGAGCCTCCTCGATTACATGGTAAAGGAAGTCCCGGCCGTGGAGCGCTCGGTACAGACAATCATCACCGCCCGCTACCTCGAGCGCATAGCCGATCAGGCCACCAACATAGGCGAGAGTGTCGTTTTCATCGTGCAGGGAGACAATATCAAACACCACTGTGAGAGCTGATCGTGGGGCTCCGTCGGAAGATGTGGAATTCGAGCTTCGAAGTACTTAGATTAAAGAGCTGCTTGTTCGATTTGGCGATCAATGGACTGCATCTGCATCACGGAGAAGAACGGCCATGTCATACGAAGAAGACACACAGAATGAAACATCTGCTCGAAAAGAAGGATTCTTGCGGCGGGAAGTCGAGGAGCAGCTCAGATCAGCTTTCGACAGGCTGCCGTATTCGATCCCCCTGGCTCTTTTCACGCAAAAGGGAAGCAACGACATTTTGAATCAGGCGGCAAGGGATTTGATCCTTGGCTTCAAGGAGCTCTCGGGAAAGATAGAATTCAAGGAATACGATCTCGACCACAAGCTGGCCCGAAAGTGGAATGTGGCCACTTCTCCCACCCTCCTTTTCGACCCGGAGCGCTATTCGATCCGCTACCTCGGCGTTCCCTACGGAGAAGAAGCCAGAACCTTCCTGGGGGCACTCATGTTGATGGGGATGAGGACGACCAACCTGAGCGATCAGTCGCTCAAGGTGCTCAAGAAGATCGATTCCCCGAGGGCGGTCAAGCTCTTCGTCAGCCCGACCTGCCCCTACTGTCCCGATCAGGCCGTCCATGCTATCAAGGCCGCCATGACGAGGCCCGACCTGATTTCCGTCGAGATGATCGATATCCAGTCCAATCCCGAGCTGGCCAACCGCTATTCCGCGTTCAGCGTTCCCCAGACCTTTGCCAACGACATCCTGATCGCTCACGGGGCTCAGCCGGAAGAGCTTTTCTTCCTGTCTCTGGAGAAGCTTGAACAACAGACCATCTTCATCCCGGAAATCGATGCGGAAGTGGTGGAAACGGACGTCGTCATTGTCGGAGGAGGCCCCGCCGGGCTTTCGGCAGGAATCTACGCGGTTCGAAGCGGCCTCGACACGGTGGTCATCGAGCGCGGGGCTCTGGGCGGCCAGGTCGCCACGACCCCCATCGTTGAAAACTACCCGGGCTTCACGCGTGTACCCGGAAAGACCCTGGTGGACATCATCGTGAGCCATGCCCTCGAGTATGTCCAGATATGCCAGGGAGAAGCGGTGATGGACGTCCGTCCGGGAACACCCATCGAGGTATTCACCAGCAGGCGGAAGTTCCTTACCAGGTCCGTTATTTTGAGCACGGGCGCCAATTACAGGCATCTCGGAGCCCCCGGAGAATCGGAGCTGGCGGGGCGCGGAGTCAGCTATTGCGCCACCTGCGACGGTCCGCTCTTCAAAGGAAAGAAAGTCATCGTCGTGGGAGGAGGAAACAGCGCGGTCACCGAAGCACTCTATCTCCACCACGTCGGCGTGCAAGTCACTCTCGTCCACAGAAGAGACGCCCTGAGAGCCCAGGAGCACCTCTCGAAGAACCTGTGGAGCAACGATATCCCCGTTCTGTGGAATACCGAGGTGAAAGAAATCCGGGGAAAGGAAAGAGTCAGCCAAGTTCTGCTCTATAACAACAAAACGGAAAAGACCTCGACTCTTGCAACCGACGGAGTATTTGTCGCCATAGGCTATTCTCCCTCGGTCGAGCTGGCTCAGAAACTGGGAATCGAGCTGACGCCGGATGGATTCATCAAGCATGATGAGCATCACAGGACCAATATACCCGGCATCTATTCCGCGGGAGACGTTGAGGGCGGATACAAACAAATCGTCACGGCAATGGGCCAGGGTACGGAAGCTGCCCTGGCGGTCTTCGAAGACCTCATGCATCCCTACTGGCAGGAGGAACAGAAAGAGGCCGGGAGGACGGAAGCATAGCGATACCGGCATCATCGTTTGGTAGGCTACACCATAGTCATTCCGGCAAAAACATGCCGGAATGACGACAGCAAATGTTGCTCAAACAAGAATTTTTTGAATCATGCCCGAAAATCCCCTAACGAAATTCCCCGTTGAACTGCCGTAGAGTGTTCCTGCTCTGAGCGATAAAGGCTTCCTCGTCCGGTAAGGCCGCTTTCGCCCCGTTTTGAGCGAAGCGGATGATTTCCTCCGCCGTTCGGCACACACGGTCACTGAGGCTCTTTTCCAGCTTCTTTAACCGCTTCTTGTCCATCTTCGCCCCCCCTGAGTCTGTCTGGCTCTGGAAGCGCAGGCTGAGGTAAGAGTGCTCGGCCTCGGCAAGGGTTGGCAGTATCTGATGAAACAAAGCATTCACCCGGTCCACGCGCTCGTCTTCGTTTCGATAGTGGTAGGCACAGTCCTTTTCCACGAGGCGGCCTTCCCTGCGCAGGCGCTCGGTTATGGCCATGCCCTCGTGAGCTTCCATCCGGTTCATGAAGGGGGCCGTATTCGCTGCCTGCGTGGCTCTCAAGAATTCGAGATTTTCCTTGAGCTCCGCCATGGTTGTGTAAGGATCGAAAAAAACGAAGCCTATTTCCATACCTAATCCAATTTCTCCCAGGATTTGAACAGCCTTTCGGTTCTGAGCAACGGAAACCTTCTTGTTCCACCGATCCAGGGCCGCCTGGGCTCCCGATTCCACCCCCAGGAAGACCTGAGTGAGCCCCGCTTTATTAAGTCTTTCCAAAAGAGCTGGATGCACATCGACAGGCAGACAGGAAATGGCCCAGGGAAGCTTCACTTTTGCCGCATCCAGCAGTTGCGCAAGCTCAAGAGCCCTTTCCCTGCCTGCGCGGCATGAGCCCAAAAAGTTGTCGTCATGGAAGAGAAAGGCTCCTGCCCGCCACTCCTCCTGAAGAGATTGCATCTCGGCAAAGATATCGGCGGCACTCCGCGCCCGCCAGCCGGAGCCGCCGTAGAATGCTCCCTGAATGCAGTACGTGCAATCCCAGGGACAGCCGCGACTCGAAAGCATACCCGCGTCTCTTATGCCAGGGCCGAAGGAATGCCGCTCCCTCATTGGCCACGGAAGATCGTCGAGGGAAGTCGCGATAGGAGCGGCCGGATTCGAGCGGATCTCTTTCCCATCCCTGTAAGTAAGATTGGGGATCTCGTGCCAGAGCTCGGGCTGATCCACTCGCTCGCAAAGGGAGGACAGCGCCTGCTCGCCTTCGAAGCGTATGACCGTGTCGATTTCAGGAACTTCTTCGAGGATCTTGCGATCTGCAAAGGAGGGATAAGAACCGCCCACCGTGATGTGAAGCCTGTGATCCCATTTCCTGGCGGCTCGGGCGAGCTGAAGGGCGCCGGGAAGAAAAGACGAGCAGGTGATGGAGAGTCCCAGCAATCGTGGGCTATTCCTTTTGATTTCCTGCATGAGGCCCAGAAAAGAAAGATTCTGCAGCGCGGCATCGAGCAATTTCACGGAATAACCCTGGCGCTTCAACACAGCGCCCAGAATGTTGAGCCCGAGACTCTCACCACTTCTGAAAACCGCGGGATTGTAGGGAGGCTTGATAAGCAGAATCATCGGTCTCGCTCCTTCCTGTGCTGGAAATTTCGTGCATCGGCTGTGACGTCCCAGGTACCCATCATCATGAATCACATCAGGTATGGACCACCGCCTCGAACCATGTCATTCGTATCACCAACACAAAAAAGGCTCAAGATTTCTCCCTGGTTCTTGACTTCTTTTATGGCAGAGGGAGAGACAAAACCCTGCTGCCGTGCTTGGTTGGTCTCCTGTTTGCGGCTGTCGTGTAACACCCGGAAGCACCGGAAGAGCCGACAGTTTTTGACGGCGTCGTCTTGCAGGTATGATACGATATCGGAACGTCAGCACATTATGAATACACGATGAAGGAGCCCATGAAAATGATCACTATTCGAGGAATTGACGGCTCCGTTGCCGAAAGGCTCAAACGCACGGCCAAGGAAGCGGGAAAGAGCGTCAATCTGAACAAACTTGAAGGAGAAAGCACGGAGGATACCGATGGAAGCTCTCTACGACCGGGACTTTTACGAATGGACGCAGAAAAATGCGCAGCTTTTACGAGAGGGAAGGCTTTCTGAGATAGATCTTGAAAATCTCATAGAGGAGCTGGAGTCGATGGGAAGAAGCGAGAAGAGAGCTTTTGTAAATCGTCTTGCCGTACTCATTGCCCATCTTCTCAAGTGGCAGTATCAGCCGGATTTACGTGCTAAGAGTTGGAGATCGACTATTAAAGAGCAACGAATGCAGGTGGCGGATTTATTGGAAGACAATCCGAGCTTCAAGCCTTTTTTGAATGATATGTTTTTGAAAGCTTATAAAAAGGCCGTTGTTATCGCTGAGAAGGAAACTGGATTGGAAGAGGAGACTTTTCCAGTTCCCTGCCCATACGAACTTGAAGAAATTATGGATACGACCTTCTTTCCCGGAGGAAATGCCTGATTTCAAAGCTTCCAGGGATGTTTCCTTAGAATGATGCTCATATCGGTAAACGGATGAACGCTCCGAAGAGGGGATGCGAGCAGAAGATTGTTATGGCATAATGCTCCGACCCAAAGGAGGCTATCATGATACGTTTTCCGATCACCGAT
>Ga0074199_1000633_pt1 | contig 48492 bp, 39 predicted proteins | sample EPASupsiteSAE347_FD_64528 | JGI IMG/M metagenome (GOLD analysis project Ga0074199, IMG submission 64528) | Bioremediated contaminated groundwater from EPA Superfund site, New Mexico - Sample SAE3-47 | ecosystem: Environmental > Aquatic > Deep subsurface > Groundwater > Contaminated ... | reverse complement strand
TTCGGTGTTTGGGGCGGGCGGACTTGTCCCTTGCGGACATGATGGCCCGCGCCGAGGGAGTTGTCCGGGTTGCGGCGCAGTCCCGCAATCACCTTGTCGAGGGCACGGTGCGGACCCGGGCCCTGATGCAGGTGACGGTCGGGATTGACGATACGGATTCTCGCGAAGGGGGTGCGACGTTTGCTCTGGCGCTGGCGCTTTTGGATCACCTGAGCCGGATCCGGGGCGTGCTTCCGATCGGCCACCATGTAGTGATGCTGAACCCGGATGTTGCCAAAAAGACGGCCGGCAACTCAGCAAGTTATATCGAACTGGCGATCCCGCCGGATCGTTATGATTCTGTCGTAGGGAAGATTGAGAGGTTTATTGCCGGGGAATCGTTGTCTCCCGAGTGGGGCGTTGCAATCCGGCACGGGCTGACTGTTCCGGAAGAGTTGCGTGAGTTCGGGAGACTGGTGCGGGAAAAGATCGTCACCCGGCCGATAGCCGAGGCTGTTGCAGCAAAATCCGGTATCTCCCTGTTTGGTGGCAATGGGGTTATCGGTGCACTGGGGGCCGTGGCGCTGACCGACCTGCCGCACGAGATCCTGCTAAACCCGGAACAAAATAAGTTTTAAAACCGGTCTGCAATTTTTGCGGGAAAAAAACGGTTCCAGCAATTTTTTAGTATCACCGGATAAAATTTTCTGCAACGAGCCGGCAGAGCCGGTTGCTCTCCGCGAGATACCGGGGTGTGTTACGGGCAATTTTCGCCAGCTGGTACTTCGTAAGATCCTGCGACCAGTCCCGGACGATCTCATCGGTGAGTTCGAGGTGGAACTGGAGACCGAGCGCAGTCCCGATCGAAAAGGCCTGGTTCTTCACGCGGTCACCGCGGGCGAGCAGCCGGCCCCCGTACGGGATCTCGAAGGTTTCTCCATGTAACTGGAAGACGTGGAATGTATCCGGAAAACATGCCAGGGATCCCGTTGCACCGGCAACCCGGGTAATCGGATGCCACCCGGTCTCCTGTACGAACGGGAAGACCGGTGCGTGATAGGCAGATGCGATGAGCTGGGCCCCGAGGCAGATACCCAGTACGTTCTTTCCGGCTTTTACCCACTGCCGGATCAGGTCCTTCTCCTGCTTCAGCCACGGGTACATGGACTCGTCATTGACGCTCATGGGGCCTCCGAGAAAAAGGAGGTGGGTGACGCCGGAAAGCCGGGGGACTTCGTTGGTCTTGTACAGGTGCACTTCTTCGACGGGGATGTTCTGTTCATCGAAAAAGCGGTGGAACATGCCGGAGGGTTCGTTTGGGACATGCTGGAATATGGCGATCTTCCAATCCATATCCGGTGTCGGGTGGGCCGGTATAAAATAATGTTCGTTCATCCGGGATCCTACGGTCCTCCCCGTGAGATCCGCAGGACAAGGGGAGCACCCCAATTGGAATCATGATCCGGATCCCTGTTTTTCCCTTCAGGTGACCCACAGTCTGTCCGGAGCTTGAGTTCCGCCTTTGTATTAGCGCTATTTAGGGTTTTTTCCGGACACGCGACGGGCCCGGATCGCCCGTTCCGGGTAAAATCCTCAGACTTCGAAATAATTAGGCCCGCAAATTCCCGATTTAGGCCCTCATTTTGGGGTACTTAGTCCCAAAGGGGATTTTGGTCTCGTCGATTCTCCGACGTGAGGCTAAGGGGTACTTCCAAAGTAGGAGTGGAAGTCCCAATGGCTCATCTCCATCCCGACCTCCTTATGATTGGTAGCGGTTGGGAACCGGTAAAAACCACGTAATATTGAAAAAAAATCGCGATAGCCGTATTGTAGAGCCGGGAATCATGAGAATACTATATATATGGACGCAGGACATAACGTATGCATACATTGTCGTGCCCGGCGAAGGGCACGTTTCAGGAGTTAGAAGTTATGGCATTTACCAAGAACGATGAGGCAGTATCGCCCGTTATCGGTGTGATCCTGATGGTAGCGGTCACCGTTATCCTTGCGGCAGTCATTGCCGCATTCGTGTTCGGCATGGCCGGGAACATGAGCAAGGGCAAGGTCGTTGCCTTCACCGCAACGAAATCCGGAAACACAATTACTGTTACCAACATGGGCGGGCAGGATGCCGGTGGTATTGAGTCGCTCAAGTACACCTTGAATGGTGGTACTCCAAAAGATCTTGCTGCAGAAACGGTTGGTATTTATACGACAATCACCGGATCAGCTGCCGGAACCAAGGACCGGATTATCGTCACGGGATCATTCACTGACGGCACGAAGGATGTAATCCTGTTGGATACATCGGTCGCATAACAATAAAGACCCGATTCACTTTTTTTAATCCTAATTCCCGACATGAGTTCTGGGATCATTTTCAGTCAGTAACTGAAGATCAGAACAGGTTAGATCTTACACAATTCTTCTCAAAACCCCCTATTGAATACTGGTATAATAATTTCCTGAGTAACATCCCGAACCTTCGGAATTGTTGATAACAGGTTATCTCGTTCCGGAAAATAAATTGAATCTCTTAAAAAGATCTCCGAATCCGGTACTCTCCAAAATACTAAGTCACTATAAAAACCAGCAGGAGAAAAATTACCTGAATAACCGGCAGTATTCGTTTACCTAGTGCGAGTTCTTTTCAAATAACATATCCGGAAATGTATACAGGTATAGAGCAAAGATGGCCAGGATTACGATTCCACAAGGCAGGGAGATCCCGGCACTTCCGGAAAATGCGGGTCCGTACTGGACAACGCACGAGACCAGGTATAGTATGCATGTGCAGATAACACCGATTACCAGTATTCTCAGATCCGTCCGGCAGATTCTGTTCCAGAGTATAAGCGAGAATATTGTTATGCAGGTCAGGAGGAGTGTTCCTGCTGCCCAGAGTATCGCAGATACCGCAGTATCTCCCGTATAGATGCCACGGGCGATATATCCGATCTCGTACGGCAGGGGGATAAACGAAATTCCCAGCGTGGTGATCTGGTACCGGAACACGGCGCCCTGTACTCCCATTCCCATGTAGTCGCCGATTATGAAACACTGGAGCGGGATAATAAACAGGAACAGGCAGAGCCCGACAGCAACGACCCAGGTTCGCACATATCTTGTTTGGTGAGTCGCGTGAAAAAACCTGTTGTTTGCTGCCGTTATCCTTCGATTCGTTTTCTTTATCTCCTGAAAAATGCTAATCTCAGGTCACGTGCTTATGGATATGGCAATGACCCCGATCACAAATCTCTCCCAGTACCGCGTCCATATCCTTGTTTTTCTTCTTGCCGGTATCGCGGCCCTTACCTGTGCACATCCGGCCTTTCTCGTTAACGATGAATGGATTACGGCAAACCAACTAGTCCAGCTGAACGAAGGTCATCAGGCCATAATAACCGAAGGTAACTATGGTGCATTTGAGAATGGTACGTGGTATCCCTATTTTACTGAACGAAATGGTATTCTTGGGTACTCATTGCTCTACCCCCTTGTCTCGCTCCCTGCGGAATGGATTGTCTATCTGTTTGGGGACCAGTTCACCTTTGTTATTACCTATATCTGGACATTCCTGCTCATCACTCTCGCGCTGGTACTGAATGCCTTTTTTCCCGAATATACGCACTTCAGGAAATGGCGGTGGACATCCGCTCTTATCGTCCTTACGTTTATCAGTTTTTTCTTAAACCTGAATTATTATACGCCGTTCCGTCTTACCTCGGAGAACTCGTCTCCGGAAATTCTGGCAATCGTCTTCACGAATGTCCTGCTGTTTGCCCTTCTCGCCGTGATGGTATATGAAATCCTCCGAACCATCTTCCGGGACCTGACTCTTGCCTTTGTTGGAACAGTTATCTGCCTTTCCTGTTCGTCATACTTTTTCTGGACAACGTTCTGTAAGGATCACGTTCTTATCGCTCTTCTGTTCTCAATAATTCTGCTGTTGGTCATAAAATTCCTCATAACGGATAATCCCCCTTGGCTTTTCGGAGGTTTTTTCATGGCGGGGCTACTTATCTGGGCCCGTCCGGAACTGGGCGTTTTCATCTTCATTGCTCTCTGTATCGTCATTCTCTCCTTGAGATTCTGGCTACCTGCCGCACTCTCTTCACAGGATCCTCTCCTCCTCATATCCCCGGTATTTACCTTGCTGGGAGCGATCCCGTTTTTCATCAATAATTATCTGGCATCGAAAAATCTCTTTATCCCGTCTTTTGTCCTCTCAATGAACATCTCGTCATCCTCCTACGGAATACAGGAGACCTCTGCCGCATTGCTCCAGGCAGACCAGCTTACTTCGGTTACACCCCTGTCGTCATTTCCTGCAGACCTTATAGGGATCTTGTTCGCACCGCAATCCGGGAGCATGGGTATTCTAGTCATCGTTCCCTTGTTTCTCGCAGCGATTGTGGTAGTGCCCTTTCTCATGAAGAAGGATGCCGGCATGTTTGATGAGAAAGAAATGGTGGTTATTAGTATGCTTCTTCTGTTCTCTCTTGCCGTCTTCGGTGCATACATAAACAGGGCCTATGGTCTGAATATTGATCTTGGCATTATGCCGGATATCCGCTATCTTTCACCTATCTATCTGCCCCTTACGATAACGGGCCTGATGGTCTTTAAAAAAGCACCCGGTATTATGGATAAACCATTGGATCTTCTTACCGGGATGGTGGGAGTCTGGCTCATCCTTATCCCCCTGAGTCTCGCGTTGATTTTCCGGTATTATCCCGACCCCATGGAATGGAAATATATTTTCCCTTTGCTCAACCATTGGACCACACTCTGTATTTTTATTGTCACTCTCGTATTCGTTCTCATGTACGCAGTTCCGGTACGGAATATGCGGTTCGCATTTTTGGCAAAATTCGCAAAAATCTTCTTTGCATTCATGTGCGCACTCCCTCTTGTTTGGCAGGTGGATGCATCATTCCTGACCTGCCTGTTCGCCGGCGGGTTCGGGGGATATCTTTTCTGGCTGCCGGGCCTCTTAAAATTGCTCAATATTGTTATTTAAGGAGGGATCCTGCCTAAAAAAACCATACAAAAGTGCGTGGAGCAGGATTCGAACCTGCGAACGCCTGCGCGACGGGACCCTAAATCCCGCTCCTTTGACCGGTCTCGGATATCCACGCCCATTATGACTGGGACTGGCAACCATATTTCCTTTGTGCCGGTATATCCGGCCCGCCGGGCGGGAAATATCCTCGTGGGATTGACAGTGAAAGGATCCGGATATCCGGTATAAGGGGATCGGACCTTACATGTCCACGCGGGTCACGACCCCGTGGATCTTGTCCGAAGGCAGCTTGTAGAACTGGACCATGGAGGGGGACAACCGTTTGATTGCCGCAAAGACCCTCCAGACAAAATGCGTTGTGACGATATCTTCCATTCCATAGAAGATTGTCTTCTCATCGATCTCGGCCTCTTTCAAGATCATGCTGATATCTGCGATCTCCATATATCCCAGATAGATCTCGAAGATCGAGAGCCCCGGTGTCAGCTCCCGCGTAAATCCCCATGTCACCCCGAACGGCTGCTCGGTACGGATGATGGAGATGATGATATTGTCATCGTAGACAATGTTGTTCGTGAACATGATCCGGGAGATGTACTGGGGGAGTTTCCGGAAGTCACGGGCAAAGAAGAGGGCCGAACCTGAAATACGGTTAACCGATCGGTAAACTTCGTTGAATTTCAGCAGGAACTCGTCCAGATCGATGGGGCTTAAGGCACTGGCGAGTTTCTTCTGGCCGTTGATGTAGATCATGATAACGCAGAACGGCAGGGCTGCAATCAGAAGCGAGATGTATCCGCCATAAGGTATCTTGTGAAGTGTGGCGAACAGGAACGTGAAGTTGACCATCAGGATACCCGCGGCAAGCAGGGTCTTGAAGATCTTTCCCCGGTGGAACAGGATCATCGTAATGAATATTCCTGTAATCGCCATGTCCCCGCTGACCGCCAATCCATAGGCAAGGGTGAGGTTACCGGAACTCTTGAAGATGAGGATTACGAGAAGGACAGCAAACAGTAGGAGCCAATTCATGACATCGATATAAATCTGGGACCGGAGTTGGGGCGAGGTGTATTCGATCCGCAGCAGCGGCATGATGCGGGTGGTAATGCCCTGGTACACGATGGAGAAGATTCCGGATATCATGGCCTGCGATGCAATGATGGTGGCGGCAATACTGAGCAGGAGGAAGGGGATATACAGCACCTGCATCTGGGAAAAGACCATTTCGAAGAGGATGTTCTTTGCTTCCGGATGGGTCAGGGCGAACGCCCCCTGTCCCATATAATTCAGGGCGAGTGCGATGAACACGAGGTACCATGCATGGATAATGGGTTCCCGGCCGAGATGTCCCATGTCGGCAAACAACGCCTCGCTTCCGGTAGCGCAGAGGATGACTGATGAAAGGATGAGAAATCCCTCGAGGCCGTGGCTGAAAAGGTAACTTATGCCCACCAGGGGATTGAGTGCCAGGAGGACAGACGGGGCGCTCATCAGCGCGAACAGGCCGAATCCGGCAAGCGCAATGAACCAGATGACCATCACCGGGCCGAATGCCCATGCGACCCGCTCCGTTCCGCGCGTCTGGAACGAGAAGAGGCATATTGCAATGATTCCCGCAAGCATCATGAGGAATACCTGGGGCGTCTGTTCGAATCCCGGAATGAGCAGGATGCCCTCAACTGCAGAGAGGATACTGATGGCCGGCGTAATTACTCCATCGCCAATAAAGAGCGAGATGCCAATGATGGCAAGGAGCGAGACGAATGCAACCTGGTTGCCGGATTTGAGCAGCGGCAGCAGGGTCTCCTTGAGCACGATCGTCCCACCTTCCCCTTTCTTCCCCAAATGCATGGCAAGGTAGGTATATTCAACTGTGACCAGGATTGTCAGGGTCCAGACAATAAGGGAAAGGATCCCAAGGACATTCTCTGCCGTTGGAGGGATGAGAAGGAAAATAGCGGTCAGCGCATAGATTGGACTGGTCCCGATGTCCCCGAATACCAGCCCCATCGATTTGACGATATTGGGCATGGCGGCTGCGTCCCTGAGCATGCTTCAATACCTCTCATCAGATTCAGGGATAACTATTTCCTTTTCGCTTGCAGGGGTCTGTGCTGTCAACATCATCGAATCTCATGATCATGGGGTGTTTCTTTCCGATCCTCAACATACATCCGGTAACTGGTGATGATGAGGACGACGAATACCGGGCCCAGCACAAACCCGGCAAGGCCCATGGTGAGGAGGCCCCCGATGATCCCGATGAACATCACGACCGGGCTGATCTTCACCCGGCGGCCGACAAGGACCGGGCGGATGAAGAGTTCCGGCATGCAGGAGACAACCAGGTATCCCAGGATGAAGAGGATGAGTACGCTTGGAATATCCCCCATGGCGAGGGCATAGGTTCCAACCAGAAGAAATGCGATCGATGAGCCGAGCACCGGAACAAGTTCACAAAACGCAGCAAAAAAGGAATAGAAGAGTACATCGCCATACCCCAGCAGGAGAAAGACCGGGATTGAGATAAAAAATGTCAGGACTGCAATTGCAACCTGCACGACATAGATAGCATAGAGCGTATCTACGGTGACGCCGGAGAGCCGGTCTACTTTCCGTCGTATCCCTACGGGCAGACGGTCACGGATCTTACGGTCCAGGTTCTCGCCATGAAGGATGAGCACAAAGAGCGTGAAGAAGAAGATGAAGGCCTTGAAGAGAATAAACGTGAGGTTGTCGACAAGGGTCTGTTCGAAGTTAATGAACAGGGTTTTTCCGGTAGTAAACAGACCTGAAAGGAGGGTCTTGTTGAAGGTGATTCCGTGCACTTCCGGGTTAGTTGTGGGGCTGATAAGCCAGGTGCCGATGGTGGAGAACATCCGGGTCATGACAGGCGATCCTGCATCAAATGCAAGGAGTATCCCCCCTCCAGCAAGAATGGCAAGGACCAGGATTCCGCCAGTCACAACAACTGCCGAAACCAGTCGCGGGATTCTACAGCTGAGCCGATGGTGGAGCGGGATAAGAATAATGGCGAGCGAGGCCCCGAGCAGGACCATATCCATCACCGACCAGAAGAGGATCAGTCCGAGAACCGCAAGGATGAGCATGAGGATAAGGGGAAATTGATCAGTCCGGATCTGTACCATGAATGAATACTTAGTTACCGGTGCCGCGATTAAAAGATACGGGTACAATACGGGCAGGTGAAATGGCGAACGATAATCATAACATCATGGCCTGCCAACGATTCAGGTTGACCATATGAAACGGATTGAGCATCTTGCGATGATAGCGCACGATCTTGGGCTCATCTTCGAGTTTCTCGGGATGACCTCGTGCCTGCCGTTTCTGGTGCTGTTCATTTTTGGGGAATGGGATCTTCTCCTTCCCATGGCAACCGTTCCGGTGACCTTCATTCTCTTCGGTTACCTGATATCCCGTCTGCCGCATGAGGATATCGAACCATCATTCTCCGCCACCCTGTCTGCAGTCGTCCTTGCATGGCTGGCGATTGCGTTTGTTGGGGCCCTTCCCTTCGTGTTTGGTATGCACATGTCGTTTACCGACAGTGTCTTTGAGGCCATGGCCGGGTGGACGGGCACCGCATTCACCATGATTCCATCCCTCGACCAGATGCCTAATACGCTCCTGTTCTGGCGATCGTTTATGCAATGGATCGGCGGCATCGGGGTCATTGTGTTCGGTGTGTCTCTGCGGGGAAAGACTCGGGCATCTCTGTTCCGGCTATACCGTGCAGAAGGAAGGGAAGCCGAGCTGGTCTCCTCCTCCATAACTTCCAGTCGCAGGATATGGATGATCTACCTTGTCCTGACCTTTGGGTTCACCGGGCTTGTTATGCTCACGGGTATCTCGTTATGGGATTCGCTGAATCTTGTCATGACCACCATCGCGACCGGCGGGTTCATTCCTCATGACGGCGGCATCTCGTACTATCAGAGTCCCGTACTGGAGGGAATCCTAATCCCGGTGATGTTGGCTGGGGCAATCCCGTTCAAGGCCTTTCTTTTTCTTTACAATGGCAATGTCATGGGCATGTTGCGCGACCGTACCGTCCGGATCTTGTTGCTGATTGCATTGGCAGGATCGATAATAATCTCCTGCGATCTCTACTTTTTAGGAAATCTTTCTCTAATAACCGCAGTAAGGGAAGGAACGTTTACGGCAGTGTCGGCCATCACTACCTGCGGTCTCCAGAACACCAGCCTCCATTCATGGGCAACCGTACCGCTTGCAATCGTGGCCATGATGGTGTTTATCGGTGGCGCCATGGGAAGCACAGCCGGCGGCGTGAAAGTCAACCGGATCGTGATCGGGTTTGAAGGCATCGTGTGGTGGTTCCGGCGGTATTTTGTCAGCAGCCGCGTGATCGTCCCGTTCCGTGTCGGAGGCCGGATGCATGTACGGGAACAATCCACCCTTGCCATCTCCAAGAACCTTCTGGTCATTGTCATGTATGTCCTGACAATTTTCATCACCACCATCATTACGCTGCACTTGTATATCACCTCGTTCCGGGTGGAAGAGGTGGTGTTTGAGATCGTCTCGGCCCTCAGCAATTCCGGACTGACGGTGGGATTCATCAGTGATTCCAGCCCTCTTTTCCTCAAGTGGATGTTCATTGCCCTGATGTGGCTGGGCCGGCTGGAGATCGCCCCGGTCGTGATCATTGCCATGGGGGCCTTCAAGGAAATCCGGGACGATATTGCAGCGGATTCCGATTCCGGCAATGAACCCGAGTTCCGTTAAAGGCTATCCCCCGCGGGAACATGGTGTCCCGCCCTATCCTTAATGTGTCAGCAGCATCAATAGTATGAGGTAAACGGTGGCCCATGGCTGAGATAAAACTTATTGGTACTGCACATGTCTCCCAGCAGAGCGTGGACGAAGTCCGGGCGGCAATACAGGAATATCGTCCGGATGTCGTGGCCATTGAACTGGATCCCTCACGATATGCAGCACTTAAAAAGCAGGCTCGTGATCCGACCGTCAATGATGTCCTTGAAGTGAAGAATTTTAATTCACTGCTCGTTCAATGGCTGCTCGCATATCTCCAGCGCAAGATCGGGCTCGATGTCGGTGTCGAACCCGGTGCCGAGATGAAGGCAGCTATTGCGGAGGCGGAGGCGTATAATATTCCGATAGCGCTCGTTGACCGCGATATCCGGGTCACGCTGCTCCGGTTCTGGAACTCGCTGGGGTTTTTTGAGAAGATTAAAATGGTATGGGCCCTCCTCATTTCCATTGCCGAGATTGACAAGGCAGAGGAGATAGATATCGAATCCCTCAAGGAGCAGAACATTATCGATATGGTGATGGAGGAATTCCGAAAGTTCTCTCCCAATGGTGCCAGGGCCCTTATAGATGAACGGGACGCATATATTGCCCATCAGCTGGTTATCTTAAAGACCCAGCGGCCGGAAGCGAAGATCCTTGCAGTGGTCGGAGCTGGCCATCGCCAGGGCATCAGCGGGTACCTGGACGACCCTGCACACCTTCCTCCGTTTGAGTCCCTGACCCGGGAGCCGAAATCGTTTCCTTGGGCGAAAGTCTTTGGGTTCGTTGTCACGTTTCTGTTTATTTTCCTGCTGGCAGCGATTGCGTTCTCCGGAGTAGGCTGGAACATCCTGCTCTATGCCTTCCTGTTCTGGGTGATCATCCACGGAGTCCTTGCGGCAGTTTTCGTACTCCTTGCCGGTGGGCACCCTTATTCAGCCCTCACCTGTTTCTGTGTGGCGTGGATGACCTCGCTTAACCCGATGCTGCATGCTGGGTGGATAGGGGCCTATGTTGAGGCACGGGTGCGGAAACCCCCGATCTCGGATTTCCGGAAGATCTACCAGACCGAATCGATTGGCGAGATGATGCGGATCCCGCTCTTCAAGGTTGTGCTCGTCGCGGCACTGGGAAACCTTGGGAGCTTGCTGGGGACTGTCCTCTACTTCATCTTCGTGTTCCCGGTCCTTGGGATTGATCCAAGTGTCATTATCTCAACTGGTATCCACAATATGGGCGCGTGGTTTGTGGGGCTCTTCTGATTTTTCCGTAATTTCAGGAAATCCCAGATAACTCCCGATCTATCCACGCATGGATGATCTCTTTCATCTCGTCCTGCGTGATTCCTTCACGGGTCCGATTACGGATTTCGCATTCCAGTTTATCGAGGATGGGGGTGATCTGGATAAAATAGGCTGCTGTGGTAGTGAACCCCCCCGTTCTTTCGATGTGCAGCAGAACCAGTTCGTTGAGATGTTCAAGTTCGCCGGTTCTCGTCATGATCTCTTCAAGTGTCAGCCCTGTTTTCTCCGGAACCGGATCGTCCTTACAGGGAGCCGAATCCTGGCTCTTGTTACCGTTAATACTGATGGGTTTGCCGGTCATGGTTCTGGAGTGATACGGGATATACCAGTAATAATGAACATCATCGGCTCCTGCATTTATGGTTTATGTCGGGTCCCGGAAAGTTTAATGTGAATATGCAGGTTCATATCTTCACATAGTCATGGGAGTCACCGTTCCATGTCAAGTACTGCACTTCTTGTCATAGAGGGTCTCTGGTGGACGCCGGAACAGAAACCTAAACGCCCGTCGGTTCTCCATTTCCTGGAGGGCCTGGAGAGTTTCAAGGGGGATTTCAATATTTATTACGCGAACTTCTACGAGAAAGTCGGGTTCAGAAGGGCATTGAAGGACGACCTGACCAATACACGGGAGGACCGCCTCTTTCTCTATATTGCCGCACACGGGACCGATAAACGGATAGGTGGCGTAACGGACAAGACCGGCATGAGACTCCCGGCCATGTTCAAGGTAGTGAAGACCGCGGCGAACTATACGAACATCGAAGGGGTCCTGATAGGTTCGTGCAGCGTTGGCAACAACATCGACGACTTCATTGCTACCACAAAGAACTCTCATATCGCATGGATCTTCGGGTACACCTGCGAGATTGGCTGGATGGCAAGCACGCTCATCGATGTCTCTATCTTCGAGCACCTCATGAACCTGAAAAAGAGCGAGCTCCGGAGCCGGAAGAAGATCCTCAACGCCTTTGTACGGGGCCTCAGGAGATTCAACGGTGATTATGTACTGTGCAAACAGAAAAGTGGAAACATTCCTCTCAAGAAAGCGATTACCCTCGTTGTCCAGCCCCGGAACCCCGGGGCACGGGCCGAGGATGAGACTGCCCATCTGCTTGAAAAACTCGAGTGGACATGAAAAAAGATAGGATCAGAGCAGGCCCGGTGCTTTGACACGGAACTTCTGCCAGAGTACACGACCTACTACCCGGTAGGTGTAATCCAGTTCTTCGAAACTGGGAATATCGTGCTCTTTTAGCATATCCCTGCCGATATTCATCGAGTCGCCGCCGAGAAGCGAGGCGACGAGCCGGTTCTGGGTCGATGCCGAGAACTTGAGGATCTGTTTGGCGAATTGCTCCGATGTCAGTACGAGGTTCGGGAACCCGATAATGAAGGCGATGTCCCAGAGATCCGAGTGCTTGGCAAGGACCGCGAAGGTCTTCTCGAATCGTTTTTCAGAAGCATCCCCGAGAAGGTCAATGGGATTCCCTTTGTTCCAGAACTCCGGTAGGAATTCGTTGAGTTCGTCGATGACTTCTGAAGGTAGGTCAACTATCTCGACACCGTACCGTTCTGCATAATCCGAAGAGAGCACTGCGTATCCACCAGCGTTGGTGATGACCACTGCACGTTTACCTTTGGGGTACCGCTTCGGGTGGGCTAGCATCTGGGCTGCGAGGAATGCCCCTGTGAGTGTGTGGACGGCAATGACTCCTGATTTCCGGAACGCTTCCATATAGACATCGTACGAACCGGAGAGTGAACCGGTGTGGGATGAGGCGGCAGCCTGTCCCCGGCGTGAAGAGCCGGCCTTGATAGCGATGATGGGTTTTACCTTAGCCACTTCGGAGACGACCTCCATGAATGCCTTGCCATCAGTGATCTGTTCGATGTAGAGGATAATTGCCTTGGTCTTGTCATCTTTTCCAACATACTGGATATAGTCAAGGAAATCGAGATCGGCTTGGTTTCCAACTGAGATGACGTTGGAGAACCCGATGTTCTTGGCAAGGCTCCAGTCCACTACCGTGTTGATAATCGCACCACTCTGGGAGATGAATGCAATGTTGCCAGGTTTGGGTGACTGGTGGACATAGGTGGTATCGATACCCCGCGGGGGGACGATCATACCCAGACAGTTCGGGCCGATGATGCGTGTCCCATGACCTCGCGCAATAGCAATGACCCGGTCTTCAAGTGCTTTACCATTCTCGCCCATCTCTTTGAACCCGGCCGTGATGATAACGGCCATCGGAACACCCTTTGCTCCACATTCTTCAATGACGGCAGGTACCTGGTTTGCGGGGACCGTGATTACCGCAAGATCGACCGGTGCGGGAATGGCCGTAATATTGTGGTACGCCTTGATTCCCTGGATCTCGCTGCGCTTGTTGTTGACAGGGTAGAGTTGTCCCGGGAAGTGGAGCAGGTTGTGCATGACAGCATATCCCATCTTGGTTGAGTCCTGGGATGCTCCGATGACAGCGATAGACCTCGGGTTGAAGTATTCCATGGGAACTGGTCGCCGCTCTTTCTTATCAGCAACTTTTACCTGGTCCGTTACGATTACTCGTGCATCAACCGCGCAGGCGCCGTTCTCGTATAAACGGATCGGGTTGATATCGAATTCGGCAACCTGCTCGTTCTCCTCAAAGAACCTGGCCACATTGGCAATGACCCTGACCAGTCCTTCCTCGTCACGGGGTTTGGCGCCGCGGTAGCCGGCAATGAGCGGGTATGCATTGATTTCCCTGACCATCTGGCGGATCTCGTCTTCGGTGATAGGGAGGATGCGGAGTGTTACATCCTTCATAAGCTCGACCATGGTGCCACCCATGCCGAACGTGATTACCTTGCCAAACGCGGGATCTGTCCTGCCCCCGATGATAAGCTCGAGCCCCGGTTCAGCCTGCTGTTCAACGATAACGCCCTCGATCTCTGCATTGGGATTATAGGCCTTGGCGCCATCAATGATTTTCGTAAATGCCCCGAGTGCAGCCTTCCTGCTACCAATACCGACTATTACGCCCCCGGCATCGCTCTTGTGGACGATCTGCGGCGAGATGATCTTCATTACAACCGAACAGCCCAGCCGCTCGCATGCATGTGCCGCATCCTCACCGTTCTTGACGATCTCGTACTCGGGAACCGGAATATCATATTTCCTGAGCAGATCGTAACCTTCTGCTTCACTCAACATCTTCTGGGTCACTTGTTCACCTCGATTCTGATGATAGGTTGTTCCATGCGGAAACTGCGGATGTGTTAAGGAAATGTGTGCAGAAGGGATTAGATCCGGACAGGACTAATGCCCGCACTACATTTATTTTACAAATGTGAACTGACACAATTTAAATATACTGCAATTGTCGAACCTTGCTTCGGCATTGAACGGTGGCCGAAACGGGCAGATTTTAACAATCAGAATCACAAGATTAATTTGAATTCATCATTATTGATAATGTAGATTGGGAGCATTCCATGGACAAAAGCGCAGGAATACAGGAACCTCCAAAGTACTTTACTCCAGACCCGACCTACCGGCAGAACAGCTGGATCGGGGATTACGGGTGGGCCTATACAGAATATCTCAAGGATCCCGAGAAGTTCTGGGATAATATCGCCAAGAAACTTCATTGGTTTTCCCCGTATGAGAAAGTGCGTGAATGGAACTATCCTTATGCTGAATGGTTCGTAAATGGCAAGACAAATATCACCTATAATTGTCTTGACCGGCATGTTCTGGGGAAGAACCGGAACAAGGTAGCCCTGATCTGGCGGGGCGAGACCGAGACTGAAGACCGTGTCTATACGTACCGGCAGTTGTTCCGGGAAGTGCAGCGGTTTGCTAACGGCCTGAAAAAGCTGGGTGTAGGTAAGGGAGACCGTGTTTGTATCTATATGCCGGTCATTCCGGAACAAGTAATTGCCATGCTGGCCTGCACCCGCATCGGTGCCATCCATTCAGTGGTCTTCGGGGGGTACGGTGCGGCAGCCCTCAACCAGCGGATCGTCGGTGCTGGTGCCAAGGTCGTGATCACGGCGGATATTGCAATCCGCCGCGGAAAAGCTATACCCCTAAAACAGACTATTGAAGAAGCCATTATTCATGCACCCATGGTGGAACATCTCGTTATCCTCAGGAGGGAACTGCGGATCCCGGTTGAAATCCACAGCGAGATGGAGGTTGATTTCTATGAACTGCTTGAAGATGTAGGATCTGATTGTCCGGCCGAAGTGATGGATGCAGAGGATCCGCTGTTCATCCTGTATACCAGCGGCACCACCGGCTCGCCCAAGGGAATTGTTCATACCTGCGGGGGCTATATGGTTGGCACCTACTATACGACGAAATATATCTTCGATCTGAAGGAGAATGATGTCTATTGGTGCACAGCAGATCCGGGCTGGATCACCGGGCACTCATATGTAGTCTACGGACCGCTCTGCGTAGGTGGCACCATCTTCATCTGCGAAAATACCCCCGATTATCCCGATCCCGGCATCTGGTGGAAAATGGTGGAGGAGTACGGTGTATCCATCCTGTATACCGCTCCGACCGCTATCAGGATGTTTATGAAGATGGGACGTGAATGGCCTGACAAATACAATCTTAGTTCGCTACGCATTCTCGGATCGGTTGGTGAACCCCTGAATCCTGAGGCATTTGAGTGGTTCTATCATGTGATTGGAAAGGACAAATGCCCGATCGTGGACACTTGGTGGCAGACCGAGACCGGCATGCACATGGTGACGACTGTACTGGGAGAACCAATGCGTCCCGGATTTGCAGGTAAGGCAATCCCTGGTGTCATTGCAGACGTGGTAGATAAGGACGGGAAGAGCATGCCCCCCGGGCAGAGAGGTTTTCTGGTAATCAAAGAACCCTGGCCTTCCATGATGCGTGCCGTATATAATGACGATGCGCGGTACCGGAAGTACTGGGAGACCATATCCGGTTGTTATACTGTGGGAGATCTCGCTGTTAAAGGTGAGGATGGATATATCATGGTCATTGGAAGATCCGATGATCTGATCATTGTTTCCGGCCATAATATCGGGACTGCAGAAGTGGAAAGCGCCCTGGTCTCTCACCAAGCCGTAGCGGAAGCAGCGGTAATCGGCAAGCCGGATGCCATGAAAGGAAATACAATTAAGGCATTTGTCACACTCCGGGTTGGACATTCACCCAGTGAAAAACTCAAGAATGAACTGATCTATCATGTGCGGATTACGCTTGGCCCCATTGCGATGCCCTCGGAGATCGATTTCGTGGATGCGCTTCCCAAGACCCGCAGCGGCAAGATTGTCCGAAGGGTACTCAAAGCAAAGGAGATGGGAGTGGATCCGGGAGACATATCGACTCTAGATGAATAATATGTGCGGGAATATGAAACCAACTTTTTAAATACTGTTTTGTGGCATTTATAAATATGAAGGTCCGACCAGAAGACTCCCTCAAGATTGAAAATATCGTTGCCTCGGCCAAGGTAACAGATTATCTCGATCTGCCGGCTCTTGCGACCAAAATCAAGGACGCGGAATATAACAAGAAGCGATTCCCCGGCGTTGTCCTCCGTATGCAGGATCCCAAAATCGCAGCACTGGTATTTGGATCCGGCAAGGTCGTATTGACAGGCGCCAAGAGTATCGACAGCCTGAGCAAAGGGCTGAATATCTTGGGTAATCTCCTGCGGAAACAGGGTATTGATATTCCCAAGAAACTGGATTATAAGATTCAGAATATTGTGACGTCGGCAGATCTTGCCACCGCAATCAACCTCAACAAGATTGCGGTCGGGTTCAACTTAGACCGTATTGAGTACGAACCGGAACAGTTCCCGGGTCTGGTCTATCGTCTCGACAACCCCAAAGTGGTGGTGCTCCTCTTCGGTTCCGGCAAATTAATCATTACCGGGGGCAAGGAACCGGAAGATGCCAAAAAAGCGGTAGTGAAGATCCTTTCTGACCTGCGCAGCCTCGGTCTGATGTAATACTATGTCTCAATAATCTTTTCTGTTTTATTCCGGTTGTATATCCGGAAAGATCGAAAAATTATACTATAAATATTTCCCGCCAATTGCCTGCCAATAACAGAGCCTATATATCGTAATTTAGATAATTACTATACTGTACTCGAAGAGTAAAAGTGTGGATGTGAAACATGAGGACTGAGAATGTAATGTATTTCACCGAGAAAGAGGAAGAGTTTGCTAACCTCCTTATCGAGATCGGCACAAAGCGGAATGTGGCAAAAGTACTGGTGTTCCTTGCAAACACCCCAGAAGCGACATCTCGCGCGATCGAGCGCGGAACTGATCTCCGCCAGCCTGAAGTCAGTATTGCCATGCGCTATCTGATGGAGCAGAACTGGATCTCAAGCAGGGAGAGCAAGGCCGAGAGCAAAGGCCGGCCGGTCAAGATCTACGAGCTGGCAAAACCTATCCACGAGATTATGGATAGTATCGAGAAAGAGAAGAAGAAAGAGGCCAACAACCAGCTGGCGCTCGTCCAAAAATTACGGAACTATATCAAGTGAAAGAATCCTACACTCTTTTTCACCGCCAACAATGACGGTGGTCTTATCGGTAAAATTACAGAACAATCCGCATTCGATAACGCCGGGGATGTTTGCAATCGCCCGTTCGAGTTCGGGGGGATTGTCTATTGTATTGAATGCACAATCTACAATAAAATTCCCGTTGTCGGTAATGACCGGGCCATCCTTTTTTATGCCATCGCGGATTCTGGGAAGGCATCCGAATTCCCGCAGCTGATTCATGGCCGGGCGAATGGCAAAGGGCAGGATCTCAACCGGCACAGGGGCTTTCAACCGGGAGACCACTTTCTGTTCATCCACCACGACAATGAACTGGAATGCAGCGGATGCAACGCATTTCTCACGGGTATGAGCGGCACCTCGGCCCTTGATTAGGTTGAGATGGGGGTCGACTTCATCCGCACCGTCGATCGCCAGATCGATTATGGGATTATCGTCAAGGGTCGTAAGTGGGATCCCGTACTCGCGGGCACGTATTGCGGTCTGAAATGAAGTTGGTATTCCGTAAATTTTAAGGCCTTCCCGGATGCGGACAGCCAGCCGTTCGATAGTATAGAATACCGTTGAACCGGTTCCCAGTCCGATTACCATGTCGTCATCGACCATATCTGCAGCCCTGAATCCGGCAGCCATCTTCGCAGCTGTAAGGGCAGATGCCTTTTCGTCCATGCTAGTCCATACGTTACAGTTTGTGGATAATTAAAACTGGTGATATGTAGTAGAAAAAAGGAATTATCTCATATAATTCACGAAGAAAAGAGGTTTTCCAGTTCCCTGTGAGCCGTATGCGCTGTGCAATCTAGGGTTATCGGAGTGATGGAGATCGTGCCTTTCCGTATTGCATGGACATCTGTCCCTTCATCGGCATCAGCAATGAGGGGACCGTTGATCCAGAAATACGGGCGGTTGCGGGGATCGAATCGCTTTTCGACCCCCGTATGGAACAGTTTCCTGGCGAGCCGTGTCACCTCATACCCCCCCTTGATTTTTGAGGGAATATTGACATTGATCACATCGGCGCCGGGGCAGAAGCCTTTTGCAAGGATGCGGGAGACCACATCCTGCACCACGCGTTTGGCCTCGTTGAAACTCTGGGCATTTGTTGCGGGATCGTCAAACTTGTCTCCCTGGTCTTCAACCTGAAGGGAGAATGCGATGCCCTTGGTTCCCTGGTTCGATGCCTCAAGCGCAGCCCCGACCGTACCGGAGGTCATGATCGATTCAAACGAGAGGTTTTCACCGATATTGATACCGCTGACGACAAGCGCGGGTTTCAGGTCAAGAGCGTAGAGTCCGATGATGACGGAATCTGTTGGTTTTCCCGCTACCGACCAGGCCGGCACCCCGTTCATGACAACCCTGTTTGCGCGCAGGGGTTCGAAAATAGAGATTGATCGTCCGACTGCGCTCTGCTGGGTGGCAGGTGCAACGACGGTCACATCAGCAATCGGTGCAAGGGCCTCGTATGCAGCCCAGAGCCCGACAGAACTTACGCCATCGTCGTTGGTCAGGAGGATCGAGGGTTTCATAAGCACTTCATCTATTGCGCCCCTCGAAAGAAAAAGGATACCGATCGGTGAACTCATCTGCCATAAGTACAAAACGGATTCTGATGAAAGTCCTGCTTGCCGAGTATACGATCGCCCATGATCCCACCCTTTCCGGGGAAGGGGCAGCCATGCTCTCGATCCTTACTTCAAGTTTCAAACGATGCGGCTACGATGTGGTTGTCCCGGGCAGTGGCGATTTTGCTGAAGAGATTGCACGAATCGCCCCCGGCTGCGATATGGGCCTTGTGATCGCCCCGGATCATCTGCTCTCTCGCTATACGTTCCTGCTGGAGCAGGCTACCCATAATCTCGGCTGCGGATTCATGTCGGCAGCGCTCTGTGCCAGCAAGATCCAGTCAAAGAAAATTCTCCACGAGAACGGCGTTGTTGTCCCGCTCCTGAATCCCCCTTCAGGTAAACGCGTGATTAAACCCGTGAAGGGGTGCGGCTCACAGGGTGTCCGTATTGCAGACGGAATGCCCGGTAAAGAGGAGTTTGCCGAACAGTATATCGATGGTGATCACTATTCCGTCAGCCTCGTGATCAACCGGGTAATCGGCGATGCCTGTGCCTATTACTCCGGAAAACCCCCGGTTGTTCTGGCCGTGAACCAGCAGGATATACGGATCGATGAACAGGGAAGGTTCACCTATCATGGGGGAGAAACGCCGGTCCACCCACAACGTGAAGCAGAGATCATTGCAGCAGCAATAAAAGCCTCAGCCCTCCTCGGTTGCCAGGGGTACTGCGGCGTTGATGTTGTCGTAAGCGATAAGGTCTACGTAGTGGATGTTAACTCCCGTATCACTACCAGTCTTGTAGGAATCACAGCCTGCATGCAGGAAGAGATCGCGGAAATACTGGTGGCTGCTTCCAAGGGTCAGGGGCCGGACGAAGTCCACCTATCCGGAACCGCACGCTTCGATACTCATGGAAAGGTCACCCGGCAATGATCGGGATTGATGTCGGCGGGGCCAATCTCAAAGTCGTGGACACGGACGGAAGCGTCCATATCCATTATTGTCCGTTGTGGGAGAAAGCCCCCGTAACGGCCCTCCTTGAACCCTATGCCCGGCAGCATACTGAGCCCGCCGCCGTGGTGATGAGCGGGGAACTCGCCGATTCATTCCACAACAAAGCACAGGGCATCGCTTTTATCGTGGGTGCGGTTCGCAGGGCCTTCCCCCGGGCACGGTTCTACGGGATGGATGGAAGGTTCCATGATCGTGCTGTACCGGATCTGGCAGCCGCCAACTGGCTTGCCTCGGCAGATTACCTGCGGGGCAGGTATCCTGATGCAATCCTCCTCGATATCGGAAGCACCACGGCCGATATCATTCCTCTCGGCCGTTTCCCGGATCTCATCGGGTTATCGGACCTTGACCGGCTCCAGCGGGGATTTCTTGTATACACGGGAATGCTCCGCACGAGCATCCCCACGATCCTGCAGGACGTGATCCTTGAGGGGCGACGGACCCGGGTCAGCACCGAATACTTCGCGGCCAGTGCCGACGCACATCTTGTCCTTGGAACTATCACGGCAGCCCAGTATCTCTGCGATACCCCGGATCACAAGGAGAAGACCCGCGAGGCATCCCTGCGGCGCCTCGCCCGGGTGGTCTGCGCTGATCTGGAGGAGACTGGCGAGGACGGGGCCATGGAGATCGCCCGGCAGTTCTGGGCACTTCAGCGCACGATGATTGCCGGTGCGGTCCGCACCTGCATGGATTCCTGCGGCTCGGGCCGGCTTATTGTTGCCGGGATCGGCGCACCGCTCTTTGCCCGAGAACTGAACGGTACCGATCTCACTGAACTACTCGGCCCGGGAGCCGATGCCCTGCCGGCGCTTGCAGTGCGGGAGATTGCCCTGCGGGACACGTTATTCTCCTGATGCCCCGAGGTTTATTATGATGAACCCGGGGAGGCTCGCAATCCTTCCGGGCGTAATATCAATTATCCTGACGCGGGGTTCTGGTATCTGGAACTGCCGTTCTTCTTTTTATTCCTCGTTATTCTGGTCCTGCCCTTCCTACATTGCAGGGTCCGGTGTTGCCCTGTATGCAGATGGGAAACCGCAGGCAGCGAGCGCTTCTGCTCCTGGGATGGGGCCCGCCTCGAAACTCCGGGCAGCGAGGTTCGAGAGGGCAAGGATTGAGAATGGCAGACGCATGCCAAAGACATCTGCGGTCCGGATTTCCTGCCGGAACTTACGGGTAAAAAGGAGGCAGCTGGTCCGATCTACCCGTACTCCCAAGGCCAGGAGGACCCGGGCAGTTCTGCCGGCTGGCATCCCCGCGGCGAAGGTGACACAGAGATCGATTACCGGAGAACCAATGCGGGTTCCCGGGTAGAACGGTTGGTCCGCGTAACAGAGCCGGTGGCACTGCCGACACCGGAACCGTTTCACCCGGACATGGACGGGGTGGGGTATCCCATTGTCATCCATGACGGCAAACTGCCGGTTCTTATAATCATACCCGGATACCGGACTGCCACAAGTGGGGCACGCAGAGAGTTCGGAGAATACAGCACCGTCCATGGCCCAGAATGCCGTTCGGACGATATCGGCAATCATTGGCGGGATTCGGGGCGATCTCATATATTATTCCCGGTAGATTGGTTTATCCGGAATCCTGCGCTCTCTGCAGGATGTGACCGTGGTTATTGGAATACTATATACGTCTCTGCATTTGAACCCACCGCTATTCATCAATTTCAGGATTTTTTTCACTAATCTTAAATACCGTTACGTCAGACAATTTTTGTCCGAGGTTAGAACATGGATTTCAAGTATGTATCAAGCACCTGCCCGTACTGTGGCAACGGCTGTGGTGTCAACCTTGTCGTCAAGGATGGCAAGTTTGCCGGGATCTCTCCCTGGCACCGCAACCCGGTCAACGAGGGTAAGGTCTGTATCCGTGGAAACAAGTCGTACGAGTTCGTCAACAGCGCCGCACGGCTTACCACCCCGATGATCAAGAAGGACGGGAAATTCGTAGAGGCCAGCTGGGACGATGCCTACAAGGAGATCGCGGCTGCGTTCAAGTCCTTCAAGGGAGATGCGATTGGTGTGGTTGCCTCCGCACGGAACTGCAACGAGGACTCCTTTGTCTTAAAGAACTTCGCGGCCAACGTGCTCAAGACCGCCAACATCGATTACTGCGGCCGGAAGTGCAATGCCGATGCCGTTAAGGGACTGGCCAACGCATTCGGGAACGGTGCCTCTACCAACTCCATTGCAGACTTAGATCAGGCCAAGGCAATCTTTGTTGTCGGCAGCAACCCACTCGAGGAGAACCCGCTCGCAGGCCGGAGGATCATCCTCGCCAAGCAGGCCGGCGCCAAGATCATCGTCGCCGATGCCCGCAAGACTGCGACCGCAAAGATCGCAGATCTCTTCATTCCCTGCAACCCGGGAACTGAGACCGCTCTTGTGATGGGCGTTATTAACGGCATCATCAAGGCCGGCAATGAGAACAAGGATTTCATCTCCAAGAAGACCAGCAACTTCGACAAGTGCAAGGCAGCGGTTGCGGCCTGCTCTCCCGATGCGGTTGCCAAGATCTGCGGCATTCTGGAAGACTCCGTGGCCAAGATCGTAGAGATCTACGCAGCAGCCCAGCCCGCCGCAGTCGTCACCTCCGCAGGTGCCGGTGCCGGCGACCTGATCCGGGCCGTTGCTGACCTCCAGATGGTGACCGGTAATGTCGGCAAGGCCGGAGCCGGTGTCAGCCTCCTCCGCGGCAAGAGCAATGCCCAGGGCGCAGCCGATGTCGGTGCAGTCCCCGGAGAAGGCGGCCTCACCGTCCCGGCCATGATCGATGCGGCAGCAGCCGGCAAGATCAAGGCGCTCTACGTGGTCGGCGAGAACATCGCATCCGCGGGCGCCCACGTTGCCGATGCACTCGGCAAACTTGATTTCCTCGTTGTCCAGGACATGTTCATGACCGAGACCGCCGCAAAGGCCAAGGTCGTCCTGCCCACCGCTTCCTTTGCAGAGCGCGACGGCACGGTCACCAATGCCGAGCGCCGCGTCCAGCGCGTACGGAAGGCTATCGAGCCCGTCGGGATCTCCAAGGCAGACTGGCAGATTGTTGCCGAGCTCGCCAAGGCAATGGGCCACGAGAAGGACTTCGCCTTCAAGGATGCCGAGACCATCTTCAACGAGATCGCAAAGGCAGTTCCCGCATATGCCGGTATCACCTACGCCAAGCTCGAGAAGCCCGAGGCCATCCAGTGGCCGGCAGCCGGTGGTGTCTTTGGCACTGCGGTCCTCTATGCCGACAAGTTTGCCACCAAGGATGGCAAGGCAGCCTTCGCAGCTGTCGAGTACAAGGCTGTCGAGGCCGCAGGTGCGGAGTTCCCGTTCATGGTTGCCTGCCAGTGGCCCATGGGCACTCTGTCCCTCAACAGCGCATCGATCGTCCGCGAGTGGCCGACCCCGATCATCCAGATCAACAAGGAGGATGCAAAGGCCAAGGGTATCATCAGCGGCGACGTAGTCAAGGTTTCCGGCAAGGCCGGCAGCGTTTCACTTCAGGCACGGGTCACCGGTGACATCAAGAAAGGTGTGGTCTCCCTGCCGGCAACGTTTGCGGCTGCAGCCGTGAAGATCGAGAAGGAGGGAGCATAACATGGCAAAGAAAGGCGACATGCTGTATGCATGGACCAATGATGCAGACATCAAGAAGAAGGCCGAGCTCGGTGGTGCGGTTACCGCCATCTGGAAACATGCACTCGACTCAAAGGCAGTTGATGCGGTTCTGGTCATCACCAAGGGCAAGGATCTTTACGATGCCAAGCCGGTACTTGTCAAGACCTCCGCGGAACTCGCCGCTACGGCCGGGTCCCTCCACTGCGGTACTCTCCTCCTTCCGAAACTCGTGAAGAAGTACCTCGATGGTGCCGCAAACATGAAGATCGGTGTCACCGTCAAGGGCTGTGATGCCATGGCCTTCTACGAACTGGCCAAGCGCAAGCAGATCAACCTCGACAATGTTGTCATGATCGGTGTCAACTGCGGTGGATCGGTCAGCCCGGTCCTTGCCCGGAAAATGATTGCCGACAAGTACGGCGTTGACCCGGACGTTGTTCACAAGGAAGAGATCGATAAGGGTCAGTTCATCATCGAATACGAGGGTGGCCACAAGGGCATCTCTGTCGATGAGCTTGAAGAGCACGGCTACGGCCGCAGGTCCAACTGCCGCCGCTGCAAGATGAAGGTCCCCCGCCAGGCAGACCTTGCCTGCGGTAACTGGGGTGTCATCGGCGAGAAGGCCGGCAAGGCTACGTTCGTTGAGGTCTGCTCCGAGAAGGGTGCCAAGCTCGTTGACGGGGCCGTCAAAGTCGGCGTCCTCTCGACCGAGGCAGCCAACCCCAAGGGTCTCGACATCCGCGGAAAGGTCGAGGGTGCGATGCTCAAGCTCGGCGAGAAGTGGCGCAAGCACGACTTCGAAGCACTCGGAGAGGGCACGGACCGCTTGAAGAAGATCATGACCGAGACCTCCCGCTGCATCAAATGCTACAGCTGTATCTCGGCCTGCCCGATCTGCTACTGCATCGACTGCACGACCAAGAACCCGTCGTACATTACCCCCGGCGAAGTCCCCCCGAACTTCATGTTCCACCTGATCCGGTTCGCCCACATCGCCTCATCCTGTGTGAACTGCGGCCAGTGCCAGGAACTCTGCCCGTCAGAGATCCCGAACGCGCTCTTCATGCATGCGCAACAGGTCGAGCTCGAGAAAATGTTCGGTCACACTCCGGGCATCTCCATGGAACTCCCGATCCTTGCCTATGCCGAGGAACGGGAGGAACGGGCACGTCTGCACAATACCGGCAGTGACATGATCTATCTCAATGTCTTCAATCCGGTCTCTAAACATTAATTTTTTCATGTTTGCCCGACGACTGTTTGGGCTTTGTAGTTGTTATTATATTGGTCTTCTGTAAACGATGATCATTCTGTATCCTTTTACGGATAAACCTGCCCGATATTAAAAAAATATATACCATAAATAACATAGTTTTTGAAGCAACTGTGCATTTTCAATAATAATTGAAAATAGGGGAAAAATATATGAAATCCGATGAAAATGGATTCACCGGTCTCGAAGCTGCTATCGTCCTTATTGCCTTTATTGTCGTTGCTGCAGTATTCTCGTACGTTGTTCTTGGTGCCGGATTTTTCACGGTTCAGACAGCCCAGGCAACTGTGCATACCGGTGTCACGCAGGCAAGTTCCAGTATTGAAGCGGACCAGAATGTAATCGGTGTGCGGTGGGATGCCACGCGCGATCAGCTGGACTACGTTAATGTCAGCGTGGCCCTGATGGCCGGGGGAACGCCAATAGACATTTCCCAGATGGTGATCTCCTATTCCGATAGTAATGGTGGAAGAGTCCCTCATGTAATGAATGAAACCGGGGGCATCAATGATTGCGGTAACATACTGACCACGGTAAATACCGGAATTGGCGCTCCTACAAAATTCTGTGTTTCCCAGAAACTCAATGACCTAAACCCCTCCAGTCCCAACAACTTGCTTGAACAAAATGAGGTCTGGATATTAAGTATCCAGACCCCGGTCACAGCTATTGTCAATACCAGAATATCCATCAATCTACAACCCGCTGTCGGGGCCGTGCTATCCATGACCCGAACCCTGCCGGGAGCCTTTTCAACAATACAAATTATCTATTGATCTTTTAACCGGGGATTTCCCGTTTTTACAGTATTTTTGGACACATCTCTCCAGTCTTTTTATCCCATAAGCGCCAATGGACAGAATATCCGAGGTTCCATGGGGGAAGTATTGTTCTTTTCTGTAGGTCCGTTTCGCGGGGCAGTCCCGCTTGCGGATACTGTTGAAGTCTTCCGTATGGTACAGCCAGAGCCCCCCAAGAACTACGCTCTCCCCTGGGATTGCGGAACCATCAACCTCCACGGGCTCCTGATCCCGGTAATTGCCATGCGGGCTCTCTTTGGGATTCCATTATCAACCCCCACCCCGGCCGAGATTCTGGTCATTACCCGGGTCAACGACCGTACTGTCGCACTCCGCGTGGATGCGGTCGCAGGAACCGGGAAACGACCCCCCCTCCCTGATTATGCAGAACCTGCCAATATTGACCGGTCGGCCCTCCCGGGTTCATATGTATCTTTTGAGGGGATCTACGTTTTCTGGGATCTTAACACACTGCTGTCTGTTCTTTTTGATAAAAATGCGCAGTCCCTTGAACTCCCATACTGTGATTTGGTACAGAATTTATCCCACGACCAACAATGTGCACCTGAGGCAGTGCCGCAAGCAGATGCGGCCTCCGTCACGATGCTGCTTGAAGAGCGTGCACGCATCCTTGCCCTTCCTTCCGGGGATATGACCGGAAAGAAGACAACGAAAGTACTCACGTTCCGGTTGGCAGGTCGGGAATTCGGTATCGCTCTTTCCTACATACGGGAGGTAGTCCTGACCGGGAGGATCACCCGCGTACCTGGTACCCCGGGATATATTGCGGGAATCTGTATCATACGTGGTGAGATCGTCTCCCTGGTGGACCTCCGGGTGCTCCTGCCCATACAGCACGAAGGAATCACCGACCTTAACCGGGTCATCGTGGTATCCGGCGATATCCTGACCCTGGGACTGCTCGTCGACCGGATCACCGGCATCGAAGAGATCGATACCGGCAGCCTGCCGGTTCGTGAAGAGGCAGATCCCGGCAACCGGAATGTCGTGCACGCGGTGAAGGATCGTTCCCTGTCATTTATCGATATGGATGTCCTCTTCTCCGATCCCCGGATGGTTATTGACGAATCGTGAATGCATCCCCGTGTTCCGGTGAACCTCATGCCTTCCAGAACACAGCGGGATGATGGGAAACGGATCACTATATTTATCCGACAAGCCATCTGTGTATTCATTGAATAGATAGCACTTCTGCGGATGAGTGAGAAACGCACATGATGGACTTTTTTACCAACCTGAGGGTGGGGACCAAGATTCTGGTGATCTGCCTGCTTCTGGCAATTCTTCCGGCATTGCTGCTGGGGGTAGTCGCATACACCAGTTCAAGCGGGGTCATCAATGAGCAGACCCAGGCGCTGCTGGAAAGTCAAGTTCAGGATATGAAGGGCTGGACGAACGATATCTACAAGTTGACCCGGAACAAGGTCAACAGCGATCTGAACGTGGCCAAGCAGAATTTTTACTCCAAAGGCGTCCCACAGATCATCGATAACCAGATGGTACTGGTCGATAATACCGGGGCAAAGTATGTCGTTAACGACAATTTTGAGATTGTGGACAAGGTCCAGTCCATGGTCGGTGGTGCAGCCACGGTTTTCCAAGTATACAATCACTCCTATGCTGAACGGATCTCTACCAACGTGCTCGATACAAACGGACAACGCGCCGTTGGCACTCACCTGACGGACAACGTTTATAAAGTGGCCGTGGAAGACGGCGTGACCTACTATGGACGCCGCGACCTCTTCGGGAAAAATTACGTCACGGCCTACGAGCCTATCCGAGACCCGGCCGGCAGGGTTATCGGTGTCCTGTTTGTAGGGACGGAAGAGGGTCAGACCCTTGATGTAGTAAAGAAGAGTATCCGGGAAACCGTTGTCGGAAAAAATGGGTACATGTACGTGCTGGACAGTCAGGGCAATGTCCTTGTCCACCCAAATGCCGAGGGGCAGAACTGGGCTGACCGCGAATACGTGCAGGATATGTTCGAAAATAAAGAGGGGGCCATCAAGCATGACGTGAACGGTACCCGTGTTATCGATGCCTATACGTACTACGAACCCTTGGACTGGTATATTGTCTCCCACGCAGAGCTATCGGATTTCAGCGGGCCCATTGATACGATCCGGAACACGATCTTTGCCATTGTTGTGGCATCCATGGTTATCGGCGCTTCCGTTGCCGTACTTTTCGGCCGCTCAATCTCCGAACCACTCCAGCAGGTGGTGGTGATGATCAAGGAGCTCCGAAACGGGCATCTCTCGGCCCGGTTGAAACTCCGGAGAAAGGACGAAATCGGGGTAATGTCCGGGACCATGGATGAGTTTGCAGACGACATGCAGACCAATGTCGTGGGTGACATCAAGAGGATCGCATCAGGAGAATATATCGAGAAGTTCTCTGATCCCGTAGACGACCGGGACGAAATACGGCCGGCACTCAGAATGATGGTTGAATCGCTCGACCATCTGCATAAGGAGACGATCAAGATGACTGATGCTGCCCGTGCTGGCGATCTCTCGGTCCGTGGTGATGAGAAGGCGTTCCATGGGGGGTATCGGATGATTATCGCCGGTTTCAACAGGACATTGGAGTCCATCACTGAACCGGTCAATGAGGCGATGCGGTTAGCACGCCGCTACGCATCCGGGGACTTCACGGCGCGGTTCGATGAGAAAATACCGGTAGCTGGGGAATTTGTTGCCTACCGCGATGCATTGAACACGACCGGTATCGAGCTCCAGCGATTGATGAAACTCATCAATGAGGAATTGTACGATGGGGTTACAGTACTCTCTTCCGCTTCGAGCGAAATTCTGGCTATCACGAACCAACTCTCGAACGCCAGTTCCCAAACCGCAACAACCGTGAACGACACGTCCGATACAGTAGACGGTGTCAAGAAGAAGACTGACTTGATGAACCAGAAGACCCAGATCGTGTCTGAGAAGGCCCTGAACGCGCTCAACGTCTCTGTGGACGGCCAGAAATCTATTAAGGAGATCCTTGACGGGATGAACCAGATCCAGCGGCAGATGGACGTAATCGGGATGAATGTTATCAAGCTCTCCGAACAGAGCCAGGCCATTGGTGAAATCATCGCAACTGTGACTGATATATCAGAGCAGTCCAACCTGCTTGCCGTCAACGCCTCTATCGAGGCGGCAAAAGCCGGCGAGTTCGGCAAGGGGTTTGCTGTCGTAGCCCATGAGATCCACAACCTTGCCGAACAGTCCAAGCAGGCTACTTCGAACATTCGTACGATCCTGACCGATATCCAGCGCGGCGTCTCGTCTACTGTGATATCTGCCGAACAGGGAACCCGATCTGTAGAGGATGCTGTCCGCCTGACACGGGATGCCCGGGAAGCAATTGATGTCCTGACGCGATCGACAGCCGAATCATCCCAGCAGGCTATCGAGATAGCATCCTCTATCCGCGACCAAGCCAAGGGAATGGACCAAATCTCGGAAGCCATGGAAAAGATCCGGGCAGCTGCCCAGACGAACCTTGAGATCACGAGGAAAGCGGAGAAGACAGCAGAAGATCTTCACGAGCTCGGTCTCCGCCTCCAAAAACTCACAGTCCAATACCATATCTAGTGGGCCCCAGCCATGACGGGAATCGATGCGGAATTCGAGAAGCAGCTGCTTGCCACTTTCCGGGAAGAGGCCCGGGAACATGTAGGGGGCATTCTCGATCTGCTCCTCCGCCTTGAACACGCTGCATCTCCTGCTAATCCCGCACTGGTTGAGCAAATCTACCGGAATACTCACAGCCTCAAAGGAGCTGCCCGGGCCGTCAAGAAGAAGGAGATCGAGTCGGTTTGTCAGCATCTGGAGGATGTTTTCTCCCGCATGAAGAAGGGGGCGTATATACCTGATGCCGAGGCATTCGGAGTGTTGTACCATGCTATCAGGGGGATGCAAGCCCTCCTTGATGAAGGCAGGACTCCAGTTCGGGTAAGCGAGATCATCGCCTCCTTACGATTGCTTACAGGAAAATCGAACACGGAAGCGGATGGGTTGAAGGTCCCCGTGCCCTCCCAAAAAGTACTGCCGGATCAAGGATCTGCCTCAACAACCCGATACGAGTACCCGAAAGGGTACCGCGACCGTGATGCCGGGACCGTACGGATCGCCACCCATAAACTGGACCGCCTCATCGCTGGATCGGACAACCTCCTGACCACGCGGCTTTTCCTTGCCCACCGGATGAGGGAACTCGCTGAGATGCGGTCACGGTTCTCGCTCTGGAAGCGAAACCAGGCTCTGGTCGCCTCTGACCTCCATCGGATCCGCGAGGGTATGCACAGCCCCGATATCGACAGGCTCCCTGTGGAGATGCTCCTTCCCCTCCAGCGGCTGGTGGAGTCCGTGGGATATGACCGGGAGTTCATTGCAGATCTCGAACGCGATCTTGCGCTCCATATCAGGGCCACAGATCGGGACGGGGCGGCACTCAAGGCCAGTACGACCGGGATCACCGACCTGATCCATGAAGCCGTGTTGATGCCGGTATCGAGCGTTCTTTCCGCATTTCCGGGGCTGGTGCGGGACTATAGTGAGAACACCGGGAAGAAGGTATCGTTTGAGGTAACCGGTAGCGAAATCGAGGTTGACCGGCGTATCCTCGATACCCTGAAGGATCCTCTAATCCATCTGGTCTATAACAGTATCGATCACGGGATCGAGTACCCGGACATCCGGGAAGCGGCGGCAAAACCCGTGGTTGGCCACGTCAGGATACGGGTAACTACGCCGGGGGGTGGACGAGTGAAAATCGAGATCTCCGATGACGGAAAAGGGCTTGATGGGTCACGGATCCGTTCATCGGCTCTGAAGGCCGGCTTAATCTCCTTGGAAGAGAATGCCAGAATCAGCGACCAGGATGCCATCTGGCTGATCTTTCGGTCCGGGTTCTCTACAAACCCGGTGGTCACGGAGATATCAGGGCGTGGACTCGGGCTTGCGATTGTCGAGGATACGGTTACCCGCCTGGGCGGTCGTGTAATGGTAGCATCTCGAGTGGGGAGGGGAACGCGCTTCACGCTCGATGTACCGGTACGACTGGTGACTTTTCGGGGGGTCGTGGTACGGTGCGGTAACCAGACTTATGTTCTCCCCATGCAGCAAGTACAGCAGGTAATTCGTGTTTCGCCGGATACGCTCACCCGCCAGGATGGCCGGGCTGCAATCCGCCGGGAGTCGGGCGTGGCCGGGATCTTCCACCTTCCCTATCTCCTTGGCGAGTCCCGGAATGTCACTCCAAAAAAAACCGGTGAACTGCTCTCGCTGGTCATCATTGCATACGGAGCAGGTCAGGTGGCCTGTGCGGTTGATGAGATCCTCCGTGTCCAGGAGATTGTGGTCCACCCGCTTGGCTCCCAGTTACGGCGAGTGCGGCGTATCTCGGGTGCGGCACTTCTCGGGGATGGGACACTTGCGCTTGTCCTCGATCCCCCGGAGTTGATCCAGGAAGCTCTCCGTTCGACAGGGCTGGGAGTGTTGGAGGAACCGGGACCACAGAAGCCATTTACCATCCTTGTGGTCGAAGACTCGGTTACATCCCGGGCCTACCTCCAGGCCCTGCTGGAGCGCGAAGGATATCAGGTTATCACCGCACCAGACGGGAGAATGGGGCTTGCCATGGTCCGTGAAAAAGAACCTGACCTTGTAATATCAGATGTCGACATGCCTATTATGAACGGGTTTTTACTGGCCGAGAAGATCCGTAAGGATCTGCGTTTCATAACGCTGCCGGTGATCCTGGTGACATCGCTCGATTCTGCCAAGGACCGGCAGCACGGCATTGCCGTGGGCGTCGATGCCTATCTGGTCAAGAGTAGTTTTAAAAACGGCGTCCTGATTGAAACCATCCGTAACCTGCTTCAGCGAGGACGGCGCACGAGTCAGGATTTATAATTAAGGGGCCCCTACATTGCACGCCAGTGCTCGGTAGACTGGAATCTGTTGGCCACATGAACATTATGTCCTAGTTTTTCTATTCTTTTTACAGGTATTATCCGTTGAATTCTTGTTATGTATATTGCATGAACAACCTGGCGAAATGGAATTGGTCTGATATATTCAGTTTTTCTGATTGTTATGGGAGGGATTGGCATTCCATGCAGTATTTTATCTTCGATTAATTCAGGTGCGCGCTGTTATACATCACAAATTTTCATAAATGAAAATTGTTTTATTTTTGCTTTAATTAATCTCTTAAAGCAAAAGGGAAAAGGCTTTTTTTGATAAAAAGTGCCTAAATTTACGGTTTTTCTGTAAAGAATTCAACAGATTTATATGGCATTTTTCCAAAAATTGCATTGTCAATTTATTAAAGAGGTGTGTAATAGATGGAATTCAAGTATGTACCGACTACGTGTCCGTATTGCGGTACGGGTTGTGGTTTCAACCTTGTTGTCAAGGACAAGAAGGTTGTCGGCATCCAACCGTGGCATCGCAATCCCGTGAATGAGGGCAAGCTCTGCCCCAAGGGTAATTATGCCTGGGAATTCATCAACAGCCCGGACCGGTTAACGAAACCCCTCATCAAGAAAGATGGCAAGTTTGTTGAAGCCAGTTGGGATGAGGCGATCAAGCTCATTGCCCAGAAATTCAAGTCATACAAGGGTGACGAGATTCAGTGCCTCTCCTCCGCCCGCGTCTCGAACGAAGAGAATTATTTAATGAACAAGTTCGCACGGGCTGTCCTCAAAACCCCGAACATCGACCATTGCGCCCGGCTCTGCCATGCATCAACGGTTGTCGGGCTTGCCGGTGCATTCGGCTCCGGTGCCATGACCAATTCGATTACCGATATCGGTGAGTCCAAATGCATCTTTGTCATCGGATCCAATACATTCGAGAACCATCCGCTCATCGGGCGACAGATTATGCTTGCCAAGCAGCGGGGGGGCAAGGTCATTGTTGCAGATCCACGCTTGACTCCGACAGCCCGGATCGCTGACCTGTATATGCAGTTCCACTCGGGAACGGATGTTGCCATCTTTAACGGCCTGATGCAGTATATCATCAGGAACGGCTGGGAGAACAAGGACTTTATCAAGAACCGCACTAAGGACTTCGAGAAACTGAAAGAAGTCGTGATGAAACCTGACTATGCACTCGACAAGGTTTCAAAGATATCCGGTATTCCTGAAGAACAGCTGAAGACTGCCGCCGAGTGGATTGCCAAGGCTGAATCCAGTAACGTTCTCTACTCAATGGGCATCACCCAGCACACTACCGGTGTTGATAATGTCAAATCGGTGGCAAACCTCCAGATGCTGACCGGCCACCTCGGTAAACGTGGCGGGGGTGTCAACGCACTCCGCGGCCAGAACAATGTCCAGGGTGCCTGTGACATGGGTGCACTGCCGAACGTCTATTCCGGCTACCAACAGGTCGTCAACCCTGATATGCAGAAGAAGATGAAGGAAGCATGGGGCGTATCTGAGATCGCCGAGGGCAAAGTTGGCTACACGGTCACAGAGATGGTTAATGTTCTCGCTGACACTCCCGGTAAGCTGAAATGCCTGTATATCATGGGCGAGAACCCGATGATCTCCGATCCTGACCTCCATCATGTCGAAAAGGGCTTAAAGAACGCGGAATTCATTGTAGTGCAGGACATCTTCCTGACCGAGACTGCCCAGTTTGCGGATGTTGTCCTCCCTGCAGCATGTTATGCCGAGAAGGACGGTACCCAAACCTCCACAGAGCGGCGTGTCCAGAAGTGGCGGAAGGCCCAGGATCCGCCTGGGGAGGCAAAAGCAGACTGGCAGATTATCTGTGAGATTGCGAAAGTTATGGGATTCGAGAAACAGTTTGCGTTCAAGAGCCCTGAGGAGATCTTCAATGAGGTTGCTAAGGTCACTCCGTCATACGGGGGCATGAACTATGCCCGGCTTGAGAAGCCCGAAGCGCTCCACTGGCCCTGCCCGACCGCGGACCACCCGGGAACTCCGATCCTGCACAAGGAGAAGTTCGCCCACCCGGACGGTCTGGGTATCTTCACGCCCATTGAGTTCAAGTACCCGGCTGAAGTTCCCGATAAGGACTTCCCGATCATTCTGACAACCGGCCGCTGCATCTGGCAGTGGCACACTGGCTCAATGACCCGCCGCTCTCCCAGTCTCGAACGCGAGGCCCCAACCGGATGGATTGAGATCAATGCCGACGATGCAAAGGAATGGGGAATCAAGGATAACGAGATGGTGAAGGCAGTCTCTCGACGCGGCGAGATTAAGATCGGTGCACGTGTCACCAAGGGCATCAAGCGCGGCGAAGTTTTCATTCCATTCCACTTTGTCGAATGCGCAGCGAACACGCTCACGATTAATGCGCTCGATCCGACCGCAAAGATCCCGGAGTTTAAGGCCTGTGCTCTCCGGATTGAGAAGATCAAGGAGGCCTGAAGATGGCAAAGAAAGGCGATATGCTCTACGCGTGGACCAACGATGCAGAGATCAAGAAGAAGGCCGAGCTCGGGGGTGCGGTCACGGCACTCTGGAAATATGCCCTTGAGTCCAAAGCTGTCGACGCTGTGCTTGCCATCACCAAGGGTACCGACCTGTACGATGCGCAGCCCGTTCTGATCACCGACCCTAAGGAACTTGTAAAAACAGCGGGGTCGCTCCACTGCGGTACCCTGCTCCTTCCCAAGCTGATAAAGAAATATTTCGAAGGCGCCGAGAACATGAAGATCGGTGTCACGGTCAAGGGCTGCGATGCCATGGCCTTCTACGAACTGGCCAAACGCAAGCAGATCAACCTCGACAACGTTGTCATGATCGGTGTCAACTGCGGGGGGTCGGTCAGTCCGGTCCTTGCCCGCAAGATGATCGCCGACAAGTATGGCGTTGACCCGGACGTTGTCCACAAGGAAGAGATCGACAAGGGTCAGTTCATCATCGAGTACGAAGGAGGCCACAAGGGCATCTCGGTCGATGAGCTCGAAGAGCACGGCTACGGCCGCAGGTCAAACTGCCGCCGCTGCAAGATGAAGGTTCCCCGCCAGGCAGACCTTGCCTGCGGTAACTGGGGTGTCATCGGCGAGAAGGCCGGCAAGGCCACGTTCGTTGAAGTCTGCTCCGAGAAGGGTGCCAAGCTCGTTGACGGTGCCGTGAAGTCCGGTGTCCTCTCCACCGAAGCGGCCAACCCCAAAGGTCTTGATATACGCGGTAAAGTGGAGGGAGCCATGCTCAAACTCGGTGAGAAGTGGCGTAAGCACGACTTCGAGGCGCTCGGCGAGGGTAAAGATCGGTTAAAGAAGATCATGACCGAAACCTCCCGCTGCATCAAGTGCTACAGCTGTATCTCGGCCTGCCCTATCTGCTACTGTGTGGACTGTACAACCAAGAACCCGGCCTATGTTAAGCCCGGGCAAGTCCCTCCGGATTTCATGTTCCACCTGATCCGCTTTGCCCACATTGCGGACTCCTGTATCAACTGCGGCCAGTGCCAGGAACTCTGCCCGTCCGAGATCCCGAACGCGCTCTTCATGCACGCCCAGCAGGTTGAACTCGAGAAGATGTTCGGTCACACCCCGGGTGTCGATATGGAACTCCCAATCCTTGCTTATGCTGAAGAGAGAGATGAACGTTCACGGCTCCACAACACCGGCAGCGATATGATATACCTCAATGTCTTCAATCCGGTGGCAAAGAAATAAAACGGAGGTGTGGTTAATGAAAGCAGAAGATGTAAAAAAGATCATTTCAACCGCCATCGACCGCGAGGTCGAAGCATATACCTTTTACCGCAGTGTTGCGGATAAAGTCAGGGATAAGGCACTCAAGGCTCTCTTTGAAGAACTTGCCGGTGAAGAGAAGAAGCACCGGGAATTCCTCCAGGGATTCCTGGCTAAAGATGTCAGTAAGATGAAGTTCGCGCCCGGTCATGATTATAAAGTCGGCAATGAAATTCCGTCACCGGCGCTGACCGTTGACTTAAAGCCTCTTGACGGTCTGGTCATTGCTATTCAGAAAGAACTGGGTGCTATGCAGATGTACACTCAGTTATCCAATGCATCAACAGATATTGAGACACAATTCCTCTTCACCCAGCTGGCCAATATGGAGCGGAGCCATAAGGCACGTTTAGAGGACATCTATACCAACATGGCATTCCCTGAGGTATGGTAAAACCCATTTTTTCCGTGGTATTTTTCAGGATCAACACTGCCGCGTTTTATATCAGAAATTGTGTGATTGACACATCACCATTTTTATTCTATCAGCACTAATGCAGAATCATCCGTGAGATACACATGAGTTATCTGCACGTAGTTATATCCGAAGCATCCCGGATAAATCAAATCGTCAACAGAGCCCGGAACAAGGGTTTGTTACCGGAAGGCACATTATACTTGTTGGCGATAAATCAATGGTTCCGGATGAAAGTTACCCGAAATTATCTATTCAAATATACTTGTAACCCTTCGAATCTGCAGATGTACTAACCAGGTCGTTGTTGGAACTGTGAATATGCGTACATAGATTATCTTGGAAACGGGTGCTTGTGTCATTCCAGTAAAATGTCATTTGGTTATCAGGAGTAAAGCCGGACAAGTATAACGGAGGATGGGGGATGCACACACCATTAAAGAGAAACATAAAGATCCTTGTTGTTGAAGACAGCCGGACACAAGCCGAATTTCTCCGGCATATCTTGGAACTGGAAGGGTACCGGGTTATGTTGGCAGAGAACGGGATCGATGCCTTGGAACAGACGGCGATGGATCTTCCCGCCATCATCCTGTCAGATATCATTATGCCGGAGATGGATGGGTATGAGCTCTCTTCCCGAATCAAACAGGATCCAAAGACTGCCGCTATCCCCGTCATACTCGTTTCCCAGCTCTTTGATCCGGCTGATGTTATCCGTGGTCTGGAGGCTGGTGCTGATGATTTCATCATAAAACCTTATGAACCGGAATATATCCAGTCACGGATCCGTACAATACTTGAGGCCTTACCCTTATCGATATCAGAACGACCTGAACCCCCTCTAGAAATTTCAGCATTTAATAAAACCTATCATATCTGTGCGGGCAGGGCCAAGATCCTCCAGATTCTGCTCTCAACTTATGATGTGGCGGTCAGAAAAAATGTGGAGCTGGAAGAGGCACGTGAACAAGTGAATGCGGTCAACGAACAGATTCAGCAGGCGATCGCAGATCTCAGAGAATCGAACCGCCACCTGATGTCCGAGAATTCCGAGAGAAGGAAAGTTGAGAAAGCACTTGATGACGCCAATAAAAAACTCAACCTGATGGCAAGCATCACCCGTCATGATGTGATCAACCAGCTCACATCCCAGCACGAATCTCTTAAGACTGCCCTGTCGCTGCAGGAAAAAGATCCTCAAAAAGCCTGGGAACATGTTGCCAATGCAACGGCGATTGCCACACGGGCTCTAAATTCAGTGAAATTCACAAGAGATTACCAGAAAGTCGGCGTCAAGTCGCCCCAGTGGCAGAATATTCATGTCCTTGTTCAGGCTACTGCAAAGGAGATTCTTCCCAAGGGTCTGGAGTTTGTGAATGACATTCCCCAAGGGACTGAAATTTTTGCAGACCCGCTTATAGGAACGGTTTTTTCCAATCTGATTGAGAATGCGGTAAAATATGGTGGGAAAATTACTACCATCCGATTCTGCGTGCAGATCAAAGGGATTGACACGATCATAATATGTGAAGACGATGGTATTGGTATCCCATCAGGAAGAAAAGATAAGATCTTCAGTTACGAAGATGGGATGAACACGGGACTGGGCCTTTATCTGGCCCGGGAAATCCTTGCCATTACCGGCATCACCTTAAGTGAGACCGGCGCAGGAGGGTCCGGTGCCCGATTCGAGATCCATTGTCCAGCTGCGACTATCCGGAATGCCGGTTAACCTCCTTAAAATGTTGCATAATATGAGCCGGTACGTCTGAAAAAGATCCGGGTTTTCCCGATCACTCCCGGGGGAATCTTTTTGCACAAGAACATCGAACGAAACTGTATCTCCACATGCATTTCCCTGGTCCGACAATCATAATGCATCCCGTTCACCGCAAACGTATAGTGCTTCTTTTCTGCTTAACGGTACTTACGATCGGGGTTAATATTCTTGGAATAATGACAGGCATTACTGCAGTCGTATCTCCGTTATTCTTTTTTCCGGTTATCCTTGCCTCCTACTGGTATCCCGGCAGGGGACTTGTGTTTTCCTTGGGAATTTCCGCGATATATGGCCTCATTGTGTATCTGTACACACCCCCGGATACGATGGAATGGATCATCATCCTTGTAGGGATGACATTCGTTATTTTGATCGGTGTTGTTGTTGCCCTCCTGTCATGGAATCTATCGAGGTTCGAGCAGCAGCTCCTGGAGATCATTGAATTTCTTCCGGATGCAACATTTGCCATCGACCGGGAAGGCCGGATCATAGCATGGAACCGAGCCATCGAAGTCATGACCGGGCTGCCAAAGGATGCGATGCTCAAACAGGGAAATTATGAGTACGCGCTGGCATTTTATGGGGAACGTCGACCGATGATAGCAGGTCTGTTGGTTACCAACGAAGGACATATTGGTGACAAATACCCTCAGATTCGTCAGGAATCCGGGAAATTTGTATCGGAAGTATACCTTCCGCATTTTCACGGTGAACGAGGAGTATATCTCCGGTTTTCTGCTACAGCACTAGTGGATGCGAACGGGTCGGTTACCGGAGCAATCGAATCCGTCCGTGACATCACGGAACAGGTAATGACGGAATCCGCACTTGAGAATACCGGTCATCGGCTCAACACCCTTGCCGGAATTCTCCGCTATGACATGTCCCGAAAACTTGCAGTCCTGTATGGTCAGCTCCAGTTTGGTGTCATGAAGTTCCGGGATCCCGAAGTCATTTCGTTTATCGCTGATCTTAAGGAATCCGTAAGTGGTCTCACGCGCCAGATAGATATCTCCCGGGATTTTCGCGATATCGGTGCCACTCCCCCCTCGTGGATTGCTGTTCAGGATGCAATTGGTACTGCTGCGGCCCGTCTGAACCTCGGTAATATCATCTTCCATACGTGGGCTGAACGGTTGAGTGTCTTCTCCGACCCCCAACTTTCCGTAGTATTTTACCATCTCATCCATAATGCCCTGAAAGAGACAACGGGTGCAACAAAAATTATCATTACCTATCAGATCCGTGAGAACGGCTGTGCCATCATTATTGAAGATGACGGGGTAGGTATTCCGGATGCAGAGAAAGGTTTGCTGTTTGGCCAGCGGGAGGACAGTTACGGGCGGGGTCTTTTCCTTGCTTCAGAAATTCTATCAATCACCAGGATGTCCATTCGTGAGAGCGGCCGGTACCAAGTCGGCGCACGGTTTGAGATCCTGGTACCCCCCGAAGGATACCGTATAGAGGGGATGGAGCGATGACAGATAAGGATCCCGGGCAAATAGGTAAGCCCGTATCGCCTGCGGAACCAGAGTGTTCCTTGCCATTTGTCCGCGAACTCAGGTCATGTGAGTTTTCCCGTGCCGACAGGATCTGGCGAGATTACCACGGCACGACCGGCAATCCTGCCACGGATCGGATTTTTGCGACATTCTCTGGAGAGAATATACTCTCTGTTGCCCGTTGCCGACGCCACCCGGAGGGGCTTGAGGTAGATGGGATCTTTACGCCCGATGCGTTCCGGAGGAGAGGATATTCCCGGCTTGCCGTTGGTGCACTCGTGGAAGCCTGCCACAATGACGACCTGTACATGTATGCGGTCCGGCACTTGGCCGGTTTTTATCAACAGTTCGGATTTGAACCGATTCCGGAACGAGTTCTCCCTCCGGGGGTTCGCGAACGATATACCTGGGCAGCGGGGAATCTTGAGGGAGCCGAGGTTCAGCCAATGCGCCGCAGCGCCGGTTTATAAGGTAAAATCCGTTTCTGGAAATGTTAAAAATGATGTTCTAATGATATAATATTCACTTCTGTCGGAAAAGGGGAATCATGGGTTTGAGCGGATCATATTCGCTGCCATTAACAGATAACTTATATGAACGTGAGAATGATTCTCCCCTCATATTCTCAAATGTAGTTACAGCCTTGACTTCCTGGATCATCTTTCCCAGCGGATATTCGTTGACCTGGTCTGGTGCGAGAACCGCGATGTCAAACTCAATATCCAGCGGGACGAGCGTCACGTGTACTTTTAAGGCGTCGGCATTACCGGAATTCCTGATAGTGATCGCCTTTGCATCGTCTCTGATCTCTGCTACCACATCCGGCAGAGTGGTTGTGTCCTGCATGATAAGAAGGGACATCAGCAGGGCAACAAAGATGATGAAGATAATGCCGGCAGCATATATATTGATGAGGAAAACGATTGCAGTGAGAACGATTCCTGACACCAGCAGGAGTTGTATTCTCCAGTCCATACAGAACATTGTTCGGTGCAGGTATTGTGTTTAACGGTTCTATCTTTAAAGATCTGCAGGAACGGAACCCACGTTTCTTTGTCCTTTGTGGGTGATGATTTTCTGTCACGATCTGACAGGAAACATGGGAGGCTTTTTTAGGGAGAGAGATGGTGCAGCTTTTTTAAGAGATGGATAGTATCTGTTGTGGTTTTATCGGGTAAATCTGTCGGAATTTCTGAAGGGGTGTCACTCCCCAGAGTCTTGAAAATTATACGGATGGCCTCGGGATGTGAAGGGCCGTACCCCCCCTCGAGTACAAGTGAAAGGGCACACTCGGCCGCAGCATTACGGATCAGCGCGGTAAGGCAACCGATGTCACCTGGACTCAGATTCATACTGTCGATGGGGTCATCGGAAAGTACATCCTGTCCTGCGGAGATAAGAATCAAGTCAGGCCTGAACCGGGTGAGGGCCGGGATAAAGATCTCTGTAAAAACCGAGAAATAATCACCAATACCGGAGTTTCTGGAAAGTGGAGCATTGATCGTGAACCCCGTACCTGCATGCCTCCCGGTCTCACCGATGAACCCCGTATGAGGAAACGCATCTTTTTGGTGTACCGAACAGTAAAGCACCTTGTTATTATTATAAAAGATATTCTGTGTTCCGTTCCCGTGATGGGCATCCCAGTCGATGATTGCGACACGGTCGACATGATTGAGTGCGTATGCTGCTGCAACAGCCGCATTATTCATAAGACAGAATCCCATGGCACGATCCGCATCCGCATGATGGCCCGGTGGTCGTACCAGCGCAAAACAGCACTCTCCTCCAAGGGAGCGGTTTACTGCATCGATGGCAGATCCTGCTGCATATGTGGCCACCTCGTAGGAACTGGGATTGATGTAGGTATTGGGGTCTATGAAACCCTGCATAATCTGGTTGTTCTCCAGGTACCCCCCGGTATAGACGTAATTATCAAGCATGCAGAAATCGACATGCTTCACGCATTGTTTCTGGAGCCATGTAAGATATCCCGGGACATGAACCCGCTGGAGGTCTTCAAATGAAGCAGGTACCGGGTTATGGATAGTCAGGTTTTCCGGGAGGTGGTTGATTATGGTGACCAGCCGGTCATGGCATTCTCTGTGCCCTTTGCAGTCATGATTACGGAAAATATCACCGGTTATCGCTGAGCATTTCATGGGGACGTCACGAAAAAATCAATAACCTATTATCTCTTTTTACATGCATGAATTTTGTGAATCTATCCATGTTCCCATGTGTATTGTTACAGCCCGGGACAAATATGGGTATCATCTGGATATCTCCAGTAATTCTGAAATTTGCTTAGCTAAAGACCGCGCGGAATTATTCAAAGAAAATCCATGGTAATGAAAAAAACTGTAGTTATGTTTTTTTTTATGACTGTTATTTTTTTTTTATTTTTCAGGAAATTAACATCTTTTTTTTATCTCTTCCCCCCTCAAATTTGGATTTTTCCGAAATTACGTCACCTAACGGCGACCAATTCGAAAATTATTAATAACAACATACAAGAGAAATTCAATGACCTATACGAGACCCGCTATGTCAGTTGCTGGTATAGGTGATAGATTCAGAGGTGTGTAAAAAATGGTGTTTCATCCCCCGGTAGCTATTACTGCAAAGGCAGGAGATGCCGGAAAGTATAAAGTTGGTTTGCCGGCTTGGAACATGGTCCTTCGTGGATTCATGTCAGGTGCATATATCGCCATGGGTGCTGCCCTTGCAACAGTCTGCAGTACGGGTATTGCCTATTCCGCAGCTCAAATCACAGCTGGTGCAATTCCCGGAGGTTTTGCCTCCGCCGGTATGGCGCAGTTAATCCTGGGAGCCGTGTTCCCGGTTGGGCTTATCATCACCGTTCTTACCGGTGCTGAGCTCTTCACAGGCGATGCGATGCTCGCGCCGATGGCAGCATTCATTCACAAGGTTACCTGGATGCAGGTATTCAACCTGTGGATCTTTGTCTATATCGGTAACCTGATCGGGTCGATCGTATTTGCCTATATCTGTGCGTACGGCCCGTTTGTTTCTTTCGACGCAGCAGGTGTCGGAACCGTAACGGCATTTGGTTCTCGTGCGATCACAATCGCTGCGGCAAAAACCAGCTATGTCGGCCTGATGGGATTCTATTCAGCATTCCTCAAAGGGATTGCCTGTAACTGGCTTGTCAACCTCGCTATCCTTCTTGGTATCTGTGCAGATGATGCAGTTGGTAAGTTCTTCGGGATCTGGTTCCCGATCATGGCCTTCGTTTCCAGCGGGTTCGAACACTGTGTTGCAAACATGTATTTCATTCCTGCCGGAATCTTCACGCAGGGATTTGTCACCGATCCAACGAAAATCGTTGCCAGCGTCAACTGGGTTACGATGTGGACTGCGAATATCATACCGGTAACGCTCGGGAACATTGTCGGCGGACTATTCTTCGTCGGTGTCCTGTACTGGGTTGCATTCCGGAAAGAGATTGCAGCACTGAAGTAACCATATTCTCCCCAATTATTTTTTTATGAAAACACAAGAGATCAGTCCTACAGTTTCCGTATCTGTAAGAGCGGGAGTTGTGATTACTCAGTCCTGCTCTTAATCGCCTCATTTTTTGCCCTGTGGACCGGATTTTTCTCACCCGGAAAACCACGGCGGCTCATTTATTCGGTGTTAAAAAAAAGTGTTCATTGTATGATGCGTCAGCCTATTTTTATTGAGCAACCGGGAAATCAATCGCAGCACTGAAGTAGGTGTACGGCGTATTATCATTCCGATGAAGATCGGAAAAGTCGAGGTGAAACCCTCAATTCTCTCAATTGCGGTGTTTGTGGTTTTCACAGTCCTTTTACTTATAGCATCTATCAACAGTCCGGAAGTTCGATCCCAGCTCATTTGGCTTATTCCCTGCCTTTTTATGCTTCTTGTCATTCCCATTGCACTCAATTATATGAGCCGGAGCCAGTATGCGGACATTGCTCCCCAGTACGAAGCAGAAGCAAAGACTGTGCGGGTGAGACTGATTAATGAGAATATGATTGGGAAACCAGTACGGATTGAAGGTATTGTCGAAAGGGTACATTTTCAGATCCTGAACCGTCCCCAGTATCTGGTTGCTGACCGGTCCGGTACGATCTCGGTCAAGATGTTTACCAGTCCCGACGAGGTTGTAAAGGTGAACGATGTTGTCGAAGTAATTGGCCAGGTTATCCGCCGCTATGTTGTGGTCGGTGACCCGGTGATCAACTGCGTTTCTATCAGGAAATTAAATAAAAAGGGATCTGACGTCCGATAATACCGCAGGTTTCCGGTTGTTCATAATTTTTTTCCAATCGCGCAAGCTCCAATGAGTACTGATGTCCATGTCCGATAAAAATATACTCCCTCATGTCCAGAAATCCAGTCCCTGGATTCTTCTCCTTGAACTGGCGGTACCGATCCTCGCATTTGGTGGCGTATTACTCTCCATGCTCTTTTCCGGTACGGAATATCCAATCGATATCCGGTTTTTTGCTTCAGGATGTGTCCTGGGATCTTTTATCCTGGCATTCCTTGCCTGGATCCGGCCCAGAAAAGACATCGTCGCGCTGACTACCCCGGTTTATTCCCTCCTTTTCTTTATTGTACCTTCGGATTTCGCGGTCAATTTATTCCTGGAACTATTGTATGCGGTGAGCCTGACAATCCTTCTGATACGATTGAAATTTCGGTTCGGCACCGCGGCTGAGTCTGTTATATACCGGGAGAAATCTCTAGAGGGCCCGTTGAAAGCCTACTGCGATACCATATGTATGCAGGTACCTGACCTGAATCCAGAAGTGTCACATTATGCAGCAGTTGTATTTTGCCGGTTTGCGGGGGGGGATTTTCGTGAGGCTGCAGAAGCGGCCATGTTGGCAAAGGCAAATCTTGTTTCTGTGTCTCCTGCGCAGCTTCTTGCAACAGCTTTTGATATTGTCCGGGAACAGGCTCTCCTTCTAGAAGAATCAACCGGCCAGCCAGAACAATTCATTGAATTCTCTGCATCGGACGCCGCGCTCCTGGCAAAACCGTTACCTCAGGAAAACCAACTCAATGAACGGTTTGAACAATCGCTTGACAATGCCCTGCTCGTTCTGTATGCAGTAGCATGGAATAACTCGGTACCTGACCGGTCCCACTTGCTCGGGGTTCAGGGTTTTGCCCTGAGACTCTTAACTCCGTGATCCTGATCGAAGATACAGGCAATGTATCTCCGGATCCAGCATTTTTGGCATCTGATACTCCAGTGGTACTAAAGAAACAAAAAAACTACCTGCGGGAAGTGTTCAATGATATCAATGTGAGTCAGTCCTGATATGGGTGATATTTGATCAGAGGTGTGTGTGTATACCATCCACTTGGCAGAAATCTGGCTCACATTAATGGTATGCTGTGCACTAGTGCACAATACATATGTATACCATATCTCCTAATTAAATATTGGCATGAGTCCGGGGGAAATTTCCGGAGAATAAAATACAGGAATGTGTAAAAATAATATTACGATAAGGCCGGCATAACCATATCCCCTGCTGGAGACTCCTCATGGTAAAAACCAATATCGCAAGCGAATCGGGGCGGATCCATGCAGTGCTCAGGAATCATCCTCATGGCATGAGTATCAAAGAGATTGCTGCGGCAGTCGCTATGAGCCGGAACTCTGTTGCAAAATATCTTGAAGTGCTTACCGCTACCGGGCACCTTGAACTCCGGCACGTAGGAAATGCAAAACTCTACACGCTCTCCCACCGTGTCCCGGTAGGTGACCTGCTCAACCATGCAGAGGAATTCATAATAATCCTTAACAACGATCTGCGGGTTGTCCAGGCCAGCAGTTCTTTCTGCAGATTTACCGGACTATCCCGGGAAAATATTTTATATGCCCGCCTGAGCACCCTGCCCTTCCCGCTCTTATCATCAGCAGAAGAACTGGAGATGACGGCACTTCTCAATACCGGACCTTCATGGACAAAACAGATCCGGGTGATCCGGGACGGAAATGAAATCTTTTTTAAGGGACGGTTCATCCCGTGCGTACTGGAAGATCGTATGTCCGGCATCACGTTAATCCTCGAGGATGTTACCGAACGTACGATGGCGGAGAAAGCTGCAACAGAGCGGGACCGGCTTCTCCGGACGATATTCCAGATTCCGACCGCCCCCCAGTTCTATATCGACCGCAACCACAAAGTTGTGTACTGGGACCGGGCAATGGAGATCATGACCGGGATCAAGGCTGAAGATATTGTCGGGACTAGCAAGCACTGGCAGGCATTCTCTTCCCATCCCAGTCCCTGCCTTGCCGACCTCCTCATCAACGGTGATCGGGAGACGATTACCCGAATGGTTTCAACGTCACATCATCCACTATCGACTGCTGACGGGGTGTATGAATACACAGATTTCTTCCCAGATGCGGGAAGTGGGGGAAAATGGCTGCATATCACGGCTTCGCTCACCCGCGATACTGCCGGCCATATCTCCGGTGCCCTGGAAACCGTTGAAGATGTTACAGATGAGAGAAAACGACGTTTCGTTGTCCAGTCATAATGCCGGTTTTACGGCTTGACGCAATCCGGGTGAAATCGGTTATTCTCTGAATACGTATCGGTTATCTGTTGTTATGCGGACGTTTCAGATACCGGTTCAGAAAGGTTTGCATCCCGTCGCATCGGGCAGACACTGATCCCATCGAGATTACCCAAAACGAAATCGAAGCGATCGCGGATTGATTTGGGGAGTTCCGCTTCCGGGATCGGCCGGAAGCCGAGAGTGCCATAAAAATTTACCAGTTCTGTCTTGGAGTGCATATAGAGCGTTTCGTTACGGCCGCACTCTTCAATCAGCAGGATCATGACCGAACGGGCAAATCCTCTGAGCCGGTATTCTTCAAGGACATAGACAGCATCCACTTCAAGTCCGTCATCGTGCCGGGAACACCGGGCAACACCGATAATCCTCTTGCCGGCAAAGACCGCAAAAAGCCGGTCGAGGTTCCGGTCTGCTTTCTGCTGGTGGTAGTGGATCCAGAGTTCTTTCTCGGCGCGCACCATCTCATCTGCAGTGAGTTCGCGGACCTCTACTGCTTCGGTTACCCGTCCATGGGCAGCGGAGGGAGTGTCCGAGAATATTAATTTCCCGATCTGTTTAATGAAACGGGGGTTGACGGACAGGAACCGGTTGCTCTCCTCTCCAGCAAGAGAATACAGGGTGAGAAGGGTAAGATCCTCGTTATTGTGGTCGCTTTCAACCGGTGCGGAAATCGTCGGCATCCATGTCACCCGTGAGGCCGTGTCCGCGTGAGAAGTCCCCGACTGCAGGGGGATTCCCGGGGAACGGGCTGTTATTCTATACGCGTTATTGTTTATGCCACATAAGGATAATGGCTCTCAATACCAGTAATATACCCTTAAAAAGTGATAATCATCGGGTTATTTTCCGGGTTCGGAAAAAAACTCCCCGCTAATTTTTCTCCAGTGCCGGAACCGGGGGCCTCCTATCTCGAAAAACTTTCAGTCTGTTCCTCTGTATCCTGGCAGTCTTCTCATGATTCGCACATTCTCCATATCATACCAAAGACCAACTTCATCTCACGTGTCTTCTCTGATTACTGTCGACAAATCGAAACCTTCTTTCATATACCGGACAAGTATCAGGTATGCATAGGCCGGATGATACCGGTTTATGTTCATTATCAGAGGTGTGTGTATGGCGATTGATAAGCTTTTATTAGGTAACCTGAGGTTTCGGGAATCGGATTTTACCCCGAACATAGACTATTACAAGGAACTGGCAGGCAGCCAGCACCCGGAGACACTCTGGATCGGTTGTTCGGACTCCCGGCTCCAGACCGGGCACATCACACAGGCACGGGCAGGAGAACTCTTCATCCAGCGGAACATTGGCAACATCGTGCCGGTTCATGACTGGAACTTTGCCACCGTGCTTGAATATGCAGTAGTCCACCTGAAAGTAAAGGATGTAGTGATCTGCGGGCACTCCAACTGCGGGGCGATCCGTGCGCTGGACAAGGAGAGCATGGATGCATATATCCCGCTCTGGCTGAACAATGCCCGCGAAGCAAAGGAACGGGTTGACAGGAAGATCAAACCCCCGGAGTCGGTACTTGAAAAGGAGGAACGTTACAAGTTAATCGAACAGGAAAATGTCCGGCTCCAGATCGAGCATCTGTACACATACCCGCTGTTGAAAAAAGCGGTTGCCGAGACCCGGGTTCAGGTCCACGGCCTCTACTATGACCTTGCTACCGGGATCCTGAACCGGGTTACCTGAACCGGGATAGATGATAGTGGGAACTGAGCTGGGCTCATGGCACCATTAAAATATATTTCCGGATACCGATCAGGAAATCACGGAATAATATCTCATGGTTCCGCAGGCCCCGCAGCGGCCGTCCACGACAAGGTAATCCGGGACAGTCTCGCGGCAGACCGGGCAGGTCACGGATTTCCATTTCTTTTTGGTTTTAACATCCACCCGGACTTTTTCAAACGAGAGGATCTTACGGCCCGCCGCGAAGATTTCATGCCGGAGCTGGACATCCATCGTGTGTTTGTCATAGGCCGGGCTGTTGGCATACCACATGTCAAGCGTTGGATAGTGTTTCATCTTTTTTAAATCAACATACACCCGTATGGCTTCGGTCGTATCCTTGTCCGAGGGGCCGTTGAGGGTTATGGCAAATTTGCCGATCGGGATCACCTTCAGACGGTTGTTCCCGGTTGTACAGTGCGCGATCACCTGGAGTGCGTCGGGGAGGCACTTGGGTGTTTCACAGACTCCGTAGAGCTTCTTGTCCGGGCTGACGCCCAGCAGTTCAAGGGCATAGTCAACCATGAAAGCACCGATGAGCACTCCGGGAGCGGCATATGTATGGAAGGCCGCGAGCTGCTGGATCTGATCCTGAAGGACCGGGCTGATATTGTTAACGTCCATGACCTCTTTGAGTTTTTTATCGGGATATTCATATGAACCGGTCATGATGATCTGTTGGGATCACATCCGATAAACCTTTTATTATGTATAATAAGGCAAA
>Ga0074199_1000632_pt1 | contig 48505 bp, 47 predicted proteins | sample EPASupsiteSAE347_FD_64528 | JGI IMG/M metagenome (GOLD analysis project Ga0074199, IMG submission 64528) | Bioremediated contaminated groundwater from EPA Superfund site, New Mexico - Sample SAE3-47 | ecosystem: Environmental > Aquatic > Deep subsurface > Groundwater > Contaminated ... | reverse complement strand
GCAAAAGCTCAGATAGAATCAATACGCCAATCGTCATAATCTATTTTTTGCTCATCTCAATAATAGATTCACAATAAAAATAAGTGTCACTTTTAAAAACTACAAGAATAAAGATAAGCAAATCTAACTAAAAAAAGCTAACGTATCTGTCCAGGATGCTATCCTTGAGATGCCCTATGGCCAAACTTCGCCTCTTAATACCAGCTTTTCTCTCTCTAATATCAAGGGTTCTATCAAATCGAGAGCAATATTTAATATTTGATCTTTAACTTCATATATTGGGCGCGTGCCATCGATTATCTGAACGTTCTCATCCTGTTCCATCTCTTTAAAAATTTCTCTCACACGTGCTAAATATTTTTCTTGCTCAAATTTATTTAATTTTTCTTTCCTAAATCTTTTAATTCTAGAGGTTCCTATATTAGGTGCTACATCCAAAATTATAACAACATCCGGTTTGGGGAAACGCTCCTCATTTTTTTGATGAATCTCTTTAGGGTCTATACCCAATACACCTTGATATGCAATATTAGAATAATAGTATCTATCCATTATTACAATTTTGTTTAACTTTAGAGCTGGCTCGATATTCTCTCTAACATCTTCCTCTCTGTCAAATATAAAATAATTTAATTCTTCTTCTGCTGTTACATTGCTTCTACCATTTAAAGCAATATCACGAATTTTCTTACCCCATTTCCCAGTTGTCGGTTCTTTAAAAGAAACAGCACTAAAGCCCTTTTTTATTAGAGCTTCCAGTAATTCTTTTGTTTGTGTGGTTTTACCAGCACCATCAATTCCTTCTATAGCTATTAAAACCCCCCTCTTTAATTCTATATTAGGATTCACTGTTGTCTCCTCTTACCATATCCCTATTTATTAGATTTATGTTTATTTTACTTTTCTTAGTTTATCCATTCTAATTCTTATATTTACCTAAAGATTCGTATATCCTAATTTCGTATTATTTTGGTGCTTATGAAATGAGCATCATAATTATAATATATTATATGTTAATACAGTATATTAAACTTACTCATGGAATCGTTGATGGTGTTAACTTAAGGGTATTATTGAACAACCTTTCTGAGTTTTGTCAGAGAATGAGCTGTATAAAAAACTGCAAAGAGCGTAACAAACGCAAAGGACAGCAATAGAGAATCTCTTTGCGAACTTTGTGTTCTTTGCGGTGAGCGCTCATGGTTTATTTGATATGTCGCAGAACGTTAATTTTAAGTTAACAGCACCGACAGCAGGATGATAACGTTTAATACAGCCATAAACTCATTCAACAGCGGTGATCGAATGACTGAACATCCCTTAAAGATTTACGAAACACTTGACCCCGAACTCCTCAAACACGTTGAAAATTCCAGCGACTTCGTCTTCTCCGACGGCGCCCTGCCCAAGAAATTCAAGTTAATTATGGCCATGGCTTTTGACGCATCGTACGGAACCGTTCAGGGCGTTAAGTCGCTTGCAGAGCAGGCTGTGGACGCCGGCGCTACAAAAGAGGAGATAACCGAAGCCCTGAGGGTCGCACAGCACCTGAGCGGGGTAGGCTGCGTTTATACTGCAGGGCAGGCGCTGAAGGACTTATTCTCTGAAAAATAATTTTAAAGCTTATTTCGAGACTTATTTCTTAAACTCAGTATACCCGCATTTCCCGCATGCCTGGCGGTTCTTGTGGTCTGCCAGGAACACTCCGGGACCGCATCTGGGGCACGATTGTCTGATCTTTTTTGCTTTATTCCCGCTTATTTCATAAAATTTATTTACTGCCATCAGGATCACTTCTTCTCAGGTTCTTTTTTCTCTGCTTTTGCTTCAGCTTCCGGTTTAGCTTCAGGTTTAGCTTCCTGTTTAGCCTCTGCCGCCGGAGCTTCTGACCCCTCCGCCGCCTTTGGCGCGCCCCTTGCAACAAGATGCTGGTGGGCGATTTGCTTCAACCTTTCATCGCTCTCATAGATGCTTGCTGTCCCCAGGATCTCCTGCTTCCCGAAGAACGTATTGAGATGCTCTATAACGATAAGCTCGGGCTTGGAATTTGCCAGTGCTGCAAGTTTGTTCTTCACTTCTACTCTTGACGGTGTCCCTTTATTAATGATCTTTAGTGAGATCTCTCTTCGTTTCAATAACGGATTTGTTTTATCTTTGATGATCTGGAGTTCCATTAGACTTCCTCCTTGCATTTCATTCTATCAAGTAATGACTGTATCTCTTTTTTCTTGCTCTGGGTCACTCTGACCACTACCGCCCCTTCGTCCGGCAACCCATATATAACTACTGATGAGATGGGCGCCATCGCGATCGCCGGCAGGGCTGCCAGGTCCTCCTCTCCACTTACAAATATCCGCACAGGACTATCGGATTCAAGTGCTTCTGATACTCCCTGCAGCAATCCCTCTGTTATGATACCGGGCGGATTCTCGACCGTTATGGTCTTAAAACGCGGGTGTTTTGTACCGTGCAATATTTGATCCGAAGCAGGGACGCGTTTTGTCCGCTCATCCACGAAAGAGATGTCAGGCACAAGCCCGGCGCTGAGGAGGTTGTACGTTACAATATCGCCCACGGATATTACTTTGGTGGGGTTTTTTAAATCCTTGATTATCTTCCTTGCGGTATCCTGCCCATCCCCCTTGTAAAGCTCGCCGTAGAGTTTCCGAAGCTCTCCTTTTAACTCGTCCGGGAGACAGTATCTTTTCAAACTACCGCACCTTCAGGGCGTATTTCCCGGGCATTTTGACGCCAAGCCGTTTTGCAATCTGTGATTTCTGCGGGTCGATTATCACAACGTACCCGCTCCAGTCGCTTGTAAGGACTGTGGAATTGCAGGCCTCGCAGACCTGCCCGCTGACAAGCCTGTGGCATTCTTTACAAACAAGCTCTGGCATTATGCCTCCTCAGGACCTTCAGGTTTCTTAGCCGCTCCTTCCTTCTTCTCTTCTTTCTTTTCCTCTTTCATTTCCTCTCTCTTCTCTTCTCTCTTCTCTCCCTTCCTCTTCTTCGGCCTTCCCTCTTTTTCCTCGCCGCCCTGCTTGGGTGTTCTTGCTTCCTCAAGCCACTCAAGCTTGCCCAGTGCATGCTGGCGCATGGTAAGACCTATTTTACTGTCCCTGGGCTCGCGCTCATTAAGGCTCACCGCCACTATCCTTGCTCTTATACGGTCCCCTACTGTTATGGAGCGGCCCGATTCCTTGGTTATGAGCCTTGAGTTCTTCTCGTCGTAGCTTACATATTCGTCCGTAAGCTGGCTTACGTGTACAAGACCATCAAGCGGACCGATCCCGACGAATATCCCGAACTCGACTACCTCAAGAACAGTGCCTTCGATTATCTCCTGCATCTCAGGCATGAAAGTTATCGCATCGAATATGGTATCATAGTATACCCCGGCATCTCCTGCCAGTATGTGTCCTTCACCCACCTCTATAACATCAATTATACCGACTATTGACCCAATAGTCTTATCCACAAGTCCCTCAAGCTTATCCCGCAGAGCGACTTTAACTGCCTGCTCAACTGGTTCACCAAGTAATTCTGGTGCAATCCTCACCGTATCTGCCAATCTCATTTTCCTGTACATTTAAATCCTCTTAATAAAAGATATTAAATACTCAAGTGAGTCTTTTCACGAAGGTGTACAATAGTGACTCCCTTACTACATAACCTTTTCTTTAAATTTATATCGCTGGTAAGTACTGCCGCACCTTCATCGACCGCTACGTTCAAGATCATATCATCGGCATTTCCGTCTTTCTCTACCACTGTACATCTGTTCGCTAAAGATAATGCCATCTTCGCCGCTACCTTATCCCTGCCTCTTCCGCTGACAGATATTCTCCCAAGTTCCCTGATGGATGCTCTGAGAACAAGGCATGTATCGAATCCCAGACGCTTTAATTCAGAAAAAATATCCACACCGAACTGTCCCGGGATCATCAACCCGTTGGTATCTATTATCACTTTACCTTTCATTTGAATTCTTTCAATATACCTGAGCCGATAAGCCTCCACCGCGCACCTACCCGCCTGCTTATCGCGATCGGGGCATCCTTGCCTGCGCATACAGGTCTTTTAAGCTTTACCTCGGCATCTGCCGCCCTTGCGCTTGTAACTACGCCGATGGTGGTGGCTGTGCCTACGTTCAGCATCAATAGCTCGTTTGAGCGTATGGGGTCGACCTTGGATTCATCGCTCACCCCGACTACCCGCGGAAGGAGTTTCGTTTCCATAATGAAGCCCTCAATGGTCGGGGGTATGGAGCCCGGAAGCCCTGCGACCTGACCCACAAGGGCATCGCTCTTGGTCAGGAAGGGGTCAAGCAACGTGCCCACGCCTATGAGACCGCCAGGTCTTGCTTCCTCCATCTCTTCGCTGCCTGCCAGTATCCTTGTGATGGTAGTTCGGATCGGCACCCATTTAGTAGTGCCCCCGGATTCGACCTTCCTGCCCGGGCGAAGCTCTATCTCATCGCCCACATGCAGGCGCCCGCAGCTTAAGGATCCTCCTATTACACCGCCTACCAGCTTATCAGGCGCAGTCCCGGGTCGGTTCACATCGAACGACCGCGCGACATACATCACAGGCGGCTTGTCCAGGTCGCGATCCGGCGTGGGGATGTATTTTTCTATAGCCTCTATCGCAAGGTCGATATTGGTGTTCTGCTGGGCTGAGACCGGGATGATGGGGGCATCCTCTGCCACTGTCCCTTTCACGAAAGCCTTGATCTGGTTGTAGTTCTCGATGACCTTATCGCGCGGGACAAGGTCTATCTTGTTCTGTATGATCACTATGCTCTTTATCCCGATGATGTTAAGGGCCATGAGATGCTCTTTTGTCTGGGGCTGAGGGCAGGGCTCATTGGCTGCGATAACGAGCAGGGCGCCGTCCATGAGGGCAGCACCAGATAGCATTGTCGCCATCAACGTCTCGTGCCCGGGGGAGTCGACGAACGAGATGGAGCGCAGGACCTCTGATTTCGTCCCGCATTTCTCGCATACGTCTTTTGTCGTATAAGCCTCAGGTTCAGGGCAGTTGGGACATTTCCGCAGCACTATATCGGCATAGCCAAGTCTAATTGATATTCCTCTTTTTATCTCTTCGCTGTGTCTGTCAGTCCAGACACCCGCAAGTGCCTTGACCAGCGTGGTCTTGCCGTGGTCAACGTGCCCTACTATGCCTATGTTTACAACAGGTTGCAATGAATTCCTCCAATATGAGAATAATGTGCTTAGATTGGGCTCTTTGTATTTAACCGCTTTTACGCAGCAATCTTCTCTTTCTCACAAGCATGCAGAGCCCGGAGAACACCGCTATTGCCGCAGCAGCTTCAAACCCGGGTGTACCTTTCGGCTCAGCATGGGTTGCATTAACTGACTGTTTTAATGGCGTTTCGGTTACAACAACAGAGGGAGCTGTTTTTGGTATATTCATTACTCCAACTACTGCGAAAGGTGAGAAGCTTTCTGTCATAGCTTCAAAGTATGTATTTGCGTCATCCTTTCCAACTTCACTGGTTTCAAGTGTTATCCATTTGTTTCCGTCCCATTTCATCATCTTAATATGGCTTGCTGTAAGGCTGTTGCCGCTGAGCCAGGAGTTCTCGACCTTGAATTTGATTCTTGCATCCTTTATGTTCTTTGCTGTGGCGAAGCCTGATGTTCCAACCCAGATGTTTGCGTTCTTATAAACGATTCCTGGCGCCTTCTCTTTTACGAGTACAGATGTGCTTCTCAGCACCTCTACCATAGTGGTGGTTTCTCCTGCATTGATGTTGCCTGTTATATTGATGAACAATACAGGGTTGCTCCTGTTTACGAATCTGTACGAGGTGACTTTATCTTTGAAGATGTGCAGCTCGTACTTCTCTTTTACTTCGATATTCAAGAAGTTCTCGCCTGAGGTCCCGCCCCCGCCTCCTCCTCCGCCGCCCCCGCTGCTTCTGTCGTTTCCACTGCCGGGCGCACTTGTTTGTGCGGGAGCAGGATAGCTGCCCACAAGCACAAAGGTGCTCAGATGCGAGATGTTCGCCCAGACGTAGCCCGCATAGCCGTTGATATCTGCAGTTTCCACGCCGGCGCCATGCACCCACTGAGGCGAGCCCGTACTGAGATTTTCCCATTTGTACGGAGCAGAAGATTCATTATACCACGATATTCTAAGGGAAGCCTCATCCAGACCCGATGCTTCCAGTTCTGCCTTCGTGTAATAGAACTTGAGTTTTATCCAGGTGAGATTCTGTCTTATGTTCTCGCTGGCATTTATGGAAATGTATTTCCCAAGAGGGGTTAGGTTGAAGGATTGGCTTATTTCAGGCGGGATATCATTGCTCATCATTATGCTGATAGCGCCGCTGGTCGTATCGCTGGATGTAACTAACTCAAGAGTTGTATTTGCTTTTTCTGAGGCATCTATCGCAGTCACGTTATTTGCGGTTGTGTTCACAGATTGATTGATATAGGGCGGCATTGTTGTCACGAACCATGTTCTCTCGGTATCGTTGACGTTGCCTGCAGGATCTGTTGCTGTTATTGAGATGTCGTATCTGCCGTATTCTGAGGTGTTCGTGAAATTGTAATAATAGGTTTGTGAAATTTCATCATACCATGTAAATCCTAGCTTCACCATATCACTGGTGGCGCCGGGAAATATGCTCTCTGCATAAACAATGAACAATGGGACGAACTGTTGTTGCGACTTCGATGAAGCATAATAAATAAATGATCCGCCTTCGCTAATTATTCTGTCGTCCATCACTGCGCCGTCTTTCATGATTACGATCCATGCCTGTCTTGGGGTCGCTCTGGCATCTATTGACCGCGCTGAGAGCGTCCAGCCTCTACCGACATCCCATGACTCACCGACGGTTAGAGTTCTGGAATCAGTTGGAGTAGTAGGTCCCATTGACAAAATCATCGGCGATTTATTTATGTAACCGCCCGGAGACCTGACGTATACCGTTATGCTTGGAGAGCTTGGAGGAAAAGCTTCCACATTCGTGTCGCTCACTTTAGCCGAGATGTTCACAGGTTCGTTTATGCGAGGAGTGAATGTGGATATTGAAAGATTCGCCACTTTAGGCTTTGTCGTATCCAAAATAATAGAAACGCTGACCGGCATAAACTCGCCTGTGCCATTTCTGGCTTTAAAGTAGATTCTTTTCAAGCCATCTCCGCTGCTCAGCATCCATGACTTCGTAGTGGTGAAAGGTTCCCATGAAGTCCAGTTAGATGATTCATCCTTAAAACTCATCTCGGTTGCGCCCGGTGCTGATAGAGTTAAATGCACTGGGGTTGAGTTTGTATATGCTGAGCCACCATCGATCAAAATCAATGGTTGAGGTTCTGTGGCTGGAAGGAGTTCAAAGCGAATCACCTCTGGCATGAATCTGAGCACATCCCCACTACAGTTCCAGTAATATGTTCCACACACCATGAATCTTAAGCTGCCCATAATATCCACGGTTTCCTGAGTCAAGCCAACAGTTGCATCTCTGTTCTTAAGCCCGATGTGTTTATTCGCAATATCCAGGTCTACGACCGTTAATGCACCGAACCTGTCACCGCTCTTGATTTCTGTAATACTTCTTGAAATTGACCATGTATATCTGAGAAATACAATGTCGGTAGTTGCACCTGAGAGTATACTATCAACGAACGTCACGAACAGCGGTACATCGGATTCGCCTGAAATGCTCTTCTCGGTATAGACATATACTCCGCCCTGTCCGATTATCTTATCGTCCAGTTTGACGCCGTCTTTGCCCAGGATGAGCCGTACCTGGTGCGGACTTACCTGTGAATCAATACTCTGCACAGTTAATGTCCACCCATCGCCTAGGTTCCACATCTCACCTGCTGTCAGGCTCTTCTTCTCAGAGCCCTGTTCCATCACCAGTTTCGCCAGTTTGTTTATCCTGCCATTCAAAGCCACGTATCTTTCTCCCTGCCAGCCTGCAATGTAATAGCTGCCGTTCTCAAACGCCTCACCTGATCCTGTTCGCTCAAGACCTGCGGATGCCGCAGCGGATACATTACCGCCAAAAGCATGCTTTACTACATTCAACATCTTTGGCTGAGCGGATGTACTGTAAGTCAGATTATTCGTGTTTATAGTCCTGGAGTTTGAATTCAGGTTCGTCTGAAGTATCTTCAGTTCCTCTTTGCCAAGATCGAAGTCGTAGGAAAATCCAGCAAAGTTAGAAGCATTCCAGACCGCAATATTACCACTGCCTCCAAAACCATAGATTGGAGTTCCATTCCAGACAGCTCCGCGTATCGTGTATATTCCCTGGTGCGGCAGTACTGCTAACGGCATGAATCTCAGTATATCACTGTCCGACACCCTGAATTTCAGGTTGCCCATTATATCGGTCGTGTTATCTCTGTATAGAGTTACTGAACTATCGTCATTCCTTGTAACGATCTTGCCTGTTAAAGAGCCGTCATCAATTACTTTCATGACGCCCCACGGTTCACCGTTTATGATATCTATAATGTCTCTTGAGATAGCCCATGTATATCTTAACTGCACCATATCTGAGGTTGCACCTGCAAACACGCTATCTATATACGTAACGAAATTCGGTGCATCTATCCCGTCACCAATGCTCTCGTATGTGTAGACACTTCTATCAGAGATGATTCTATCATCCAGCTTGATGCCCTGATAGCTCAATACAAGCCAAGCCTGTCTTGGAGACACCTTGGCGTCTATTGCCTGTGCAGTAAGCATCCAGCCGCCCCCGATATCCCACGTCTCTCCCGCTGTCATGGTCTTCTTTTCAGATGTTGCTGCACCGTGCTCAAGCACTAACTTAGCCAGTTTGTTTGTTTTGTTGTTTAATGCAGCATACTTTTCCCCCTGCCAGCCCACAACCTGATAGTTTCCGCCTTCAAATGCCTCACCTGTGTCAGTCCTTGTAAGACCTCCTGCCTGCGCCGCAGTTGCATTGCCCCCAAATGCATACTTCACAACATTTAACATCATGGACTGTAAGGAGGTGTTATAATACAGACCGCCTTTTGGAATGGTTCTCGATGGGATGTTGATGCTCTTTATGCTGAGTTCTTCTCTGCCAAGATTGTATTCCAGGTCGTAGTAGATGCCTGCAAAGCTATACGGGGTCCAGGTAGCAGGAAGAGTGGAAATGTTAAATTCACCTGCTATCGCAGATTCTCCGGCCGATGTTCCAGCAACTTCATACGTTCCGTACGCTGGAATTGAAGTTGGAAGCGGGGTCGGAGAACCTTTAGTGAATATTGTGATCGTTGTTCCATTGATCAACATACTGCCATCTGATTCAGAGTACTGAGTCACGTTCCGAAGCTGCACTGCATCAACTGTGCGGCTTGCAAAAATAGCATCAACTTCTGCATATAATACGCTATTGTAACTCCAGATATCGCCCTGCATTGCTATTCTTTCATCTACCATAATATCGTTCTTGTATAATCGAAGCCATGCGAGGTACGGTGACGCAAAGGCATCAATCCCGAGAGCAGAGATCGTGTAGCCCTCGTACAGAGGCTGATCCGTCCTGTTTATTACGCCATATATGTAAGAGTGCGTATCATTATCCAGTAAAACTTCTCCGGATGTTTCTGAATGCTGGGTGACCTCTTTTAGTTTCACGATGCTTGAGTTTTCTCCTTTAAATATCGCATCCACTTTTGCAGTTAAGATGGTTGAGCCGGATGAATTATAGTAATATTTTTCTCCCCACGCTACCACTGCATCATCAGTTATCGTATTGTTTTTCAACAGCTCAAGCCAGACCAGGCGCGGTGCTGCTCTGGCATCAAAATCCATCATTCTGAGATCATACCCCTCCTGAAGCTCCCAGCTTATTCCCGTAATATTTGCTGTTTTATATAAATAAGTTATATTATCCAGAAGAAGCAATCCTGTGCTCTCGGAATACTGGCTTGTATTTATAAGCCTGACAAGATATCCCTGCTCTCCTCCGAATACTACATCCAGTGTAGCGTTGAATGTGCAATTGAATGGGCAGTATTCAAACGTGCCGCCCTGCATTACAACACTATCTTTAGCCACTACCCCGTTTCTGGATAACTGCAATCTTGCCTGCCGTGGCATTGCTTTAATATCAATGTCTGTCAGGTTTAACGTGTAGTTTTCCGAAAGTTCCCATGACGCCATTGCAGGCGTCGGGAGAGCATGTGCCTGTATTGTAGTTGTGCCTCCTGTATATCCTGATTTTTGCGCTTCAGCGATGATTGTTCCATTGTTGGAGGCATTGATGCTTATGCTTGCGTTACCATTAGTTCCAGTGATTCCGCTTCCCAGCGCAGCTCCTTTCAAGTTTATAGAAACTCCATCGATAGGCAAACCATTTGATTCCACTGTAAATATCACATTTGTAGAGGTACCGGCAGGGATGCTGAGAGAGGATGTTGTGATATTCAGCCTCGGCTCAACGGTGGGATAAAATTTCAGGTAAGTGGTATTATCAATGACCCTGAATTTGATATTCCCTGCTAAAATTATCGTGGTATTGGGAACAAGCGAAATAGTATAGTCGTTATCGAATTTTATTTCATTCTCAGAATATGAATTCACTCTAAGCAAACTAAATCTATCTCCAGTCAGGATCTCGGTGATGGTTTTTGATATCAGCCATGTATACTTCAACACAATAAAGTCCGATGTTGTACCTGAGAATACACTATCGACATATGTTGCAAACAGAGGCACATCGCTCTCACCACCGATGCTCTTCTCAACATACGTGTAAACCTGACCCTGTGCAACTACCTTATCATCCAGCTTTATGCCATCTTTGCTTATAATGAGCCATACCTGCCTTGGGCTCGCCCTGGCATCTATCGACAGCGCGGTCAATGTATAGCCGTCTCCCATGTTCCAGGTTTCACCCACAGAGAGTGTCCTCTGCTCATTGCTTTTTTGTTCAAGTACAAGTTTTGTTAGCTTGTTTACTTTTCCATTTAATGCGATGTACGGCTCCCCGAAAAGGTTTACTTTTGCATAATAGCTGCCGTAGCAGTAATAGTAAAAGTTGCACTTGTATCCAGCGCTATTCAAAGATTGCTCGACGATTAATCCTTTATTTTTAGAAATCTCATATTCTACCAGATACCTTGTTGTATTGTATATCAATCCCGCGCCTTCCAGATTATCCCAATTCCTTATTGTTCTCGTCTTTCCATCAGCAGCCCCCAGATCTGTCTGAACAATTGTTAAGTTCTCATTGCCTATTCCACCAAGGTTGAAACCATCGAAATTCATATGGTTCCATGTGAATGGCAATGGACTTCCGGATGCTTCGTCCCAGATGACCGTGCTTCCTCCTCCGCCCCCAGCACTACCTCCGCCACCGCCGCCTCCACCGACAGGTGGTGGAGTTAGTAAAATAATTGTTGTATTAGTTATGGTTGCTTTAACAGCAGGATCAGTTTGCGAAGTTGCTGTTACATTCACAACAAGCTTCCCATCGCCATTATCAATCGCATCCTGTATCCTCTTATAATTCGCGCTGCTGCTGTTGTCAACAGTAAACGTTGCCGCCTCCGTGCCGCCCGCCAGCAGTAATGCCAGCCCTATAACTCCAGCCACGATTCTGAGGACATTTCCTCCACGAAGTTTTTCTGATTCCATGTTCCCACTTGCCTATGATGGCTGCCCATTGCCCTGTTTTGATTAGACCACCAAATACTGGAACTAACTATTTCAAAGTATAAAAATCTTTCGTGATTATTAATTATAAATAATGCGAAATCCCCGATCAAAAGCCACCCACAGTGAATATATCCGTGCTGACTTTAGAACAAATTTAGGTGAGCGCCCCGACTGGGACTTGAACCCAGGTCTTAAGATCCGCAATCTCAAAGGATATCCGCTACCCCATCGGGGCTCGGCTCAACATTCATTTATGACCTATTAAAGGTTATTGGAGTACCGAGGATAATCAACCACGGAGAGCATAGAGGACACAGAGAAGCGCAAAAACTCTCCGTGTCCTCTGTGAGCTCTGTGGTTTTTCAGACCTGAAGATAATAAAATGGTCTCACATATTCTGCTCAAGTTCCAGCAGCCTTGTTTTTATGTCCACTCCTGCTGAGAATCCTCCTGTGCCGCTCTTCCCTACTACCCTGTGACATGGGATAATTATGGGGATTGGGTTACTTGCAAGCGCCCTGCCGACCGCACGATAACCTCTGCTGCCTATCCTTTTTGCAAGCTCGGAATATGTGATAATTTCACTGTATTTTATTTTCCCGGTCTCGCTCAGCACCCTCCGCGTGAAAGGCGGAAGTTCCGAAATGTCCGCCTTGCATGTGAACTCTGTTCTTTCGCCTTTGAAGTACTGGTCTAACTCAACGCCAGCTCTGGATATTTTTACTTCTTTTAAGCCCTCTACGCCTTTGATAAACCTGATTGATCTCAATTTGGTATCATAAACTATCTCAACGTAACAATCAAGCGGCTGCGCATAAATTATATCTCTGGAAACTGCCATTTTTAACAATAGGAGATGTTCCGATATAAGTCTCACGTATGTAACCAAATTATGCAGGTATGAATAGACGTATATCTGACAAATTTACTGGGCTCTCATGCCCTTTCCATCCCTTTATCATGTGGTAAAGTCCTGCGATGCATAACAAGAGTTCAGAGGATTTTAAGAGTTTGTTGGCTTCATATTTTTCAACTCTGGTGACTCCCCCTTCCACGATTCTGGCTTTTCTCTTGAGATAATTTGACTTCTCCACCGTCTGGCTTAAATCGTCAATGGGAAGCTCCAGCTTCCCAACATTATAGGATCAGATAGCCCATATCCTCTATGAGCTTCCTCACATTTACCCTATCCACATCTACATGCTTCCTCGATGCTATAACCCGCCCAAGAGTTGGTTCCTCTCTGAGCAGTTTTCCAATACGGTTAAGAAGATTGATGTTTTTTCTGAGTCCGGCAATCCTTTTCTTTCCAAGTGGTTTTGTGGGTTTATGGAGGACTCTACCAGCAGCTACCACACCGAAGCTCAAGAAAACCATGCCTGCTGCCACTCGACTGGTGGTATGACCATTCCCGGAGTATATTTTAACGCTTCCGTTGCAGATTTCCTGAACCTCTTTAATAACTTCAACAACATTCATGGCTTCTGTATCTGTTGACCTGCAACCACATGAAAAAACAGGAATCATATCAACAGAAACTGCTCTTAAATCTGCCATGCCAATCGTATGGTATCTTCCATGATACGTTGCAAGAATACTCTTTTTTCTTCCTTCGATACCGATTGTGTCTAAGATTACTGCCTCAACTTTATTTCTACTCAGCCTCTCCATACAGTTATGAAAAAATTTGAATTCCAAACTCAAAGCAGCTTCGGTGACAGAAATCCTATGGCTTCATATAATCTTTCGGCGAATTCATCTTCGGTATATTCCATGTCGAACATGCCATCTGTTTGCTGTTTGAACAGAGCAATATGCTCATCGAACCAACCCGGTGTAGTCTCTCGGACAAACTTTGAAACTTCTTTAAGTACACTGGACATGTCAACCCATGCTGGTAATGTCAAATCCTCTGTTTCTACATAAATGTTCTCTGACCCACAAAGTGGTGAAATGTCCACCGGGAAGGTACCTGCAATTAATTGTTCCAGAATCTCACTTGTAAGGAATCCATCTTCTTCATCGACTCTGATTTCTTTCAATCTGAATCCAACGTCCTGGAAACAGTAGCTGCCTCTAAATGTAATCTTTCCGTGTCGAATGTATTCGACAAGTCTGTCTATAGCAAGAAATTGTGCAACATCCTCGTTGCCGTCTCCGATTGCATTTGTAAGAGTTGGATATCTTGTAAGTCTTTTTTTTGTTATTTCATCAAGATACTCCCATGTCGTCTTACCTGAAGCCAACCTGTAGAAATTCAGTCCTTCATTTGTATGAAATACGATATCATTTTCAAGCGTGTTTACCAGATTTTCGATCACTTTCAGTATGAGTTGATAACTTTTTTTATGTCCCCTCAAAAGTACAATTCTGGCTTCTATGTCCTCTGAAACTGCTTCTGAGAGAAAATACAGCTTTTCCATGTCTGGAGAGGTTTTATGAAGGTTTTCTTTTATCACGGTTCTCATCGATTCAAGTGCCTTTTTTCTGAGTTCATTCTCTTCCTTCTGCCTGGAAGCATTCATTGACTGTTGAATTCTGCCTCTCCGATGAATGATTTCTTCGAGAAGAAGGTCTAAACATTCTATAAGAAATGCAACTTGTATTTCAAATGTGAGCCTTGCTTGAACCTCATACTGTTGATCTGATGGTATCGATGAAAGGAGGTTTCTAAGGTGTCTTTCACGTTGGATAAGTTCAGGATAAAACTGGATCGGATCTGCATAATAAACTGTAAAATATGTTCTGGCTAATGCCCATCGGTCATAAATTCCTTGTATATCTGCTCCACCATATGTTTTTAGGTCGGAGTAAGTGAATACCGTTGACAATGAATCTCGTGCATCACTAAAAGAATATGCGTAGGATAATTTGATTTTCTTACTTGCAAACCATGTATTGATATGAATTCGTTCTATAGCACGGTAAAATGCAGGTTTGGTTATAGATTTTTCATTTAAGTCCGCCCGCTCTTTATTAATATCTGAGTATATATGGCTCTTTACCTCTAATGGATTAGAAACTACGCGACTTTCTATTTCCATAAATTCATTAAGTGTAATTGAGGGTCTATGTCTGCCCAGATAATGAAATATGGAAAAATCAGGGTCTTCCTTAAGCCACTCATGCAGTTTCTTCCTGAGACCGTGCCAGGTAACTCCCAACTCCGTAGCGAGATTTAAAATATCTGTTCCAAAATAGCCGCCGTATTGCTTTTCCAGTTTTCTGAGGTATGCAAGAACATAATCACGTTCTATCGTCATGGCATGGACTTGCATCTGACTACTAAATAACGATTCTGCTGCCCAAGTTAACAAGACCAAAAATAGTTACATACGTGAGACTATTATCGGTACAACTCCTCTTTATCTAGCAGTATTCTTATTCCCCCTTCCTCAGCCTCCCCGCTTCCTCTTTCCCCGGAATCCTCAGCACAAAACACCCGTGGCACGGCTTAACATAAGGCATAATAACATCCTCGTTCTCCACGGCGATCGGGATGGGAGGAACTCCTATCAGATAGTTGTCAAATATCTTGTACCCCGCCTCAACATAGTATATCTCCCTGAAGTTCTTCTTTATAAAATCCGCGCATTCCTTGAAGGAACTGTTCGGCAGCAGTATCTCATAGTTCATTTCATCAATGCAGCCCATGATTTCACCCCGTCTATTTTCGTCCGGAGGGGAGTGGGATTATGCACAGCCTTTGCAGCTATAATGATCGAATCACCGCTGGCTTCGATGAGCGGTTCTATCTCCTTTCCGAATACGATCGCCACTGTCTTTGCTTTTGAAAGGGATTTGACCGTAGCGAGATACGATATGCCGCTGTCGCTGTGGATGAACACAAAGCATAGGTCGAACTCCATTTTCTTTTCCGCGAGGTTTGCTATGCACCTGTCCAGGTCCAGTACCTTTTTGATATAATGCCTCTCCGGATCGGAGTTGAGGAGCAGGCCGATAGCCGCGTTATTCCCTGCCGCAGTGACTTCAAAACCCTCGTGGTTCAGCCTATTGGCGATGTACAGCGCAGCCGCGGTCTGGACAGGCAGTTCGGGGCATCCCATCATAAGAAGCGCGTTCATGCAGGAGTCCTCTCTTTTGAGTTATTGTAATACTCAATGCGCTTACTGAGCACGCACCCACCGCCGCGTATGCCGCCTACAGGATTTGCAGGCGTTCCCATCGAGTTCATGCAGCGCGCCATGACAGCCGCCCCGCGTGCCAGCCCGTCATCCACGAACACCACGTGGTCTTCTGGCTCTTTGTAGAGACCCAGTTCCTCTATGGCTCTCAATATCAGGTATGGTTTGCAGCCTGTGATGGCTGCCCTGCCTGTCAGCCCTATCGAGGTCTTCCCGGAAATAAGTTTATTATCGATGCTCAGTTTTACAAGCCTCTCAACCATCTTGGCGGAAACAAGATCAAGTGTAGCGAACATAGCCTTTAAGCCGTGCCTGGAATATATCTGGGCGCCTATATCAGTCAGTTCAGGCATAAGGTTTCCGTCAACCCCCACGTCGCAGCCAATAAGCGTGACGCCGATCTGTTTTGCAGCTCCGGGATCGACAGGCACGCTCCCATACCTGTTCCTGTCCTCAGGCACGATCTCGATAGATATCCGCTCATTGATGGCATCAGCATATTCCCTTATAGCTTTGCTTTTCGTAAGCCATACCATGACCTCTCTATCATTTTTATACAGGTCAAGGGCTGCGCCGTACCTTTTATCCACCAAGCCGGTGCCCTTTATTACGGCATCAGGGACTGCGCCTGCATAACCGCAGAGATTGGCGATGGTCCTGGCGTAAGGAATGTCGCCATTGGTAATGCGCCCCTTCAACGTGGTGCCGAAATCCATGGAGAATACAGGGTTCCTGTAGTCCACGCCGGCCCACTTGGCGCCTTCCTTGATACCTGCGGTTGAGAGCTCGCCTTCCATCTCGTTTGCCACGATCTCCACGCCTGTTGAGCCCATAGGCGGGAGCACGCCCCCGACCGCGCCCGTGAATATTACCTTATCTATAAGGGTATGGTTCCTGAACTTTACAGGTATGTTGTCGATAGACATAGCAGGCACCATCTTTTTCGGCGGTATGCCTGCAAGAAGACAGCCGTCGGCAAGTGCTTTTATAAATTCCCCTACCTCGTGCGGGGATGAGAACCCGGCAACAACGCCCGTGGACCTCACAGCAAAATCAAGATGCGTCTTAACATCCAGATTTACAGCCTCATGCGCTTCGATGAGCGTATCGCGCACCAGTTCAGCAATAGATTCCTTTGTCAGCGATACGCCGCTAAGTGTCGTGCCGAAGATCCTCTCGCTGGGCTTGGGTTTTCTTACATCGCGCGTCATTTTCACGGTCTTGTTCAAAATCCGCGTGCGTCCGTCTTTCATATTTGTGGCTGTCAGTATGCATTTGGTGGTGGTATTCCCGACTTCTATGGACGCCACGATGAAGTAGGGGATGACCTCAGCTACCATCTTTGGGTCGCCTTTGAGTTCGACAGGACTGATGTGCTGGCTTTCAGCTATCCTTGGCCTGTGACCTAATATGCAGCCGAGGACTAATTTAATTGGATTATCCATATTACTTCTCTGGGTTTTGATAGATATGGTCATAACCATACTTTAAAGACTTAAAAATCTAACTACCGGTTCAATTTCCACTGTATGCGGCGCAGGATGCCTCTTAAGGTCTGTACCTCACGCCCTGTCAGTTCAGCCCGTCCGAATATCCTGCGTAGCATGAGCTTTGTCTTATCCTCTTTGTGTTCTTTATACTCGATATCGGTGAGCACCTCATCGATGTGTTCGTATAAAAGCTCGATGTCGAAATGGTCTGCTAAATACACCTCTCCGCCCTCCACGTCGCAGAGTTCGTATAGCACGACAGCAACGGCATGCGAGAGGTTCATGCTGGTGTACTCAGGGTTTGTCGGGATATTCACTACGATGTCGCAGAACTCAAGCTCCTCGTTCATGAGCCCGCGGTCTTCCCTTCCGAAGATAAGCGATACCGTGCCGCTCTTGCCTGTGAGCTTTTGCTTGAGCTCTCGGGGGGAGAGTGCGGGGGTTCTCATGTGCTTGTTGTCGGTCTTTCCTGCAAGCCCTGTCGTACCGATAATGGTATTCGAGCCCGCCAGGGCATCTTCCAGGGAGAACTCGATCCTGGCGTTCTCGATAATATCGTAGGCATGTACAGCCATCACGCGTGCAGGATTATCAAGTACGCACGGGTTAAGCAGTACGAGCTCGCTGAAGCCGAAGTTCCTCATCACGCGGGCTACCGATCCCACGTTGCCGCTGTACAGTGGCTCAACCAGGACAACTCGAAATGTAAGTTCAGACATAGTTTTGACTTAATGGTTTTTTAACTCTTTCTTCTCCATGTTCCGGATATCGATGAATGGGGCATTATCCATCCGTTGTATTTTAGTTTTGTATTGGATTTGATAGGTGGATTCGGAGACCCTATCAGTACTTCCTCTATTTTGGTCTCAAAATCGTCACCAAGTTGCAGTTCAAAAGTGACCCCATTAGTGTATGAGATAAATTCGTAAGTCCACAGGTCGTAATCAGATACTATCCCTTTTACCTCGAAACACAGGTCTATGAACTCCCCCGGCGGTATCCTGACATTGAAGTACAGGTTTAACTTAAGGACTTTATTGGCATCGCTCTGGCTAAGTACCTCGTAGACAGCATACAGTTCTGGTTTAAAATTTTTATTCTCATTCCTGTAACTTTTAGGTCTGCAATTTTCAAGATCAAAATCTTTAAGAGGTATAAAAACCGGAGCGAGGGGCAGCAGGTTTTTATGGCACATTGAACCGATAATCTCAAACGAAGTGGAAAATTTAAAATCGATGCTCAGGTATTTGCTGATGTGGTTCAATAATTCATCCCCATTTTCAGCCGATCCGGGGATGGGTGAATCGAAGAAAGCTACAAGACCATCCCTGTTCACAAGTTTTGAACTACCTCCCTCGCGAGCTTCGTTTGTTGCCCTGTAGTCATAGATTCTTCTAAGCAGTATCTTGTCTTTTTCACCTTCAACATCGCCCTCTTTCTTGAATATAATCGAGACATTTGATCTCCGGGGCTCGTCCGTCAGTTCAAGTAGTCCGTGCTTCTTGTATATATCGTATATTTCTTCGTCTATACGTTCGAATTTGTTCAGGTTTTTGATGCCCCTGAATATGAACTCTATCAATTCTTTTTCTGTAAAATGCCTCTCTATGATCTCGTCGATGATGGATCTGGATACGTCCTTCACCATAAGCGCAAGGGGATGCTCTTCCAGGACAAAAATGACAAATCCTGATAAGATAAAAGCTTCACCGATTTTTCCAAATAGTTCTACGACCACGTCAAGTATATGCCAGATGCCAGTTGGTTGCTGGACTGGCATTATTTCACGGGCAAGCAGAGAGATAAGAATAAGGATGATACCGGTAAGTCCAACCTTGACAGCCAGACTTTTACGTTTTTCGAACAGGTCTTTAAATATAGAATGGGTTTTTGTTAATTTTGCAGTCATTGGCTGGGAGTTAGACAAAGGGATATATATTTTTTTCAGTGCATTCTCATAGCAGGGTTCGTTTATTGTCGATTCAATAAGAATTAAGTTCACAAGGAATGTAATAGGAAGCATGGCTGTCTCAATAGCGCTCGCGGGAAAACCGAACTGCGGAAAATCAACATTCTTTAAAGCTGCAACCCTGTCAAATGTCGAAATCGCGAACTACCCTTTCACGACCATCGACGCCAACCACGGCGTGGCTTACGTCAGGACGACCTGCCCGTGCAGGGAACTGAAGCTTGACTGCGGGAATTGCAGGGACGGCGTGAGGTTCGTCCCGATAGGGATGATCGATGTGGCAGGGCTTGTTCCTGATGCGCATAAGGGGCGCGGGCTTGGCAATGCCTTTCTTGATAACCTGAGGCAGGCAAAGGCGATAATACATGTGATCGACACTTCTGGCGGTACTGATATCGAGGGTGCTCCCGTTCCTGTGGGTTCGCACGACCCTCTTGAAGATATACAGTTCCTTGAATATGAGATAACGATGTGGCTGTCCGGGATACTGAAGCGCAACTGGGAGAGGCTGTCGCGCAAAGTCCAGGCAGAAGGGCTTAAAATAGAGGAAACGATAGCAGGGCAGCTTGAGGGCGCCGGGATCACGGAATCGCACGTGAAAACAGCGCTGACCAGGCTCAAGCTCCCGCGCGATAAACCCCACATGTGGACTGACGAGCAGATCGTCGAGCTTTCGGATATGCTCAGGGCTGAGAGCAAGCCCCTTATCATTGCAGCGAACAAAATTGACGCTGCACCGCAGGAGAACATAGAGCGCCTTGTTAAAAAAGGAGCGCTCCCTGCCAGTGCGGCGGCTGAAGTGGCGCTGCGACTTGCGGATAAGAGCGGGGCTGTAAAATACGTACCGGGGGATGCCGATTTTACCGAATCGCCCAACCTTTCCGGAGCGCAGAAAGAGGCGCTCTCAAAGATACGCGCGCTCATGAAGAAATACGGGGGAACGGGCGTACAGAAGTGCATCAATGAAACGGTGTTCAGGCTTCTTGACCTGATTGTGGTCTATCCGGTCGAGGATGAGAACAAATTCACAGATAAGAAGGGCAACATTCTGCCTGATGCCTTCCTGCTGAAGAGGGGGAGCACACCGAAGGACCTGGCTTTTATGATCCATACTGACATAGGCAAAGGATTCCTGTATGCGGTGGACGCGCGCACCAAGATGAGACTGGGGGAGAAGCATGAATTGAAGGACGGGGATATAGTGAAGATTGTGGCGGTGAAGTAGATCATGATGGTGGGTCGCTGCTGATCACCCTGTAGCATCTCCGGCTGAAACCCAATCCGGAATCTGCGCTCAGGCTCTTAAATTAAAAGCAACTTTCCACGTATCCACACATAAAAAGAGGCAGCGTAATATTTATATATATCTTAATAATAAGATATCATAATTCCTACATCTAGGAACCGGTGGTCTGTTAAATGAAAAATAGTCTATTGGTAGCAGTGGCTATGATCCTAGTTGTTTGGTCGTGCAATGGGTGGCTTAAGGCAATGAAATCAACATGGATAGAGAAATCACTTCCATTTACAAAGCTTAACCAGTTGCTTTAGCAATCCTGAACATCAAAAGGCAGAAGGTGGAAAAATGAGTGATAGAGAGGATGTTACTGAGGAGTTAAATACGAATTATCGCCAGAACGGTGAATTACAAAGACTCCAAAAAAATCTAAGACAGCCTGAAGATCAACCGGAGTCCGAGAAAAAAATTCATATTCGTAATTTGACTGCAAAGCGTATAGGCATTGAACAAAAAAACGCGGCAAAAAAGAAATCTGAGGACAGTACTTCGCAGGATAGGAAGAACGGTGATTTGGACTTATTTGTATTACCTCCCTTTGGCGAAAGAACACTCAAAAGTAATGAGCTGGATAAATTAGAACATGAACCCTGGGAACAACTTAATCTAGTTAAAATGGAATCTGAAGAAAAAAAGGAATCTTTTGTTTCAATAATTGCTTTTGTCATACTTTTTTGGAGTTTTATAATAGGCGGTCCTCTTATGTTGCTGGGATTTTCTTTACCCTATTTTTGGCCAATAATTACAATTTTACTAGTGATAGGTTTATCGCAAATAGGGTGGGTGAGAGGAAAATTAAGCAATGTATGGAAAGTAGCCCATGAATGGGGCGGGCGATCACTCAGCATGCTTGCCATTCTAACTATTGGTTTCGGGCTACCGATACTTGTGATTTACCTGTGGGGCGGCTTATCATTAACAAATTCACAGCCCCTTGAATTACTTTTTCGTTTATTGCAGCTTATATTCATTGGTACTGCCTCTATTCTGCCTGCTTTAATGTATTTCCTGTTCACAAGTCGTAAATTAGAAACGTTGCAGGAAAGCTTCTTTCGCGAGATAGTACAGCTCGATCCCAGGGTTATATCCGTTGATGATGCTAAAAGTTTGTACGGGAATAAAATCGAAGCAGTTTATGGATCACCCAAAGAATTCAGCAGACAGGTATTATATGAAGTGAGGTCACCGATACTTATAGCAACACTGGTGCTTACGGTAGGATGGATATTCACTCTGAGACCCTGGGAACCGGTCCACCAGGATGATTTTTTCAGCCCCAATAGGACAGCAATAGTTTTTGGGTTCCTCGGTGCGTATTTCTTTGGGTTAAATATGCTGTTCCGTCGCTATACGCGCAGCGACCTTAGACCTAAAACCTATACCCACATTACCGTACGCATACTGACCGTTATTATTCTTGCATGGGTGCTAAGCGAAGTCCCGACAATTAATGATAGCTGGGCATTGTTGCCCCTTGCTTTTATAGTTGGAATTTTCCCTGAGACTGGTATTGCGATAATTCTGGAATCACTTCGAAATATCGGACCTCTTAGAAAAGTCATCGGGCTTAGTGAGAATGAAAAATCCCTTCAGGAACTGGATGGAATAAACCTCTACCATCGGGCACAGTTGCTTGAGGAAGGCATAGAGAACATAGAAAATCTGGCGCATCATGATCTGATCGATTTATTGCTTCAGACACGTATCCCTGCGCCTCGCCTTGTAGATTGGGTAGATCAGGCTATTTTGCATCTGCATGTGAAGCAATTAACGGATATGGGCGGACCGAAAAGTGGAAAAACTTCAAAGAATCCGTTGTGTTTGGATGAGGCATTATGCGAACACGGTATACGAACCGCGACTGATCTGAAGCGGGCTTGTGATGCTGCTCGTATTCGCGGTGAAGTTGATGAACTGCTAATAAAACTGGATGGTAAACCAGATAGCGATGCTAAAGCAAAAGCAAAAAGATTTCAGGTCATACTGGACACGCTTGAGGATGACGAGTGGATGCCTTACATACTCCACTGGCGGGATACTGAAAAATTCACCAACAGAATATTTACAATTGACGAGCTGAGAGGGATATTATATTCAGGAGCTCAAAAAGAAAAACCGGTTAGATTAGACGCGGCTATCCTGGTTGCGCCACCCTCAGAAAATTCCCAATTATCCCCAATCCCTCCGGCGTAAGCACAGACTCGGGGTGGAACTGCAGACCGAATATCGGTCTCTGCTTATGTTTCACCCCCATTATTATGCCGTCCTGCGTCCTCGCAGTGACCTCAAGCTCGTGCGGCAGCTTTGTGATAGCCAGGGAGTGGTACCGCCCTCCGACAAGTGGATTGGGCAAGCCCTGGTATATGCTATTTCCGTTATGGTTGATAAGCGCGGTCTTCCCGTGCACGGGTCCGGCGGGCGAATGGCTCACCTCGCCGCCGAAAGCCACGCCTATCGCCTGATGACCCAGGCATACTCCAAGGAGCGGGACGGTCGATTCCCTGATGATATCAAGACAGCTTCCGATATCCTTCGGGTTTGCAGGATGACCGGGACCGGGGGATATCACTATGGCATCGGGGTTAATACTCTCCACTTCTCTTAGTGGGATGGTATTAGGAACTACAACAGTGTCAGGCTCAAAAATGGATACGTAATCCACAAGGTTCCAGACAAAGGAATCCTTGTTGTTCACAAATAAGACTTTCATGTTCCTCCGGCAGTTTTAATTAAAATTAGCCGCGGTTCGTTATTTTCTCCATTCAATCCCCTCATCTCACCCCTCCTATCGCCTTTATCATCGCCGCCATCTTGCGTTCTGTCTCGTTATACTCATATTCCGGGTCAGAATCCGCCACGATCCCTGCACCAGCCTGTATTATAGCTTTCCTGCCATTCTTGATTATCGTCCGTATCACAATAGCGAAATCCGCATCCCCGTTCCAGGAATAGTATCCCACGCCCCCGCCGTATATGCCCCTTGCGTCTTTCTCCAGGTCGTGTATTATCTCCATGGCTCTTATCTTGGGCGCGCCCGATAGCGTGCCCGCAGGGAATATGGCGCGTGTGGCATCGAACTGGTCGCATTCGTCGCGGAGCATGCCGGATACGGTGCTTTCAATATGCTGCACGTGCGAGTACTTCAGAACCGACATGAAATCATCTACCTTAACAGTCCCGCCTTGCGATACCATACGCACGTCGTTGCGTCCCAGATCAACGAGCATAACATGCTCAGCCCGCTCTTTCTCGCTCCCCAGCATCTCTTTTGCGAATTCCTCATCCTCTTTCGGCGTCTTCCCGCGCGGGCATGTGCCCGCGATAGGGTTGATAATGACCTTCCGGTTATGGACTGAGAGAAGGGTTTCAGGGCTTGCGCCTATGATACTTGTCCCATTGAACTCAAAAAGGTACATGTAAGGGCTCGGGTTAATGCTGCGCAGGATAGTGTACAGTTCAAGCGGCGTCTGGTCAGTTGTTACCTCGTACCTGCGCGAGAGCACTACCTGGAAGATATCCCCGTCGATTATGTGTTTTTTTGCTCTCCTGACAGCGTCTTCATACTCCGTTTTTTCCATATTGCACGTTATCCTCTCGGGCTTGTTATTCCTCACGGCAAGTGGCTTTGCTGATTCCACTGCAGATGCAAGTCTCTCAGCATCTGCCAGCGCCGCACGATACGCGTCTGTTGCATTATCCCGGTCCAGTACAAGCGGCGTCAGGACAACATACGTCTCATCTGTCATGTGATCAAAGACAACGGTCTTTGTGGTGAGCGCGAACTGCACCTGCGGAGTGTGGTTTTTTTTAGCAGGGATATCAAGCCAGCAGTCGTACACCATATCGTAGGCGCAAAATCCGATAGCTCCCCCAAGGAACGTCTGCCTGTCAAAGCCCTTTCCGATAAACTTCACGCCAGAAGCTGCGAAAGCCGAGCGCAGGGCATCCATGGTATCAAATCCGGATTTAAGCCTGCCTGTTCTTCCATCGCTCACACCGCCCATATCGCAGACTTTCAAGAGCGATGATTCGATAAATCCTATCAGGCTCGTTTTCTGCGTATAATCAAGAGTAACCATTCTGTTCTTGACAGTGACGATAGCATCCGGCTCAGCGCCTACGAACGAGAACCGGGCATGCTTTTTCTCTTTTTCAACCGATTCAAGAAGATAAGCGCAATTTTTATCAAGAGAAGCATAAAGTTCAAGAGGCGTGCAGGATGCCCTCACCTTTGCCATCAACTGGATTATGACCGGCGTCTCTCTGGCAAGGCCCAGGAATTCCTCCTCATCGATATCAAATCTCATGTATCCTCGCGTTCCTGACAAAGGCCATCACTTTCTTTTCGTCCTTTCTCCCTTCGTTCTCAACGCCTGATGCGGTATCGACGGCATAAGGTCGAACGCTCCTTACGGCATTGCTGATATTCTCAGGGGAGAGCCCGCCTGCCAGTATCACGGGGATACCGGAGCTGAGAACGACCTCCGAGCTTATCTCCCAGTTATGGGGCACCCCGGTCCCGCCTGTTTTTTCGCCCAGCGCGGTATCAAGAAGGACGGCATCAGCTACCCCGTGCAGCTCTCTTACCTGCTTCACAAGGATTTTAGCATCAGCGTTCCGGGTTACCGGGATCGTTTTAATGAGCTTTACCCCTGTATCCTTGATCTTCTTCAATTCCTGGGTCCCAAGGGAATTGTGGATTTGCACGGCAGTCGGTCTTGCAGTCCGTACCATATGTATTGCCTGTTCTGCATTTTCAGGCATGATAACAAGCACTGATGCCACAAATACCGGCACTTTTGAGATCAGTCTTGATGCCTCCGTGAGACTTATCTTCCGTGGGGAATCCACAGGCACCTCGGTAATAAACCCTACGGCATCTGCTCCTGCGATCAGTGCCATGTCAAGATCACGCTCTGTCTTGATCCCGCAAATTTTGACCTTCATCTACGGCTCTCTACAGGAATCTACCAAGCTTTCCGGGCTCACCTGCGGCACCAACGAATTCTTTCAGCTTATTCAGGGCTGAACCGCTGTCGATAGATTGGTTCGCCATCTTTATCCCCGAATTCAGGTCCGCTGCCTTCCCGCTCACAAGCAGGGCTGCACCTGCATTGATCGCTATGATATCCCTTTTTGCCCCTTTTTTCCCTTTCAATACGTCCACTATGTCCCTTGCGTTCTCTTCGGGTGCACCGCCTGTAATATCAGCGGCTGATGCTCTCCTGATGCCCAGTTTCTCAGGCGATACAGTGTATTTTGTGATCCTGCCGCCGTTTAACTCGGCTATTACGGTCTCTCCTGTATTAGATATCTCATCCATGCCGCTCCCGTGGACTACCATAGCCCTCTTAGTGCCCAGGATCTTCAGGACGTTTGCCATCGGCTCGCACAGGGAGCTGTCAAAAACCCCGATCACCTGCGCCTGTGCACCTGCAGGATTGGTGAGAGGTCCGAGGATATTGAACACCGTGCGAAAACCCAGGTCGCGCCTTATCTGAGCCACCCTTTTCATCGAAGGATGGAATACAGGCGCCAGCATGAACCCGATGCCCACTTTCTCGATCACGCTCTCTACCTCAGGCGGAGGAAGGTCTATCCTGATGCCAAGTTCACGGAGCACATCTGCGCTTCCAGATTTTGAGGTAATGGAATAGTTCCCGTGCTTTGCGACAGGAACGCCACAGGATGCTGCAACTATCGCGGCTCCCGTGCTCACGTTGATCGTACCTGTCGAATCTCCTCCCGTCCCGCAGGTATCCACAAGGGTTCCCTTAACTTTCGGGGAGATCCGGTTGGCAGCCTTTTTCATACCGCTTGCCAGCCCTGCTATCTCAGCAGGCGCTTCACCTTTTAGCTTCAGCGCCGTTAAAAAAGCTGCGATCTGGGCGTCTGTAGCCTCGGTAAATATCTTCGATACAGCGGCTTCAGCTTCATCGGATGTCAAATCCTGCTTCTGGATGAGTTTCTGGATAAATTCTTTCATGATTATCACTGTACAAAACTGTACATCAATGTATAAACGAGTACATTGTATATAAAAGTTATCTTCGCGCTGAAAATTTAATCACATAACCTGACAGATTCCTTTAATATGAGTAAAGCAATATGAAGCAGCATGGAAAAGCAGGACGCATACAAAGCAATCTTAGCCCTCTTTCTGGCTTTAACTATGATTTTATCGGTGTTTGCCCTATTCCTCAACCCGGTAAGCAATACAGAACAGGGAGCCCAGGAACAGGAGTCCCAGCAGGAAAAATATAATCCTGAGTTCTGGAACATGAACCAGCCCTTTTACTCTATCTCGGATGCTTTGAACATGACGCCAGTGGGCGCAGTATCAGCAAGTTACGTAGATCTTGAGAGCATGACACCGCAGATGGTGCAGTGGGCAAGGCAAGATATGGCTCTTATCAACGAGGTTGATTCGATTTACAACTCAAGTACCACAAAAATGTATTATGCCAACCTGTATGACGGTAAAAACAGTTCGTTCCTGCTGCTCAGCACTATGTCCCCTGAGAGAAACGATTTTGAATATATCGTTCCCCCGTGGGCTCCGTACAAGGGCCACTATATTCTCACCAGACAGGAGCAGGGAATAAGTGGCATATACAATGTAATGGGAAGCCCAACAGTATTTGCGCCCCCCCAGACTGCTATCGATGTGATAGATATAACCACGAGCCTGAACAAAACAGCTACAGCTTACGACCAGTATGAGGGATTACTTAGCAGAGTAGAACAGGCGCCTTTCCAGACCATGAGTTCTAACGTGAGCTTTGCGAAACAGTACTACATGGGCATCAGATTGGACAACGGGAGCTATGAGAAGACAGCAGCTTATCTGGATGCGAATTCCAGCATCCTGAAAAAACTGGACCAATCAAAGACCAACAGCACGCAAAAAGGTTTCTCGCAGTACAATATAACAAAGGTCGGAAACTATACCCTGGTTAAGATAACCGGACAGGACATGTTCAGAGTGATAAGTGAAGAGACTTCGTAAGCGCAAAATATATACCACTTCATGCTATAAAGAACGCCGATACTTTTAATCAAGTGAATGATGAAGGATAATAAATCCTGAAGGAAGTAATTGATATGGCACAACCAACATACATTAAATTCGAAGTTCCCGCAGATTTATCCAATAAAGCCCTTGAAGCTTTAGAGATGGCTCGGGATACAGGAAAGATCAGAAAAGGAACGAACGAGACCACAAAAGCAATCGAGCGCGGAATCGCAAAGCTTGTAATAATAGGCGAGGACGTGAACCCGCCTGAGATAGTGGCTCACATGCCTTCTCTGTGCGATGAGAAGAACACGCCTTATATCTTTGTCAAAAAACAGGTGGAACTTGGCGCAGCAGCCGGGTTGAGCGTTGGAAGCGGCGCAGCGGCGATAGTAGAACCTGGAAAGGGCAAGGAACTGGTAGAAGAAGTGGCTCAGAAAGTCCAGGCACTGAAGAAGTGAGAGTATGGCAGACGAAGAGAATGGTTTTCCTGCCGAAGTTATCGAAGTGATAGGCAAGACAGGGATGCATGGGGAAGCCATGCAGGTACAGTGCAGGATACTTGAAGGCAGGGATAAAGGCAGGATCATAACCCGCAATGTGATCGGACCAATCAAGAACGGCGACATCCTGATGCTGCTTGAGACATCCAGGGAAGCAAAGAAACTAATGTCAAGGTGAAGTCATGGAAAAAAGGAAATGCTCATTCTGCGGGGGCGCAATAGAGCCGGGCACCGGGAAACTGTATGCCAAGAAAGACGGGACTGTGTTCTACTTCTGCTCTTCCAAATGTCAGGGTAATCTGAACCTTGGAAGGATACCCCGAAAGGTCAGGTGGACAGAGGCAGGAATTAAAGCCCGCGGGAAAGCGAAATAAGGTGATGCCATGGAGCGCACGTATGTTATGGTAAAACCCGACGGCGTGCAGCGCGGGCTTGCAGGCGAAGTGATCAGCAGGATCGAGCGGCGCGGGCTTAAGATCATCGCGATGCGCATGAACACGATCACGAAGGAAATGGCAAAGGAACACTACGCTGAACATGCCCAGAAACCTTTTTTTAACTCGCTAATCGATTTTATAACATCAGGGCCCTCGGTCTCAATGGTGGTCGAGGGCAAAAATGCGGTCGCGGTGATGCGCGCGATAAACGGGGCCACGAATCCCGTGAACGCAGCAACGGGAAGCATACGTGGCGATCTTGCTCTTGATACCGGCCGCAATGTAGTGCACGCAAGCGATTCGCCCGAATCAGCGCAGAGGGAGATAGCCATACATTTCAGGGAATCCGAGATGACCGGGTACTCGCGGGCAGACGAGACCTGGATATACGAGTGATCCTGAAAAACGCTTTGCCTGATGCGATAGCGGCGCATCTTGAGGCCTTATATACTTTCAGTATAATCTAATGATTATGGCACAGAATCTGCGCACGCCCATAGTATGCGTCATGGGGCATGTCGATCACGGCAAGACCTCGCTTCTTGACAGGATCAGGGGTACTACTATAGCCGAGCGCGAGGCAGGTCTGATAACGCAGCATATCGGCGCGACAGAAGTGCCTCTCGATGTTGTAAGGCGGGTCTGTGGGCCCATATTCAGAGGTGAGACGAACGTGCCCGGGCTGCTTTTCATCGATACGCCGGGTCACAGGGCGTTCACCACGCTCCGGGCAAGGGGTGGTGCTCTGGCAGACCTTGCCATTGTTGTAGTCGATATAAACGAAGGGTTCCAGCCCCAGACGCTGGAAGCCATTGAGATACTTAAGAGGTTCAAGACGCCGTTCGTAGTTGCTGCTAACAAGATAGACCGGCTCTCAGGCTGGAACCCGCAGCCGGGACAGCCATTCATAATATCGTACCCGAAGCAGGCTGAGCATGTAAAATCCGCGCTGGACAATAAAATATACATGCTCATAGGCAAGCTCTACGAACTTGGGTTCAGCTCTGACAGGTATGACAGGGTGCGTGATTTCCAGCGCAATATAGGCGTGGTCCCGCTCAGTGCGAAGACAGGTGAAGGGATACCCGATCTTCTAATGATATTGATGGGACTTGCGAAGAGGTTCCTTGAAAAAGACCTTGAGTACAGGGCAGTCGGACCCGGTATAGGTACGGTTCTTGAGGTTAAGGAAGAGGTCGGTCTTGGCACCACGCTGGATGTGATCCTGTACGAAGGGGAGTTAAATGTCGGAGACACTATAGTTGTGGGGAGCCTGGGAGCCCCTATCGTTACAAAAATACGTGCCCTTCTGAAACCGCGCCCGCTCTCTGAGATGCGCGCAGAGGAGAAGTTCAAGCAGGTAAAGAAAGTGGTGGCTGCATCGGGTATCAAGATCGCGGCTCCGGGTCTTGAGGGTGCGCTTGCTGGTTCACAGATACGGGTGGCGCAGAACAATATCAACGAAGTGGCTGCGCAGATAAAATCAGAGGTGGACGCTGTAAGGATTGAGACAGAGGCAAACGGGATATTGATCAAAGCAGATACCCTTGGCTCGCTTGAGGCTCTTGTGAACGAGCTTAAGAAAGAGAACATACAGATACGCAGGGCAGATATTGGCGATATCACAAAGCGGGACGTATCTGAGGTAAAGACCATAAAAGACCCGCTATTAGCGGTTATAGTGGGATTCGACGTAGATATCCTGCCCGATGCTAAAGAAGAGCTTGCAGGCTCGAACATCAGGGTGTTCATAAACGATGTCATCTACCAGCTTATCGAGGATTACAAGAAATGGGTGACCGAGCAGAAGCAGCTCATCGAAAAGAAGCGCTATGAGACCATTATCAAGCCAGCCAGGTTCCAGATACTGCCCGACTGCACGTTCAGGCAGAGCAAACCCGCAGTCGTGGGCGTGCGCGTGATGGGCGGGGTAATCAAGACAAACCTCGACGTGATGCGGGAGGACGGCGCGATCGTAGGGAAGATAAAGGGCATCCAGGAGCACAGCGAGAACCTGAGCGAGGCTGCAGCAGGAAAGGAAGTGGCTGTGGCTATCGAAGGGCCTATCGTTGGCAGGCAGATAAAGGAAGGGGACATCCTCTATATAGACGTGCCAGAGAAGCATGCCAAGATAGCTGAGCAGGAGCTTTTCGAGGGGATGCAGGTCGCGGACAAGGAGGCGCTCATGGCTTTCATGGATATAAAGAGAAGAGGGAACCCGTTCTGGGGAAAGTGACGGAAGGATATCCACCGGCCGGGATCTTATTACAGGAATAAATTTGCTATGTAAAAACCCAGTAGCAGATAAACCCCTCTTGCTCCGAGCCTGGGGATGAGGATTATAGAGAAGAGAACTAAATAAACGATCGAGGCGGATACAGACGAGAACGCAAAGTTGAATAGATCTTGTTGTCCTATGAACATACCAATGGAGAGGTAGATAATAACTTCTATCACGGTCATTACTGTTTCCATATTATTTTTAAAAAATAATATAGCTTACTCTTGTCAAATATATAATAAGATATAAGTGTTAGAGCAGCAGGTAAGATATGGGACAGAAAAAGAGAGAACGATATATCAGCGAAACCAGTCAGTGTGGGTCGAACATCAGCTAATAATCATAACTTATGAAGATGACACTATAACCCGTTATTATAACCCGTTATCATTCGCAAATTTCACGAGTGCCTCACCCAGAGCCCTCACGTACTTCGGATTGATATTGAACCGTCCGCGCTTTTGCCCGCTTCTCTCTTTGGCTATCTCCACGTACTCTTTCTCTTCTTCAAATTTGTCGCTTTTCTGAAGCGAGATGGTCATAAACCAGCCAGAAGCCATTTTTATTTCCGTAAAACCTTTTTCATCGTTCATAAAATCTCCACGCTTCCTACAATCGCATCAACTAAAACCTTATCCCCTGTTCTTATCGCCGCAGTAGGGTCTTTCTCCACACTGTCCACGAGAGGAATATCTGAGATTATGGCGCCGACCGCGACTATTGGCTCAGCTTTAATGTTCACCATAGCTGCGGGCGCTGTGCCGTTCTTCTTGAGCTGGTAGATAACATAAGAACCTACGGTTGAACCCTTTCCGCCCGGGAACACAAGTACCTTTCCTGTTATGCTCTTTCCTGCAAGTTCGTGCCCTTTCTCGATCACCACGCCGGTCTTCGGATCAATGCTCCCTAAAAATGATATCGGCTGTGCTGTGACAAGCGCTTCCCCTGTGGCGCGTCCGCGGGAGACGATATGGGCTTTGAGTTTAAGCATGCTCCTCCTACTTCCGTATCCCTATATACTCCCTGAGATCAGCTATTCCAAGCTTCTTTGTTAGCTTATCTATCCATGTGGAGTTGAGTTCCCATCCAAGATCCATCTGCGCATAGTAATACAGAGTTCCGAGAAGTCCCATAGCTTCCAGTCGCCGTGATGAGTTCATCACTTTTACATGTGGGAAGAACCTCACCGTGCCGAGCCTGTCTACCCTCCTGCTAAAATCAACATCCTCAAGCAGGACATTCTGGTAGCCGCCGCACGTGACATATGCCTCGCGCCTGACGACTGTGTTAAAACCGGGAAGCGTGGCTGAACTCAATTTATCGCGCATTACGAAGTATTTATTAGCAACGCTCTCAGCGAGCCTTATCTGCTCGGACCGCTCTGAGAACCGGAAGCCTGTAGAGAACGCAATGAGGTCTGGCTTTATTTTGAACATCTCATATGAATAAGCCAGGTAGTATCCCGGGACTATGGTATCCGCATCGATGAACACGAAAAACTTGCTGTTCTCATCCGCATTCATTGCCCCGAAATGCCTTGCCGCCCCAATGCCGCGTTCCTCGCACTGGACCACCCTGATTGCAAATTTTTCCGCAATATCAAGGCTCCCGTCCGTGCTGCCGTTATCTGATACTATCACCTCGTAAGGCACATTCGTGTTCTGGTTCACAATCGAGCCAAGTGTTGCCTCAAGATAATTGGCTTCGTTCAGGACGGGAACTATAACTGAGAGTTCTGGAGCCATCTTTTTCGGTTGCATTTTTTTATCTGGTGATGTATGGACCCGGCGGGATTCGAACCCGCGGCCTTTGCGTTGCGAACGCAACGATCTACCCCTGATCTACAGGCCCGGTAAAAATAATAGTTACGCAGGAGATAATACTTTCTACATCCTGCCTAATTCCACTACTGATACGCTCTCAACACCCTCCACTTTACTGAACGCTTCTTCGACCTTCTCTGTCCCGCCTTCGATATCGCCTACCTTCACAATGGCTATAAGGGCTTTTAGGCCGAAAGCCACAGGTTCTTCCGAGAAACCGTGCAGCCGTGCCCCCTGTGGTATTGCTTTTTTGATATCTTCCTTGAGCCGGTTCAAATCGATATCCATACCGGACGGCATTATTTTTATTTTGGCAGCTACTTCACCCATTGCTCTCACGGTCCCTGGAACCCGCAGTTGGGGCATTTATAAGGATTGCTCTGGTGCCTGCAGCTCATGCATCTTCCAAGCTCCGTTCCGCACTGAGGACAGGGGAACCGCGCATAGCCGCGCTCGATAAGATTTATTCCGCATGATACACATATTTTTGCTTCATTTCTTGCCATAGTATTCTCCTAATGTTGGGACTTTCATAGAATCTAATGTTATTAAATTTATCCCTTTATAAGAGTCCCGGCTGCATTGCCCTTAAGAGCACCGGTCAGCCTGCCGGGACAGTTACCGTTGATTACTTCACAGTTCATCCTGTTCTTCGTGAGAAAACGGGGAAGCTCAGCGTCCACGCAGGTCTCCATACTTTCAAGCTCGGAGGCTGAGACCTCTTTTCTCAGTGAGCCGTTTATGTACACCCCGTCCACGTCCGTGGCTTTGATAAACCTTGCGCTGGTATGACGCGCGACCCATGCGGCAATGGTATCAGAGGTGACATCCCAGGTGTGCGGCAGCTCGTCCCTCTTTTTTATGAGAGCGTAGGGCAGGAGAATGCATACTCCCCCCTCAACGATCATATCATTGACAAGCTTCACCCCTGTACCGTCGCCAAGGTAATAACCGTACTGCTCCATCGCCAGTACTGCCATCCAGTGGGAAGCTTCCTGCGATGCGCTAACCCTCCGCACCGTATCGGCGAAGACCGAGCCTCCGGGGACTATCAATACCTTATCTCCGCTCTCGTTCGAATGATCGGTGATCTCTTTCACAAGCTCTTTTGCCCTGTGCATCAGGCTTCCGCCGATTTTGATCACTATCATGCTATTCTACTTAAACGGCAGTGTTTAAATATGTAATCGGAGTATAAAATGAACACCATGAGGACAATTGACTGGGAGTATAAGAAAAACAATATTATTATGATAGACCAGACCCTTCTTCCGGGAAGGTATGAGATAATCGAATGCAGTACCATCGAATCTCTATGCGAAGCCATAAAATCCCTTCGCGTCCGGGGTGCGCCCGCGCTCGGAGCGGCAGGAGGGTTCGGCGTCGCCCTTGCAGCCCAGAGGAGCAGCGCACAATCGCTTGAGGGGTTAATGGAGGATATCGGATCTGCCGGTAAGACCATTATAGCCACAAGACCTACGGCAGTGAACCTCTCATGGGGCGTCAGGCGCACTATCAGGGCGGCAGAGGATGCGAATAACATCAAAGAGGCAAGGATGTTCACGCTGGAGGAAGCAAAAGCCATAGCAGACGAGGATGTGGAAAAGAACAGGCGGCTGGGAGAATACGGAGCAGAGCTGCTTGAGGACGGCGACACTGTTATGACCCACTGCAACGCAGGCAGGCTCGCATGCGTTGACTGGGGCACTGCGCTCGGCGTTATCCGCTCGGCGCGCGAGGAGGGGAAAGATATCAAAGTGATATCGTGCGAGACGCGCCCGCTTAACCAGGGTAGCCGCATTACGACGTGGGAGCTGCTGGAGGACAAGATCCCTGTAACTCTCATTACAGACAGCATGTCGGGTCACGTTATGCGCAAGGGCATGGTGGATAAAGTGATAGTGGGTGCGGACAGGATAACGCAGGACGCGGTGTTCAACAAGATAGGGACGTATACCCACTCTGTCATCGCAAAAGAGCACGACGTACCGTTTTACGTAGCTGCACCGGTTTCCACGTTCGATTTCGAACACCTTGAGGATGAGATTGAGATAGAATTGAGAAAACCAGAAGAGCTTAAGTTTTTCGGGGAACACCAGATCGCGCCTCTTAATGTTGAAGTGTACAATCCTGCGTTCGATGCGACGCCAATGGAGAACGTGAGTGCAATCATAACGGAGAACGGGGTTTTTTATCCGCCTTTTTTGCTTGAGGAAGTCAAGATTAAGGTTTGATTACTGGTCAAAGACCGCCGTTTTCGAAAAACGGGGCATCAAGGATGCTTGAGAATTATATTGACTTTGGTTTTTTTGCAATTTCAAGTATATCGACAATGATCTTAAACCTGGTTCGCTTATCTACCCCGGCAATCGTTGCACCATTCATAAATGGCCGATAAATAAATCGATAATTTTAAAGATTTATTTTATGTTTAAATAGCTTATTAAAGACAATTTGGTGTTTAATTGCTTATAAATTAATATTTTGTAAGAATATCTGTACAAATTATTTTTTAAAATAAAAAATGATATTATGGGGATTTATTTTAAAACATGACTTTATTGCTTAGTACTTACATATAAAGAAATATGATTAGAATAATCGACCAATTCCTTCAGGAACTCAAAATTAATGGCACTGCAGAGAAAACTATCACGGATTATAGTAAATTTTTAAAGAACATCAATAGGCGTAAGTCGCTCGAAAAATGGGATAAAACCGATGTTCATAGGTACATTATGGAAAAGCATAACGAATGCTTAACCGGAACAGTTCAAATTTGCAAAGTCAAGCTAAAGCGGTTCTTTACATGGGCAGGCAAATCTGAAATCGTAAGCCATCTTAATACTTAAGGCTTCTTTACTTTCTTCTGTTTTTTTCTCTATTTGCATTCCGGCTACAAGCAATATCGTCGCCAGCGTCATTCTGGTTACTTCAACTACATAGTCTATGTCTATATTGGCATATGTATCAGTTACCTCGTGGGAGTACGGGTACTTGCCCGCCTGGCACACTCCAATGACTGCGTAACCTGCCGAGTTGAAAGGCATGTGATCACTGGTCCAGATATCCATGATCGCACAGGCAAGACTTGTATAGTCACCAGCAGCATGTTTCATCACCTGTGCGAATTTGTGCGAGTCGGCATTTTTATAGGATAGGTGATTCCCCTGATCCTCCCCTATGATAATTTTCCAAACCGGCTTAACATCTGGATATCCTATTTCGTCAAGGTTTATGACCAAAACAATATTCATCCTGTTTGTAAGTGCGTACTCTGCATAAGCTCTGGAACCGCACAAGTTTTGCTCCTCGCCAGTGAAGGCAATAAAGCGTATGGTATAATTCATATCGACACTCTCCAGGATACGAGCGATCTCAAGCATGGCTGCAACCCCGCTTGCGTTATCATTTGCACCTGGGGCTGGACATGTTTGCCAATCCCATCCTACAGTCGATTTCGCTATAGAATCATAATGTGCACAGAGAATTAAATTCTTGTCCGATTGCCCTTTCCCTTCCTTTGAACAAACTATATTTTTCTGCAAGGAGTCGCAGAGAGTGAAATCTTGATACGCCACATCAGAATATCCCATAGCGACGAATTGCTCATGTATCCACTGCCCTGCCAGGACCGCTTCGTCTGAGAATGTAAAGCGAGTTGAATAGCTGGTCAGGTGTCGAATGGTGCTTTTGATGTTGAGCAGTGAGACCTGTCCAACCAGGTCACTGATGTACTGACCAGATGTTCGTAAACCTTTCGACAACTCCGAACCTTGTGAGGTATTACTTTTTTCAGTTAAAAATAATTCTGAATTTTTATGCATCTCTTTCTCTACTGGTATTTGCATGATAATTACTTTTCGCGCCTCATATTCAGGTTTGTGAGTTTGCCCTGGGTTATATTATCTTTTTGGGAGCATGAAAGCTCATCGTTTGCAGTAACGGACACCGCGATGAATCGCAGTGTATCCTGCGCTGGCGCATAAGGGTTCTATAATTCATTTATTATTCTGGCTACTAAATGATAAAAAAGGGCATGGTAGCATTATCGTGTCGTCATCGGTCGTTTTTTAATATGATAATTGTGTAACGGTAAATAGATATAGAACCTATTAAAAAATATTGTCTGATTCGTAAGGCAGGATGATACTATGGTACAAAGAAAAATTCTATCAAGAAATTGAGTCCTGCTAGATAGCATAATTAAATATTGGTGTATATTGCAAAATTGGAAATATATATAAAATGAAATCTTCGATGACCAGTGTGATTATTACTACATTTACAAACAAAGATGAAACCATATACGATCACTATTCCGACAACCAGATCGATGCCGGCGATCGCAGTTCCAACTTCTAATTCCACGTTTTTTCACCTTCTTTATATTATAATTGTGTTATAATTATAATTTTTATCATTATATAAATATATCGGTTGATGCTGCCGGATATCCCAGCCAACGAATGCGAACTCATCCAATAATTCTAACATCTAATACGACAGGGTATGTAAATGAGCCACAGAGACGCGGAGGCACAGAGAGCTTTTTTGAAATATTTCTCCGTGTCTCCGTGCCTCCGTGGCGATTTTTATATAGGTCACAAAATACAAATCTGTAATAATAAAAGGTGAGGGGAAAACGTGGCTGAAACCCCCTCACTGGGTATAATTATGAAACTTTAAGACTGCCCCAATAATCTATCATGATTTATTATGTAGTTTCTACTATATCTACTTTACTGAGGAGTTGATTATGATGTCAGCTTAAGACCTTTAAAGTAACCCGGCATCATCTGATGACGATCTAAGAACCGTGTTATCTTTAAGCTAACAGTACAGTAACCGAATGAGTAAATTATTTATAGAACCACAAACACTTAGAACCAGATTTACGTTCGGAGGTAATTGATATTATGGCAGGACAATTAAGTGGACAGCCCATTATTATACTTGACAAGGATAAAACAAGAACCCAGGGAAAAGAAGCGCTCGGATTCAATATCACAGCCGCAAAGGCAATAGCCGACGCGGTAAGGACAACGCTCGGCCCGAAGGGCATGGATAAGATGCTCGTGAACCCTGTCGGGGATATGGTCATCACCAACGACGGCGCGACCATCCTGCAGGAAATGGACATAAAACATCCGGCAGCCAAGATGATGGTCGAGATCGCCCGCACCCAGGAGGACAAAGCAGGCGACGGCACAACGAGCGCGGTCGTTCTTGCAGGGGAACTGCTGAGCAAAGCCAAATCTCTGGTAGAGCAGAACGTCCATCCAGCCAGTATCACGAGGGGCTACAGTCTTGCTTCTGTGAAGGCGCTTGAAATTCTTGATGAACTGGCTATTGATGCCTCGGACGACGTGCTGGAGAACATCGCAAGGACCGCCCTCACCGGAAAAAGCGCGGATCTTGCCCTTGAGCCGCTCGTCCAGTTATGCGTGAGGACCGCCCAATCTATTAAAGAGGGCGGAAAGGTGAAAGTAAAAGAGAATATCAACATCATCCACCAGCGCGGCGGCAGCATAAAAGATACGAAATTCATTCACGGGCTTGTTATCGACAAAGCAAGAGCCCACAAGAACATGCCAAAGAAAGTAGAGAATGCAAGGATCGCTATTCTGGATACGGGGATAGAGGTAGAAAAAACGCAGGTCTCATCAAAGATCCACATCACATCCCCTGAGCTTCTCAAGGAAGCAAGGCTTGAAGAGAGCAGGCTTGTTGAGGAGAAGGTGGAAGCACTTGCAAAAAGCGGAGCCAATGTCATATTCACCGAGAAGGGCATAGACGACATCGGAATGCACTACCTGGCAAAGAAAGGCATATTTGCGGTGCGAAGATGCAAGGACGAGGAGATCAAAAAACTGGTAAAAGCGACAGGTGCGCGCGTGGTCTCCAAAGTGGACGGGGTCGAGGAAGAGGACATCGGGACTGCTGATGTGGTCGAAGAGCGCGGCGTGGGCAACTATAAGATGATCTACGTTGAAGGCTGCAAGAATCCCAAGGCTGTATCTATCCTTATCTACAGCGGCGCAGAGCACGTGGCAGATGAGATAGAGCGCGCCCTTGACGATGCGCTGCGCGTGGTCGGCGACGTGATAGAGGATGGCAGGATAGTCGCAGGAGGAGGCTCGCCTGAAATAGAGCTTGCGATCAGGCTCAGGAAATACGCCACCACCATGGGCGGCAGGGAGCAGCTTGCTATTATGGCTTATGCAGATGCGCTTGAGGAGATACCCAAGGGCATAGCCGAGAATGCAGGTCTTGATGCCATCAATACCCTTGTGGACATGCGGAACATGCACAGCAAAGGCATAATTACGGCAGGATTGAACGTATTCACAGGCAAAGCCGAGGATATGCTCGAATTAGGAATAATTGAGCCTCTGCGCGTAAAGACCCAGATAATAAAATCCGCCACTGATGCTGCCAACATGATCCTGCGCATAGACGATATCCTGATGGCAAAAGAGACAGGGATGATGGACGTCAAGCCCGAGCACACAGCGGACTACTATGACGGGATTCAAGCTCCGCCTCACGGTGAAGACTAATATTAAATAGGATAAGCCACAACATGTTAATTTAAAAGGTGGTACAGTCCAGAGAGCCAGCATATGCTGTATCGGTTAAATATTTAATTTAAAAATTAATTATGGGGTTGTTAGATGTCCAACGGCAAAGAGGGTACAGATAAAGAAGAGAAGCAGACCATGAAAGAAGGAGAAAAACCTTCCGGGTTTAAAGAGATCGAAGCCCCGTCTCCCCACGAGAAAGACCTTACAAGAGAACTGGAGGAAACAAAAAAGCAACTGGACGAGACAAAGAAACAGTTGGAGGAATCAAAAAAACAGCTCGATGAGGGAAGAGACAGCCTTCTCCGCCTGAGCGCGGAATTCGACAATGTCAGGAAAAGGACCCTGAGAGAGAGGGAGGAGTTCGTAAAGTATGCGAACGAGAAGCTTATACTGGAACTGATAGACATCCTGGAGAACCTTGAGAGGGGAATAGAGAATGCGAAAAAGACCGGGAATAGAGATAAATTAATTGAGGGTATGGAGCTAATATATAAGCAGTTCAAAAACGTGCTTGAAAAAAACGGCCTGACCCCCATCAAAGCTGTGGGTGAAAAATTCGACCCATACAGGTATGAAGCGCTGATGCAGACGGTCACAGACGAGTATGAGGATGGTATAATCCTTGAGGAGCTTGCAAGGGGCTATATGTTAAATAACAAGGTCATTCGTTATTCTAAAGTCAGAGTATCGAAAAAGAAAGAGGAAATAGAGAATGAGGTGAAATAATGGCAAAAATCATAGGTATAGATCTTGGAACGAGCAATTCTGCGGCAGCAGTGATGCAAGGGGGGAGACCTACAATAATCCCGAGCGCAGAGGGCATTACCCAGTACGGGAAAGCCTTTCCCAGCTACGTGGCTTTTACAAAGACGGGCGAACGGCTGGTAGGTGAGCCTGCAAAAAGACAGGTCATCACCAATCCCGAAGGAACGGTGACGGCTTTTAAGAGAAAAATGGGGACTGATTACAAATACAGGATATTCGGGAAGGATTACTCGCCCCAGGAACTCTCGGCCATCCTGCTGCAAAAAATAAAGCGCGATGCTGAGGCATTTTTGGGCGATAAGGTCGAGAAGGCTGTCATAACTGTGCCTGCTTATTTTAACGATAACCAGAGACAGGCGACAAAGGATGCAGGCACTATCGCAGGTCTTGAGGTCGTCAGGATAATCAACGAGCCCACAGCCGCATCTCTTGCTTACGGCCTTGACAAGATGGAGAAAGAGCAGAAGATAATGGTGTTCGATTTCGGAGGGGGAACGCTCGACGTTACGATAATGGAGTTCGGCGGCGGCATCTTTGAGGTAAAATCCACAAGCGGCGATACCCAGCTCGGCGGTACTGATATGGATAACAAGCTCGTGGACTATATCGTTGCCGAGTTCAAAAAGGAGCAGGGTATCGATGTGCGAAACGACAAGGTCGCGATGCAGCGGATAAGGGATGCCGCTGAAAAGGCGAAGATAGAACTTTCAACTACACTTACCTCAGATATCAACCTGCCTTTCCTGACAGCGGATGCCGCGGGTCCAAAGCACCTGACCATGACGCTCACAAGGGCCAAACTTGAGGATCTTATCAGCGACGTAATAGAGAGATGCAAGGGTCCCATGCGCCAGGCAATAGCTGATGCGAAACTGGCACCTAAAGATATTTATAAGGTAATCCTGGTCGGCGGACCTACAAGGATGCCCATAGTCCAGAAATTCGTTGAGGATTACGTGGGCAAGAAAGTTGAAGGAGGCGTTGACCCGATGGAGTGCGTGGCAATGGGAGCTGCAATCCAGGCAGGCGTGCTCGCAGGTGAAGTGAAAGAGCTACTGCTGCTTGATGTTACTCCTCTAACGCTTGGTATTGAGACGCTGGGTCACGTCATGACCCCGCTCATATCGAGGAACACCACTATCCCGACAAGGAAGAGCCAGATATTCTCGACAGCCGCGGACAGCCAGACGACGGTGGAGATACATGTGCTCCAGGGGGAGAGGGCGATGTCGTACGATAACGTCACTCTCGGCAGGTTCAACCTTGTGGGCATACCGCCAGCGCCCCGCGGAATCCCGCAGATAGAGGTCACCTTTGATATCGATGCCAACGGGATACTCCATGTGTCCGCAAAAGACCTGGGGACAGGTAAAGAGCAGAAGATGACCATAACCGCGCCGCTCAAGATGTCATCAGAGGATATTGATAAGAAGATAAAAGATGCCGAAAAGTACGCTGAGGAAGACAAGAAGAGAAAAGAGAAGGTCGAGCTCCAGAACCAGGCTGATACGCTGATATATACATCTGAGAAGACCTTGAAAGAACTGGGCGATAAAGTCTCAGCCGACCAGAGAGAAAAGGCCGAAAAGGCTATCGAGAATCTGAGGGAGGCACTAAAAAGCGATGATGCAACAAGGATTCGGACTGCCATCGAGGATCTCACAAAGGAGATGCATGCGATAAGTACTATACTATATCAGCAGGCGCAGGCACAGCAGCAGGCTCAGCAGGCTGGTGAGGCACAGCAGGGACAGCAGGCCGGAGAGGCAAAAGATGAGAAAGTCACAGATGCCGAATATAAAGTAGTTGATGAAGATAAGAAGTAACCAGGGGTATGCGGATATACCCCTGCCCAGGAATATAATACTATAGATATACTTAAAAGGTAATCTTGCATGTGAACCGCTAATTATGGCTACTAAACGCGACTATTATGAGATTCTCGGCGTAGAAAAAAAAGCATCTCAGGATGATATCAAGAAAGCGTACCGCAAACTGGCGATGCAGTACCATCCGGACAGGAACAAGTCCCCGGATGCCGAGGAGAAATTCAAGGAGATGTCTGAAGCTTATGCCATACTGTCAGACCAGAACAAGCGGCAGCAGTACGACCAGTTCGGTCACGCCGGAATCGACATGAGGTATTCACAGGAGGATATCTTCAGGGGCGCAGCCCCGGACATAGAGGATATACTCAGGGACTTCGGTTTTGGCGGTGTTGGCGGTTTCGGAAGGGGCAGGGGGGGCAGTATATTTGATATATTTTTCGGCGGCGAAGGACGGAGGGAAGGTCCGAGGCGCGGGTCGGACCTCCTCTACGAGTTAGCCATCAATTTAGAGGATGCCGCGTTCGGGAAAACCGTTGACCTGGAGGTTCCAAGGGCTGAGACGTGCGATGTATGCGGAGGAAGCGGAGCAAAGCCCGGAACGTCGCCAAGGACGTGCCCCACATGCCACGGCAGCGGTCAGGTGAGCAAGACGCAGAGCACGCCTTTTGGCAGGTTCATGACCACGACCACATGCGGCACATGCAGGGGGCGCGGAGAAATAATAGATACCCCATGCCCTGAATGCCACGGCGGAGGCCTGGTGCAGAGGAAGCGCAAGATCGAGGTGAAAATCCCGCCTGGCGTGGATACGGGCTCGCGCCTCAGGGTGCCCAGGGAAGGAGAGGCGGGGGAGAAAGGAGGACCGCCGGGCGACCTTTACGTGGAGGTGCATATCAGACCCCATCCCGTCTTTACTCGCGAGGATAGCAACCTCATCATGGAAGCTACGGTCAGCTTTACGCAGGCTGCGCTTGGGGATGAGATTGTCGTGCCTACCCTGGACGGCAAAATATCGATGAAAATCCCGCCCGGCACCCAGAACGGGCAGGTGTTCCGCCTGAGAGGTAAAGGCATACCGGGTCTTCACATGCCTGGGAAGGGCGACCAGCTTGTGAGGGTGAAGGTGGCAGTGCCGACGAAACTGAACGAGAAGCAGAAGCAGATTTTGAAGGAGTTCGCTGAGATAAGCGGGGAGAAGAGGAGCAAGGGGATTTTTGAGAAGGTGAAGGAGCGGATTTGATAGATATGGTAAGAGCATCGATCAGCACCAGTCACGATATACCCCGCTCGATGTCCGAGGCATGTACATAGTGTCCTGAGCGATTACATAATTATTAAATATTTTTAAGGAACAGCATCAGTCTAAGAATATAAGCGTATACTGTTTAGGAGTACCATCCTCCATAGGAAAATCTGGCAGCGGGATATCCAGTTTTTCAAGCGTTTTATCAAGCCTTATACCAAGTCCCATTATACATGGTCTGCGAATAGTAGGGTGATGGCACTCATCTTTAAAACGGGCACAGTTAACCTCTGAATAATCACTATTTGCGCACCATGTGCACATTCCGGGGACGGTAGCAAGGGCGGTATTATAACCAAGAACCCATGCAAGCTTCTCAAGTTCCAGACTTCCTGGCTGTATTCTTTGTTTTCTTTCTCTTATTACTGTTTTTAAAGCATGTTGGTACTCTTCCCTCAGTTCATTGTTTTTGGGAGGAGATACGCCATATTTAACGAAGTTCTCGCTTATCTCCCTGGAGAGTATATTTTCAGACATCCAGTCAACAAGCAGAGCCCACTGGTATTCCGCCAGCATTTTCCTGAACTCATCAACAGTGGGTATGAACGGAGGACAGACACGACTGCCCCATCCATTGCACCCGAAAATGCACTTCAGAATAGTTCTGTTCTCGACCACAATGCTTGTTGCAGGGATCAATATTGCTTCGTTAGCTCCAAGTTTTTTAGCTTTTTCTTGCAGGAGCTTGAGATTGGCATCGGATATCATGGTTGAGCAATGTAGCAGATTGTATTTAGTTTTTTGCTGGAAAATGCCGATAGTGTTAACTTAATGTCATTATTGAACAACCTTTCTGATTTTTATCAGAGAGATGAGCTATATAAAACACCGCAAAGCACGCAAAGTCCGCAAAGAGTTTCTATTGCTGTCCTTTGCGTTCTGGTGTGAAAAAGATAGATACTTTATAAACAACGAACTCGTACGAACTGATACGAACTCAAGTTATTCAGAGTTCGTACGAGTTCGTCTCAGTTCGTTGTTAATGTACATTTTGTTGCACTTTTTCATTGTCATCTATGAATTCAGGTTCATAGTCGACTTTGCGGTGAACTCTCATGGTTTACCTGATATGCCGCCGAACATTAATATTAAGTTAACACAATCAAAATACCATGCAAAAGAGTTCCAGTCAAAAATAATTGAAGGGAAATTAGAGAATTATTTCCCTTTCAAATATGCATCTATCGCCCTTGCCGCCTTCTTTCCCGCGCCCATAGCGCTTATCACCGTTGCAGAGCCAGTGACCGCATCGCCGCCAGCATACACGCCCTCTTTGGTGGTCGCGCCGTCTTCTTTTGCGATTACCGTGCCGTGTTTTGAGACTTCAAGCCCTTTCGTTGTGCGCGGCACTAAAGGATTTGGCGATGTGCCGATTGCTATAACAACAACATCAGCCTCGATCTGGTGTTCTGTTCCGGGCGTCGGCGCAGGTTTGCACCTTCCGGATTCATCAGGCTCGCATAAATGCATGTTGATACACTCAATATGAGTGACCCAGTTCCTCCCGTCGCCGATTATCCTGACAGGGTTTGTGAGAAGCCGGAACTTGATGCCCTCTTCTTTAGCATGTTCGATTTCCTCAGCACGCGCAGGCATCTCCTCTTCCCCGCGGCGATAAACTATAGTGACTTCGTCCGCGCCGAGGCGCAGGGCGCACCTTGCTGAGTCCATCGCCACGTTGCCGCCGCCTACAACGACCACGCGCTTTCCTTTCTTGATAGGCGTATCGTATTCGGGAAACCTGTAAGATTTCATGAGGTTCACGCGGGTCAGGAATTCGTTCGCAGAATATACACCGTTTAAGTTCTCGCCATCGATATTCAGGAACGATGGCAGCCCTGCACCTGTTCCGAGGAATACTGCATCGAACTCGGAGAGCAACTCGTCCACGGTCTCTATCTTGCCGATGACCGAATCAAGAAGAATCTCAACGCCGAGTTTCTTTACGTATTCCACCTCGGAGCTTACGATATCCTTGGGTAACCTGAACTCAGGAATGCCGTATATGAGAACGCCTCCTGCTTCGTGCAGCGCCTCGAACACCGTAACTGAGTGTCCCATTTTCGCAAGGTCTGCGGCTGCTGTTAATCCGGCGGGTCCTGAGCCCACTACAGCGACCACCTTTCCTGTGGGTTTAGGAAGTATTGGGATTTCCGCCCCTCTTTTGCGCTCATAGTCGGCAAGGAAGCGCTCAAGCCTTCCTATCGAGACTGATGCTCCCTTTTTACTCAATACACAGGCTTGCTCGCACTGCGTCTCCTGGGGGCACACGCGCCCGCAGACGGCCGGAAGAGCATTATCGACCTTTATTTCTTTTATCGCGCTGTCAAATTCGCCTTTTGCAACATCATTCAAGAAGGTGGGGATCTTCACTTCAACAGGGCAGCCTTTCATGCACGAGGGCTTCTTGCACTGGAGACACCGCTTTGCCTCTTCAACAGCCTGCTCCTGCGTAAAGCCCAGAGCCACTTCGTTGAAGTTGTACCTTCTTACTTGCGGGTCCTGCACCGGCATCTTCTGTCGCTCTAACATGTGCATCCCTCCCTCTCGCATTTGTACTTTTCAGCAGCGAGCTTCTCCTCGGGCTGGTACATGGCCAGGCGGTTCATGAGCAGAGTGAAATCCACGAGGTGCGCATCGAACTCAGGCCCGTCCACGCAGGCGAACTTGGTCTCGTTGCCCACAAGCACGCGGCATGCACCGCACATCCCCGTGCCGTCCACCATGATGGAGTTCAGGCTGACTATCGTTTTTACGTTGAACGGTCGCGTCACGCCCGCGACCGAGCGCATCATCACGGGCGGACCGATTGCCACGACCCTGTCGATTTTCGTCCCGCCCTCAAGCAGCTTTTTTACTATATCGGTCACAAAGCCGTGGTGACCTTTCGTGCCGTCATCCGTGGTGATATATAATTCATCGCTCACTTCCCGCATCCTGTCTTCCCAGAGGAGAAGGCTGGCGCTCCTTGCACCGATTATCGATAGTACTTTGTTCCCTGCTTCCTTAAAAGCCCGTGCCTGCGGGAATACGGGTGCAACCCCGACGCCTCCACCGACCATCAATACGGTTCCTTCATTCTCTATGAGCGCAGGGTTACCGAGAGGTCCGATAAAATCTCGCAGTTCGTCACCCGCGCTCAGGGATGCCAATTGCATTGTGGTCTTGCCCACTACCTGGAAGATCATGGTTATAGTCCCGTTTTCCCGGTCAAAATCCGCAATAGTGAGCGGTATCCGCTCCCCTGTCTCACCTGTTCTCAGTATGACGAATTGTCCTGGCTGTGCTCTCCTGGCTATACGATGAGCGCTTATGTCCATCAAATGTATTGTAGGAATAAGCTCCTGTTTCTTTAAGATTTCAAATGGCATATATTTCCTTCTGGCTCTATAAACGAACTTTTAAACAAAAAGTTATTGTTTATCTTTTATTTGTTTTTTTTATTGTTTATCTTTATGCCTGTACCCTGCATACATCAGGCTTTTCCGCCGATGCGCTATTCCAAACCTCACCAGTGCAGCCTCAAAATCAGAGAAGCGGTAAGGAAGGTTTGCATGTTCCCAGAGCCGCTCAAGTTCAAGGAGGATTTTTCTTTTTTCCTCGCTGCTTCCGCCTTCGGATTCGATCAATCCAAGGTCTCTGGCTGCAGCAATAACAATATCACCGGGAAGCGGGTCTGCTTTTTGCCATATCCACCTTAGCTCACGCAGGAATATATTCACAGTTACCTGACCCACGCCTTTGAACTCCATGAGCTTTATCTCCAGGTCGTATGGATCGCGGGCTTCTTCATGAAGTCGGTTCATGTCACCCCCGTACCTGCCAATCAGCATCTCAGCTATCCCAAGCAGCTTTGTTGCGGTCTTGAAATCGTAGCGCGCGTACCCGCCTGCATCCAGTAGCTTCACAAGCCCGTCCCAGCCAGTCCTTCGGATTGCATCTGGTGAAAGTACGCCCCGTTTTTCGAACTCCCGGTATGTTCGCACAGCCGCATCCTTTCTTATCCTTGCTCCAAAAAGTATGGATGCAAGGAACCATTTGAATATCTCTTCGGAGCTGCATGAATCTATATTGATGCCAAGCTCTGATGAGAACCTGCCGCCCCGTTCCTCCATAAGCCGTTTGAGTATCTCTTTTCTGCCCACAGGACTATTCACAATGTATTATAGATTTAAGGCATCAAAAAACCAACAGCTTTAATAACTAATCTGTTATAACTCTTTCGTTTGCAGGGTACAGTTAGCGGTTTTAATAGTCATGATAAGAACAGTTTTATAATATAACACTTATAATCAAAACTGAGAAAAGCTTATATATTTTAATCGTCTTATCAAAGAATGATGTTAGACGCAAAAAATTTGAACTGTTTTTGTTCAGTAAATTCCGTCTATTTTGTCAATTTTACCTATTTTGTAAATTGCGTTTAAGCTGGTTTAAATTACCAATCTTCTATATTTAGAATCAGATACACAAAACGCGTGTACTTCTTTTGAGGTTTCGCAAGAATATTTTTTTTCGGGTTGCATAGCGAGATGGTACCAAATTAGTCGCATGAGTTTTGCCCAACTACTATAGACGCTTACGCGGGAATGTCCGGGCGCGGTGTCTATGATGAAGCGTGCAGGTGTTCCCTAAAAACCTTGTTAAATCGGCAATAAATGATCAAGGGACCTGACAAATCTAAACCAAGACAAAAAGATTACCCTTAGAATATAATCAATTAAACAAAAATTATAGCTTTATAATATATTAATGACTGCTGCAAAGAGATTTAGGGGAAGAACGACCCGAAGGGATGGTTCCTATATGGGATTTTACGCCTCGCCGTCACCCATTCCCGTAACGGTACGATCATATTATTGTACAGCCTTCTTAACCTTACACACGCTCGTAAGACGTCACCAGGAATTCAAAAATTAATTCGACATGATAAATAAATCTTGGCTTTATAATGATCAACTGACTGAGAAGGTTGATCTCCAAATCTCTCTATAAGAGTCCGATATTTCCGCATGCCTCTTTTATTCAGTACCCAATGCCATGTGCAGCAATCCACTCTACGATTTTTATTATTTGTGGACTTAACTGGTTTTTTATTCAAATATCCCCAGTCCCAATAATCATATAGTAGATTTTTCACATCATGTTTATGGCTCAACTCCGCGGCGATTCTTGTAGAAGTGGCCAGTTTTTTTGTCGATTCAATTCAAGAATAGCCCTGAATATTCTCAGCATAGGTATTCCATGCAGTGGGAGTTGTACCGATAATAGTCTCACATATGTAATTTTTATAATAATATTTAATGATTTTAAACAAGCAGCTATCGATTTATAAGCTTTTTTCTCTTTTGTAATTATTTGAGACTTTGATAACATGATTAAAAGATTGAAAAGGTT
>Ga0074199_1000631_pt1 | contig 48550 bp, 50 predicted proteins | sample EPASupsiteSAE347_FD_64528 | JGI IMG/M metagenome (GOLD analysis project Ga0074199, IMG submission 64528) | Bioremediated contaminated groundwater from EPA Superfund site, New Mexico - Sample SAE3-47 | ecosystem: Environmental > Aquatic > Deep subsurface > Groundwater > Contaminated ... | reverse complement strand
GAATTAGGGAAGGAGAGAAATTACACGAGGTAATGGTGACTGAGTCTGACTCTATTAATACTTACGAGTTTGACGATCATTTTATAATCTACCCCTCGAGCTACGAATGGTGGTCGGAGAAAAGGATGAAAATCGGCGGGAAGAAAGTGCCGGAACAGTGGCGATACGCCTCAGATACGAATCGGGAATGGCTGGATGTCGATCAAATAAAACAACGCCTTGCATCCCTCGAGTATGTCGACTAAGGAGAGTTGGACAATGCCCTCTAGCTATATGCCAAACGAATTTCTCTCTTACGGGAAGCAGTGGATTGGTGATGACGACATTGCTGCAGTCGTTAAGGTTCTCAAAGGGGAGTATCTGACCCAAGGGCCTTCTGTCGGTGAATTCGAAGAGGCCATACGGGAGGTGACTGGGGCAAAGTACTGTGTCGCCGTAGCAAATGGAACAGCCGCCCTTCACCTGGCTGTAGCTGCTTTAGATATCCCACCTGGAATGTCTGGAATTACATCACCAATTACTTTTGCGGCCTCTGCAAATTGCATGTCATACTGCGGTTTAAAACCAGAATTCGCCGATATCGACGAGAAAACCATTTGTATCGATCCTGGTGAAGTCGAAAAAAAGATACATTCTTCTACCCGTCTGCTCGTTCCTGTTCATTTCGCTGGAATCCCCGCAGACATGGATCGCCTAAGTGTGCTCGCTCGTAAGCATGGACTTCGCGTGATAGAGGATGCTGCCCATGCCATCGGATCGCAATATCCAAATGGCATGCCGGTCGGCTCCTGCTACAACTCCGACATGACAATTTTCTCCTTCCATCCTGTGAAGACGATTACAACAGGCGAGGGAGGAGCGATAACAACGAACGATGAAAAAATATATGACAACCTCCTCCTTCTACGTTCGCACGGAATCACGAAGGATCCGCGCTTTCTGAAGGACAACCCTGGACCGTGGTATTACGAGATGCAAGCACTTGGTTACAATTACCGATTGACAGATATGCAAGCGGCTCTGGGCGTTTCTCAGATGAAAAAACTGAATGCTTTTGTTGCTCGAAGACGGGAAATCGTACGAATCTATGAATCTGGCTTTGCCGGTCTTCCATGGATGCGGTTGCATCGGGAACCCGATGGGGCTGTATCAGCTTTTCACCTCTTTGCCGTGGAGATAGACTTTTTGTCGATAGGCCGTACTCGCACAGAGGTGATGAAACAATTGATCTCCCGCGGAATCGGGACCCAGGTCCACTATATTCCGGTGCATACATTGCCCTATTACCGCCGGCAAGGCGGCTCCTCTCCGACCGATTTTCCAAAGGCAATGCGTTACTATGAGCACGCCTTGAGCCTTCCGCTATATCCGAAGATGAGGGATCAAGACGTACAATATATAATTGAATCAGTTAAGGCGATCGGGGCATGAAAAATCTTGCGATAATACCAGCCCGAGGGGGCAGCAAGCGCATTCCAGGCAAAAATATCCGCGATTTCTGTGGGCGGCCTATCCTCTCCTACTCAATCCAAGCAGCAAGAGAATGTGGTATTTTTGAAGAGGTTATGGTTAGTACAGATGATGATAGAATCGCCGAGATAGGTCGGCAATTCGGTGCGGTTGTGCCATTCATGCGCTCTGCGGCGACTGCGGACGATCGGACACCGTTGGCCGAGGCAATCCTGGAGGTCCTCCTCGCATATGAGGCAAGGGGAAAAAACTTTGATAATATATGCTGTATATTGGCAACTGCGCCGTTTCTGACTCACGAGGATATTAAGAAAGCGTATTCTGAATTCTTGGCGGGAGGATATGACTCAGTTTTCCCTGTCGTGCGTTTTGGGTATCCAATTTTTCGCGCGTTGCGATTCGAGGGCGGGAAAGTGTCGATGTTTTGGCCGGAGAATCGCGATTCGCGGAGCCAGGATTTTGAACTTGCCTTCCATGACGCTGGCGCATTTTATTGGGCGAAAGTTGATGCCTTGAAATCTGAGTGTACGCTCTTCATGGCCAACAGTGGAGGGTTAGTGGTGTCTGAGGCCCTGGCACAAGACATTGATACCGAAGAGGATTGGCGAATCGCAGAGATAAAGTACAGGATTCAGGAAGTGAAATGAGTAGATTCAGTCTGGGGCTCAAGCTCTGGTCATCTGATTGGGCGCTTGTCACACAGGCTGTGGCGCTCGTACGCGAAGGGTATTATGAGTACATCGAACTCTTCTCGGTGCCTGATTCCTTTGATGTATCGATACCATATTGGAGCGGAACGGGAGTACCGTTTGTGATCCATGCCCCTCACTCACTCAAGGGCCTTAATCCTGCAAAGCGAGAACTAGAAGCCAGTAATCGCCGACTAGCAGAAGAGGCTTTTCGATTTGCAGATGCACTCAAATCAGAGAGCGTAGTATTCCACCCGGGGGTTGCAGGTCCCACCGAGGAATCTATAAGGCAACTTAGGAGTTTTCGCGATCCTAGATGTCTTGTTGAAAACAAACCGATGCGTGGCATCGACGGTTCAGTCTGTGTTGGGTGGTCTTTCGACCAGATTCGAGAAATTCTAGATGGGACAGGATATAGGTTCTGCCTTGATTTTGGCCATGCTCATTGCGCCGCCGTATCCGCCGGTTTCGACTTTTCTGCATTTATCAAGAGCTTTGTCGATCTACGCCCGGCACTCTATCATCTCACCGATGGCAATGCGAACTCCGAGGTAGATCGACATGATCGTTACGGATTTGGGACATTTGCACTTAGCAAATGTATTAGCTATTTACCAGATGGGGCGTTCGTCACGAACGAAGGAACTCGACAGTCAAGAGAGTCGCTCGAAGAAGCGCGAGAAGATGCTGCATTCTTCAAGGCGATAGTAAGGCTGAACACGGATATGCCCGGAGTGGAATTGAAACGGGCAAGGTTGTCCGATGTGGAAGAGGTTTTTAACCTTTCGAATGATTCTTCTGTCCGGGCGGCTTCATTCTCGACGTTGCCAATACAATATGAAAGGCATGTTGCGTGGTTTGTTAAGAAGATTTCTGACAGCCACTGCCTGTTTTTAGTTTTCTTCTCAGAAAGAGAATTCCTTGGTCAGATTAGATTCCAAAAAGAATCTGAAGGGTTTTATGAAGTAAGCATTAGCGTGGCTTCGCAGGCGAGAGGGAGAGGAGTATCCAGATCAATGATGCAAGCCGCACTTGGCTGCATTGCGGGGAAACCGGATGCTACAGATATCATAGCCCGTGTAAAGCTCGAGAATATTACCTCAGTGAAATTCTTCGAAGCGCTCGGTTTTATTGAGAAAAGCCAACAAGAGTATGCAGGTGGATTGCCATGCAGGGTCTTTCTTTTCAATCTTAATAGCGCCCTTAAGTGCGGGGAATATACAAGGAGCTGCAATGCCGCTTCGTACCATCATATATAATTTCATCAAGGAACAAGCCGAGATTATAAAGAATCTTGTGGAACGCGAGGCTATCGATATTGTTGAGTGGTTTTGCTATCCTCCGCATGGAACCGTCGATATCAAGGAATTCGCCGATGTCCGTTATCGGCTCGATGATGCCTACGGTGATGGCGAAAAAATCTACGATGAGGTTTTTCAATCATTTCCGGTTTTTGCTGATATGCACCAACGGCGTTTTCCATATTTCCAGAACACAATCTATGATACGTGGAATGATTTTAATACGCAATTCGGAGTTGTGCATAAGCTTCTGATTGATACTAAACCCGATCTCGTACTTTTTGGTAACATTCCGCACGGGGGACATGATTTCTTGCTTTATAAAGTGGCGAAAGCGCTAGGAATACGAACGCTTATCCTATTCCAAATACCAATATGCCCCCGCTTCATGATACTCGAAGGTATTGAAGATTTTGGCGATTTTTGCCGCGCTCCGAACGGGACGAGTGAAAAGGTTTCTGATCCCCCAGTGATCGCAACTCCCGTATATATGTCGAATGTTGTACGCAAGCAAGATTCCTTAAAAAAAACGCTACGCAAGATACGCGATCCGGGAATCGGATTATACGCGCTGATTCAGAGGGCGCGTTACAATCGCTACAAGGTAGAATCAGCAGAAGCGGTGCAAACTTTATCTCCCGATTTTTCCTACATATATTTTCCTCTCCACCTACAGCCGGAAATGACGACTTCGGCGATTGGAGGGATCTATTCGGATCAGTTACTTGCTATCGAGCGCTTAGCCCGGAAAATTCCTGATGACGTTCAGATTGTGGTTAAAGAAAATCCCAAGCAAACGGAATTCCAACGGTCGCAGACATTTTATAGACGCCTAAAAATGATCCCAAATGTTGTGTTGATCACTGCTAACTATAATACATACGACTTGATAAAAGGAAGTGAGTTCGTGGCAACGATTACAGGGACAGCGGGCTGGGAAGCAATCAATATGGGGAAGCCCGCGCTTGTATTCGGCAAAGCCTGGTACGAGAGTCTTCCTGGTGTTTTTAAATATGATTCGTCGTTCGATTTTGACAAGATGAAATTTTGCAAGATCAGCAAAACAGAGCTTGTGCTGGCATATAGACGCCTCATGTGTAAATCATGGCCAGGTATTGTCCAATCGGCATATTTTAAGCTTGTTCCAGGAACTGACGTTCATGAGAATAATCTGACGGTGTCAGATTCCATCGAAGCAGTTATGCACAATCCTGCAGATGCCAAAAATTTTCGATAAAGTGCAAAGATCAACAGGAGCGTATTATGCGAGACAAGGTATTAATAGTCGCAGAACTCTCCGCAAATCATGGGCATGATCTATCAATTGCGCTCGAAGCTGTGCGGGCTGCAAAAAAGGCGGGAGCAGATGCAATCAAACTACAGACCTATACTCCCGATACGATTACCATTGATGGCGAACAGGAATGCTTCAGAATAAAGAAGGGCACAGTATGGGATGGTGATACGCTTTATGCGCTCTATAAAAAGGCCTACACGCCATGGGAGTGGCATGAAGCTATACAAAAGGAAGCCGAGGCGAACGGGCTCCAGTTTTTTTCTACGCCCTTTGATTTTTCCGCGATAGACTTTCTTGAGCGCTTAAAAGTGCCAATGTATAAAATAGCTTCCTTTGAAATCAATGACCTCCCCCTTATCGAGTATGCCGCGTCCAAGGGGAAACCAATGATTCTCTCGACGGGAATAGCCACGCTTGGAGAGATCGAGGACGCTGTCGATGCCTGTCGCCGCTCGGGGAATGACAATATCACTTTGCTTAAATGTACATCGGAATATCCCGCGAGGCCGGAAGACGCTAATCTCAGGACGATGGTTAACCTTGCAGAAACTTTCGGCGTGGAAGTTGGACTCTCCGATCACACAGAAGGGGCTGCGGTAGCGATAGCCGCAGTTGCACTTGGTGCTCGCATGATTGAGAAGCATTTTATCGTTGATCGTTCTATCGGCGGGCCAGATGCATCATTCTCAATGGAGCCTCAAAGTTTTGCTTCCATGACGGAATCGATACGAGTCGCGGAAAAGGCAGTTGGCCGCGTTTCCTACGAGATGACGGAATCGAAAAAGCGATCCAGGTTTTTTATGAGGTCGCTGTTCGCTGTGCACGACATTGCCGAGGGCGAGTTTCTGTCGGCTAAGAATATAAGATCTATTCGACCGGGTGTCGGGATTTCGCCAAAGTACTTGCCTTCGATCATGGGCGCGGTCGCTCGGCGGCAGATCCTGCGGGGGACACCACTTTCTTGGAATGATATATCTAGTGATTATGAGCGCTTCTGAGTCCTCTTGGTGAACTACTGTGAGGTAGATAGTGCTAAAGCCGATGCCTTACGTCGAAATTGCCTCGTTCCTGCAAGGACTCGAAGAACGATATCCTGTGGCCGAGTGGCGGATTGCGGGCATACATATCTGGCCGCTTCTCAGAATAGAAATAGCGGTAAACTTGCGGAGACTCAATTATATCGGATCATTCGCTCCGACGAGGAAAGCGACCTTCAAAGCAGGGAGTCTGATCCACTCGATTTGGCGAGATCGTGAACATGAAGCCTGTATATCCCGAAGGGTAGATATAGCACTGTTTGGAATATCATCAGGGAAAACACGAATTACTGGGCAGTATTATAACCAGTATATTGATCCGCTTCGTCTCTTTCTTGAAGATAACCATATCAGCTCTATCCATGTCGAGCGCGATAAATCCGGGGATCCCGGTTTGCCTCGCTTTGCTTCGTCTGTAATCCTTTCGTACCCTTTGATGCGCCCGGTATTCTGGCTCATCAAGAGGAGCATAAGAATGCATGGGGTCAACGCTCAGTTAGTGGGTTTGGATCGACTTCGTGCTGAGTTGTCCGCTTACCTTGATAAAGACGATTTTTTGTTACCGGCATCGCAAATATGGAAATTTGAAAAACTCGTGGCCTACAAAATCTTCTATACCATGTTTCTCCGCCTCATACGTCCCCGAATCGTCATCCTTCAATGCTTCTACTCTAGCGATTCCATGGCGATTTCTTGGGCATGCCGATCACTCTCGATCCCTTGTTTCGATTATCAGCATGGTGTCCAGGGAGCTTCTCATTACGCGTATTCCGCGTGGTGCAACATTCCCTTCGATGGATATGAGCTGTTTCCTACGGGCTTCCTTACCTGGGATGAAGGCTCCACTTTACAACTGAAACAATGGGTAGGAAGGAATGTTTCCGTCTATACTATTGGGAATTTATGGCATGAGGCTTTTGATAATTTTCGACAGGATTTTGCGGAATCTTTGAATGAGTTAGGGAAGCAGGCGATGGGGAGGATCATAGTTCTCTATACGATGCAGGACTTTCTGCCACCATCGTGGATCGTGGCTACAATCCGCAACACACCTAGCGTTTTTTGGTGCATTAGGATGCATCCTCAATATAAAACAGTGAAGGAACCGTTTGTGGAGGCCATTGGAGCGGCCAAAAACTTCGAAATCGATGTATCGACGATTTTGCCGCTGCCTTCTCTGCTCAGAATGGCGGACATACATGTGACGGGGAGTTCAAGCGTCGTTAGAGAGGCCGAAATCTATGGTGTTCATTCGATAGTAACTGACCAGATCGGAATAACCTATTATAGCGATTCAATCAGAGGAGGCTTAGCATCCTTTGCACTGGATGAAAGTGAATTGAGGAGGATAATCTTGGAGCGCGGAGGGAAAGACCAGCATGGGATGAATCCCCAAGAGTACCCCGACCGTTCTCGATTTGTTGCCGAAGCGAAAGCGGCAATAAGGACTTAGTCGCTTGAAAAAACGTATACTCATCTACTCCCAATCCGATCTGAGCCGTGATCCGAGGGTAGTGAGGCAAATCGATCTACTCCGTGAGGACTATATCGTCGAAACGGCAGGACTCGCTCCATCGTTCTACCAAGAGCTCTCTTTTCTGGATTTGCGAGATAGAATAAGATTGCGGCGCGGGAAAGGTCTTCTTGCGCTACTGCGGTATTTTTTTGGTCACGGCATCGAGAAAGGGATTGAACTCTCTCTTTATTGGACCCTTCTAAAAATGCCTGCGTTCAACTGGCTGAAGGTTGCGATCGAAATATATGGTCTCAAACGCAGGACTCTCCGTTCGATCCGCCGGAGGAAATACGATCTGGTGATTGCTAACGATCTATCGGCTTTGGCGATATGTTCGCTTTCTAAGAACGGGAAATTTCTATACGATGCACACGAGTTTTCTCCAGGGCAATATGTGCATCGTCGTTCCACCCTGCCGGCGCGTTCCTTTGTGGATTACCAACTGCGCCGTTTCCTGCCTGCATGTGATGTCATTACTACAGTGAGTAAAGGCATAGCGGAGAAATATCATTGCACCTACGAAATAGATCCTCCTGAGATAATCACGAACGCGCCTCGTTTCGAGGACCTCGAACCGATCTATCGAAACGACGGCGTCATACGTCTAGTACATCACGGCGCGGCTATACGAAGCAGAGCCATTGAAACGCTTATTACGGCTGTGCTCTCGCTCGATGAGCGCTTTGAATTTGACCTTTTTCTCGTACGTTCGGATCCTGTGTACTATAAGGAGCTTGTTGGGTGTGCGGCCGGCAGTAGACGTGTCCATTTCCTCGACCCCGTTCCCATGAAGGAGCTTCCTTCGGTGCTAAATGCTTACGATATTGGACTTTATAGTCTACCTCCGACAACACTAAATCAGAAATATGCATTGCCGAATAAAATATTCGAGTATGTTCAGTCTAGGATTGGCGTGGCGATAGGTCCTTCGATCGAAATGGCTGAGTACGTCAAACGATACAGGATAGGTGTGGTAGCTATGGATTTTTCCCCGAAAGCGCTGGCTTCGGCTCTCAGTTCCATCGACGCAGCCGCGATACGGACCTTCAAGGCGAATAGTCATATATATGCTCGAGAGCTCTCCGCGGATTCGCAGATGGCGAAGCTCAAGCAAATTGTGGAAACTCTGGTCGAGCCGAGTCCGAGAAGGGGCCTTTGATGGAGGCGAAATCCGATAAAACCGTCCTCATCGTCTCTCTCTCTTCGATGCATCGTGATCCTCGCGTCTTGCGCCAGGCGAGGACTTTAAAATGCCGATATAGGGTAGTGCTTGCGGGCTTCGGTGAATACCAGGAATCCGGCCTCGAGTTCATTTCTCTCGGAACAGAGAAAAATGAACTAATCCGGAATATGAAAACTCGTTTACGGGATGCCTTCATCGAGAGGAACGTACTTTATCGACTATACCAAAAAGTTTCCTCGCGAATTCCCATAGGATTCAGATTATTCCATACGCGAATCCAGGAATTTTTGCTTCTGAATACCGGATACGCAAAGCGGATAGAAGCCGCCGCGCGGGGAAAGAACGTCGACCTAATCATCGCTAACGATTTTTCGAGCCTTGTTCCTGTCCAGAGAGGAATAGGAGCGAGGCCCCTTCTTTATGATGCCCATGAGTATACGCCAGGGCAAATAACCGGGGGCGAGCGGGTGGGATCCCGGAGGATCTTCGTAGAATATGTCCTCCGAAAGTATCTTCCACGCTGCGCTTCGGTCACTACGGTGGGAGAGGGCATCGCCAAAGAATACGAGGAGGTCTTCGGTATTCCGAGGCCGGTGGTGGTTTTGAATGCACCGCAATTCGTAAAGCAAGATCCCTCAAAGAGTGTTCCCGACAGAATAAGATTGGTCCATCACGGCGTAGCGTCCAGACAGCGGTTCGTGGAAGAAATGATAAGAACCGCGGATTTCCTTGACGATCGCTTTGAGCTGGACCTGTATTTGCTGCATGGCGATGAGGAGTATTACCGGGAGCTGAAAGACCTCTGTCGAAGTAAGGGCGGGGTAAAGCTTCTGGAACCGGTACCCATGGACCAATTGACGGTTAGGTTGAACGAATACGATATAGGCATTTATATTCTGGCTCCCCACAATTTTAATCAGTTGCATGCATTGCCCAATAAGTTCTTTGAATTCGTCCAGGGCCGTCTTGCCGTTGCGATCGGTCCATCTCCGGAGATGGCTGCATATGTGCGGAAATACGATCTCGGCGTCGTCGCCGAGGACTTTACCGCGGAATCTCTCGCGAAATCCTTAAACGCGCTCACTAGAGAAGACATTCTGCGTTTCAAACGCAACGCGGATAAGCATGCCTATGAACTTTCCGCAGAGCCCCAGATGGAAAAACTCAAGTCCATTGTCGAATCCCTGATCGGGAAATAAACCAACGGAGAAACCTACCTATGCGTACACTCGTCCTTATCGGCTGCGGCCGGATCAGTTTCAAACACATAGAGGCCGCGGTCAAGAACGCGGACCGGATGACTCTCGTTGCAACCTGCGATCCCGTGCTCGAAAGGGCGCGCGCCAAGGCCGGCGACTATGCGGCGGGCATGGCGGCCGCCGGGAAAGGTTCTGTCGCGGCGCCGACGGTCTACGCCGACTACAGGGCCATGCTGGCCGAGCTGAAGCCGGACATCGTCACCATCGCGACCGAATCGGGCTACCATCCGCGGATCGCGATCGAGTGCCTCGAAGCGGGAGCGCATGTCATCTGCGAAAAGCCCATGGCGCTTTCCGTGGCCGATGCGGACGCCATGAACGCCGCCGCCCGAGCCGCAGGCCGCAAACTGGCGGTCTGCTTCCAGAACAGATTCAACGCGCCGGTGCAGAAACTGCGCGCGGCGGTCGAATCGGGCAGATTCGGCAGGATGCTGCATGGCTCCATCCAGGTGCGGTGGAATCGCAACGGCGAGTACTATTCGCAGGCTCCATGGCGCGGCACCTGGGCACTGGATGGCGGAACCCTCATGAACCAGTGCACGCACGGCATCGATCTTCTGCAGTGGATGATGGGAGAGGACGCGGTGCGCGTCCAGGCCGTCACCAGGCGCTATCAGCGGCCGATCGAGGCCGAGGACTTCGGCGCGGCCATCGTGGAATTCGCCTCGGGGGCCGTGGGCATCATCGAAGGCACCGCCGACGTATATCCGACCAATTTGAGCGAAACCCTGTCACTGTTCGGCGAAACCGGAACGGCGGTCATCGGCGGGCTCGCGGTCAACAGAATCGAAAGCTGGAGGTTCGCCGACTCGGGCAAGATCGGCGACACCGAAGACAAGGTTCTGAATCCCGGCGAAAAAGACCCGCCCACCGTGTACGGTTTCGGCCATGCGGCGCTGTTCGCCGACGTCCTCGATGCCATAGAATCGGGGCGCGAACCCCTGGTTTCGGGCGAACGCGGCAAAAAGGCCCTCGAAATCATACTCGCCATATACAAATCCCAGAAAACCGGCCTGCCGGTCGATCTGCCCTGCGACTTTTCGACCGAAGAAATGCGAGGAATCTTCAATGCATGAAATCCTGACAGTTGTGGGCGCGAGACCGCAATTCGTCAAAGCGGCGGTATTTTCGCGATACTTGAAGGCGAACGGCGAGCGGTTGGGATTGCGCGAGTTTCTCGTCCATACCGGTCAGCACTACGACGAAAACATGTCAGACGTGTTTTTCCGCGAGATGGGTATTCCCGAACCCGATGCTAATCTGGGGGTCGGTTCCGGTCCCCACGGCAAGACTACGGGCGAAATGCTGGCAAAACTTGAATCGCTGATGATGGAGCGCAAACCGGCCGCCGTATTGGTCTATGGCGACACCAATTCCACGCTCGCGGGAGCTTTGGCGGCATCGAAGCTGCATATCCCGGTCGCCCATGTGGAAGCGGGCTTGCGATCTTTCATGATGGTCATGCCCGAAGAGCAGAACCGCAGGATCGCGGACCAGCTGTCGACATGGCTTCTCTGTCCGACTGCCACTGCGATCGCCAACCTGGAAGCCGAGGGGATACGCGATTCGACTGGAGAAGCCGCTCCGACCCCGGACCGGAAGCGGGTCGTCAATGTAGGCGACATCATGTACGAAGCCTCATTGTTTTATCGTCAAGCCGTTTCGGCCCCGGAATCCGTCGCGGCGAGGTTCGGTATCCATGGCCCATTCTGCCTGCTTACCATCCACAGAGCGGAAAATACGGACGATCCTGCGAGGCTTCGCGGTATTGCGGATGCTCTTGAAGCCTTGTCCGACAGGACGATACTATTTCCCGTGCATCCGAGGACGAGAAAAATCATGGCTTCATCGGGAATCCGCCTCGGCGCCCATGTACGGCAGGTCGATCCCGTAGGGTATCTGGATATGATCGCGCTCGAATCGACGTGCGATATGGTGCTTACCGACTCCGGAGGCGTGCAAAAAGAAGCGTTTTTCTTCGGCAAGCCCTGCGTCACCCTGCGCGATGCGACTGAATGGGTCGAGCTCGTCGATGCGGGGTGGAACACGCTCGCCGGCGCGGATACGAACAGGATTTTAGGGGCGGTTCGTGCCGCCGCCGCGCCCGCCGAAAGGCCTGAACTGTACGGCGATGGAGCCTGCGCGGAAAAGATCGCACGGGAACTGGCGAAAGGAGCATGAGCATGCATATACCATTCTATTCTTCGACCCGCGAATACCACGCGCGCAAGGCGGAATTCGACGCCGCGGTGCAGGGTGTCATGGAACGGGGCGACTTTATCCTGGGCGGCGAAGTGGCCGAATTCGAGCGCGAGGCGGCCGCCTGGCTGGGCGCGAAATACGCCGTGGGACTTGCCTCCGGTTCCGACGCACTGGTGCTGGGCTCGGATATTCTGGGCTTCCGCGACGGGGCCGAAGTGCTCACGCCTACTTTCACGTTCTTTGCATCCACCTCCTGCGTGGCGCGGCTGGGCGGAAAGCCCATCCTGGTCGATATGGACGAGGAAACCCTCAACATGGACTTGGCCGATGCCGCCCGGCGGATGACCAGGTCGACCAAGGGCATCATTCCTGTGCACCTTTTCCAGCAGGCCACGCCCCTGCAGGGCGTGATGGACTTGGCGCGCAGTACCGGCCTCAAAGTACTCGAGGACGCGGCCGAAGCCTGGGGTATGGAAAGCGTCGTGGACGGCGCCTGGCGCAAGGCAGGCACGGTGGGCGACATCGGCATCTATTCGTTCTTCCCCACCAAGACCCTGGGCGGCTACGGCGATTCCGGCCTCGCGGTTACGGACGACGAAGAGCTGTACAAGAAGCTCAAGAGCTACCGCGTGCACGGGAGTTCGGTAAAATACCAGCACGATTACATAGGCTACAATTCGCGCCTGGATACCATGCAGGCGGCGATCCTGCGCGTAAAACTGCGCACGACCGATCTGGCGATCGCCGCGCGCGCGCGCCATGCGGCGCACTACAGCGCGCGTCTTTCCGGACTGCCCGGCGTGCGCGTTCCCAAAGTCGCGGCCTGCAACAAGCCCGTATCCTATGTGTTCAACATCCTCCTGGACGGTCGCGATGCGCTCGCCGCGAGGTTCAAGGAAAAGGACATAGGTTATTCGATCTACTATCCCAAGCCGCTGCACCTGCAGAAATGCTTCGCCTATCTGGGGTATAAAGAAGGGGACTTCCCCGTCGCCGAGTCCGTGGCGAAACGCATCATCGCGCTTCCGATCTATCCGGAGCTGACCGACAACGAAGTGGACGTCGTGTGCGACGAGATCGCGGGCTTTGTGCGCGGTCGGGGGCTTTAGAATGGCGAATCCTGAACTTGTCGAATCGCCGGCCGAAGGGGGCGGAGTCTATCACCGCCACGAAACGGCATATGTCGATTCAGGCGCGTGCGTCGGCGCCGGCACCAAAATATGGCACTTTTCGCACGTCATGGGCGGTGCCAGGATCGGCGCCAAATGCTCGCTCGGGCAGAACGTAAACGTCGGCGGCGGAGCCGTCATCGGAAACGGCGTCAAGATCCAGAACAACGTATCGGTCTACGACGACGTCGTGATCGAAGACGACGTGTTCTGCGGGCCGTCATGCGTATTCACCAACGTGATCAACCCGCGCGCCTTCGTCGAGCGCAAGCACGAATACAGGCGCACCCTGGTAAAGCGCGGCGCCGCTATCGGCGCCAACGCGACCATTGTCTGCGGCACCGCTCTGGGCGAATACTGCTTCGTCGGAGCGGGCAGCGTCGTGACGCGCGACGTGCCCGACCATGCGATGGTGTACGGAAGCCCCGCGCGCAGGCACGGATGGGTATGCGACTGCGGCGTCAAGTTGGACGATTCCCTGAAATGCCCGGCCTGCGGCGCAGGGTATATGCAGCATGGAGACGGTCTCGTCCGCGCATGACGCGGGGGGCGAAGGCCTGAAAGGATTGAATATCATGGGAAAGTACGAAGCTATCATGAAAAAGATCGCCGACCGGTCAGTGGTCGTCGGCATCATCGGTCTCGGGTATGTGGGCTTGCCGCTCGCCGTGTCCTTCGCGCGCAAGGGCGTGAAAGTCCTCGGCTTCGAGAAGAGCGTCGCAAAAGCGAAGAACGTCAACGAAGGCCACAACTACATCGCCGACATCGCCGACGCGGAATTCGCCGAAGTGCGCGCGGCCGGAAAACTGTCTGCCACCACGGACTTTTCGCGCCTCTCGGAAGTGGACGCCGCCATCATCTGCGTGCCCACGCCTTTGGACAAATTCAAGAAGCCCGACATGAGTTATATCGAAGCTTCGTGCCGCGATATCGGAAAGTACATGAAACCGGGCACTTTCGTGAGCCTCGAAAGCACGACCTATCCCACCACGACCGAAGACCTCATGAAACCCATCATCGAAAAGGAGTCGGGGCTGAAAGAAGGCACGGATTTCTGGCTCTGCTTCAGTCCCGAACGGGTCGACCCGGGCAACAAGACCTACAAGACCGCCAACACACCCAAAGTAGTGGGCGCTCTCGGACCCGAGGCGCAGGCGGTAGCGCTCGCGCTGTACGGTATCGCGATCGAAAATCTCTATCCCGTAAGCTCGCCCAGGGCGGCCGAAATGGTGAAAATTCTCGAAAACACCTACAGGCTCGTGAATATTTCGCTCATAAACGAACTGGCCCTGCTTTCCGGCAAGATGGATATCAACATCTGGGAAGTGATCGAAGCCGCCAAATCCAAGCCGTACGGCTTTCAGGCTTTCTATCCGGGGCCGGGCATCGGCGGACATTGCATTCCCCTCGATCCCTTCTATCTCGAGTACATCGCCAAGGGCTTCAATTTCGATCTCACGATGATCAACACGGCGGGCAATATCAACAACCTAATGCCCTACCGCATGATGAACAAGATTTCCTTCGCGCTGAACAGGCACAAAAAGGCGCTGAACGGTTCGACCATTCTCTTCCTGGGCGTAGCGTACAAACCGGACATCGACGACGCGCGCGAAAGCCCCGCCATCCTCGTGATGGAGCAGGTGGCGCACAAGGGAGGGAAGGTTCTGTACCACGATCCCTACATTTCCGAAGTTACGGATGATCAAGGGCGGACCTGGAAGGGCATCGAACTCACCGACGAAGCGATCGCATCCGCCGACTGCGTCGTGTTCACCACCAACCACTCGAGTTTCGATGTGGCGCATATCGTGGCGACGGCCAAGCTGGTCGTCGATACGCGCAATGCGGTGAAAACCGTGCATATCGAGGATGGGAAGGTATTCAAGCTTTGATGCGCGGAAAGTGCAAAAAACACAGTGGGACGATGATGTTCCCCGAAAGGATTGACTAATGCCGAAGCGGATTTTGGTCTTGGCCGATGTCCCGCTTGCGCGGGACTCCCGGATTCGGCGACAGCTCGAATTCCTTGCCGAGGGGTATGACGTAACCTGTATTTCCAGGGGAGCCGCACCGGTTGCAGGGATACGGTATCTTGAGGCGGCAACCGGCGAACCCCCCGGGTTGATCGTCAAGGGCACCAATGCAATGCGGTTGCTGACCGGGGCCTTCGAGCAATACTACAATTCCAAGCCATTCATCCGCGAAGCTCCGCGGCTTGTGGAAGGGGAAGCCTTCGACCTGATCGTGGCCAACGATGTGGATACTCTTCCGCTGGCCTTGTCGCTCGCAGCACCGCGAAAAGCGAAAGTATTGCTGGACGCGCATGAATTTTCACCCGAGCAGTTCTCCAATTCTCTGCGGTGGAGGCTGTTGTTCGGCAAGTATCTGGATAAACTCTGCAGAAAGTATCTCAAAAAAGCCGATGCGATGGTTACGGTATGCGATTCCATCGCGGATCTTTATAAGCGGAGATATGGCGTCGATGCGAGGGTGGTAACGAACGCTCCGTCCTGGCAGCCGCTTGAGCCGGGGCCCGTATCGGCAGGACGGATACGGATGATCAATCATGGCGCGATCAATCCCAATCGCGGTACGCTGGAGATGGTGCGCGTACTGGACTTCCTTCCGGAGTGTTTTTCGCTTACCCTCATGCTGGTCAACAATGGGGCAGCGTACGGCGATAAGCTCAGGGCGCTCCAGGGCCCCCGGTTGAATTTCATCGATCCGGTTGCGCCGGAAAGAGTGGCCGAAAAAATCAACGAATATGATATAGGGCTCTATTTGCTGCCGCCCAGAAACGTAAATCAAAAGTATGCGCTCCCCAACAAGTTTTTCGAATTCGTGCAGGGACGGCTGGCGATAGCCGTCGGCCCTTCGCCGGAAATGGCCGCCTACGTGCGGAAATATGATCTGGGCGTGGTTTCCGAGGATTTTTCGCCCGAAGCGCTCGCAATGCGCCTTCGTGAATTAACGTCCGGAGACATTATGCGATTCAAGAAAAATTCCGATGTCGCATCAAGATCACTTTCCGCGGAAGAAAATCGCAAGGTGTTTCTTGAATGTGTGCGGGGGCTAATAGGATGATTGGCATGTCCGATCCAGCGAAGTCAGGTATAAAGCCGTCCCTCACTGTTTTCCCGCCCACATGGGAAACACTATGTTTTTGACCATTTTTACACCGGTATTCAATGGTGAGGAAAGCCTCGAACGCTTGTTCGATTCACTGCTCGCACAGACATCGCACGATTTCGAATTCATACTCGTAGATGACGGCAGTACAGATACTACAGCTTTGATTGCGAAGGCTCTGGAATCAAGACCGAGAGATTTTCCTTATACGTTCATCCGCAATAAGCATGGAGGACTTCATACTGCGATGAACACAGGTTTGCGCCACGCTCGGGGAGAATTGTTCCTATACCTTAATTGTGATTCGTATCTTTATCCGGATGCCGTCAGTACGGTCTCAAAAAAATGGGCTCCCTTGAGGGGCAACGAAAAGTATGCAGGAGTCGTGTTTAGAAAACTTAATGAGGCCACAGGAAAACCAATCGGTTCGGATATACCCGATGGCAGCATTGATATAAGCCATGTCGATGCACATTTCAAGGCAGGGATAAAAGGCGATAAGGCCGAATTTTGTCGAACCGAGCTTTTGCAGAGACTTATGTATCCGGAAATTCCCGGGGAAACATATTTTCCTGTTGGGCATCCTTTTAATGTAATTTCCGCTGATCATATCTTTCGTTATTCTGATATTGTAGTTTATGTTGCGCAATATCTTCCGGGCGGGCTTTCATCAAACTTCCCCGAACGACTAAAAAAGAACCCTAAAGGTTTCTTGAAATACTACACATATCTTTTTAAGTTTCCAGGCTTACCACTGAAACGGAAAATAGCTTGGCTGTATCGAATCATACAATGCAAGATCGCAATTGCCCGCAACAAGAATTAACCATACGATGAAAATACTTCACCTTATCAACACCCTTGAAGCCGGCGGGGCCGAAAGGCTGGTCGCGGGCCTTGCGCCGCTGCAGGCCGCGGCTGGGCACTCCGTAACAGTGGCGGCGTCCAGCGGCCGGGGCTCGGTCTTTGGGGCGCCCCTGGAATCCGATGGGGTCGATGTCGTGTACCTCTCCCGGGAAGGCTCTCCGCGGAATCCGGGGCTGGTCGCGAAGATGGCGGCGTTATTCGATCAATTGAAACCGGATATCGTGCACGTACACCTTTTTCCCGCGCAATATTTCGCCGCCCTGGCCTCGCGCTTTGCGCGGCATAAGCCAATCTTGGTGACCACCGAGCACAGTATCGGCAACAGACGAATCGGCCGTCCATCCTGGAGGTTGATCGAGAGAGCAGTGTACTCGCGATACCGGGCAATAGCGGCTGTCGGAGAAGATGTAGCTCTGGTGTACGCCGAATGGACGGGCTTGGGGGCGAGGATTGGCACCATTCCCAACGGTATCAACGTTTCCGCCTTTTCGCGGCAGACCGATCGGGATCGAAGGGAGGATACCCGCAAATCGCTTGGATTCGACGCAACCGACCGGGTGATCGGCTGGGTTGGCAGGATGGCGGCTCCCAAGCGCCCGGCCGACCTCGTGAAAGCCCTCTCAGGATTGCCTAAAGGTGTTTGCGCGGTAATCGTCGGCGACGGTCCGCTCAGAAACGAAACCGAAGCGTTGGCCGCTTCGCTCGGACTCACGAAAAGGCTGCGCTTTCTCGGGGAGCGAAAGGATATTCCGGAGCTTTTGGCATCATTCGATGCCTTCGTATTGTCCTCGGACTATGAAGGCTTTGGCCTAGCCGCGGTTGAAGCCATGGCCGCAGGGCTTCCGGTCTTTCTCGCCGATATTCCCCCTCTGCGCAGCATCGCCGGCGAGGCGGGACGATATTTCCCGCCGGGAGACGATCGGGCGCTCGCGGCGACCCTGCGCGCAGCAGCCGCCGATCCTGAAAGCGAAGCCGCCAGAGTCGCGATCGGCAGAACAAGAGCGGCCGGCATGGATATAAAAAATTGCGCCGCAGCCTACCTCGACCTGTACGAAAACCTGCTTCGGAGACGCTGAAAATGCAGCTCGTCACCATCATCGTTCCCGTATACAACACTGCGCCCTATCTGCGGAAATGCCTCGATTCTCTCGTCGCCCAGACGCATCGGCCCATTGAGATCATCGCGGTGGATGACGGCTCTACGGACGGTTCGCCCGCCATACTCGCGGAATACGCCCAGGCGAATTCCGACTTGTTCCGCGTCGTCAGCAAGAAAAACGGCGGCCAGGCTTCGGCGAGAAACGTGGGTATCGCGGAAGCGAAAGGCGATTGGCTCTGTTTTATCGATTCGGACGACTGGGTAGATCCGAGTTTCGTCGAAAAAACCTTGAATCGTGCGCTCGAAGTCGACGCGGAAATAGTCGATACGGAAGTCATGCTCGCATTCCCCGCGGAAGAGGGATTTTCCTGCAGAAATACCACCGACGCGCTTCCCGCCATGCGCCGGTATTGGGATGGATTGATGGACGGAAGCGCACACGACGAACCCGGATGGCTCATCGCGCATCCCGCGGGTTCGTGCCACAAGCTTTTTTCGGCGGACTTGATCCGACGCAGCGGAGTGCGCTTTCCGGCGGGCATAAATTTCGAGGACCTGGCCACGACGCCACGCCTGCTCGCGCGTGCGCGCAAAATATCCGCGGTCCGTGAACCGATGTACTGGTACCGTCAACGCGAGGGATCGACCAGCAGAGTCATGGATTCATCCTGGACGGATATGCGGGTGGTCATCGATATGCTCGCCGCTGATTTCGCGGGGGAATTCCGTGACGAATTGGGGTTTTTGGCGCTCTCCCGCCTCCTGACGGGCGCTCTCGTGCGGGCATTGAAAAGCGGAGCCTCCGACCGGGCGGCTGATGAAATGGTCGCCTATATGGATTCCTCGTTTCCGGAGTGGCGAAAAAATCCTTATGCGAAACGTTTCCTGCCGCGCTTGAATCGAATGATTTTGGCGCTGGTCCGGGTCCGGGCATACGGAGCGCTCCGCCTTCTCCTGACCGGAAAACAGCAGGCACGCGGCATTCTGCGACGCGGCCGGGCGGGCAAGTCATGAGAATCCTTCACATCGTGACCCTGTTCGAGCGCGGCGGAGCGCAGTCGGTCGTACTCGAACTCGCCAGGAGCCAGATCGCCGACGGACATCTCGTCGCGGTCATGTCATCGGTGGATGGCGGCGCCTGGGACGAACTCGATTCCGATGCGCTTCAGATACCCTGCCGATATTTTCTACGCAAGGTTTCCTTCGTGGAAGATGTCTTGGCCGCCAAGGCGATCGCTGCGGCGGTTCGGCGCTTCAAGCCCGACATTGTGCACCTGCATTCCTCCAAGGCGGGAACGCTCGGACGACTGGCCTTGCCGGGTATGCGCGGCAGGATTGTGTATACCGTGCATGGTTTCGATTCGCTCCGGATCGCATTCAGGAAATATCTCCCCCTCGAGAGAATGCTGCGGCATGTTTCGCCGGACGGCATCGTTGCCGTAAGCAAGTACGATGCGGATAACCTCGCCGCGGAAGGGATCCCGTGCGCCCATGTGATACACAATGGTATCCGGGATTTTATCGCCGATCCGCCGCACGGCGACCAAAGTACTGTCACCCTGTTTGCCGAAGACCGGGCGCGCGGAAAGATCACGGTATGCACAATCGCAAGACTGGCATTGCCCAAGCGTTTCGATCTGTTCGTCGCTGCCGCCGAAGGTTGTCCGGATATCCATTTTTTCTGGATCGGTAACCGTACGGCGCCGCAATCCGGGCTGCCCGTCAATTTGACCTGTCTTGGCGACGTTCCGGATGCAAGGGCGTTGCTTCGCGAAACCGACATATTTTGCCTTCTTTCGGATTACGAAGGCTTGCCCATGTCGGTGATAGAGGCACTCTGTGCAGGCAAGCCTGTCGTGGCTTCGGATGTGGGCGGAGTCCGCGAAGCCCTCTCGGGAAACGAGGCCGGGCGGATCGATTCCCGAATGCCCGATCTGGCCGGAAGCCTGGTGGCCAACGAAGAAGAAGCGGTCGTAAATACGCTGCGGATGCTTGGATCCGACGCCGCAAAGCGGAAAACGCTTTCACGTATCGCCAGAGCGCGGTATACTGAGTCGTTTTCGGCCGTCCGAATGCATTCGGAATATCTGAAAATTTATGAACGATTGCTCGCGGACCGCGGCAATCCGAACGGAAAGAAAAAAAGGGAAAGCCAATGAAGCCGGCGCTGTTTTCGCCCAAGCGGCATGCTATTCCGTTGATACTGCTGTTCGTGTTGGGAATCTGCTCCGCTTTTGCCGATTATACCGGCGAGACCCGATGGACCATAACGACGGTCGACATAGCTACCGAAGGCAGCACCCGCGAAAGTGTGCTGCGAAGGGTACTGGGTATCGAAGAAGGCAGAGCTTTCGAGAGTCTGGAAGCCCTACAAACATACCTCGATGACAAGAGAGAAGTCCTGGCGGGTATCCGTCTTTTCCAGTCCACATCGTTGGACTATCGGATCGGCGAAGAGAGCGATAACGTCTTTCCTGTGGCCGTATCGGTGCATACGAAAGATACATGGAACATAATCGCGCTCCCCTATCCCAGATATGATTCCAATGAGGGATTGAGGCTGAGCGTCAAGTTCAGGAACTACAACGCATTCGGCTCCATGGAGCCGCTCAATGTCGATGTGGACTACAGGCTTTCCACCGGCGGCGAAAGCACTGTCGGTACTTCGCTGGCATTCACGGTTCCCCTTGACTGGCAGGACGAGACTTGGGCGCTCTTTACGTCGCACCGCTTTCTGTATTCCTTTGCCGCACCATTGACCTACCAGGGATTCGTCGGTATCAGGAAAATCTTCGACCGGCCGGGCTTCGATTCGCATATCCAATTGCGACAGGGCTTCATCGCAATGGATCTGGACAACGATGACAATACCGATTGGTACTTGCGGACCGAGGCCGGCACGTACGCCCGCGTTGCGCTTTTCCCCGATTTCGCCAACGGTACCGGATATGCGAGCGCGGAACTGACGTTTGGACTGAATTACCATCCCGCAATAGTCCTTCCCGCGGATTACTCGGGAGCCGATGTACGGCTTTCGGGCGGCCTTGGTCTTGGACGCGTCGACTGGAACGGCAACTTCCGGCAGGGATGGCTCGCCACAATCGAAAACACTATCGATTACAGATTCGAAAAAAGCGACTTCTCGAACCTCGTGACCGCGACATTCAGAATCGATACACCCCTTATTTCGGATCGTCTGGGAACCGGGATTCGCCTGGTGGGCATCGCCGCGTATCCCGATCCCGCCGGCAATCTCGGGTCCTATCTGCGGGGCGTTCGAGACGATGGCATTGAAGCCGATCTCGGCGCCTTCGCGAATTTTTCCCTCGTCGCCAAACTTTTCGACTTTCTGCCGTCCCGATTCATTTCGAAGCAATGGCTCGACATGGAAGTACAGGGTTCGGCGTTCTTTGACGCGGGCCTTGTAAGGGAAGCCGCCGGCAGTACACCTGAGCTGCACCTTGCTTCGGGTCTGGAGTTTTTTGCGTTTCCCCAACTCGCGCGAAGCATGTTTGCGAGAATATCGGCCGGATTCGATATCCTGCATTATGCGGAATCGGACAATCTGGCTTCGGCTCTCGAGCTGTTCTTCGGTCTGGGTGCCCATTATTGAGCCGGAAGAGTCTTGGCTTGCGTAAGGCCTGCAATGGTCGTACACTTCACGGAGAAACCTTGATTCACGGATCGGAAGCGAATTGAAACGACAACTTTATGCCAAGCAGGTGCTGATTTTCCTGGTTGATGCGGTAGTACTCCTGCTTGCTTTGTTGGCCAGCCTCGTGATCCGCTACGGCGAATTCCCTACCGCTGTCTATTATTACCTTCACCTCAAAAGCCTTTTCCCTTTGATCATAGTGTGGTTCATGGTCCTGTATACGGCCGGAATATACAGTCTGGGCTTTGCGTTCAGCCCCACGGTGCTCCTGCCCAGGCTCACGGGCGCCATGGTGGTTTCGACCTTGCTGGGCACTTTGTATTTTTACCTTGTGGTCACGGCCCCCATCACTCCGCGCCGGGTTCTCGCCTATATAATGGTGCTCTGGTTTCTCGGGCTCTGCTCCTGGCGGATCGGCTACGGCAAGATAGCCAGACGATTCATCCCCAGAAGCCTTGTCGCCTTTATCGGTACCGATGCGACCGCCATAGAGGCGATCGAAGAATTGCGCGCCAAGCCGAGCCTGGGCTTCAGTCCCGCTCTGACCTTTGATCCTGAAGGCGTGAACATACCGGAATATCTCGAAAACGGTGCGCCCGAGCCGCTGCGCTGCAGGAGCATGGAAGACTTTATCCGATCGGTCAGGGCGCATGGCGTTTCCATAATCGTACTCACTGACCAGGAAAAACTGGGTGAGGCCGACAAGAACGCCCTGTTCGGCCTGATCGCGAACCATGTCCGATTCGAACACCTCCCCGATTTCTATGAAGCGATCCTGAGGCGCATCCCCTTGGGCAGCATCAATGATCTCTGGTTTCTTGAGCACATCGATCTGGCTTCGACCGATCCGTACCGGATCGTTAAACGCGCAACGGATATCCTTGCGGCAGTAATCGGAATGGCGATATCCCTGCCCTTTTTCCCTTTTATCGCCGCCGCGATCGCAGCCGGAAGCCGGGGGCCCGTTTTTTTCCGCCAGAGTCGGCTCGGCTACAACGGGAAGCCGTTTACGCTCATCAAATTCCGTACCATGCGGGTCGACGGCAACGATCAACGCCCGACCACGAATGGAGATCCCCGCGTGACCCGGATCGGCGCCTTGATGCGGGCCAGCAGGCTGGACGAAATTCCGCAGCTCTGGAATGTCCTTAAAGGCGAAATGAGCGTGATCGGCCCGCGCCCCGAGCGCCCGGAGCTGGTCGCCGAGCTTACAGAAAAAGTCCCTTATTACACGCAGCGGCTCCTGGTAAAGCCCGGACTCACCGGTTGGGACCAGGTATCGGGCGAGTATCACAGCCCTTCGGTCGCGGATACCTATAAAAAGCTTCAGTATGACCTCTACTACGTCAAGAACATGGGTTTTTTCCTCGATACTTCGATTTTCTTCAAAACCATTCTTACCGTCTTCATGAGGGCGGGATTGTGAACACAGTACCAAGACTGCGGCGCGCTTTCATCGTATTCATGTGCCTGACGGGGTTCGCGTTTCTGCCCGGCGCGGTGTCCGCCGAAGCTCCCGTCTTTGCGCTCGATTTCGAGACAGGCCTCGACTGGCGCCTTTCCACCGCATCCGAACTCGTCGAGCAGACGCCGATCAAGAACGGCATCGACCTGCAGCGCGAATATTTCGATCGTATGCCTATAGCCCGTCTTGAAATGGAATATGGCGCTCCGCAGGGCCTTTCCGTCGCGATCGAAGCGACGATCAGGCGCGAATGGGACGGAGACTGGTTCAAGACCGACAACTTATTCTCGAGTGTCGCGGGGAATCCCGTGGCGATCGAAAACCTGTTCCTCACCCGCGGCATAGCGGAATGGAACTCGCCGGGCATCCATCTCGGATTCGGTCGCGACCAGTTCGACTATAGCCGCGGCCTGGAAGGAAGCCTGTTGCCGTCGGCCAGACTTCCCTACCTGGATGCATTCCAATTCGACGGAACTCTTGGCCGCACCGAGTTCAATCTGCTGATCGCATCGATTCCCGCCCGGGAATCCTGGGACGGTGACGTCGCTCCCAATGCCGGTCTGAACGCCGATCTGCTGGATGAGGCTGAACCGTACGGGTTCGAGGGCGACCAGAACCCCACGACCGTTCTTTACGCCATGCATCGCATCGGATGGGACTTGGGCGACTTCAGTCTCGGCGTCACCGAGCAGGTCATGATGGCGAGAAGGAACAACAGGTTCTATCTCACCGACTTTTTCCCCATCGTTTCCTGGCATCAGACGGGCGTGTATCAGACCAACAACTCGATGGTGTTCGATGCCGCATGGGCTCCCGTTCCGGGACTTCGCGTCATGGCCCAGGCGGGCTTCGACGACATAAACGGCAATTCGATAGGAATCGGCGACACGGGCGCTCCGACGATAGATGCCTACGTCGCGGGACTTTCCTGGGAGACCCGGTTCTTCGGCGGTGCGGCCGGTGCCGGCGTTGGCGCCAATGCGTCGCCGCGTGCGGCCGATTTTTCCCTGTACGCGGAAGCCGGATATACGCATTGGCTGTGGGGAAATTATTCGGGTACATCCAACTGGCCGAAAGACGAGAATCCGTTGATGCGTTTCCAGTATCGCCTGGCGGCCGACAGGGGTGGACTTCTGCTGCCTCTTACAAGCCCCTACGGACCGGGAGCGATCTGGGCCGAGTTGCGAACGCGTCTGTCCGATCCGAAAGGGAGACTGTCGGCGGGCTTCGAATTTCTCTTTCTCGCGAAGAACCCCGAAGCCAACCTGATCGACACAGGCTATACCGCCGCGGATGAAGCCGCGACGACTCCATATGTCCTTTTCCTGGAGGCGGGCCTCCCATTGCGCGCGGAATGGTCGGGATTCGAAGCGGGATTGCGGCCCGCCCTGGTCTGGCGAGAAGGGAAAGTGTCGTACAGGGCCGATATCACTGCGGCATGGCGATTTACGTCCAAATGAACAGAGAAAGGGGTATGTAAAAATGATGACAGTACATGCGCGTGTCCCATTCCTGGCCATGGCCGCGGTTCTCGTTCTTGCCGGACAGGCGGTCGCGCAAAATATGGCGGGCGCGGAACTGAGTGCGGAGCCGAGTATTTCGGTCACGTGGGCGGACGAATTTTCATCGAAAGAGAGTTTTTCTGCCAAACTCGAAGCGGGGCTGGGAAGCGTGGGCAGTTTTGAAGTATTCGGTACCCTGTCCGCCAATTCGGATGGCGCATACGCTCCCGCTCTCGCCAATCTTCCGGGAGGAGACTTCGGCAATATCTATTTCCTTATGGAAGAAGGCGGATTACGAACTCGACTGGGGCCTGTCCTCATGGAGGCGGGTAGAATACGCCATTTCGATGAGATCCAGGGACCCTATTCGCTTTTCGTGAATTCGGCGGGAATCGCCGCGCCGCTTTTGCGGATCCGCTATGAAGACGACAACTTCATCTACGAGAGCAGGTGGATAGAACTCAACAGGAATTCGCTCGCGCCCGATCCGGCTGGCACACTCGATCCAGAGGGCAATGTGGCCGAAGCGCCCGCCTGGGAGAATGGATACCCGGACCGCGGGGCGAATCTGAAAACATATGGCTTCAAGGTCGGGAACATGCGTTTCGGTTTCCAGGATGCGGCCGTGTATTCGGGGAGATTCTTCGACGCGGAATATTTCCTGAATCCCATTCCCCAGTATTTCATCCAGTATGGCAGGGGAACGCCGGGTTCACCCTGGGCCGAAGATTCCAATGACAACGACATCATTGGCGCATTCTGGGACTTGACCACCGACGATGGAGCGTACGTCGCGGTCCAGGCTTTCATGGACGATTTCAATATCCATTTCATCGCGCCCTCGACGAGCTGGAGTCCCTGGAAAGCGGGGCTTTCGCTGCGCGCGGCGAAAGATACGTCCTGGGGCAGGTTCGGTTTTTCCACCGCCGGAGCCACGAAATACAGCTTCGAGCCCATCGACATGAAAAACCTCGATACCTCAGAAGAGTGGTGGAAGAGCGCCTACGGGTATACGTACTTTCCGGACACCCGTTTCGACATTGAAAAGGACAGTTCGATCATCGACTGGGAACCGATTTCGCCCGGCCGCAACATGATCGGCTATATCAACGGCGAGAACAATTTCGCCTTTCAGGTGGACTGGAAGGACGATTTCGGCGATTTCGACATCGACGCTTTGATCGAATTCAAGCTTACGGGTGCGCAGAGCCCCGCCAACCCCTGGCAGGACTCCGGCAGCAACCCCAACGACGGGACGCACTGGATTTTCGGCGAGCCCGTGCTGGAAAAACGCGTGCTGGCGATGGCGAATGCTTCATATCGCTTGGGCGGATGGGCCTTCTTCGGCACTCTGAAAGCGGGAATCGCGCTGGATGCGCTGGCCTTGGCCCTACCTTCGGCGACAAGCGGCGACGGGCTCAACGGCGACGGAATCGAAAAACAGATCGCGATCTGGACGCCACAGGCCGGGCTCGTGGAGACGGCTTTTTCCGTCGGAATCGGAGCGAGTTACAGCATCCGCTGACCTTTCACGACACACTGAACGCGTCTCATCGGTTTGATATAAAAATCCTTCCTTCTTCCTCCACACCTCCCTCCCTCTCTCCCCCTTCCCCTCCATAACCACCTCCCTCCCCCCACAACCACACAAAAACCAAAAATTCTCGCTTGACACCTGTGTTTCGCCGTGAGACACTGCCGAAACAAAAGTTTCAACGTTGGGAAAGCGTTGGGAAAGCATTGGGAAAGCGTTGGGGAACTTTGGTAAACCTTGAAACGCCGGAAAATGGCGTCGATGGAGGGCAGCGAGTCATGGTGCAGGAAAAAATCCGTAAACTGCTTCCGGAAATGACGCCGAAGTTCAGGGAAATCGGGTCCTATATCCTCGATCACGACCAGAGCGTCGCTTTTGCGTCCATCTATGCCGTCAGCGAAGCGTCCGGCGCGAGCAACGCCTCACTCGTGCGCTTCGCCAAGAGCCTGGGGTTCGAAGGCTACCAGAAAATGAAGCGCGAACTTCAGGACGATTTCAGACGCAGACTCAGTCCTTACGAAAAGGTCGCGCTGGCGGACCTCGACGCGCTGCCCGAGGAAAAAAGGCTGCAAAAGCTTTTCCAGAACGAAACGAGCAATCTCAAGGAGACGCTCGATATCGTACGGTACGAGGACCTGGCGGCCGTGGTGCGAAGTGTCCGGAACGCGAGGAACGTATTTCTCTGTGGCTTCGGTATATCGCGATATCTGGCGGGGATGTTCGAGTACATGCTTCGGGGATTTACGGGCAAAGGCGTGACACTGATCTCAGGATCGGTGTTCGACTATGCGCCCGCTCTCAATTCCTTCGCGGTGGGCGACACGATGATTCTCATAACCTTTCCGACCTATTCGGAGGAAGTGAAGCATGTCGCCAAAGTCGTGAAGGAAAGGGGCGGCACACTGAACCTCATAACCGATTCCGTCAATTGCCCCGTATACCCGCTCGCCGATACGACGATCAGGTGCATCACGAATTCCATCCTCATGACAAATTCCTATGTGGGGCCTCAGTCGGTCCTGCAGATCCTGGCTCACATGATCTTTCTCGACGCGAAGGATACGGCGATGGAGACGAGAAGCCGGACGATCAAGTTGCAGAAGGACGGTTACGGGAATCTGCAACGCGGACGCGAACCGAACGCGGATCACCCGACAAGGAGTGAAAAACAGTTTCCGCAAGGAGAATGAGATGCTGCCCACCGATACGCAGATGAAACGATTCGAGACACTGACCCAGCTTCCCGGCATTTCCGCGCACGAAATGCGCGTACGCGACTACATGAAAAAGGAACTCGCCCGATATTCCGCCCGTTTCGACGGCGAAATCGTGTTCGACGGGCTCGGCAGCGTCTTCGCGGTCAAAAAATCCAGAAAACCGGACGCGCCCCGCATGATGATGTCGGGCCATATGGACGAAATCGGCTTCGTGGTCAAACAGATAACGCCCAAGGGCCTCCTCAAGTTCTTTCCCGTCGGAAGGACCTGGGAACACGTCATCATGGCGCAGCGCGTCACCGTGTATTCGAGCATCAATGGCGCAAGCTTCCCGGGGGCCGTGGCCTCCATCCCGCCCCACCTCCTCCCTGAGGACATGGCGCACAAGCTCCTTTCCACGGACCAGATGCTGGTCGACATTGGAGCGGAATCGAAGGAAGAAGTGCTCGCCTCGGGAATCAGGCCCGGCGACATGATCGTGATCGACGGCGCTTTCGTCCCGCTCATGGGCGGCAAAAAGCTCCTGGCCAAAGCTTGGGACAACCGCTTCGGCTGCGCCCTGGCGCTCGACGTGCTCGAAGAAGTGGCGGACGAAGACCTCGACGTCGATCTCTACATCGGTGCCACCGTCCAGGAAGAATCGGGCCTGCGCGGTGCCAGAACTGCCGCGGCCATGATCCACCCCGAACTGTCCTTGGTCTTCGAGTCTTCCGCCGCCAACGACGCTACGGGCGACCCGGAAGAGCTGGGGCAACAGGGCAAGGGCGTGCTTCTGCGCCACCTGGACAGGACTTCCATCACCCATCGCGGACTTTTCATGTATTCCACGGGCCTTGCGGAGAAAAAGAACATCCCGTTCCAGTACTTCATGGCGCTGGGCGGCACCGATTCGGGCGAAATCCACACCTCCGGATCAGGCTGTCCCTCCATGACCATGGGCGTGCCTTCGCGCTATATCCACACCAATTCCACCATCATGGATTACCGCGACTACTGTGCGGCCAAGGATTTTGCGCTGGCATTCCTGCGCTCCATGAACCGCGAAACGCTTGAACGGGAGATCATGAGTTTCAGCAGGTAAGGCAAGACAGGATAACAGGATAAATACGACAGGATAACAGGATGAATACGACAGGATAACAGGATGGACAGGAGCGGGGCTGGGGTTTGCCATATGGACAATATCGATCCGCAGAAAATTGAATCGCCGGAGGGGTCTGCGAGCGTATATGTCATATGCTGGACGATCCACTCACCGAAAAAATCATCGGCTGCGCCTATAAAGTGTACAACACCCTGGGCGCAGGGTTCCTCGAAGCGGTCTACAAACGCGCGCTCATCATCGAACTGAGCAGGACCGAACTCCCTTTCGCCATGGAGGCACCCATTAAGGTACTTTATGGCGATAAGATCGTCGGATCGTATTACGCGGACATCATCGTAAACGATTCCATCATCGTCGAAATAAAAGCCGTCGACAATATCGTCAAAGTCCATGAGGTCCAGCTCGTAAACTATCTCCACGCCACAGGCATTCCGATAGGGTTGTTGATCAACTTCGGCTCCCGCGAAATCGGCATCAAGCGCAAGTACAGGGACCGCCAGCCGGACAAGGTGCCGGACAGGATAATCGGTCTGACAGAATAACTAGCCCGACAGGAGGCAGAGCAGAATAACTGTTTCGACAGGATACTTGGCCAGATACAGGCGCGACGGGAGATAGGAAAAAAGGGCTTTATCGAAGAGCCGCGCCGGAAGAAGTGAAGTCCTGCTGATCCTGTTATCCTGTCTCTCTATCCTGTTATCCTGTCTCTCTATCCTGTTATCCTGTCGCCTTCTATTGTATTATTTCTCCAACAGGTATAGTATTTCCATACTTGCAGGAGAAAATATGGCAGAAAAAATGGTCGATTTGCCCGGCTATTCGTATCTTGTCGATTTTTATGATAGTTACGCGAACCCAAAGGACAAGATAGCCCGTGAATGCGGCAGAGGAACGTTTACCAAGCTGAAGCAGGGGATCTACGTGACGCGTGCCGCCCTGGAGGAGGGCATTCCGATGGGATTGATCGCAAACCGCCTCTACGGCCCTTCATATATTTCGTTCGCATATGCGCTTCGCCTGTATTCACTCATTCCCGAAGACGTTCCCAATCCGACATCGGCGACATTCTGCAGGCGGCGAAAGAAGCGGTTCGATACGAGCCTTTGCTCATTTTACTACCGGGATGTTCCTGCGCGCGCGTATCCCGAGGAAATCGTCTATCGACAAACGGGCCGATGGCGCTTTCTGAGTGCTTCGCCCGAAAAGGCATTATGCGACGAACTGTCGACCGTCACCGGAATAAGGAGCAAGAAGGCGATGAGGGCTTTGCTGTTTGACGATCTGAGAATCGACGAAAGCGGATTTGAAAAACTCGACCGGCACCGTATCGTGCGGCTTGTGCCACTCTATGCGAGCCCCACCCTCGATATGCTGCTTTCTTTATGTTGCTCTCTTTGACAGGAGGATGATCCATGAATCACGCGCTTCGCGAACTGTTCGAGTCGAAAGTGCAAGAGAATAACGGCCTTCAGGAAAGAGCGTTCGCCGAGATTCTCCAGTCGATCGCTCTGCTCGGACTTTCCAGAAGCGATTTCTTTGAGAAAGCCGCGTTTTACGGTGGTACGGCCCTTCGCCTGCTGCACGGCCTGGACCGTTTTTCCGAGGACCTCGATTTTTCCTTGCGGGAACCCGAGCCGGACTTTTTCTTGGGAAAATACTTTGACTATATCGATACGGAGCTCAAAAGTTTCGACATACAATCGGAGATCCGGACAAAGGAAAAGAGCGCAGACGACTCCATGGAGTCAGGATTCATAAAAGCGAACACAGGCAAGCACATTCTGAAAATTACGTCCGTTCCCTCCCTAGCCGGTAAAATCGCCCCGGAGGCTCTCACGAAAGTGAAAATAGAAATCGACATCGATCCACCTGCCGGCGCAACGACGGTCGTGCGCTATATCGACGAGCCTCTGCCCTTTATCGTGAGAAGTTACGACCTGCCATCCTTGTTCGCCGGGAAAATGCACGCAATCCTGGCCAGAGCCTGGCGCAACCGGATAAAAGGGCGCGACTGGTACGATTTTGCCTTCTATGTCCGCAAGGGAATATCGTTGTCCCTGCCGCACCTCGAGGCGCGCTTGAGACAGACCGGTCACTATGTCGATGTGCAGCCGCTTACGCAGGAACGATTCATGGCTCTTCTGGAAACGCGACTACAGACCATCGATTTCAATGCCGCAAAACGCGATGTCGAACCTTTCATTATTCGCCCCCAGGCTCTCGATGTATGGAGCGCCGAGTATTTCAGCCACCTGGCGTCGCGCATCAGCTACGATACTCCGGCAGAATGACTGGACCGACAGGGCAAGCAGGACAACTTGGCCAGATACAGGCGCGACGGGAGATAGGAAAAAATGGCTTTATCATAGAGCCGCGCCGGAAGAAGTGAAGTCCTGCTGATCCTGTCTCTCCATCCTGTTGATCCTGTCGCATTCTATGGAAGGTTTGACAAGTTTTATCGATAGCAGTATGGTAAGACGAGGGGGCTATCGATGAAAACGGTTACCGTATCCAGCAAATATCAAATAGTTATACCAAAAGAAATAAGAGAAACAATAGGACTTCATGCCGGAGCAAAACTTGAAGTCATCACCTATGGTTCCAGGATAGAACTGGTTCCAATTCAGTCCATCAAGAAGCTGAAAGGATCCTTTAAGGGTATAAATACAGAGATTCAAAGAGATGATGACCGAGTATGAATATTGTTGATTCCTCATGCTGGCTCGAATATTTTGCAGGCAGTTCAGTGGGAGAAAAAGTATCCTCGGCAATCGAAGATACAGAGCGCCTCATTGTGCCGTCGATTACTCTGTATGAAGTATTCAAAAAGCTCTTGATCGAAATTAATGAAGATAAGGCGATTTATGCAATTGCACATATGAAGCAAGGGACAGTGATTGATCTTGATGCTGATTTGGCGATCTATGCTGCGCAAATTGGGAAGCTGCATAAACTGGCAATGGCAGACAGCATAATATATGCAATAACAAGAAAGTATACGGCAACATTATGGACACAAGACAGACATTTCAAAGATCTCGAATCGGTGAAGTACTTTGAGAAAGAGTAAGCAGCTGATAACCGCGCCGGAAAGTGGGATCCTGCCTATCCAGAGTATCCGGGATGCGGTAGCGCAGAGCGAAGCATTCACCCGCCGCCTCCACGATCTTGACCCGGCAGGCAGCACGCTCCAATGGTGTGATCCCGATCACGATATTGAAGCCCAGAGCTTCGTCGGGCGATGGCGACAGACCGGCTTCGGCCAGGAGACCTGAAACCTTGATCCAACCTGAGTGGATTGGGCCCCGCCTCGCGAAGGCGATCCGCGCGTCCAGACCCATGCTGCGCAAGCGGCGCCGGACGGTGAAAAACCACTGCTCGGGCCGGTAGCCTTTTTTGTCCACAAGCTGGAACTCAAGGGCGGTCGCGTAGCCGGCATGCCCACTGCCGAGCCCGGTGGCAGGTCTGCCGTTTGAATTGCCGCTGATCAGGCCGCTGGATGGGTCGCCGGCGAAACGGAGCGCGGCATCGCCCGTCAGGCAGAGCGAGGCGAAGGCTCCCGACTCGTGCAGGGAGCGAAGGGTCACAGCCTGGATGCATTCACGCATCGCGTCCGATTTCCCCCCGGGGCTTTCCACGGCGGCGGCCGCCTCCAGGATTTCTTCCCGCATCATAGGCCGGTCCCATGAGGAGAGAGTGCGCCCCGTCGCTTTGCGTAACGCAGGAAGGCCCCGGCGGCGCGCACTAGTCTCGGCCGGCCTGTACGCGCCGCCAAACCTTCAAGCCGCACCAGGTCCAATTGCTGGATGTCGGGTTGGTTGGAGTCAAATTGCTTACGGTCCAATTGCTTGAGGCCAAATTGGCCAGGGGCCGGTGGCGCAGGATTCATCCCGGCCGCCTCGAACCTCTCCTCGTCCCATTCGCCACCTTCGACAAAACAGAAGTCCAGGAGAGCCTTTTCGGGGAGAGCGACGCGCACCCGGATTCCCCCGATATCGTCTGCGACGGAACCAAAAAGGAGATCGCGGGGCAAGGTTGCATACGCGTAGCGGCCGAATACGTTCTCGAAGACCTTCGCGGGTCGCGCTGTCACCGACGTGTATTCGGCGCCGGAACCGGCCGTAGCAGTCGCGCCCGCCGCACCCGATTGTGTCGCACCCGCCAGCACCCCGCACCGGGCGAGCAGCCAGCGCCCCGAAAGATAGGAAGGCGGGTACAGGGGCCCGGCCAGGCCGGAGCCGTCGAGACGGGCATGCCGCCAGGGTTCGGCCAGAGTGAACAGGCCGCGCCGAAGCTCGAGGACTTTGCCGGCCTGGCGCCAGCGGTATAGTTCCGTGTGTACACTCGCAGGTTCCTCGCCGGACAGGAGCAGGACCATTTCGAAGTCGAACCAGGCTTTGTCCGCGAAGAATCGCAGCAAATCGTCAAATTTCATCAGTGTTACTATACACTATTGTTCAGTATCGTGCAAATAATGTTCAAAATTTGTTGCCGAGTCCATTTTTCTGCAAATCCTCCAGCAGTACCACATTCCGGTACGGCCGTGCTGCGCTTGCCAGAAAAAGATTCATGGAGAAGTGGACCGGAGTGGAAAGCCAAACTCTTTCTCCCGCCTGCGACGTGAATCCGCCTTTTCTCTTGCCGACTCGCCGGGATAAGATTGCCTGTCCCGGACAGGAGTGTATACCAGTGTCTGACCCCATTTCCCGGTATCAAGCCATAGTCATTGGAGGCGGGCCCGCGGGCCTCTTCGCTGCGATCCGACTCGCGCAGGCCCTTGCGGCCGAGTCCCAAGCGCACGCATCCCCCTCTCGGACTGGCGGCGTGCTCCTTCTGGAGCGCAAGGGCAAGCCCGGCCGGAAGCTCCTCCTCTCGGGCTCCGGGCAGTGCAATATCACCCACGCAGGCGAAATGGCCGACTTTCTTGCCCGCTATGGCGGCGGCGCCAAACCGGAAACTTCCAGTGCAGGTCGGGCCAAACCGGAGGCGGCAAGCCGCTTCCTCAAACCGGCCCTCTATGGCTTTACCAATGAGGAACTCCTTGCGTGGTTTCGGGCGCGGGGTATCGAATTCGAAACCGAAGAAAACGGCAAAGTTTTTCCCGTGAGCCGCCGGGCGGCTTCGATCCTCCAGGTTCTTCTTGCCGAATGCGAAAACCTCGGCGTGAGTATCGAAACGGACCGGCGCGTCCGCAGCATCGAAAGGCTCCCGCGGGCGACGGATGCGACAGGAGCCCCGGACGGCGACAAGACCGGCGGCTTCCTCCTGCGTACTGAGCTGCCCGAAAATAGTATGGCCAACGGCACCAAAACCGCCGAATATGCCGAATACAGCGCCCCTGTCGTCCTCATCGCCACAGGTGGATGCTCCTATCCCGGCACGGGAAGCTCCGGCGACGGCTATGCGCTCGCGGCTTCGCTGGGACACCGTATTGTCCCGCCAAAACCCGCGCTCGTATCGGTTTTCGTACGGGACTTTGCGCTCAAGGATCTCGCCGGGCTCTCCTTCCGTAACGCGGGCCTCACGGTCCGGCACGGTGGCAAGAAGATCCTGATTAAGGAAGGCGACCTCCTCATAACGCACGAAGGCCTCTCGGGGCCGCTCATCCTCGACGCGTCCCGTCATATCGGGGAAGGCGACATCCTGGAAATCCGCTTTGCGACCAATACCATCGACGAATTCCGCTCCCGCCTCGATGCCGGACTGAAAGCCAACCCGCGCCGTCTGGTGAAGACCGTTCTGGCGGACATCGGTCTGACCAAAAGCCTGGCGGACCGCTTCTGCGAAAACGCGGGCATCGGTCATGATGAAACCGCGGCGGTGGTCACACGCGAAAAACGCGACTCCCTTTGTCGCTTCGCCTGCGCATACCCCTTCGAAGTCGCGCGGCTCGGAGACCTCGATACGGCGATGGCGACGTCAGGCGGCGTGGAACTTTCGCAGGTAACTGCGGGAACGATGGAATCGCGGATAGCGCCCGGGCTCTTCTTCGCGGGCGAAGTCCTCGACATCGATGGCGACACGGGCGGCTACAACCTCCAGGCCGCCTTTTCGACGGGCGCACTCGCGGCCACGGGCATGGCCGCGGCCCGTGGCAACGGCCCATGAAAAACATAATTTTGTTGCAAAATAGAAGTTCAAACTCTATACTGCAAACATGATGCATGCCGCTCCCGACAAACCCGATACGGGATATATATCGCGTACTGCCGCAAGTGAGCTTCACCGCTTATTGGAGGAATATCCTGTCGTCTCCATCTTGGGGCCGCGACAGTCGGGGAAAACGACGCTTGCACGGACCGAATGTCCGGGATTTTCGTATGCCAACCTTGAAGATCCTGAAGTCCGTTCCCTCGCGACCGGGGACCCGCGCGCTTTTTTCTCCCGGTTTCCTTGCCCTGCGATCATCGACGAAGCCCAGCATCAACCGCAACTCCTGTCCTATATCCAGGCCAAGGTCGACGAGGCAGGCAAGAACGGGATGTTCATCATCACGGGGAGTAACCAGCTCCGTCCTGGCGAAGCCCTGACGCAAACCCTGGCGGGGCGAGTAGCCGAACTCACCCTCCTTCCATTTTCCCTCGAAGAGCTGGGGGATCGAATCGCGGGAAAAGCCAGGGAAGACATTCTCTTCACCGGTTTCCTGCCACGCATCAGCGCACACGGCCAAGAACCTGGCCGTGCCTACCGAAACTACCTCCGGACCTATGTCGAGCGGGATCTCCGGACGCTTATAAATGTCAAAGATCTTTCGAAGTTCGAGATATTCCTTCAACTGCTCGCGGGGAGGACGGGAAATCAGTTTGTGGCCTCATCGATTGCAAGCGAAGTAGGTGTTTCGTACAAGACGGTCCAGGAATGGACATCGGTGCTCGAAGCTTCCTGGATCGTGTTCCGTCTGCAACCGTATTTCGAAAACTACGGCAAGCGGATCACCAAGGCGCCCAAACTGTATTTCTACGAACCCGGGCTCGCGATCCAGCTGCTCGGCCTCGATTCCCCGGAAAGGCTCGTCCGCGATCCGCTCTTCGGAGCGCTGTTCGAGAACATGGTCATCGTCGAGGCCATCAAAGCCCGCCTTCACCGAGGCAAAAATCCGGGACTCTACTTCTTCCGCGACTCTACAGGTACCGAAGTCGATCTGATCATCGACCGGCGTCCGCATCCGATTCCCGTGGAAATCAAATCGGCCACGACCTACCATCCGGAGTTTTCCCGCAGCCTTGAGCGCTTCAATGCCTGGTCGGGTTCCGGGCGACAAGGGGTAGTCGTCTTTGGTGGGGACCTGGAATTCCGGACTCCGGAACTCTCCTGCATCAATTTCCGCTCCACGTCGGCTCTTGTTTCCGGACTGTAGTTTGACCAAATGTAAAGCCGGGTTGCAAAAAAGCATAACCAAATGCAACTAGACTTGCGATTGGTCGTGAATCGATGTATTCTGGAGCCATGATTCGAAGAATCTGGTGGGAAGACAGGATACGAACACTCCTGGAGCACAGGCCGATTCTCTGGCTCTCCGGAGTCAGGAGATCGGGAAAGACCGTGCTCTGCCGCAGCCTCGAAGGGATACGCTACTTCGATTGCGAACTTCCGTCGGTCCGCAGGGAAATGGAAGATCCCGAAGCCTTTCTCGCATCGATGGGCGCAGGGACTCTTGCGCTGGATGAAGTCCACAGGCTCGATGATCCGGCCCTCCTGCTCAAGATAGCCGCCGACCATTTTCCCGCCCTCAAGATCATAGCGACAGGATCGTCCACGCTCGGGGCCTCGGCAAAATTCCGCGATACCCTGGCAGGACGCAAAAGCGAACTGCGGCTTACTCCTCTGTGCGAACAGGACAATGCCTTCCCCGGATACGGCGACCGTGACCGCCGCTTTTTGAACGGGGGCTTGCCCGGATTCTTCCTGGCCGAAAGGCGCGACGACAGGGATTATTCGGAGTGGATGGAAGCATTCTGGGCCCGCGATATCCTCGAACTTTTCAGGCTCGAACGCCGTGCGTCCTTCCTGAAGTTTGCGGAACTGCTGCTCGCCCAAAGCGGCGGAAGATTCAATGCCTCAAGCTTTGCCTCGGCCTGCGGCGTCAGCCGCCCGACCATCATGAACTATCTCAGTATCCTCGATGCGACCCGGCTTGTCCGTGTCATACCGCCATACCACGGCGGGGCGGCAAAGGAAATCGTCGCCACACCGCTCGTGTACGGATTCGACACCGGATTCGTCGCCTGGGCGCAAGGGCTGCACGAAATTTCCGCCAAGGACAGGGGCTTTTTCTGGGAACACCTCGTGTTGAACGAACTGGATGCCGGCCTCGACCACGGCGATATCATGACCTGGCGGGACAAACAGGGCCACGAAGTGGATTTCATCCTGTCCCTGCGCGGGAGGACGCCCGCGGCCATCGAAGTGAAATGGAAAGCCGATGCCTTCGATCCAGCGGGCATGCGCGCATTCAGGAATCTCCACCCCGGGACGCCAAACATTGTCGTGGCGAGCGATATCGCGAGACCCTACGCGCGAAACATCGGAGGACTCGACATCACCTACTGTTCCCTGTCCTCGCTCATACAGATTCTTGTAGCACTCCCGCCCGAAGCGGCCCGGGACTGAATTGCGGGGCAGGATACCAGGACAGACAGGATCAACAGGACAGACAGGATCAACAGGACAGACAGGATCAACAGGACAGTTTTAAGGTCTTGAGAACTACAAACGTTCCTGTACATCTTGTCTATCCTGTGTTCCTGTCTTTCTGTCTTGTTCCGCCCGCCCGGTATCCTGTCTTTTCTTATTGACAAGGCGCAGCTCTTCACACGAGCAGCCGCGCAATAGCGTCCGGCGAAAGCATGGCCGCATCTTCGGGGGGCGTCGCGAACGAGAAAGGTGCCTGAAAATCAGGGAGTGAGCGTTCCTTCCGTCAGTGTCACCCCGTCGAGCGTACCCGTTCCGGAGAATACGGCGGTGAGGTTGCCCTCGGCACTCAGCGAGAAGGTGACTGTTATCGGCTCATTCGTATCGATCTCGGTCTCCCCGGAAGGCAGGTTGCCGTCCCAGCCGCTATAGGTGCCCGTGAAGACGTTCCCATCCATCGTACCGTTGCACGCGAACCAATAGCTGTTGTCGGCTGTATTCCAGCCCAAGTCGAACATCGGGCCATCCATGACGCTCAGGTGGACACCAGTAGCGTTTTCGCTTTTGATAACCCGATCCGCGAAGTCCCATTCACCCTTGATGTCGTCGAACGTCAGGCCGGTGCCGAGGTTGCAGCCGACGACAAGCAGGGCGAGGAGAAGCGCGATGCCGATACATCTTTTTGTCTTCATCGAAAAACTCCTTTCGGGAAGTGATCGCAGTATAGCTTGCGTTGTTCGCGTCGTCAAACTTCATTTAGAAGCAAAATAACAAAATCAGGGAATCCGATAACGAAGCAGCTCGGGGTTGAATTGCGGGACAGGGTACCAGGGTACCAGGATGTCAGGATGCCAGGAGCGACAGGCCCGTTTTTAAAGCCTTAAGAGCTACAAACGTTCCTGTACCTCCTATACATCGCGTTACCCTGTCTTCTCTTCTTGACAAAGCCCACCGCCCTCACACGAGCAGCCGCGCAATAGCGTCCGGCGAAAGCAGGGCCGCGTCTTCGGGGCGCTCCAGAAAAGCGACGACATCGGCGGCCACTTCATTGAAGTCCAGAGCGGCGGCGCGAGCGGCGACAATTGTCCGCCACGCGGCCGCGGCGTACGGCGCGGTCGGTGTGGAACCCTGCGCGAAAGTCGGCGTGGAATCCTGCGCCGGCGCATCCTGGGCTAAAGCCGCCGCAAGCAGCGCCAGGTTCGGCTCGACGGGAGGGCGCCTGGACCGGTACCAGACAAGATCGTACCAGTCCCGTCCTTTTGTGTAAGGCCGCGCAAGGAGAGCATGCACTTTGCCCGCCATCAGAGAAGGCAGGTCATGATGGCGGACCGAAAAGAGCACATGACGATTCAAAAGCCTCGTTTCGGTCGAAGCGCCGGCAGGAGGCTTTGTGTCGATTTCCAGTTTGATGGAGAGCTTTTGATCCGGCCTGTCCGCGATGCCGACGTCCATCGGCAGACCCGCGAAACGGAGCCATGCAGTATGAACCGTTTTCCGGTCGTTCCAGGACGCCTCGACATCGAACCCCTGATAGCGCACGTCGCGAAGGAGCTTCGCCATCCACTCGCGGGGCTTGTACCCTTCCTCCGTTTCCAGCGAAAAGTCGAGATCTTCGGAAAATCGGGGCAAGTCGTACAGGAAGCGCAACGCGGTACCGCCTACGAACGACAGAGATTCGAAGGCACGCGATTCATGGAGGCTTCGCAGGGTGATCGCCTGGAGGTACTCCCTCAGGATATTGGTCCTGCCTGCAGGACTCGGCGACTGCAGGGCAAGCGCGACGGCTTCGCTTCTCACCATTTTTCTCCTTCCATTGCGACTATAACGACTCGAATCCGAGTCCCGTTTCGTCCGAATACCCGATAAAGGCGCGCCAGGCGCGATCGAGACGGGGGCTGCCGGCAGCGGACACAACCCTGGCCAGAACCTCGCGATCGATCGCGTGCGGATCGAACCGCATGGATGCCATCCGCCCGGCGGTCCATTCGCCGCTCTCCAGATACCACAGATCCAGCAAGGCTTTTTCGGGAGTCGCGATCCGCACCGGAGCGCCCAGTACGATCTCGGTCCGGAAACCGGCAAAGAGCGAAGACCGTATGCTCCTGTATCTGAAACGCCCGGCCGTATTTTCGAAGCTGCGCGTGCTTCGGGGAGTTACCGAAGTGTACAAAACCGTTTTTTCAGGGATTACGCCGTACCAGGACAGCGCCCATAACTCGGAAAGATAGGACGGCGAATAGAGGGCAGCGGCCAGTGCGGCGGGATTCAAGGGGCTTTTGCGGAAAGGACCGCCGAACGCGTACAGCCCGCGCCTGAGTTCGAGGAGCTTGCCGCTGCGCTTGAATCGATAGAGCGAAGTCCGCACGGCTTCATCGCTTTCGCCGGACAGGAGGCACACCGAAGGGTAGTCGAAGTACGGCTGCTCCCCAAAGCGTTCAAGAAGATCGGTGAATTTCATCAATTACAATAATATACATATATGTTCATTATTGTAAACAATATTATCAAGATTGGCGCCGCGAAGCATTCCGCACAAAACTCGTACGACTAATGTGTGTCGACAGTGAACGCATGGTTGCTATACAAGGGCTGTCGCAAGATATAAAAGCTCTGCGGCATTTCCTGAACGTTACTGTTAATCCTGTCCAAGGGCATCACCGCGCCCCGCGCTTGCACGCCTTGTCGCGCAGCATTTTCGCATCCGCCTCGGCGAGAAGGGTGGCCAGGTCCATATCCGAGCCGACCGGCCGCAAGGCCATACCCAGCGTCACACCTATGGCGCGGCGCCTCGGGTTAATCCGCTTCCATTCGGCGACCGCCTGTTGAAGCCGGTTTTCGGCCAGCGTCGCGCCCTCGATTCCCCCATCCAGAAACACGATGAACTCATCGCCACCCATGCGCGCGAGAAGATCGGACTCGCGGAAAGAGGAGCGGAGAAGCTTGCCGAACTCGTTCAGCGCAAGGTCGCCCTCGGGGTGGCCGAAGTCGTCGTTGATGCTCTTGAAATTGTCGAGATCCAGGACCATGACCACAAAGGCCGCGGGGAACCGCTTCGCCCGATCGAACATGGCCTTGGCCATTTCTTCCAGCCCCGAGCGGTTGAACAGCCCGGTGAGCTGATCGCGGATCGATTTTTGATAGACATTCTTGAACATATGCTCATACGGCTTGTTCAGGCCTTCCTCGATCACGAGTTCCCAGATGAGCCCATACGATATGACCTTGAAAAGGTGTCCCAAACCATTGAGAGCGCCGTATACGTCCACATAGAAAGTGAAACACAGTTCGGAGGCCATCATGAAAACGATGGCGAGGATCACATAGCCCGAGACGTTTTCCCCTGTATGGGCGCGCGTCTTCTTCAACTGGATGAGCGCAAAAGCTCCCATCAGAACGATCAGGATTTCCGCGCCTTTTTTGAAAGGGGTCAACCCGACACCATCGACATAGCAGGCGGGGAATATTCCCGACACAATCGAAGCCGCCAGAAGGGCGGTGATGGCCCCAAAACCCAGATGCAGCCATAGTTTGACCGGCCTGCGGCGCAAAACCAGCGGCACAATGCATATCGACGAGATCTCGAGCAGTCTGCCCGCTATCCAGAACTGCGTGGCGATGTTGGTGGTCGCTCCCGGGATGAGGTTCATGCCCTTGTAGGTGAGAAGGTGGGCACTGTCCAGGAGCGCGACATAGAAAAATGCCACGCTTATAAAAAGGAGCATGGAGCTTTCGGAAAAGCGGTAGGTACGCGTCCCGATGATATAGAGGGAAAGAGCGATGAACACGCTGGCCGTTTCCACGGCGATATGGAACAGAAGGTAGTTTTTCGTGCCAATCAGCAACAAAAAAACCGCGAATGCCAGGATTCCGGTACCGACGCGCCGTATCAGGTCTTTCTGTTTCTCCATAACCTCTCCCCGGTGGGGCATGCTACCTTGCCGGGGACAGGATTGTCATCTTCCATTGCCATTTACGCCCGCGCCATTCACGCCCGCGCCGCCGGGTTTTCCGGTTGTATCGGGTTTGCCGGAGCCGGAACCGCCCGCAGCGCCGGCAGAACCGGCAGAACCAGCAGAACCAGCAGGGCCTTTTGAGCCCGCCGGGGGGCTGGATTGGATTTTCGATTTGGCCTTGAACGCATTGCCTTTCGAAGCCTGTTCCAGGGCGAGAGCGAGGGCGTCGACCGCAGGCCGGCCTTCGGCGGCATAGGCTGCGATGGAATCCAGAACAGAAGCGAGATCGTCGTCGGCAAGGGGACTTTGCGCAAGGGCGACGGTGAGGCGCAGCCGGTCGCCCTGCGGCAGGCGGTACTCCGCTTCGGCCGCGGCGACGACCGACAGGGTCGCGAGCGTGCGGGCAAGCGCGGCTTCGGCCCTGTCGTTTGCGATGGAGAGATGGCGCAAAGAGGCGTCCAGGGCGGCCGAGAGCTCGGGTTCGCCGATGCCCGCCCTGAAGAGGATGGCGGTCTGTTCCACCGATTCGGTCGCGCGATCCCGGCTTTCGGGAAGAAGGCCGCGGTTTTTCATGGCGGCGGCGATGGCGCATGCGCGCGCCGAGTCGGTGCGGAGCGTGGCCAGCAGCGTCGCCTGAGGCACATGCTTGCGCGCGCCTTCCTGCAGACGCGACGCAAGGAGCGAGTCGGATAGTCCCGCGTCGCGAAGCTGGGCGGCCAGTATCTCGGTTTCGGGCCGGATCGAGCCGTACGAGGCCGTATTGGCGGATTTTGCGAACCACGCGGCCAGGTCCTGCGCGCCAAGGGAAAGCGGCGCGAGAAACGCGGCCGCGAGAAAAAGCACTGTGGCGGAAATGCGTGTCATAGCGCTACAGCCTCAGGAGGCTGCTTGAGCCTCCGAATCCGTCGTCTATTTTGGTACTGACCGCGGGATCGTCGATCCAGGTCTCGCCATCCAATATGAAATTGTAGGTATACACGCGGTTTTTCTTTAATGGAACGCTGATTTCCCAGGTCGAGCCCGGGGCGGAACGTCGCAGTTCGTAGCCTTCGCCGTTCCAGTCGTTGAAGTCGCCAGCGAGGCGGACGGAAGCCGCCTGCGGCGCCGAAAGGACAAAGCGCACAGTGACAGTATTCGAATTCCGGGGACCGAAGAGCACGCCGAGACCGAGGCCCAGGACAAATATCGCGGCCGCAGCCGCGGCCATCATGCCTAAAGGCCGGCGGTGGCGCAGCCGCGGCGCGCTGTCCGCGGCCGCGATCGCGGCCATCACATCGTCGGCAAGATCTGTCGCGACGGTAGTCGCGCCCACTGTTGCGACTACCGCGTTTTTCGCGACTACTGTCGCCGCTACGGCGTCTTTCGCGACTACTGTCGCGCCCACTGTTGCGGCTACCGCCGCAACAGTGAAATCCCTTTGCATCAGGGGAAGGAGCGCGCCGAAACGCCGCGAGCATTCGCGGCATGTGCTGAGATGCGCCCGGAATTCGTTGAAATCACGGGGCGCTTCGGAATCGTCGAAACCGCCTGATTCCCAGGCTTCGACGAATGCGCGCGCTTTGCGGCACTCGGGCGAATCGGGACGGGCAGCCTTCCGGTTTTTCATCATATAGGTATACCTCGCGAATCGCGTGCCGGTTGCGCGTCTTCGAGAAAACTCCGCAAGGATTTGCGGGCGCGGAACAGGCGCGTTTTCGTCGCTTCCTCGCTTAAGGCCAGTACGCGGGCCGTTTCGGCCACGGAAAGCCCTGCGAAATAGTAAAACTCCACAGGCCAGCGCATATCGGGCGGCAAGGCGCGCACCGCGCGGCGCAATGCCTCGGCGTTCATGGCGCGGTCGGCTTCGTCCACGGGATCGACGGGAACGGCCGTGGAAAGTTCGATCAGAAGCGCCTCGGACTTGTGCTTTTCGGATCTTATCAGCCTGAAGCGCGTGCGCACATGGTTCGCGGCGATCGCGAAAAACCAGGACGCGAAGCTTTCGCCCTGCCTGAAAGAGGAAAGCGAGGAATAGGCCCGGACGAACACGTCCTGCGCGGCATCGCGCGCATCCTCGTCGGACTGCATGCGCGACCTGCAGAACGCGATGAGCCTGGAGCCGTAGCGTTCGACGATTTCGCGGTACGCGTCGCGGTCGCCTGCGAGCACTTTGCGTACCACTTCGTCGTCGTGTCCGGCGCCCGGGCTCGTTCCGCTCATGTGTAAAAAGATAACACCCCGCAACACCCCGCGAGCGGATATTTGCCGGCATTCCGGTTTTTACTGCAACCGGCATGCATTTGGGCGCGTATCTCTAGGTGAAGCGAATCCCCGACGGGGATAGTTTCGGAGGTACAGCATGAATATCGGTAAAAAAATGGCAAGCCTGGCTGCGATTCTGGCCTTGTCTTTCGTCGTGGCTCAGGGCGCATTCGCCCAGACCACCGATGAAATCGAACTTGAAGACGAGATTTCGGCCGTGGACGTCGCGGCGGAAGAGAACTCGGACGCAGTCCTTCTCAGGCTCAGTGTCGAATTTTCGGTGGAACTGGTCGAACTGCAGAGCCTGGCCGTCCAGGGCTACACGCCCGGCGAAATCTGGCTCGCCCTGGAAATTCAGGCGAACTCGGCCAACAGCCTCCAGGAAGCCGTGATCCTTGCGGCAGGCATGGACGGACACGGCTGGGGAGTTCTGGCCATGACCCTGGGGATCGATCCGGGCTCGGAAGACTTCCACGCCCTCAAGGCAACGATTGGAAACCGCCATACCAACAATGAGTTCCCCTCCAGCGTGAGCGTGCGGCAGAACGCCAAAAAACCCAAGAGCGATTCAGGCCCCAAAGGCAAGAACGGCAGCGCCAGCGGCCGGGACTGAACATATGGCCATTATCGCCGTCGTCATCGCCGCAGGCATGGTTATGGCCTTCATAGTGGCCTTGGGATTCCCCCGTCGCAGACCCGGGAATCCCGACAAAGGCTACATTCGCGTCGATAAAAAATGGATCCCGATCAAAGAGTACTGTGCCCGCAAAAGGATCAAATTCTAAACAGCCCCGCCCGCACCGCAGACGAATTCCGTGTTATGTCGCTTGCGCGCACACGTGCGCTCGATTAGTATGTTCAGAGATTGAACATTCGCGTGCTCGAGGCCGGAACGCCGGCGCGCGCGGGACAGTCCCCGGTACGAAAAGCGCGATAGCGTGTTTCGGCCGCATCCGTCAGGCGGGGACAATTTTTCTCATGTAAAAACCGCGCCGCCAGAACCTCGAAAACCAGCACTTTGGCGGCGCGACCGTCAGAAAAACGTCCCGATCAGAAGTTAATAAATGGGGTCAGACCCCACCCCACGGTACTATTTCGGAATTCATGCATAAAGTTGAAGCAACAACCTGGTTTTGGTGCGTTGTAGTACTATGAGGTATTTCGAAAAATCGTTACTTCAGTATTTATCCTTAAAAGATAAAATGTAGCTTGAAAATATGTCAAAATACCCATATTATGACTTTGCTGCGTTCCGCAAAGCTTGCAGGGCTCAAACGCGATCCCGGGTCGTGGTGCTGAGGGAAGCTCAGGATGATGCGAGAAACGATTTTGGGCTGAAAACTTCAGGAGAAATCCTGAGGTTTATTGCGAATGGCGGACTCGAACAACTAGAATTCATCAATTCAAAGCCATGGGAGAAAAATCCGGATCCATCCAGAAAGATAATTGTGGATGGATACGAGTTTGTGTCGCTGATGAAAAGAGGGTATGTGGCGTTTATGTTCAACGAGATAACGGATTATTGGACGGTAAAGTCGTTTCACATTTCGGACAATGCCTGTATGCCATTCGTCGATGCGTTCAGGAAAGCGGGATTGCTTCCCGGAGGCGACCATGAGTGAGCGCATTTGCCCTGTGTGCGGGGTTGGGAAACTTGAGAGCGTGTCCCGCACGATCGCTCTTGCCGACCCGTCAGGGATTGAAAAGACCATACAGGTTTTAGAATATACGTGCCCCAGCTGCGGCGCAGAGGGTGATCTTTTCGGCGACAACGAACATGCCATCCAGAAGAAGTATGCGGAGATCCGTGCGGATGCCGTCGCATCGATGCTGGAAGAGTTTTCCGGGAAGGGTACGAGCTACTCGGCGGCGGAGCGCGTGCTGGGGCTTCCCCAGCGGACGCTTTCCAAATGGAAGAACAAATCGGTGGCACCCTCGGCCGGAGCGACGGCGCTGATGCGGTATATCCACCTTTTCCCCTGGCTTCTCGAGGTCGCCGACAACAAATTTGAAAAGAAGACAGCAATGCGAATCCATATCGCAGCCGCGATGCAGGATTTGTGCCACATGGCTAAAACGAACGACGTGAAAAGCGTGTCCGCCGGAATCGTCGAGAATACCAACAACGCACTATTCTTCGTATCGATGGGAAAATCTTCGGCTCTCTCTGCCCAGGCGCAACGGACGGCCACAACCCCCGCCGAACTAATGGTGAGTTCGGGAGCCTGCGAGTATACGTATGAAACTTGACACCCTGTTGATATGCGACGACATTCGCCAGGAAGCGGGCGGCAAACAGTCCCTTATGGGGCTCTACAACGATGCCATGATCTTCGAGGCCAGTCCTGAGGGAGTGCCCGCCTGGCCGAAGTTCACAAGGCTGGCATTTTTTATCCGTCTGTCATTCAACGAAGATGATAAAATCCGGAAAGGAACCAGCTTTTCTTTTTCGTTCAAACGGGGCGATGAGTCGGTCGAGATCGCGCGGGGGCCCTTTACGGTCCAGGAACCGGTACCTTCCCGGTTCGTCAACCTCTCGATCATGGCCAACCCCTTTGTCATCAATGGCCCCGGCGAAATGACATTCTCCCTCCTCCTCCTGGACGACCAGGGGAAGGCTTTCAAGACGTTTATTGGAGCGGGATCGATAAGGATCGAGCAGCGCTAAAGTTTGATTACGCATAAATTGTTGTCAGCATTACCATGGTGGGACAAGAATCGCGCGCCAAGTTAATATATGGGGTCAGACCCTCATGTATGCAGGCGTGATGATATGCCGCTGCTTCAAGTAAGAGATTGCCCGGAAGACATTTATAAGAAAGTCGCGCTGGCCGCAAAAAGGAAAAATAGAACTATCGCACAGCAGATAGTCGTTTTTCTGGGAAAAAGCGTAGGCCAGGAGCAACCGAATGTGGAAAGAAAAAAAACTGCTGCTAAAAAAGATCCAAGCAAGGAAAATCTCCGAAGAAGTCAAGAAAATCGATGCAGTGGCAATGATCAGAGAGGATCGGGACCTGTGACCGCCGTATTGGATCACTACGTTGAAGACTGGATCGAGTTGATCGATGATTTTTTTGAGGCAAAAGAACTTTGTAAAGAAGCATTAAGCGAAGGAATAAAGAACACTCATTCTGTCTATGATATGTATTACGCTGTTCTTGCAAGAAGAAATGACGCGACAATCCTAAAGAACGATGGGCAGCTGGGCCTGTTGTGCAAAAAGCTCAAACTGGAAGTGGTAATTTAAGCCATCGCTCAGTTGTCGACATATCCGTCGGCTATTCCTACTCCCGGGCGATGAAATTTTAATGGCAGACCATGTAAAAATCGACCTATGTTGCATGGCGGATCGAAAAATTCAATAAGGTTTTTGCATGAAAGCTCGGATAGCTTCAATCCCCGTCAGGGCAAAAAAATAGAGCCAAAAGGGACATCTTGCGGTGTTTATATAAACCCTTGTGGCCCTGGCTCTTATACATCGCATGGTAAAGGCTTGGCAAGTATTGTCAAGCAAAGTTAATAAATGGGGTCAGACCCCCTTTCGGCTTTTGGCGAAATTTGGCATGAAGTTATAACCTTGGGGGATAAGACTATGTTTTCCGGAAAGACACTATTGATTACCGGCGGCACCGGCTCGTTCGGCAACGCCGTTCTGAAGCGTTTTCTTAAAACCGACATCAAGGAAATACGCATATTCTCCCGCGACGAAAAGAAGCAGGACGATATGCGCAAGCTGTATAAGAACGACAAGATAAAATTCTAGGGGCTGTATTAGATAAACCTCTAAATTGAGCACCATTTTCTAAGAATTTTGAGCTGGTTTTTAGGTGTCCCGTAGTTGAAACGGAACTCACATTCTTTCAGAAACAAATGGAAATACTTCTTATCAATACCGTTGTACTTTCTTAAGACTCTCTTGGCCTGATTCCAGAAGTTTTCAATTTCATTGATATGGTTCTTTTCATCCACAAATACATCTGAATGGTTTATTCGATGATGATGGAATTCACTAACGTCCAATGCATCATAACTGTGATAAGCATCTGTGTAGACAATGCTATCTGGCTTGATTTTTAGTGCTATTTCGTTCATTAAGGTCTTTGTCTTGGTATTCTCCACAATAACGGTGAAAACTCTGCCATGGCGCTTTAGCATGCCAAAGACGACTACTTTTCCAGCTGCTCCTCGACCGCGTTTGCCTTTACGAACTCCACCGAAGTAGCTTTCGTCAATTTCAATATCTCCTTGAAATATTTCTTGTGCTTCGATCGCTAGTTTTCCTGCAATTTCTTGACGCACTTTACGGTAGAAAAGGATGGCTGAATTTGCTTGTATCCCGAGCAAGTTTGCTGCAGATCGAGCAGTCACTTCTAGCACAAAGTATTCCAGCAAGCGTAACTGCGTGCTTTTGCTTAATCTGCAATGACTTATTGCCATAACGGCAGTATATCATGACACTTTATCTACTTCAGCCCCTAGAAAATAGCTGCATTTATGCTGTTACAATTAAAGCGCTGCGGAGTACCGGATCAATCCTAGGTACAAAAGCGACAGGATTTATTATTGATAATATTGAGGGCGTGGATATAAATGAACCCATTGATTTAATTTATGCTGAAGCAATTATGAAATACAATAATAAGGGGCTTCAGACAATTGTGTAGGAACATGTGGTAAAATGAGCTTATGAACGAGTCACTTGAGGAATTCTATAGTCATCTGCTAGGCGTGGGAAGCCCCTGGGAAGTTGAAGAAATCACACGGAATAGTGAACCGTAACCGTCAAATTTGCACCATCTGAAAGAGATAAGAAAATCGTTTAAGCTTTCCGGCAACGGGAGGCAAAGGGATGTATCTCAGGAAAGACAGGACGATATACCTTGTGGCCGGCATCACGGACATGAGAAGCAGATCAACGGACTTTCTGCCATAGCCCAGGACAAAATGCCGGGAGGGCCGCTTTCTGGAAACTATTTTGTGTTTCAGGGGAAGACGAGAAAAGTAATGAAGATCCTTTACTGGGACA
>Ga0074199_1000630_pt1 | contig 48908 bp, 33 predicted proteins | sample EPASupsiteSAE347_FD_64528 | JGI IMG/M metagenome (GOLD analysis project Ga0074199, IMG submission 64528) | Bioremediated contaminated groundwater from EPA Superfund site, New Mexico - Sample SAE3-47 | ecosystem: Environmental > Aquatic > Deep subsurface > Groundwater > Contaminated ... | reverse complement strand
TCCATCCAACAGGGCACGATCGAGTTCTTCTCCAAAACAACCAACAATCCTGCCCAAAAACCAAAATAACTTCCCCTATGTCCGCCCTTTTGCCACAACCCCTACGGAAGTGATATGCGCCCCAGCAGGTATTCCGAAGCGGATTTCGCTTGCAATCGTTATCCCAAAGTCCACAATATGCGGCCACAGGCGTTTTGCCGTCTTACGCCCGCATTCGAACAATTTCAGCGCAACAAATGGATAAAAAACAAAAAATCGAATTCTTCAATTCGGTGGCAAAGGAAAGAGGCCGCTGGAAAAGAAAAAACAGATATTATTATCAGAAGATAACCTCGCTGTTGAAGTTCATTGTCCCCGAGGGGAGTTCCGTGCTCGAACTGGGATGCGCCACCGGCGAATTGCTTGCCGATCTCAAGCCCGCCAGCGGAGTCGGCATAGACTTCAGCCCAGAAATGGTAGAAATCGCCAGGGCAAAACACCCCCGCCTCACATTCATCGAGATGGACGCTGAACAAATCGCTCTCGACCAGAGGTTCGATTACATAATAATCTCGGATATGATCGGCCACCTGGAAGACGTGCAGTTGACCCTGGAAAGGCTTCACGCGGTATGCCACCCCAAGACCAAAATAATAATCACATATTACAATTTCGCCTGGGAAGTGCTGCTTAAAATCGGCGAAAGACTGCGGTTGAAGATGCGGGAATTCACGCAAAACTGGCTCTCGCGCCCGGACATCAAAAACATCCTGGAACTCGCCGACTTTGAAACGATCAGGACCGGCGGCACTCTCCTGCTGCCCGTTTACATCCCGATACTGTCGGAATTTTTCAACAAGTATGTGTCGAAATTCTTCTGGCTGCAAAACCTCTGTTTCATAAATTATATCATTGCCAGACCGAAACCGAACACTTTTTCAGTCAGCGGCAATTACGGCTGCTCCATCATAATTCCGGCGCGAAACGAGGAAAAAAACATCGAAAGGGCGGCTATAGAAATCCCCGACATGGGCAAATTCACGGAAATAATTTTTGTGGAGGGCAATTCAACGGACAATACCCTGGGAGAAATCAGGCGGGTCTGTGAAAAGTACTCTCAGGCCAGAGACATAAAATACTGCGTGCAGGACGGCAAGGGCAAAAAGGACGCGGTCTTCAAGGGATTCGACATGGCGCGGGGAGAGGTTCTGATGATTCTGGACGCCGACCTCTCCGTTCCGCCGGGGGAACTGCCGAAATTCTACAAGGCCATCGCCTCAGGTTGCGGCGAATTCATAAACGGCAGCAGATTCGTCTATCCCAGGGAAAAAGAGGCCATGCGCTTCCTGCGCATGCTCGGGAACAAGTTTTTCAGCATGCTGTTCAGTTGGATTCTGGGCCAGCACCTCAAGGACACGCTCTGCGGAACCAAAGTGATCCTGAAAAGCGATTACGAATTGCTGAAAAAAGGACGCTCCTATTTTGGCGATTTCGACAAGTACGGAGATTTTGACCTGATACTCGGCTCCTACAAGCAGAACTTGAAAATCGTCGAAGTGCCGATCCACTACCGCAGCAGGGTTTACGGCTCCACGAACATACCGACCTGGAAAGGCGGCTCCATATTGTTCCGGGCGGCTTTCTTCGCCGTGAGGAAAATAAAATTCATCTGAGCGAGGCCTCGTACCAGTCTATGGTCTTTTTAAGACCTTCATCAAACCTGGTTTTCGCCTTGAACCCGAATTCCTTTTCGGCGCGGGTGACGTCAAGACATCTTCTGGGAGTGCCGTCGGGCTTCGAGGCGTCCCATACGATCCTGCCTTTGTAACCGACATGCCCGCTTATCATCTCCACGAGGTCCCTGACCGGAGTCTCGACGCCGGTACCGAGGTTTACCGGGTCGGACTTGTCATATGACTCCGTTGCCGCCACAAGGCCCTCTGCGCAATCATCGATATATAGAAATTCCCTGGTGGCCTTGCCGGTGCCCCAGACGACCACTTCGGGAAGATTTTGGGTTTTGGCGTCATGAAACTTTTTAATCAGCGCGGGAACCACGTGGGAAGTTTTGGGGTCGAAATTGTCACCGGGGCCGTACAGATTCACCGGAAGCAGAAAAATCGAATTGAAGCCGTATTGCTGCCGGTAAGCCTGCGATTGCACCATCAGCATTTTTTTTGCAAGCCCGTAGGGCGCGTTCGTGGGATCAGGATAACCATTCCAGAGGTCATCCTCCTTGAATGGAACCGGCGTATCCTTCGGATAGGCGCAGGTTGTGCCGATGATCACGAATTTTTTTATTCCGTTCACCCTGGCCTGCTCAATCAATGAAACCCCCATGATCAGGTTGTCATAAAAGAAATTGCCGGGCCGCCCGAGGTTGGCGCCGATGCCCCCCACCGTGGCGGCGAGATGGATGACAATGTCCGCCCTGGCGGTTGCGTACATTCTTTTAACGGCATCGAGCTCCCGGAGGTCATACTCCTCCATTTTCGGAACAAAAATCTCCGTGCAACCGCGTTCCTCAAGCTTCTTGATAACAAAGGTTCCCAGGAAACCGGCCCCGCCCGTCACTATGACCCTTTTCTTTTTCAAGTCCATCATTCAGCCACCTCGGACGAATAGAAATGAAAATCCGTTATTGCGGGACGGAAGTTAGCATCGCCGCCTGCAAAATTCAAGCGGAAATAACGCGCCCGCGTTGCCGGAAATACGACATTGCAACAGCCATCCCAATAAAGATATCTGGGTTGCCCGTTTTCCCAGGAAAGCCCGAAATCATCCTGGCGCCATATTTCACGCCAGGCCGCCCCGTCGTCCGAAGCATGGACGATTAATTCGCGCGGATAGTCGCCGCTCGGGCGCATTTTTATTTTGCCAAGTTCCACCGGCCGGCCGAAATCAATCGCGAAGCCGCCGCCGGTATCCTTGGCGGTACAGGCGCCAGTTGGGATTTCCTTCAAAAACCGATCGTCGCAGGGCGGCTTGAAATCATAATAAACCGTGAAACAGTCTATCTGCTTTTTTTGCCAGGCGCCGCCTATCTTCCGTAAAGACGGCTCAAACCCCGCAGGCGGATACAAGGTGGGATGGGTTATGAATGCGATTTTTTCTGACCGGGCCGCTTCATCCAGGTAATGGACCGGTCGGCCGGGAAACCTTTCGTTGAACGGCTCGGACACTATCAACCTTTCGCGCGTCTCGCAGGTGATGCGGTACGAAAGCCAGTAATGAGCGTAGGCGCGGCGAATGCCATGTTGATCAAGAAATGCGATCAATGGACGCGTGTCCGGCAATTCCAGCGGACCCGCCACCAGGGACGCGTCGCTCCAGGCCCCGGCAAGCTTGACGTTTCCCCACAACTGGCAGAACATAATGAACAAAATGACCAGAATTCCGGCCGGCCTGAAGCATTTTTTGATCTGCCAGATGCCGAAAGCGCCTAGAATCGGAAGCGCCGACATCAACGGCAATAGGTAGCGCGCGTCATCCGAGCCGGTCCTGGAACTGTGCGCAAAAACCAGCACGCTCAATATGGCCGCGCCGATCAACAACGCGCCGCCGGACTTTTCCCCGAGTTTCAGCGCAAAAAGCCGCAGCAACCCACTGAGATTGCCGAAAACCGCCGCGAGCACAAGGCAGATCCAAACGCCGCCAAGAACATAAAAAAGCGCCCTGGGCAAAACAAGGTTGCGGCAATTATCGGCATAAAGCATGATGCGCTGGCCGGTAAAAAACTGGACGGTATAAGTAACTGCTATCTTCAGATAGCCAGATGTTCTCTGCCAGTCGGAAGCATGGCCGACGTCGTCGAAGGTGGCGAAACCGTCCTTGATATTCACCCACCAGAACGGCAGGCCGGCCAGGAGAAATGCGGCCGCCATGATCCAGAAATTGCGCCTGATAAAAAGCAGCTTGTCGTGAAGGAACAGCCACGCCAGGCAGCAGACGATAAAACCGATGACCAGCAAATGCATCCAGAACGCATATCCCAGCAAGACTCCTAGCAAAAGATAATCGCCCATGCGCGCCTTGTCCCGGGAAACGATGTTGAGTGTAAGCCATAAAGCGGCTCCGCCCAGCGTGATCACCGCCAGATAGTTATCCGGAGGCACCGCAACGCCGCACATCGCCAGATACGGAATCGGTATTGCCAGAAGACACAGCGTAATCAGCCCCACTTCACGGTTGAACGCGCGGCAGGCCAGGAAATAACTCACAAAAACGAAAAGAAAGGAAAAAAGAAGGGGATAAATCCTGATGACCGCCTTGCCGGGACCGAAAAAATAAAAAAGCGCCGCGTCAAAAAACGATTCCTGCGTACCCATGTAGGTCTGGCCCCAGTAAAAAACCGGAAACTCGCCTTTAAGTATGTGCATACCCATAAGGGCAGGCCAGGCTTCGTCGGAGGAAAGCGGCAGTCTGACCAGGCCAAAAAAGAAAAACGCCATCCGGAACAAGACGGCAATGGCGAGTACGGCCAAAATAATCGGCGGGATTTTTATTTTCAACGGTTATCCCTTCAATGACGCATATAATGCCGAAAGATGCCAAAATTGCAAGCAAAGATTGATTCGCGACAGAGGCATGCTATATTCTTCCCGCATGAAAAATAGTCTCGCAAAAATATTGGTTCCGCTAGCCCTTATCGCAGCCTGCGAATATGCAAAGCGCATCAGCGCCCAGGGATTTGCCCGTGAAATTTACGGGATTGAAATTCTACTCGCGGCCTGGCTCTGCATTTATCTGATAGTCACCCTGTACATCGGTCAATACCTGGTCCGGTTCCGCAAAATAGCCGTCAGCAGCATCGTGCGCGATACCATTAAATTCGTCATCATCGCGATTTTTGTCGCCATATTCCTGCGGAGCGTGCTCGGGTGGAACCTGGCCGCCATCCTGACGCCGTCCGCCATACTGACCGCGATAATCGGCTTAGCCATGCAGGACACCATCGGCAATTTTATCGCCGGCCTCCTGATCCAGACCGAAAAACCGTTCCATCTCGGAGACTGGATAGAAGTGGAGGGCCAGGCCGGGCGCGTGCGCGAATTGAACTGGCGTTACACGAAAATCGAAACCCTGGACCGTTATTACGTCGTCGTTCCCAACAATAAAATCGCAACGCAAAAACTGGTCAACTACAGCAAACCCACGCCGGAGGTCAATGAATTCCTGACCGTCGGCGTCAGCTATGCCGTTCCTCCGCTCAAGGTCAAACGGGCGATCGAAAGCATACTGGATACAAACCCCAACATCGTCAAGGACACTCACTCGGGTGTATTTCTGCACGAATACTCCGACTCCAGCATCACTTACAAGATCAAGTACGCCATCCGCGAGTTCGAGATCCACCGTCAGGTGCGCGACGAGGTTCTCTCCGCGATCTGGTATCAGTTCAAAAAGCAGTCGATCGAAATCCCCTTCCCTATCCGTACGGTCATCATGCAACGTCAAACCGACCGGACCGCCGACCATCACCTGGCCGACCTGTTAGGCAAAATCCCGTTTTTCAACGGGGCAAGCAAGGCCGGAATAAACAACCTGCTGCACTGCGGACTGATCCGGAACTTTGCCGCGCACGAGCAGGTGTTTGACGCGAACGAGGATGGCGACGCGATGTTTTTCATTCTCGACGGAGGATTCAACGTCATCCGCGACGGCAAAACCGTCTCCACCCTGGGCAAGGGCGACTTTTTCGGAGAAATGAGTCTTTTGACCGGCGAAAGACGCACGGCGCGCGTGGAAGCAGCAGACTCCGGATCATTGCTCGAAGTGGACCGAAACGCCTTCCGCGTTTTACTGGACAGCGAACCTTCCGTCATGGGGCAGATAGAAAATATTTTCAACCAGCGGGTCCTGGCCAACAAGGGATCCCAGGCCGGCTCCGCCCAAATCGAGACGGCCAGAAAAACGATGCTGGAGCGCTTTAAAAAACTTTTCTTCAGGCAGCCCTGCTGAAACATTCTCAACGCCGCGTATGGGCGGCGATGGCGCGCGAAGTTTCGCGCTCCGCCGTCTCCCTGCGCAAACGTTCGCGCTTGTCCGGGGCCTGCTTGCCGCGGCAGAGGGCAATCTCCACCTTGATCTTTCCGCGATCGTTCAAATACATGGAGAGGGGAATCATGGTCGTTCCCTTTTGGGTAAGCGAACCGAACAGTTTTTTTATTTCATGCCTGTGCAGCAGGAGCTTTCTTGGCCGGCGCGGCTCATGGTTGAACTGATGCCCGAATTCATACGGCTTGATGTGAACGTCATTGAGGAAAATCTGTCCGTTTTCAATGGCCGCATAGCCCGCGCTCAGGTCAACCAGTCCATCGCGGATCGATTTGACCTCAGTGCCCAGCAGTTCAATGCCCGCCTCGAACTTGTCCACGATAAAATAATCGTGCCGCGCCTTGCGGTTGACGATTTTCAGCCGGCGTTCATTTTGTTTTTCCATTGAATCAGGCGGCAAAGCCGCGACATTTCCGCTTCCTATACCGCAAAGTCTATCATGGCCTTGACCACGCCGTCCGCATAACCGGCCACCAGTTCAAAAGCTTCCCGAGTCTGCTCGAACCTGAAACGGTGGGTTATCATGAAATCGGCGTTGAGCATGCCGCTGCTCATAAGGGCAAGAGTCGAATGCAGACATTCGCACTGCCGCCGGACGTTCAGCACCGAAATCTCCTTGCGACGGGTCTTATCAATCAGCATGGAAACGCGATCCGTTTCCGGAATGCCAACCAGCAATAATTTACCGCCGGGCTTGATCAATTCTATGGCCTGATCAACGGCGGATTGCTTGCCGCAACATTCAAACACCGCATCCAGCAATAACGGTTTTTGAGCTGCAATGTCGGCGACAATATCCTGCGTTTCCGGATTGCCTGACCTGTCGGCGCCGTTTTTCGCTGCGACCTGCAGGCGCTCCGGTATGGGATCCGTGACAAAAATACGCCCCGCCCCCATCACTCGTGCGCAGAGCATAACGCTCAGTCCGATGGGACCGCATCCCAGTATGGCAATGTTCGCCCCCTTGAGCGGCAACGCCTTCCTGGCCGCATACAAACCGATTGCAAGCGGCTCGGAAAGCGCCCCCTGCTCCGCGGTCAATTTTATGGGGAAACAGCATTCCTGCGGCATGACGATATATTCCGAGAGGCATCCCTCCGCCTGGCCGGGACACCCCAGGAAACGCAACCTGCGGCAGGTGTGCGGCCTGCCGGAGCGGCACTGATCGCATTGCCGGCAGGACATGGCAGGCTCGATCGCCACCAGCGTTCCAGGCGCAAGTCCCCGCACACCGGAACCGACCGCCTCGACAATGCCGGCGCATTCATGGCCCACCGCAAACGGATATTTGACAACCTGCGACCCGATTTTTCCGTCGTTGTAATAATGAATATCGGAGCCGCAAACGCCGACCGCGGCGATTTTCAAAAGAACGTCATCGGATGATTTTATTTCCGGCGCGGGAACCTCGCGCAATTCCATACTCTTGATTCCGGTCAAGACAAATGATTTCATTAAAACCTCAATCCTGCCTGTGTCAATCTCGCCTGCAATTCGGCAACGACCCGTTCGTCGTCCTTTGCGCCTGACGACTCAAAAGTGGCGGAAAAACGCAATGACGGCGAAACATCATCCCAGGGCACGGTCGAGACAAGATGTTTCCTTATCAAATGATCGGCCGCCGCTTCCGCGGAATCGAATTCAACGCCGCCGGCCCCTTTCGGAGCCGGAACGTAAAGATAAAACGTGCCGCCCGGCATTTCGGCCTTGAATCCGACAGAACGCAGGCATTTGACCATCTTTTTGAGCCGTCCCTGATAATGCCTCGTTATCTTATCGGACATTGATTTATCCGCGATTCCGGCGCAGGCCGCGATTTGAATGGCCTTGAACTGCCCGGAATCCACATTATCCTTCACCTCGGCATAAGCCTTTACCGCCTTTTCCGATCCGGCCACGAACCCGAGCCGCCAGCCGGTCATGTTGTAGCTCTTGCTCATGGAATGAAGCTCAACGGCCGCCTCCTTGCCGCCGGGACGGCCCAGGATCGAAATCGGTTTTTCCCTGTAAACCAGCGTCGCATAAGCGGCGTCCTGAACGATCAGGATATTATTTTCCAGGGCAAAAGCGATCAATTCATCGAAAAATCTCTCCGTGGCCGCTGCGCCGGTGGGATTGTTCGGATAATTGACGTAAAAAATCTTGGCGCGTTTGGCAATTTCCGGGTCTATGCTTTTCAGGTCCGGCAAATAGCCGTTCTCCAGCCGGAGCGGAACCTTTACGACCTGTCCCCCGAGGTATTTCGTGTGCGTCGCCAGCACGGGATACCCGGGCACGGTCACGAGCGCCACGTCGCCCGGATTGACAAAACACAGGGGCAGAATGGCCAGGGCCGGTTTCGACCCTATACTGTGGTTGATTTCAGTATCCGGATTGATGCCGGTAACTCCGAAAAAATCCTGCAAATATTTTGCGGCCGCGACCTTGAATTCCTTTAAGCCGTTGTCCGCATAACCGCGGTTGGCCGGATCGTCAACCGCCTTTTTCAGGGCGCGGCGTATTTGAACCGGCGCCATCTGATCCGGCTCCCCCACCCCGAAATCCAGCAATTCGACGCCCGGATGCTCCTGCCTGGCCGCGGCTTTGGCGCGTTTGATCTTCTCAAACTTATAAAGCTGCTCGGTCAACCCGAAAGTCGCCCCGCCGATCCGTTCCGCAAATAATTTCTGAATGTCCATTGCTCCCATGTCCTTTCAAAATTTACCTGATGACTAATTCCGTAATAGAATGCATTCGAACGGAACGGTGTCAATTAAAAATATTGCAAATGGCGCCTCATCCCGGGGGCGTTTCAGCTGCCATGGCAGCTGAAACGCCCCCGCTGCATAACCCGGTTATGCAGTCAATATGCTTGACTGCATGGCAGGAGCACTTATTCTTGTAGGCAAATTAATGACCATTAAATCACAGAGTCCCGTCGTTTTGACAATCGCCGGGTCCGACAGCGGCGGCGGGGCCGGTGTCCAGGCTGATCTGAAAACTTTTGCGTCCATGGATGTTTTCGGCGTGTCGGCCATAACGGCGATTACCGCCCAGAATCCCCGCCGGATAAAATCCATCTTTCCGCTAAGCACGAAGACAATCCGCGAACAAGTCCGAACGGTGTGCGAATATTTCAATGTTGCGGCGGTCAAAACCGGAATGCTTTACAACGAACAAATCGTTTTCGCGGTTGCCGAAGAAATCAGACTTTCAAAAATACCTATTGTTGTGGTTGATCCGATCTGCAAAGCCACATCCGGAAAAACGCTTTTAACAGTAAAGGCTTTTCACGCGCTGTGCACCGAACTGCTCCCCCTGGCCACGCTCATCACTCCGAACGTGCCGGAGGCGGAAATGTTTCTGAAATGCCGGATCAAGACCCATGCCGGCCAATGCGCGGCGGCCGCAAACTTAAGCACAAAATTCAGAACGGCTTGCGTGGTCAAGGGGGGGCATATGCCCGGTAACGAAATCATTGACGTGCTCTGCCATGAAGGCAAAATTTTCAAGTTCAAATCCCGGCGCATTGACGTCAAAACGCACGGCACCGGCTGCGTCTATTCGGCCGCACTGGCCGCCTGCCTGGCGCGCGGAATGAACCTGCGAAACGCATGCGCCGAAGCCACAAAACACGTATATCGTTCAGTGCTACAAAAACAGGCATCCCGAGAGATCCCTTCTTGACGCGCGGCGAAAACTGTGCTATGAATCGGCCTGCAAATTCATTAGGGGAGGCAAAAGAATGAAACGACATATTACACTGATCGCAATAATATGCGCAGTAACCGCATTGGCGACCGTTTACGCACAGGAAGATGCAACCGCGTGGTTGACCGATTTCAACAAGGCAAAAAAGGAAGCGTCTGAAAAAAAAATGCCGATTCTGGCCGATTTCTCAGGATCAGACTGGTGCGGTTGGTGCAAGAAACTGGATAACGATGTCTTCTCAAAAAAGGAATTCAAGGACTTTGCCAAGGACAACCTGATACTGTTTCTCGCGGATTTCCCCAGGAAAAAGGCGCAGGACGAAAAAATTAAGACTCAAAATCACGCGCTTATGAAAAAATACTCCATCCGCGGTTTTCCGACCGTTCTTATCCTGGACGCCGAAGGCAAAGTGCTGGCCACCACCGGATATGTGGAAGGCGGCGCGATTGCTTATGTGGAACATTTGAAGAGACTTATTTCCGGCGCAAAAAAAGATTGATTTCAGGCCCGGCAAAATATGGCGCGCATATTGATCATTGACGACGAAGCCGACCTGCTCCGGGCTCTGACGATGATCCTCAAATCCAGAGGGCATACCGTCACGCCGCTTAGTGACGCCGTAACCGCCACAAAACTGGTGCCAAATGAAAAATTCGACCTGATAATCTCGGATATCCGCATGCAGCCCATGGACGGCATGCAGTTTCTTCAATTTTTGCATCAGCAAAAGATCAACACTCCGCTGCTTATCCTGACCGCCCACGCCACGCTGGAAGTGGCCCTGCAGGCAATAAAAAACGGGGCCTTTGACTTCATCACGAAACCATTTGATCCCGAGACGCTGCTGGAAATGGTCCAGAAAGTCCTTGAACTGCCGGCGGCAAACGGCGCAGACATTCAACTGGACGAATCGGTTTATAAAAAATGGATCTGGCACGGCATAATTGCGCGCAGCAGCCCAATGCAGGCCGTCTGCCGATCGCTTGAACGCATTGCGCCCACCAATGAAAGCGTCTTGTTTGTCGGCGAGGAAGGAACGGGAAAAAGTTTTCTGGCCGGCATCATGCACAACCTCAGCAGCCGTTCCAAAAAAAAATTTGCGACGTTTGACTGCGCAGCCCGGGTGGGCGAAGGCCGCTCGCCGGACATGTCAAAAATGAAATGGATCGATTTGATCGAACAAAATTCCGGCGGTACCGTTTTCCTGGAAAACGCTGATCTACTTCCGGAACCGGCGGCCCGCGAACTGGCGAATGTCATCCGATCAAAAAGCGAAAAGAAACCCAATGTTCCGGACAAACCGGACGTTGGCCCGCGTTTACTGGCCGCCTGTCGGGAATTGAATGAATCCATCAACAATCTCCAGCTTTTTTTCGCCTTCACCATTACGCTGCCGCCGCTGCGCGAACGCCGGGACGATATTCTGCCCATGATCGGTTCCATAATCAACGAGGCGGCAAAACAGCAACCTGCGAAATCATATTCCCTGTCGCCAGACGCCTATTTTGCGCTTTCAAAATACGACTGGCCTGAAAACATCCATGAAATGCGCAAGCTGCTTACCGAAATTACAACATCGGCGGACAAATCGAGACTCTCAATCAAGGATCTGCCGAACCATATCGCCGCCCGGCGCAACGACGGCATCGCTGTTTCCCAGAAACCATCCGCAGTTGACTTGCGCGGGAAATCATTCAGAGACTATGTCCGCCGCAAACAGATTGAAATGAAAAAACGCTAAAACTCAATCGCCCGGACGCCGACCACAGGAACAAATCACCTATCGAGCAGTTTTCCGACCTTATCAGCAAAGCAGTTGAAATTAAAGGGTTTGAGAAGGTAATCATCGCATCCAAACTGCATGATTTCACGGATGTCATCCTGATCACCAGAAATGGCCAGAAATTTGATTTGACGCCCCGTCTCATCCTTTCGCATGGATTCAAAGACTTTCTTGCCGTTTATATCAGGCAAGTGCAGGTCAAGGATGACCAGATCCGGCTTCCAGTCGCCGAAATGAATGCAGGCATCGTATCCGGAAGAAATTGATTTGATTTGCATCGAATCTCCGATTTTTTCAAGAAATTGCCGCATCATGGCCAGCACGGCAGGATCGTCATCCACGAGCATGACCCGCCTGGCTCTTGCCGCCACACAACGCACCTGTAATGGCTCCAGGAGAGATTTTGCTTCGGCCAGCCATTGTGACGGCGACAGAGAAGTGTGCGGACTGAAGAAAGAATAATGCAGAGAAACTTCGCCGCCAGACATTTTGTCACAAATCTCTTCCTGCATCCTTGACAAAAACTCCTCTTTTGTCAGGTCATCGCGGTCGCTGACCGCCAGAACGGCGTGCTCCGATTCAATCGCAAACAAATGCCAGGCGGCGCAATCAAGGGCGGAAGATACTATTTGCGGGAGACGCTGCCGGATCGCAGCGCCTGCGTTTTCCGCGAGAGGCGCAGAGGTCTCCGGACTGTCCGCCGAAACTGTTTCCGCATCCGTCTTGGAGGAAGATTCCTTATGTACCGGCACTCCTCCGACAACCATGCTTTTTACCAGCGCGACCACCGGGGTGTAATTCCTGGCCTGTATAAAACGCGTCCTGTCGCCGACAAAGGCGGCAAGACCTTTCTGCTCGTCATAGAACGGCAGGAAAATGGAAAAGCGGCAACCTTTCCCCGTTTCGCTCTGTAATTTTATGGTTCCATCGTGCGCCTCGGCAATCTGCCTGCAAATGGCAAGGCCAAGGCCAGTCCCCTTGAAGCCGGAGTTGCTTTCAGCACGACCGATCTGATTAAACGCCTCAAAAATATTTTTCTGGTCATCGGGCGATATGCCGGGGCCGGTGTCAGTAACATCCACGCGAGCAAGGTCTCCTTCCATTCTCAACGCCAGTCCGATTTCTCCGCCTTCCGGCGTGAACTTGTTTGCATTCTCGGCCAGATTGTTGACAACCTGGATGATCTTATCCGCGTCCCCAAGCACGAAGGGAAAATCGCCGTCCGGTATTTCAAGATTGAACTGTTGATGCCTGGAAATAAAATCCGGCAGCAAATCATGATGACAGTGACGCAAGAGATCCGGCAGGTCAAGGCGCCGCCGCTTGAACTCCTCGCGTCCGGATTCGATGCGGCCAAGGTCAAGCATGTCGTCAATCAGGTTTGCCAGACGGTCGCAATTGCGCAGCACGGTGGAAAGGCATTCCTTTTGTTGACCTGAAACAGATCCGGCCATGCCGTCGTATATCAGCGTGACAAACGAATTGATGACGGTCAGCGGAGTTCGCAGTTCATGGGATACGTTCGAAATCAGGCGCGACTTGGCGCCGTCCAGTTCCCTCAATTTTGAAACGGTCTGGATAAGCTCCGCCTCGGCTTTTTTCCGTTTGGTTATATCGCGCACAAAAAAGCATAAATGTCCCTCCTTGGTGAGGACAAGGCGGTTCGTGGCGATTTCCGCCGGAAAAGTCGTGTTGTCCTTGCGTCGGCAATAAGCGTCAATCAGCGTAAAACGATTATTTCCAATGTTCCGGCAGATCGTGTGCAACAACTGTTCGTTGGCGCCGATGATAATGTCGCTGATATAAAGCCTGCGGAATTCCTCCTTGTCATAGAGCAGAAAATTCATGGCCCGCTCATTGACGTCCATGATATGGCCGGATGGCTTGGTGATAAGAACGGCGTCGTAGAGACTGTGCAGCAGTTCCTGATACTGGTTCGTTCCCATTTCGCCCGTCCGGGTCACAACCCAGGACGTGGTTTGCGACAAGTGGGCCTTTTTCGCAATTCTCGGGGTTTTGCCGCTTGCAGCGGCCGTCTCCTGAAGAGGAATGGCGATCCGCATCGTTCTGGAAAACTGCTGATCCGAGTTCATCTTTTTAACGACGAACAGATTCCGCGTCCGCTGTTACGCTCCGTGAAAATCAAGGATTCCCTGGCCGCAGCCAAAGATGGAGGCAAGCAACGCCACCCTGCTCCACATGCCGTTGCGGACCTGCCTCCAATATACGGCCCGCGGATCTTCGTCGACCTCAATGGTTATTTCCTGGCGCCGTGGCAGAGGGTGCATGATAACCGCCTGGGCCGGCAGTTCCTTCAAATGGGCGGTGGTAAAATAATATTTTGAAATATCAATCTTTCCGCTGGCGCCCTTTTGCTCATCCCATTCATCCTGGATCCTTGTCATATAAACCGCGTCCACGTCCGAAAGGTATTTTTCCATCTCCGTTCCCAGTTCGAATTCCACCCCGGCCTCGGACAGGATTTCCTGGATGTCGCGGCCGATCTGGAGTTGCGGCGGAGCGACAAAATACTGTTTCACCCTGTCATAATTGGTCAGGAGTTGCGCCAGGGAGCGCACGGTGCGCCCGCGCGCCAGGTCGCCGACGAACATTATCTTTTTGCGGTCTATGCCGCCCCTCTTTTCAAAGCTTCGCTGAAGCGTGTAAATGTCCAACAGCGCCTGCGTGGGATGCTGGTCCTTGCCCGAACCGGCGTTGATTATCGGCACCGGCCTTTCGGTATTCGATAGCACCCAGGCCATCTTTTCCGCGAGCCCGGGTATGGCGCTGCGCATTATGATGACGTCGGAAAATGAACTGAAAGTGCGGACCGAATCCTCCTGGGTTTCGCCCTTCATTTCGCTGGATGTGGAAGTATCGCGCACTTCCACGGTGCGCATGCCGAGTATCTGGCAGGCGGATTGAAACGAAAGGAATGTCCTGGTGCTGGGCTGGGTGAAATAAAGCATCGCGGTCTTGTGGGAAAGCAGGCCGTGCAGAAAATCCATTCCGGCCTTGGTCTTGGCGATATGGCGCACGTTTGTGGCCAGCAACTCAAGCTCCTCAAGGATATCGCGGTTGAACTGCTGGGAAATCAACACGTGGTACGGCCGCCCGTTGACGTTGAAACACTCCGCCTTCCTTTTCAAATCCAGCTTCTGGAAGGCATCCCATGCAAATTCACCAAGCGAAACTACTCCTCTGTTCATTTTACTGTCCTCCGCCGGTAAGGGTTGCCACCATGACCGCCTTGATGGTATGCAGCCTGTTTTCAGCCTGTTCAAAAACTTTTGAAAACGGCGCCTCGAAAACATCGTCCGTAACCTCCAGCGCACCGCATTGGGCGGTGACAGACGTGTCGTTATTGTGGAAGGCAGGCAGGCAATGGAGAAAAATGACGCCGTCGTTTTTTAATCTGCCGGTTGCGCGCATGAGTTCCATGTTGACCTGATAAGGCCGCAGCAATTTAAGGCGGTCGGCGGCTTTCTTTTCCTCGCCCATGGAAACCCAGACGTCAGTATAAATCACGTGCGCCCCCTTGACGGCGGTTTTCGGGTCGTGGGAAATTTCCAGGCTGCAGCCGCGTTTGGCCGCTATTTCCCGCGCCTTGGTGATAATCTGAGCGGCCGGCACCAGTTCCGGCGGAGTACAATCAACAAAATCCATACCCATTTGGGCGCACCCCATCATCAGCGAAAGGCAGACGTTGTTCCTGCCGTCGCCCAGATAAACGAATTTCAGGCCCTTCAGGCCGTGAAAATATTCCCTGGCCGTCATCAGGTCCGCCAGTGTCTGCGTGGGATGCTCGTCATCCGTCAAGCCGTTCCAGACTGGTATGCCGGCATGTTTTGCAAGGACTTCGGCCGTCTCCTGCTTGAACCCGCGGAAGAGAATGCCGTCATACATCCGTCCCAACACGCGCGCGGAATCCTTGACCGACTCCTTTTTGCCCAGGTGCAGGTCGTTGGCATCCATGTATTCCGCCCCGGCCCCCTCGTCAAAGGCCGCGATCATGCCTGCGGACCTGGTTCTGGTGGATGGTTTTTCGAAAATCAGGGCGATGTTCTTGTGCTGCAGACTGTTGCCGTAAACCTGCCGTTTTTTTCTCTCCTTCAGATGATCGGCCAGATCCAGGAGATAGATTATTTCCTTCTCGGATAAATCGTCAATTTTAAGTAAACTGCGCCCCTTAAGGGCTTTTCCCGTATTAGCATTCATGTTTTGTTTGAAAAAATATTATATTTTCATATGATAGGCAAGAATTATCTGATTTTCTCAAAAACATGTGCAAAAAAATGCCTACTTCATCGCAAACGCCGGGGATTTGCTTCACCACCACCCGCTGGAGCATGATTCAACGCGCCGGCAGCCGCGACGTTCAAACGGCTCAGGCGGCGTTGAGCGATTTATGCGGCCGCTATCGTCAGCCCTGCCTGGCTTTCATACGCCGGCTAGGGTTTCAGGAGCATGACGCCGAAGACCTGGCCCAGGCCTTTTTCGAAAAACTTCTGGAAAAGGATTTCGTCGCCGGCGCCAACCGCGAAAAAGGCAAATTCCGTACGTTTCTTCTGACTGCCCTGAAAAGATTTCTGACAAACGAATCCGAACGAAAACACGCAAAAAAACGCGGCGGCGGGCGGACTGTCGTTTCGATGGACCAACCTCCCAATGAAAACCTGCCTGACATGATGGCCTCCAAAATCATGGAACCGGACGTGTTTTTCGATCGCCAATGGGCTTTGAACATTCTGAACAAGGCGCTGGACCTCCTCCGTCGGGAATATACGGATTCCGGCCGCGCGCGGCTTTTTGAAAGTCTGAAGGACTGCCTGGACGGAACCTCTTCGCTGACTTACGCCGAGATCGCCTCAAAACTGCGCCTGACCGAACCCTCAGTCAAAATGGCGGTCAACCGCATGCGCGGACGTTACCGCGAAATACTTCGCGCCGAAATAGCCGAAACCGTGGAAACGACTGACGAAGTTGACGAAGAAATCCGCCATTTGTTCGCGATTTTTGATTCGTGATATTTTCGGACAAAAACCGCGTTACCTTTTCCGTTTTTTCCTGAATGTATTAATGAGACCGCAAATCTTAAACTTTAAAGAACATGGAACGCTTATGACCCAAAAAGAAAAACAACGCCGTTGTTCCGTCTGCGGCGCCGAATTGCCGGCAATGACTCCGCAATTATGCCCGAAATGCCTGCTGAAGGCCGGCCTTTCCACGCAAACAGAAAAAACCGACAATCCGGCGGCAGCATTTTGCCCTGAACGCAGCGCCGAGGTCAAACTCAGTCCCGGCGACAATTTCGGCCATTACCGGATCGAACAACTGCTCGGTCAGGGCGGCATGGGCGCGGTATACGCGGCCGAAGACCTGGAAAACGGACGTCGGGTGGCCCTGAAAATCATGAGTCATAAACTGGATTCGCCGGAAGCACGCGCCAGGTTTCTGCGGGAAGGGCGTCTGGCCGCCTCAATCACCCACCCCAACAGCGTGTATATTTACGGCACAGAGGAAGTGGCCGGCATACCGGTCATTGCCATGGAACTGATGCATGGCGGCACATTGCAGGATCGGGTTAGAAAAAACGGCCCCTTGCCGGTAAATGAGTCCGTGGATTGCATCCTGCAGATCGTTGACGGACTTGAAGCCGCCCAGGAGGTTGGCATTCTGCACAGGGACGTAAAACCCTCGAACTGTTTCACCGACGACCACGGCGCGGTCAAAATCGGAGACTTTGGGCTTTCAATTTCCACCACAATACGCCTGGAGCCCATACGAACCGGCGCCGACGTCATTCTCGGCACACCGGCCTTTTCATCGCCGGAACAACTGCGCGGCGACGAATTGACCGTCCGCTCGGACATTTATGCGGTCGGCGTCACGCTCTATTATCTCCTGACCGGCAAAATGCCGTTCGAGGCGAAAACCATGCCCCAGTTGATTGCGCAGGTGATAGAGCGCGCCCCGGAATCGCCATCCGGACTGCGCAGTGAAATTCCCGCGGAACTCAGCAAAATCATCCTGCACTGCCTGGAAAAAAATCCGGAGCGGAGATACGGGAACTACGCCGAACTCCGCAAGGCCCTGCCGGCATATTCTTCAACGGCAATGCCCCCGGCGCCATTGGCAAAAAGACTTCTGGCTGGCATAATTGATCATCTTATTCTTTCCCCGTGCATAATGCTGATTAATTTCCTGTCCAGGAACGGATTCTCTCGTTTCCCTGCGTCAACCGCCGACTATTTCAACGACATGATTCTGCCGATCATGTTAATATTGATTGTTGAATTGCCGTATTATGGATTTCTGGAGGGACTGAAGGGGGCGTCAATCGGAAAATTATTGTGTGGCCTGCGCGTGATGAAACTTGACCGGACTCTTCCCGGGATCAGGAGTGCGCTTTTCCGCGCGGCAGTTGTTCTGTTGCTGCCGCAATTACTAAACATTCTGCTTTATCTGCCCGTGGCCGGAATCGAATCATATCCTCTCCCCAAATGGGTCTCAGCGCTGTTTTTCGTTTCAATTCTGATAAAATTCCTGCCGTTTGTCACCATGCGTCGGCGCAACGGTTTTGCCGGACTGCATGACCTGGCAACCGGAACGCGCGTTGTCCAAAAACCGGCTTACGCGCCGCGTCCGGTTCAACAACCGACCGCGGCAACTGCGCTTTCTGCAAGCGCCGCGAAAAACAATGCTGGAGCAAGGTGCGTTTCTGGCTTCTGGATCTGGCTGAAGAGCTTGGGGCCGCGCAGTCTGACGGCACAATCCCGCCAGAATTGAGTCCGGATAGAATCTGGATCACGTCCGATGGCCGCGCCAAACTTCTTGATTTCAAGACGCCGGGACTTGACGGAACTACCGCAAAATGTTTACCGCAAAAACATCAGCAGCAATTTCTGCGGCAGGTTGCCGTTTCGGCTCTTGAGGGACACCCCATTGAGATGAAAAATGCCGACAGGCCTCCAAAAACACCCCTGGCGCTGCATGCCCGTAATTTCCTGAATTCACTGCCGAAAATCGCGTCACTTAAGGAAGTATCCGAGGAACTCAAATCCTTTTTGGAAAAACCGGCGGTTGTATCGCGCCTGAGGCGTTTCGCGTTGACCGCCGGATTCATGGCATGGCCCGTTTTCACGCTTATCGCCTTTTCCATCATGATTCCGTTCGTTAACGGCGCGTTAAAACGGCAACCGGAAATTTTAGCTCTATCAATGGCGCTCGGGGAACACAAAGCCATTAAAATGACCAAGGCAGGACGCGCCGATGCCGACGCCGAACAGGAGGCGTTGGAAATCTACATTTCAGGAAATTTTCGTTCCATGATAACCAATCCAACGCCATGGAACAGCATCGGGGCCACAAGTTTTATCACTCCGGACAAGCGGCAAATTGCCGAAAAGATAATTGCGCGCCGCGGAATTCCATCCGAAAAAGAGCTTGCGCTGGCAACGGCAACGGTAAACAAGCGCCTTGGACTGGCGTCCATCCGGGAAATCAAACAACTCAGCGAGAAAATCGAAAAAGGGCTGAGAATGGCCGCGCCCATAACGACTATTCTATCGATGTTTTTCATTACCTTCTTGTCACTGATTGCGGCCCTGCTGTTTCGAGGCGGGCTTGTGATGTATCTGGCCGAAGTTGCCGTAGTGAACACCGACGGAAGTCCCGGCTCGCGCGCGGGCGTTTTCCGGCGCAATCTGACCGCGTTTCTGCCGCTGATATTATTATTCGCAATCATGACCATTCTGTTTGTCGAGCTGCGAGTTGATTTTTTTCTAAAAATAAACCGGATCATGATCGGCGTTGCCGCAATTATGGGACTGCATGCGATTCTGACCGTCATTTCCCTCGCGCTGCCCGACCGCTCCTTGCAGGACCGCATTTCCGGCACCTGGCTGGTGCCGAGGTAACAATAAAAAAAATGGAGGCACGATAAAACACGACAAAAACAAGGCACGACAATAAACCTAAACTGAAGGAAACCAAAAAATGAAAAGCAAAATTCATTTCGGATATGGACGGACAAGGTTGTCCGTCCATACTTTTTGAATTTCCTGTACATTAAATATTGTGAAAAATATTTAATCCTGTACGATTAATCAATGAAAGGAAAAACATGCATGCATTATTGACATTCGTTATTGCGGCCGCGATAGTTCTTTTTCTGGCTGGCATCCGCATTGTCCGGCCCACCCACCGCGGACTGGTAGAAAGGCTTGGCAAATATCACAGATTCGCCGACGCCGGGTTCAACTGGGTCATCCCGGTCATAGATAAAATGTACCAAATCAACATCACCGAGCAGATGGTCAACGCCGAACCTCAGGAAATCATCACCAACGACAACCTGAACGCCAAGGTTGACGCGCAAATTTATTTCAAGATAAAAAGCGACGAGACGAGCGTCAAAAACTCGCAATACAACGTTTATAACGTCAGCTATCAGATCGTCAACCTGGCCCGGACTACCCTCAGAAACATCATCGGCACTCTCACCCTCAAATCCGCCAACAGCGAGCGCGGCCGGATCAACAGTGAACTGCTCAAGACCCTGCTGCATGAGACCGAGACCTGGGGCATTGACGTGGTCCGCACGGAGCTCAAGGAAATAGACCCGCCCAAGGACGTACAGGAGACCATGAACAAGATCGTAAAGGCGGAGAACGAAAAAATCGCCGCGATTGATTTTGCCACGGCCGCGGAAACCACCGCCGACGGGCAAAAACGTTCGGCCATCAAAAACGCCGAGGGCATTCGCCAATCGAAGATTTTGCAGGCTGAGGGCGAGGCCGAAGCGATCAGACTGGTCAACGAGGCGGCCAACAGGTATTTTGTGGGCAACGCCCAGTTGCTGAGGCGCCTGGAAACCGTTGAAACGGCATTATCCAAAAACACCAAGGTGGTCGTTCCGGCCAATACCGAACTGGTCAACATCATAGGCGACATTGCCGGCACGCCCGCAATCCTGCCGCTCAAGGAAAAAAAACCTGCATTGACCGGCGGCGTTGTGGATATGATGACATGACGCGATGTCCAAACTGTAAAGCCGTTTGCAATCCGTTGCGCCTTTTCAGGCAATTTCACCGTTGTCCGGAATGCGGCGAAAATTGGAGGGTGCATATCGACCCCATGGCGAGTAAAATTATCTCCGTATCAGGGATGACGGCGATCGCTATCGGTTACCTGTATTTGCGTCCACTTATACCGTTTTTCGCCCTGGTTCCACTGGTCTTTATCGGAACGGTTGTTGCTCTATGGCGTTTTCTGGAACTGCGCCCGGTTGATGAAAAATCGTAAATCAAGTTAGGCGGCAAAGCCGCAACTGTTGCCCACGTCCCATGTAGGGCCTTCGCTTGCGAAGGCCGTTCCGAATCCGATGCAAAACGGCGGCGAGCAAGCTCGCGCCCTACATGAACTTTGAAATTCCTATACGTTGAATTAAAAGCTCGTCGTAGCCATGCCGTCGCAGGCGATCGTTGCGGGGAAGGATGCATGGATTCTGACAGTTGATGACAATGGCGTGGCAGACAACATAATGAAAGGATGAAAAAAACTACGCTCAAATGATGTACCGTCATGGCGCCGGACACATCCGGCGCCTGTACGACAGCGAGTCCGGGTTGGGATGGTCGATCCAGGAACGGCCTTCCAGGTCATGCTATCGCCAAAGCATGCACTTCACGAATCAGTCGGTTTCCTATCCGGTCTTCTTCACGGACAAGGTCAAAATGCGCCTGGAGATTGAGCCAAAACTGGGGCGAGACGCCAAAATATCGTCCCAGGCGCAAGGCAGTATCAGCCGTAATGCATCTCTCCTCGTGAACAATTTCATTTATTCGCCGGGGAGATACATTAATATCCTTTGCCAGGCGATATTGGGAAATACCCATTGGCTTTAAAAATTCTTCCATTAATATTTCACCCGGATGAACAGGCGTTATTTTATTTTTTTTCATGATTTAAACTTTTTTTCTAGTGATAATCAACGATTTCAACGTCATATGCATTACCGTCATGCCATCGGAAACAAATGCGCCATTGGTCATTTATCCTTATACTGTGTTGTCCCAACCTGTTACCAATCAGAGCTTCCAGTCGGTTGCCGGGCGGCACACGAAGCGATTGCAGATCAGGCGCAGCATCAATCATCCAGAGTTTCCGCATAACTACCCGATGAATATCCTGCGGAAGCTTCCGTGCATATTCCCGATGGAATATCTTTCCTGTTTCCCGGCAACCAAAAGATTTAATCATTTACATCCTTACAATAACGCCTGGCGTTAATGACGTCAAGCGTTATTTCCGATATACACCCACCCCACCCCAACATCCCCGAAGACTTTTTGCAAAAAGATTGCTTACATACATGCCGACGTGTAATAGTATGTTCGAAAGGAGAAAACAAACATGCATGCATTATTGACATTCGTTATTGCGGCCGCGATAGTTCTTTTTCTGGCTGGCATCCGCATTGTCCGGCCCACCCACCGCGGACTGGTAGAAAGGCTTGGCAAATATCACAGATTCGCCGACGCCGGGTTCAACTGGGTCATCCCGGTCATAGATAAAATGTACCAAATCAACATCACCGAGCAGATGGTCAACGCCGAACCTCAGGAAATCATCACCAACGACAACCTGAACGCCAAGGTTGACGCGCAAATTTATTTCAAGATAAAAAGCGACGAGACGAGCGTCAAAAACTCGCAATACAACGTTTATAACGTCAGCTATCAGATCGTCAACCTGGCCCGGACTACCCTCAGAAACATCATCGGCACTCTCACCCTCAAATCCGCCAACAGCGAGCGCGGCCGGATCAACAGTGAACTGCTCAAGACCCTGCTGCATGAGACCGAGACCTGGGGCATTGACGTGGTCCGCACGGAGCTCAAGGAAATAGACCCGCCCAAGGACGTACAGGAGACCATGAACAAGATCGTAAAGGCGGAGAACGAAAAAATCGCCGCGATTGATTTTGCCACGGCCGCGGAAACCACCGCCGACGGGCAAAAACGTTCGGCCATCAAAAACGCCGAGGGCATTCGCCAATCGAAGATTTTGCAGGCTGAGGGCGAGGCCGAAGCGATCAGACTGGTCAACGAGGCGGCCAACAGGTATTTTGTGGGCAACGCCCAGTTGCTGAGGCGCCTAGAAACCGTTGAAACGGCATTATCCAAAAACACCAAGGTGGTCGTTCCGGCCAATACCGAACTGGTAAACATCATAGGCGACATTGCCGGCGCTCCCGCAATCCTGCCGATCAAGGAAAAAAACCTGCATTGACCGGCGGCGTTGTGGAGATGACATGACGCGATGTCCAAACTGTAAAGCCGTTTGCAATCCGTTGCGCCTTTTCAGGCAGACATTTTTATTGCCCCCGCCCCCGCCTCCGTATAATGTTTTTCCATGCCGAAACAAATCCATTTCCTGGGGTGGAATAGGCCGATAATTGACTCCGTGGGCGGTTACGTCCTCGAAAACGGCAAACCGTCCGGGCAAATCATCAGGCTCGATGAGATTCTGACAGTCGTTCCGACCAGGGAATCCGGCCGCAGGCTGCGCGAAAAAATGGCCGTCTTTTGCCGCGACAAAAAAGCGTCGCTGCTCGGCGTGCGCATCGTAACGCCCTCATTCTTCATTCAGGACGGAAAAAACGCGGCGAAAACCGCGAGTCAGTCCCTTGCGCAAATCATACTGGCGCAAACGCTGCTCGGTCTGCGCAAGGACGACTGCTCCGCATTATTCCCGCGCGGGATACCGCAGAACGACAATCAATGGGCCTTTTCCACGGCGAAATTGATCCAAAACCTGCGCAAGGAACTTTCCGATGCATGCCTTTCAATAAGATCGGTGTTTGAAAAACATGCAAATGAACTTCAGGAAAGCGACCGTTGGCATGATCTTGCAAAAATAGAAAAAATGTATCTTGAAAATCTGCAGAAAACAGGTTTTACGGACCCGTGTGAATCGGTACTGGCGGATGCCGAAGCTCCAGCGCCGCCGTCCGGCATTGAAAGAATAATAATGGCGTGCGCGCCGGACCCATCGCCATTGGCCCTGAAAAAAGTCGAGGCATTTTCCGCCAGAATCGCGGTTGATGTTCTCGTGGCCGCTCCGGCGGAATTGCAGGACCATTTCGACGGATGGGGCCGGCCGCTGCCTGAAAAATGGAAAAAACGCCTGATCGTGATCCCGCAGCCGGAACATAACATGATAATCGCCGCCAATCCGGAACGCCAGGCGCAACGCGTTTTCGACCTGATCAATGCCGAAGGCTTACGCAAGGCGGACATGTGCATCGGAGTGCCGGATCGCGACGCGATCCCCCATCTGCAGGACAAGCTTACCGGAAAAAAAATAACCGCCTTTGATCCCGCCGACCGTCCGGTCAGGGACCATCATTTGTATCATCTGATCAAGTCCTGGAACAAATTAATCGCCGAGTCGTCATTTGCCGGACTATCAGAATTCCTCCACAATGCGGACATCCTGAATTATCTGCATGACCTGGGCCTGCCGAGCGCCGCGCTGCTCTCGGAACTCGATCGGTTCCAAAACAGAGTTTTGCCGCAGAGCTTTGCGGACGTGATGGCGGCGCTTGGAACGGCTGACGACAACTTGAGAATTGCGCTAAAATTCGCCGACGACATCGTTGCGGCCGCAAAAAAAGAACCGCACGAGGCCTTGCGCGCCTTTCTGGAACGAATTTTCACGAAAAAAAATATTTCCGGAGCCTCCGAAGACGACCTGGATTTCAAGGCCGTGGCAGGGCATATCGCCGAACTTCTGAACGAAATTTTCCATGCGCGGCAATACCTGCGATGGCTTGACGCCGGCGCGCTCAATCGGCTTGTTCTCGACCGCCTCGGCGAACTCGATATTCCGCGCCACAGGGACAACGCCACGCTCGAACTCAACGGCTGGCTGGAACTGGCGTGGAACGATTCGCCGCTCATGATCATAACCGGATTCAACGAGGGGGCCGTGCCGGACAGCCGGAAAGGCGATCTTTTTCTTCCGGATTCGCTGCGCAAGACGCTCGGCCTGCGAAACGACGAATCGCTCCTGGCACGCGACGCGTTTTTGCTTTCAACCATTCTCGCCTCCCGTGAAAAATCCGGACGCGTAATTTTCATCTCGGGAAAAACCAGTCCGGCCGGCGACCCCTTAAAACCTTCGCGCCTGCTGTTCCGATGTCCGGACGAACAACTCGCCGCCAGGACCGAACTTCTGTTCAGGGAAATTGACGAGGAAACTCACAAGCCTCCCTTCTCGATTTCATTCAAACTGGATCCGGTCGCTCCGTTGATTCCAGCCGCATCCTTTTTGCCATCAACGCTGCATGCCACCCAATTCCGCGATTACCTGGCCTGCCCGTTCCGCTTTTATCTGAAACACATCCTGAAAATGGAACGCATCGAAACAAAGGCGGAACTGGACGCCAGGGATTTCGGGAGCGCCATCCACGCCGTACTTGAAAAATTTTCCGGCAATCCGGAAATCTTTGCCTCAACGGATGAAAGCGCCATTCAAAAATATCTGTCCGCGCTGCTGGACGATTATTTCGCGAAGAATTACGGCGCAAATTTATCTTTTCCGATCCTGTATGCGCGTGAAACAGCCAAAATACGCCTGAAAGCCTTTGCCCGGCGCCAGGCCGAATCAGCGGCGGAAGGATGGGAAATCGTTGCCGGGGAAATTTCCCGCCGAATCCCCATGGCCGGGATGGAAATAACGGGAAAAATAGACCGCATTGACCGCAACCGGCGCGACGGCAGAACGCGGATCATTGACTACAAAACATCGGATACGGCCGGGAATCCCGCAGAAACGCATCTGAAAAAATCATGGAAGGAAATACCGGATTATGCCCGTCACGGCGAAAACGAACAGTGGATTGATCTGCAAATGCCGCTGTATTGGCTGATGCATATGTCCAAAATATCCCAAACGGAAGAAAAAGGCCGTTCCGCCCCACCCTCTGATAAAATAGAACTCTGTTACTTCAATTTACCCGGGGCCATGGCAAACGCCGGCATTGAAGTCTGGAAGGACTTTGACGAATCACTGGCGGAATCGGCCGGGTTATGCGCGCAAAAAATAGTCGAGCGCATCAAGCAGGGTTTCTTTTGGCCGCCGGCCGAGATCGTCAAATATGACGAATTTGAAACGCTGTTCAACGAGGACCTGCGCAATTATTTCGAAGGCGAAAAAATCGCAAATTTCATAAAAAAATGACGACATTTCAAAACAAAGCCATTTCCGCCTCGGCCGGTTCCGGTAAAACGTTCCGGCTTGCCCATCGTTACATGGGATTGCTTGCGCGCGGGGTCGCTCCTGACCGTATTTGGGCGCTCACCTTCTCCCGCAAGGCCGCAGGTGAAATCTTCGATTCGATCATGCGCTACCTGACCAGGGCCGCGCAAAACAATAAAAAGGCCGAACTCTCATGCAAATACATGGAGGCCGGCGCAGTGTCCCCGGAAAAATTCCTCGCGCTCCTGCGCTGCTTTGTGGAAAATTTGCACAAGGCAAACCTCGGCACAATTGACGGATTTATCGTGGGGATCATCCGCGCCTTCCCCATCGAATTGGGACTCAGCGGCGCGGACTTCAAACTCATGGACAACGACAGCGCCGACGCCGAATCGTTCCAGGAGGATATAATCGCCGCCGTATGCAATGCGGACAGCCCCGGAAAGACGCGGGTAAATACTTTCCTGGAATCATTCAGGCAGGCCACCTTCGGCGCCGCAAAAAAGACCTTTGCCGACAGCCTGAAAAACTTCCTCGCGAATTACCGTGACGCGTATCTCCGCCTGCCTGCCGCAAACTCGTGGGGCAATCCGGAACTCATCTGGGAAAACGCCCCCTGGTGGCTGAAAGGGCCGCCGATTCCTGCCGGACAAAAAGACCTTGAAGAAAGCTTGCGGATTATAAACGGCAGCGTCGGATGGAACAAAAAAATGCGGGACAGTCTGCTTAAATTACTTGCCGAACTCAAGGATTTCAACGAGGGTTCGGAATGGGAACCTGATGTCTTTCTCGACGGCAGGGTTCAGGGCCAACTCGTGGAATCATTCAACACTTTCAAAAATGGAGAAAGCAGATTGACGCTGGAATACGCAAACAAGACATATCCGGTCCCGGAAACGATCGCACGCACGCTTCGCTGCCTCTATCACAATCTTTTCCACGTTCAGTTCGGACGCATGTTCAAAAACAGCGGCGGAATATTCAAGATCATTGACATGTATGAAAAACAATACGAACAGGCCGTCCTCCGCACCGGCAACCTCACCTTCACAGACGCGCAACTGATGCTTTCACCGCACGGATTCGCTTCCGGCGGAATAACGCTGGGCCTGTCGCCGGACACGAAAGTCTCGTCGCCGTCAACGGAAATTGAGGGAAAAATTTTCATGGATTACCGGCTCGACTCGAAAATCGATCACCTGCTGCTGGACGAATTCCAGGACACCAGCAACCTGCAATGGCGGACGCTTGAAAACCTGGCGGACGAAATCCTCCAGGATGACGGCGGCACACGCAGCTTTTTCTACGTCGGCGACACCAAGCAGACCATTTACCGCTGGCGCGGCGGCAATCCGGATTTGTTCCACAGCGTGCTTGAACGTTACGGCAAAAAAATCGTCAATGAACCGTTGAATGAAACCCAGCGTTCCGCCCAGCCGATCGTGGACACGGTCAACAGGGTTTTTTCAAACCTGCCGGAAAAACAGAATGACGGCGATACGGCGGCGCTCCAGAATGCCGCGCGTGAAAAATGGGCGTCCATCTGGCAGAAACATAAATGCGGGACCCTGGCGCCGAAATGCGGTTATACCGCCCTGCTCCGGCCGCCCCTCGCGGAAGGCGCAAAATATCATGAAGATGAAGACCAGTTCGAACTGCTGGCAAAACTTCTGGAACAGGTCCGGCCGATGGAAAAGGAAATAAGCGCCGCCATACTGGTGCGCAAGAATTCCACCGGTAAAAATATCGCCGATTATCTGCGGCGGAAATCTCCGGACTTGAACATATCCTATGAAGGAGAAACGGCGCTCCTGGATAGCCCGGTCGTCACGCTTTTACTGGATCTTTTCCGCTATGCCGAGCATCCGGCGGACAATTTTGCGCGGCAGCACATCATGATGAGCCCGCTGGGAAGCCGGCTGACAAACAATTTGCCGTCGCCGGCCCCATCCGCCGGCGGCCTCGATTCGCTGCCGCAAAGCATTCTCCTGGAGACTCAAGCCGTAGGTTTCAAACCGGTAATTCGCAGGTGGGCTTCAAGGCTTGGAGGCCTGGATGCCTTCGGCAATCTGCGCCTGAACCAGATGCTGGAAATCGCCGGCCGGTTCGACGCCCGTTTTGACCGCAATATTTCTCTTTTCATCAAGACCGTGGAAACGTTCGGCATGCGCGAGGCCTCCGAGGCCGAAGGCAGCGTCCACATCATGACCATCCACCAGTCCAAGGGCCTCGGCTTCGACATGGTCATTCTGCCGGATCTTAACGCCAATGAAAGGATGAACAGCTCCGGCGCCGTCGAATTCCTGACCGGCGTATCCGTTGACGCAACGCCCTGGCTGCTGACCGTGCCAAACCGCAGCACCGCGGAATGCGACGCCACGTTAAAAGAAAGACTGGAGGAACGCGACGCCCTGGCGACATTGGACAATCTGTGCCTGCTGTACGTTGCCATGACCCGCGCAAAAAAGGCCCTCTATATGATAACGAAGGTCCAGAGGCAAAAACACTTCAACCTTGCCGCGTTTTTGGAACAACGACTGTCCGACGCGGGAAACCCGCCCGGCACCGAACAAAACTCCGACAAAAATCAGACGAATATGCTTTATGAGGCCGGCGAGCGCAATTGGTTTGAAGGACTGGAAAAGCCGATTTCGCCGCCAAAAACTGAACACATCCGGGCCGTCCTGCCGCCGATAACGGCGCAAAAGATTTCCCTGGAAAGGATCGAGCCGTCGCTCAAGGAAAACATCTCCATGAAGGCGTCGTGGCTTTTCAATGCCGAAAGCCCGGAAGTGCTCCAGTTCGGCAGCGCCATCCACGAACTTTTGAGCGAAGTGGAATGGAGCGACGACCGCAGTCCGGATGAAGTCATCCGCAACTGGGAACCTGAAGGCAATTATCCTGAAGCCGTGCTGCGTGACGTCAGAAAACAATTCCGGCAAGCGCTGGCGGAACCTGAAATAAAAAAAGCGCTTTCAAGACCGGCCGGCTCCGCGGAACTATGGCGCGAAAAAGCCTTCGACGTGGTTCTGGACAACAAATGGATTTCCGGCATTTTCGACCGGGTGATCATTTTGCGCGACGCCGCCGGCGAACCTAGCTCAGCGCAAATCATTGATTTTAAAAGCGACCGGACCGCCAATCAGGTAAAAATCAATGAACTTGTCAAAACCTATACTCCCCAACTGAAACTTTACCGCAAGGCGCTCTCCTTTCTTTTGAACCTGGCGGAAGACCGTATCGAAACCATTCTATTATTCACCGTTCCCCGCCGGATCGTCAAATTAGCATGTTGATTTTTTCTTTTCAAACACCTTAATGGCATTTTTTCATTATTATTGAGTTTTTATTAAATAATGGAGTCAGTTATGAGAAATTTTTAAACAGCCCCGCTTGCGGATAACCGGCCGGCAGTTTCAGGTCGCCGGCCTTGAAGTCCGATAATGGCCGTATGACCAGATGGTCCGCGCCGTTTGCCACGGCCATTTTTTTTATTTTTTCCAGCGATTCACCGGTGCTGACGGCAACCTGCTGTTTTTTCCTGCGCGGCGCGCCTGATAAAATCGGCCACGGGAGTTTCCCCCAAAAAACACCTCAACACAATCCGCCTTCAACGCTCGTTCGCCCTTCTGAAAGAAAGCAACTCCACCATAACCGACATCGCCTCTCAATGCGGCTTCAGTATGATCCTACGCAGTTGACGACCAAATCCGTCCATGACATTCAAATCGTTCCCGACATGTTCGAAACTCTCGCTCGACGACATTCCTCTCTCTATTCACGGTTACCACCTCTTTACCATTCTTCAGAGCAGCAGCCAACTTCACAAACCGCTCCGTAATCGGAATTGCTGGGAATACATACGCCTTCATTGACAGCGCGGCCAATTCGTGATAAACAAATGCTTGTTGGCAACGGAAAAGAAAAGGAAAAACGATGTCGGCTCCCATTGCAGCAATTGAAATAGGGACTTCCAAAGTTTGCGCCCTCGTCGGAGAAACGCGCGAGGACGGCAATATAATGATAACCGGTATGGGCAATTGTCCTTCGCTCGGCGTCCGCAAGGGCGTCATCGTGGACCTGGAAAAGGCGGCCGGCTGCGTGCAAACCGCGCTCCAGGAAGCTGAAAACAGCGGCACGGTCGAAATCAGGCAGGTCTACCTGGTGGTCAACGGCGACCATATCCGCGCCTCGGCCAATCAGGGCAGCGTTCCGGTGTTCGACCCCGAGCGCGGAATCAGCGAGGACGACATCAACGACGTGATGGATATCGCCCGCGCCATCAACCTGCCGCACGACGCCGAACTGCTCCACTCCATCCCCCAAACCTATGAGGTTGACGGACAAACCAGGATCATAAACCCCCAAGGCATGCACGGCGCCAAGCTGTCTCTGGACATGCTTATCATTCACGGCACGCGCAATATCCTCAACAATACCATCAAAGCCGCCCGCAATCTCGGGCTTGAAGTTCTGGACGTGGCCTCCAGCGGACTTTGCTCGGCGCTTGCGACGCTCACACCCGAACAAAAGGAATGCGGCGTGGCCCTGATAGACCTTGGCGCCGGAACCACCAACTTTGTGGTCTATGCCGATGACGCCATAGCCGCGACCGGCTGCGTCGCCGTGGGAGGCGATCACATTGTAAACGACATTTCCCAGGGCTTTACCATCTCGCTGCGCCGGGCAGAGGCGCTTAAACACGAGTCCGGCTCGGCCATTGCCAATCCCGCCGACCGCTTCCGCCGCATCACCATTCCGGAGGAAGTCGGTTTCCCGGCCTGTTCGGTTTCCGCCGGAGACCTTAACGCCATCATCAATGCGCGCATGGAGGAAATTTTCCTGCTCATAAAAAGCCAACTCGACAAAAAATCCCTCCTGCCGGAACTCGGCGCCGGGATTGTGCTCACGGGCGGCGGCGCCCATTTGAAGGGCGTGGAAGCTCTGGGGGAACAGGTTTTCGGCCTCTCCTGTTCCATCGGTAAACCACGCTATTTCAGCGGAATCGCCACGGCGCACGAAGGCCCTGAATTTTCAGCGCCTCTGGGTATGATCCGCTACGCAATCCGCAGCGCCGCAAAAAATTCCGGAAAGACCAAATCATGGAGCCGCATGTTCAAACGATGGTTCATGGGGGAAATATGAAATTGCTGATCGTCGGAGTGGGCAACGGCGGATGCAATACCGTCCAAACCATGGCGCGGCTGTGGCCTGACGGCCCAAAAATGGCGGCCGTCAACACCGATCAACGAGCGCGCTCCGAGCCGGTCAACCTCGAAGTTATTACGGTCGGCGAAAAAATCCTTAAAGGAATGGGTTCGTCCGGAGACCCGCGCCTGGCGCTCCATGCCGCGGAATCCGACATTCCAAGACTGCGCAATCTTTTCGAAGGCGCCACGCTGGTAATATTTGCCGTGGGGCTTGGCGGCGGAACAGGTTCGGGCATCACGCCGCTGCTGGTCGAAGAAGCAAAAAAAGCAGGAGCTCTGACGCTCTGCTTCGTCATGTTCCCCTTTGATTTTGAAGGCGGACGCCGCAGGGAACAGGCGGAACGCGGATTGCAGGCCATCCGCGACCTGGCGGACGGCGTGGTTTGCATGCATAACCAGCGCCTGAGCGCTCTGGTTGACGATAAGGCGAACGTTCAAGACGCGTTCCGCAAGGCCGAAACCGCCCTTGCCGGCGGCATAAGGGAGTTCTGGCGGGTATTGAACTCAAGCCCGATAATCAATTTTGATTTTGCGGACTTGCGCGCCTTTCTCCAAAAGAGCAGCGGCAATTGCATCTTCTGCTGCGCCGAAGGCAGCGGCGAAGGGAGAATCGAAACGGTTCTGGAAGGAATAAAAAAGAACGCGTTATTGAACAACGGGCGTTCCTTGGCGGATGCGGATTCATTCGTCATCTGCATCATCGGCGGCCCCGACCTTTCCATCAGCGACATTGAAAACATCGTCAATGGAATCACGGCATTCGGCAACAGGGACGCCCATACGATGACCGGAGTCGGATGCGAACCGGCATGGAATCAAACCATCCACGTCACCATTCTCGCCGCGGAAAAGAACTCCGTAGCGCAGGGCGCTCCAATCCGCCAAATGCAACAACATGCTTCAGATCACGAAGACGCCGATTCATCCGCCCCGCCTTCTTCAGACATGGTACAAACCGGCTTGTTTGACGTGGTGGATCAGGGACGCTTCAAGGGGGTCACCCCGACGATTATTGACGGCAATAACCTGGATATACCGACCTTTATCCGCCGGCGCATCCATGTCCAAAAGGCGAAAATAGCGAATATCTGATTTACATGCACCTTTCCATAATCGTCCCGGCCCATAACGAAGAAAAACGCCTGCCTAAAATGCTCGACGCCTATCTGCCGTTCTTTGCCGGCACATGCGGGAATGAGTTTGAGATGCTGATCATAATAAATGGTTCCACGGACGGCACGGAAAAGGTCGTCGCCCGGTACGCGGCAATTTTTCCGCAGCTTAAAACGATTGTGGAGCCGCGCCCCATAGGCAAGGGTGGCGCCATTATGCTGGGATTCGCGCATGCCCTCGGTTCCCTGATCGGATTCGTTGATGCCGATGGGTCCACCCCTCCAAAGGCCTTTCAAGACCTTGTTACCAACATTGGCCAGGCGGACGCCGTTATTGCATCGCGCTGGATCAAGGGGGCCGTGCTCAATCCTCCGCAACCATGGTCTCGCCGCATGGCTTCGCGGCTCTTTAACGGCGTGGTACGCCTGCTTTTTAACCTGCATATTTCAGACACGCAATGCGGCGCAAAACTGATGAAACGCGAAGCGGCGCTGGCAATCCTGCCGGCGCTCGGCATTACGCGCTGGGCCTTCGACGTTGACCTGCTCTTCCAATTGCGCCGCGCCGGATATAAAACAAACGAAATCCCCACCGTTTGGAGCGACGTGACGGGCTCGCGCGTAAAAATCATCAGGGCCTCGCTGGAAATGATTGTTGCGCTGGCGCGCCTCCGGCTGCTATATTCGCCGTTCAAGGGCGTTGTTTCTTTCTATGACAAATATTTCGCACGCCATTTCAATGCTTAAATGAAACTCAAAGGCAAAGTTGCGCTGATAACCGGAGCGGCATTGCGGCTTGGCCGTGTGCTGGCCGAGTCCCTGGCGGATGAAGGATGCGACCTGGCCGTTCACTGCAACCGTTCCTTTGCCGAAGCCGGAGAACTGGCCAGCCGCCTGCGCGCCAAGGGATGCCGTGTCGCCGTAATCAAACGCAACCTCCTCTCCCCAAAAGCCGCAGAAAACCTGATTAAAAAAACTTTAAAAAGTTTTGGTAGACTTGACATCTTGATCAATAATGCCGCGTCTTTTTCAAAACTTTCGCTTTCGGATTCGTCCGAAAAACAAGTGCGCCGCGAACTTGAAATCAATCTGTTCGCCCCGGTGCTCATGACGCGCGCCTTTGCGGAAATTTCCGGGAAGGGAAAAATCGTCAATATGCTCGACCGACGCATTGACGGACAGGAATGCGGAATGGCCGCATATTTGCTTTCAAAGCAGGCCCTCGCCTCCTTTACCAAAATCGCCGCCCTGGAACTGGCGCCGCGCATAACCGTAAACGGCGTTGCGCCAGGACCGGTACTTCCGCCGGACGGCATTAAAAACCGGGAAAAGGCCGGAAAAATTCCCCTCGGCAAACGCCCGACAACGAACGATATCGCCGAGGCTGCGGTTTTTCTCTTGAAATCTGAGGCCATCACCGGCCAGATTGTTTTTGTTGACGGAGGACAGCATTTGCTGGGGAATAATTGCGTGAAGCGAGACTCGTGAAGCGTCGTTCGCATGAGTTTGGCGAAATACGCTTCACGCTTCACGAGATACATGCTATAGGACGGATTGAATCCAGGAATGATGAAACATACTGATTCTATTTATTTGCATGAACTACGGCTTAAATGCCATATCGGCACCACGGCGGCGGAACGCAGAAAAGCGCAAATTATCACGGCCGATATTGTTCTGGCATGCGATTTGCGCAAAGCGGGGAAATCCGACCGGCTTGAGAATACGATCGATTATTCCGTCATCGCGAAAAAGCTCTCCGCTCTGGCGGCCGGCAGGGAATTCAGCCTGCTTGAAGCTCTGGCCCAATCCCTCGCCGATGCCTGCCTGAAAGACCGCAGGATCGGAAACGTCACGGTCAAAGTAGCCAAGAAAGGAATATTGCCGGGTGTTCGCTCGGTTGAAGTTGAAATTTCCAGGCAATGCGGATAATAATAGCTCCGGTTTTCATGAATCAGGCGGCAAAGCCGCAACTGTTGTCCACGTCCCAGATAGGGACTTCGCTTGCGAAGGCCGTTCCGAATCCGATGCAAAACGGCGGCGAGCAAGCTCGCGCCCTACATGAACTTTGAAATTCCTATACGTTGAAATTGGGAGGAAATCAATGCCGATCTACGAATATGAGTGCAAAAAATGCCGACAACGCTTCGAGCATCTGTTGAAAACCAGCTCTGATGCGCCCTCCGCCTGCCCGAAATGCGGCGGTAAAAAAATCGAAAAGGTTTTTTCCGGATTCAGCGTGGCCATGGGCCAAAAAACACCGAAAATGCCGGCCTGCGCATCATGTCCCGGCGCCGGCGGCTGCCCGCACAGGAAATGAAAATGATTTTTTATTGGAGTCAGTTGCAAAAGTCTTTTGCAAGCAACTCATTGATATGCTTCAAAGCCTTCAAATAAAAAACCTGGCGCTGGTTGAATCCGTACGCATGGAATTTCAACCCGGCCTCAACGTGGTCACCGGCGAAACCGGCGCCGGCAAATCCATCATCATAGGCGCCCTGAACCTGCTCCTGGGCGAACGCGCCGACAAAACCATGGTGCGGGAAGGCGCCGACCAGTGTTCCATAGAGGCGGTTTTCCAATTAACCGATCATAAGGAAATAAACCGTCTCCTTCAGGATTGCGGCCTGCCGCCCTGTTCCGACGGCCTGCTCATTCTGCGCCGGCTGTTGTCCGCCTCCGGCAATGGACGCCAGTACGTGAACGACAGTCCGGCGACCGTCCAGGCGCTGAAAACCATCGGTGAACTGCTCGTTGACCTGCACGGGCCGCACGACCACCAGTCGCTTCTCAACCCCGAATTCCAGCTCTATCTGCTGGACGCATTCGCCTCGGACGAAAAAATCCTGTCCGCCTACCGCGCCGTTTTCGAGGAATATCATGAACTATCGAACCGCAAAGCGGCTCTTTTATCCGACGCAAAAGATCCGGAACGCGAAATCGACATGCTGAAATTCCAGGTCAAGGAACTCGAAGCGGCGGCACTCGACGAAAACGACGAGGCGAATATTCTCAACGAGCAAAAAACGCTTGCCCACGCCGAACGCATAATCCAGCTTTCCTCGGAAATACAGCAGGCCCTCTACGATGCGGATGAAAGCGCCTTCAACCGCCTGGCGGCGGTGCAATCTGCGGCCGGGGAACTGGCGAGGCTGATGCCGGGCGCCGCGGAATGGCAGAACGAAATCAAATCTCTTGCCGCGCGAATCCAGGAACTGACAAGGGAAATTTCCGCCGCGGCGCACAAGATCGAATCCGACTCCGCCAGGCTTGAACGACTGGACAACCGCATCGCCCTTTACCAGAAGCTCAAAAACAAATACGGCGGCAGTGCGGCGGACCTGGCAAAAATGCTTTCACGCTTCAGGGAGCGTCTGCTCGACCTGGAAAACCGTTCCGAGCGGCTTGCCCTGCTCGATGCCGAAATTTCGCGCTGCCGCGCGAAACTCGACAAATCCGGGAAAGAACTGGGCAAACTGCGGCAGGAAGCCGCCGTCCGACTGTCGAAGGCCGTGCAGAAACAGCTCAAGGACCTTGCCTTTGCCCACTCATCTTTCTCGGTGCGCTTTACCGCTGTTGAACCGCGTTCAAGCGGCATGGACCAGGTGGAACTCATGTTTTCCCCGAACAAGGGCGAGACGGAAAAATCATTGCGCCAGATCGCCTCGAGCGGCGAAATGTCCCGCGTGATGCTGGCGTTGAAAACCATTTTGGCATCGCAGGACCGCATCCCCCTGCTTGTTTTTGATGAAATAGACGAAAACGTCGGCGGCCAGACCGCGCAAGTCGTGGGGGTGAAACTCGAGGAACTCGCCGGATACCATCAGGTTATCTGCATCACGCACCAGCCCCAGGTGGCGGCCCGCGGCCGCGCGCACTTTGCCGTGAGCAAGAAGACCGTGGGAGAACGCACCGCCAGCGGCGTTTCCATGCTTGCCCCGGAAGAACGCGTCGACGAAATTGCGAGAATGCTCGGCGGAAAGAATCTGACCAGCGTCACCCTTAAACACGCGCGCGAAATGCTGGAACGCAAATAATCGGCAATCCGAACCTGCCGCGCCCCGGAACCGCTTGACCTACAGGTGACATTTTTAAAGATAAAACAAGACATGCGGGTTGTAATTTCGGGAGCAAAGCCTATGGCACGGAACACATGGTCCCCTGAAGAAGATATTCACAGCGCCCCATGTCCACAGTCCCGGAAAAACGGCCGACCCGGGATCAGCCGTCCAGGTCAACCACGCCGATCATACAACAGGCGATGTGGCGGATCGCACTGTCATGTCGCAAGCCAAAAAAAAATCATTTTTTTATTGCCTTCCCGCCAAGGCGTGGTATATTGACATTTATTCAATGCTAGAACGTTCTAGGAGTAATTACCATGACGATTTCCGAAAAGAGAATGACCTTGGTTGAAGTTGCCCGGCGCGCGGGGGTTTCGCGCAGCACCGCCAGTGTCGCGATAAACGGCCGGCGTGACATTGTGCTGGCCGAAAGCACCCGGCGCAGGGTGCTGGCGATGGCCAGGAAACACGGATATCAGCCCGACTGGAACGCCAGGAACCTGCGTGCCGGACGGAGCGGATTGGTGGGGTACGTCCTTTCGGATTATTATTTGCCGCGTGGAGAGGCGTTCATGCAGAGGTTTATGGGCATACAAACCGCATTACGCCATGAGCATTTTAACGTGATGATGATCGGAACGCACGAAACCAAAAAGGGAAATGGGCGCTGGGTGATCGGCAAGGCATTATCCGAGCATCATTATGACGGCGTGATCACCGACTTGCGTCCAATACGTGCGTCTAATGTCATGGAACTTGGAACCATGTTTCCGATGCGGCATGTAATGATTGCGCCGTGTTTGGGTTCTGTGCCCAATGAAATCTCCATTGACTCCCTGCAGGGCGCCATGGATGCGGTAAATTATTTGATTCAACGTGGGCATGTAAGGATCGGATGCATTTCCAGCATCGCCGGCAGGGATGAAGCCCGGCTGGAAGGTTATCGCCGGGCATTGGCGGCCGCGGATATTGGTTATGACGGGAGTCTGGTTGCATACGGAAAATTTGATTTTCAACAGGCTGGCGCCGCGGCGCTAAAAATAATTTCCGGGCAAAAACGACCAACGGCCATTTTTGCCATCAGTGACACCATGGCCCTGGCTGCCATGCGTACAATCCGGCGGAAAGGTTTGCGTGTGCCGGAGGACATTTCCGTAATCGGTTTTGACGATATTGAAGCCGCGAGTTTGAGCGATCCTTTGCTGACGACCATGCAAGTGGATAATTATGAAATCGGCCAAGCGGCCGGAAAAATGTTTTTGGATATGCAACGGCAAAATCATGGGAATCTTCAACCGGTGGCATTCAGGCCGGTTTTGAAAATTCGTGAAAGCGTGACGTGATCCGAAAAGAAGACATGAATCCTAACGTCAAATTAACAAGCGATTTTTTGACTGTTTTTGTCGATCTTGGAAAGCATGGCGTCATTACCGTCGAGGATAGAAGGTCTAAACATCGCTGGGTTTCGGGGGATGCTTTGTGCGCGATACAAGCGCATGATTTGGGGTGTAACCGGCCTTATACGCCCGCCGCCGGAAAAACCGGCATGGGCTTGGCATATCGCTCAAACAATGAACTGGGGGTCAACGTAAAATGCGATGATATTGGGGTCAAGTTTCTGATTCGGTTCGTGCTGGACAAGGACATATTAAGAATATCAATTCCGCATGACGAGATGGTGGAAGATAAAAAACAGTCCTTTGCGTTGATGAGCGTGGAATTAATGCCCTGCGGATTTGCCGCGCGGACCGGAGAAGAAGGTTATTTATTGTTGCCTAACTACAGCGGCGTGGCATCGCGCTTCAAGCGCCGCGAGCCGCAACAACATCGTTTCCTGCTGTATGTTCCCCAGCCGCAATGGGAGGATATAACGGTTTTGCCGGTATTTGGCGCCGTGCATGGGAAAGCGGCCTATGCGGCGATCGTTGAAAGCGGTGATTTTGACACAAGCGTTGTAGCTTCGTTCAATTGGGGGCGGCGGCAGGCCAATGCTGTCCAGCCGGAATTTCATTACCGGTATCAGCATGGCGATGAAGTTGATCCTGTTGACCGCGTTGTTTCGTACCATTTCCTTTCCGGGAGTGAGGCCGGTTACGTGGGAATGGCAAAGCGCTATCGCGAATATCTGATCAAAACCAAAGGCCTTGTGCCTTTGCGAGCCAAAGCGTTGATTTCATCCGACGCCGCTTATATGTGCGAAGCCTATGGTTTCCTCAAGATATTCTGTGCCGGCAAGGTGTTGCTGCCGGATGGTTCAACGCAATACCGGGTTTATACCACGTTTGCGGAGGCCTTGCAGATTTTGAAGCGGCTGAAACAGGAAGGGCTTGAAAAAGTTCGGTGCATATTGGTGGGCTGGAATTGGGATGGGCATGACGGAAGATATCCGACGCGTTTTCCGGTGGATCAAAGACTGGGTGGCGAAGCGGGACTCAAGCGTCTGATTGAGGCGGCGAAAGAAATGAATTATCAGTTGACTTTTCATGATAATTACAGCGACGCCTACCGCTGTTCGCCTGACTGGAATGAGGCGATCATGATCCGGGACCGGCAGGGGGATTTGTATCCAGGCGGCGTGTGGGCCGGCGGGCAGAGTTATTTCCCCTGTCCCAGACTGGCCGCTCAAAGATTCATGTACCGTGATTTGCCGCGCATCATGAATTTGGGAGTTAATGGCTGGTATTACCTGGATGGTACGCCGCGGGCATTACGCGGGTGTTATGATAAGACGCATGGTCATCCGTTGAACAGGAGGGCGGAAGGCGAGGCGATAGCCGACCAATTTCAAACCGTGCGCGCGTTTTTCGGCGGATGCGCGGTAGAAATGCCGACCGCTTTTGTTTTGCCGGCCGTGGATGAGGTGGCGCATATACCCTATTTTGGAGTGTGGCCGTTGCGTCCCGCATTCAAGAGCCTGATTGACGAGATCACGCCGTTTTTCCATATCGCCGTGCATGGCTTGATAATTTACCATTTGATGGACTGGCGTGTTTATCCCAGATTGTTCGGGTCCGTAATCAACGGCATATTAAAGGAAATAGAGTTTGGCGCAATGCCGAGAAATGAAGTCAGTTTCAGGCCATCGTCCTTTGGTAATTTTCAGGAACATATCGGTTGGATGAAGAAGGAATATGAATGGATATGCAGTGGCATGGGCGCGCTTCAGAAAGAATTCATAGAATCGCATCGTAAGCTTGACGAGAAAATTTTCGAAACCGCATATTCCAACGGAACGCGCGTGCTGGTCAATTACGAAAACAAGCCGGCAACCTCTGACGGCAGAACCATTCCTGTAAAAAATCATGTTATTGTCAGATGAAAGAAAGGTTATATGGCAAAGCATTCATTGAAAAGAAACCCTGGAATTCCATCGGTCACCGTTGCGGGCGATCGGATTATTCTGCGCAATGACTATTGGGAGGTTATTCACGACAAGGCCGCTGGTGGCGCAATTGCGTCATTGCGCTTTTTTAACGGAACCGCTCTGAATATTCTGAAAAAACCGGTATACGCGCACGTGGCCGTGGGCGAAGATCGGAAAGTTGTTTTTTACCGGCAATCATGCAGCGTGGACGCCGTTGTTCGCATTGACAAAAGACAGAAATATATGCAAATTAATGCCACGGGGCATTTTTACAGCGAGCAGGGGGCCAGATTGCCCGTTAGGTTTAAACAGAGTTATGAATATCGGGACTGGGGATTGGTAAAAGTCGGCATGGAATTTATTATCGAAAAGCAGCTTGATCGGGTATATGAATTCAGTCCTTGTAATTTTTATTTAACGCCGGAGATTGATACGTTGGGGTTAAGGCCATCTACTCCCTCCGGACTGAGACAGGTCATGGTGTTCTGCCGGTGGCAGGAGGTTGGCTTCAGCCGTTCCTATAAAGATTCGCGTGATCCCGTACCGGAAACGATGATCCCGATTTATTTCTGCGCGTTTAAAAAGGGCGTGGAAGGCTTAGAATTTTATCGAGGGAGCGATTCCGAAGCTTGGAATCGTCCGTTTGATGTGGAAGAGGAAGGACAATCCATCTTTACGCATGAACGCGACTTGAGGAACGAACACTTTTATGTCCGGTGTGAATCGTACTGTGATTGGGGTACGCCGCGAAAGTTTAAATCTGGCAGGCAGGGGTGGGAGTATTATTTGGGTCTGCCTTTTATAAAAAAACCGGAAAATGTCGGCAACAAGCTGTTTCATGCTGGAGTTGATTCCAATTGGCCGGATGACGCGACCTTAAAGTCAATATCGGAAAGTGGAATCACATTGCTTCGGCATCATGATGATGATACGTTCAAGCCCAAGGGCTGGCCGGATGGAAAATATCCGCCATATGCGCCGGAAGACATGCTGGAGATGGATCGGATAATAACCACGGCCCACCGCTGCGGAATGAAAATTACGCCCTATTTTTCTCTGAAAGAGTTTCACCCAAAGTGCCCGGTTTATGCCAAGAAAGCGCATGAGTGGAAACGTCAAATTGACCGGATCGGCACGATTTTATTCGAGGACGGTCCATTCGGCGGCTATATGTGCATGAAATCCGGATGGTTGGAATACCGAAAAAAAACAATTGATAAAGTTCTGAAAAAACACGAATTTGACGGCGTTTATTATGACCACATGTGGTTTCATACTTGCCGGCATCCGGAACACTGCGGGGGACTTGCCCACACGGACGTGGATGAAGTGCTTGATTTTTATGCCTGGACGCGGAAACGCATCGGACCAAATGGGGTTATGTTCATTCATTGTTCCGGTACGCCCAGCATGGTGGCCGAGAATATGTCGGATTTGGTATTTGTGAGCGAAGATTTCTTTAAACATCGCGCCTTGCCGGGCAATTTCGATCCCTTGTGTGAATTTGTGCCTATCACGCCACGGCATACGGTTTCATCGTATGCCAATCTGTCGCCGGAGCCGGATATATACCGTCCTCAGCACCTGTCCTGCTTTTTGGAAGGCTGGCCGCCATATGCGGTGGTTATGGACCCAACCGATAACGGTCGTTTTTTGATGGGGGAAATAGCGAAATTCAGGAAATATGATTTAAGCCGGTTCAAGTTTATTCCGGCGCGGAAGCAACCGGTTGTTACCGGTGATCATGAAGTCTACGCCTCGCTTTATTATAATTCCAGGCAAATATTGATTTATTGCGCGAATTTAAGCGCCGAAGTGAAGACGGTTCATCTGCATTTGTCGGGACCATTGAAGTCAAAATTCGGGAAGTTTAACGCTAAGATTCGTTTGACACTCAAACCGTTTTTGTCGGCTATCGCCGATATAAAACAAGAGGGTAAATTCATCCATGAAAATCATTAGCGGTTTGTTTGAGAATATGGTCGTGCAACGCAGTCGTCAAAATCTTTCACGGGTCCGGTTTACTGGCGAATGCGGACACGACGGCACTTTGCTCGCATGCGTTAACAACGGCTCGACGGAAAAGGTGGGGATATGTAAAAGCGGCCTTTTGCATGGCGTTCTGGCAGGCCTTAAAACGGGCGGCCCGTATAAAATTGAACTTTTTATCAAAAACCGGCATGGCAAGATTTTTGAAAAGATAAAATTCCGGAATGTACTCGTGGGCGACGTATGGATACTGGGGGGACAATCCAACATGGAAGGGATGGGGCATTTGAAATATGCCTCCAAACCGCAAGGCAAAGTGCGCGCATTTTACATGGATGACAGATGGGATATTGCCAAAGATCCCATTCATAACATAACCAAAGCCGTTGACCAGGTGCATTCCGATTTGTCCGGCGGGAAACCTCCTGCAAGGGCACTGCACACGGGGGTTGGTCCGGGAGTGGCCTTTGGCCAGGAAATGCTGCGGAGCACTGGTATTCCTCAAGGACTTATTTCCTGCGCGCACGGAGGAACGTCAATGACCCACTGGGATCCGGCGCTGAAATCCAAAGGCGGGAAAAGTCTTTATGGAGCCATGCTCCGTAGATTCCATAAGAACGGCGGCAGGGTTGCCGGCGTCGTCTGGTACCAGGGATGTTCGGACGCCTCGAGAGAACATATCCATTACACGCATCGCATGATTCTTATGATTAACGCCATGCGTAGTGATTTTGGAGACCATCGTCTGCCGGTAACGATCGTACAAATAGCAGGCGCCTGCACGTCCGGATCATCAAAACTTTGGAACAACATTCAGGAACAACAAAGAATTTTATCTGAAAAAATCGGCAATTTCGCCGTGGTGCCGGCAATCGATTTGAGTTTTGACGATACTGTTCATATCAGTGGTTTTGACCAGAACCGGCTTGGTAAAAGACTGGCGCAGGCCATGTGCGTTTTGCGCCATGAAAAGAACGCCGGATTACCGCCAATTGAGCTGCATTCAATAACCGAAGGCTTTGAAAAAAAGACCGGCGAACGCACCGTTTCTATTAAATTCCGTAACGTGATGGGGCACCTGCAGTCATTTGGCAAGCCTTGTGGTTTTTCGGTAGTTGATGCCAATAAAGTCAGCCCCTGCCTGTTTCGCACCGATCTCGAAAAAGACAGGGCCATTCTCAGACTTCCGTTTCAACTAACACCGTGGTCCCCCTCAATCCATTACGGTTACGGGTTTGCGCCATACTGCAACATCACCGACTCGGGGGACCGTTCCCTGCCTGTTTTTGGGCCTGCAACTATCGGACGAAAATATTTCGGAGATTTTATTGTCGATTGGCTTGTCAGCAGGGCGATGCCTTCTGCCGGCAATTTGAACAATCTAATCTATCCCAAAAATAAAAATTCGGCGCGATTTAGACCGCGCTTTTTTTCTGCCGGTCCATTCTGCGATCTGCATCTTGACTTGTTTAAATGTTGGCCGAAAGATTTTCTGGTTTATTTTGCCAACCGGGTTTTCTGCTCCGAACCAATGAAGCTTGAATTATGCCTCGGTTATGACGGTCCGGTTAAAGCATGGATTGACGGAGAACAAGTGTTTCATGACCCAAAGGGCACAAATCCAGCCTACCCCGACAAGGGAACCATTCCATGGGAAGCCAGAAAGGGAAACCATGAGCTGATTATCGCTCTTGGGGCAAACAACGGGAAGGCGTGGGGAATATTTGCCCGTTTCAGGCGCAGAGATGTTTCGAGTAATTTGTTCAAGCCGGGCGTTGATTATTGTATTTTACCCGTGTGCCAATCCTAACATAACAAGAAAATTTCAATCAGGAGGAACTCGTAATGTCTATTTGCCAGTATATAACGCCTCAACATTGGAATATTGGAAACAAATCAGTATTTCCAGGTAAACATGCCAGAATAAAAGGGATTTCGGGGGTTGGTTTCGATTTGATGCAGGAATATGTTTCCGGAAGTAAACGAGGAAATCAAAACGTCTGTGGAGAAATAAAATTTCACAGGGAAATTCCATCCGACATTTTGTCCAAAATCAATAAACGATTCCCGGGTTGTCCTGCGCCGACAGCGGAAAGCTTTGTCGTTGTTGCCGGCGCAAATATAGAAGCATATTCTCAAAGCGAACGCGGAATGCTTTACGCCGCCCAGGATATAATCAACCTGACTGGTCCGGATGGTTTTCCTGAGGGTTTTTTGTATAACTATCCGGTTTGTCCGGTTCGCGGCGTGAAATTACTGTTACCGGGCGTTAGCCAGATTGAGGATTTCAAGAAGTTTATTGATCTGCTCTGCCGTTATAAATATAACACGCTTATATTGGAAATCGGCGGGGCCATGGAATATAAACGCCATCCAGAGATCAATGCGGCTTGGATTGATTATTGCATGGAGATGAACGAATATTCCGGGAAGGCTATGTCTATTCTGGGGGAATACAGCCGTTGCCACAAGAACGCCATTCATTCCGAGAATGGCGGCGGTGGGGTTCTCAGCCAGGCGCAAGTGCGGGAATTGATCTCCTACTGCCATGGGCGGATGATTGATATTATTCCCGAAGAGCCTACGCTGAGTCACAGCGATTATTTGCTGCTGGCGCACAAGGATTTAGCCGAACGGAGAGAAGATCCCTATCCGGATGCTTATTGCCCAATGAATCCCGCGAGTTATAAACTCGTTTTCGAACTGCTGGATGAAATTATCGAGGTTTTTAATCCGTCGGTCATCAATATCGGCCATGATGAATATTATAGCTTTAAATTGTGCGATCGATGCCGAGATTTGTCCGCACCGCAGATCTATGCCGATGACATCAACATTATCCATGGTTATCTTAGTAAGAAAGGCGTTCAAACTATGCTCTGGGGCGATAAATTGCTTGACGCGCATTTTCGTGACGGCAATCCCTGCGGGGGCGCCCAAAACGAGTACTTTGACGCTACGTATTCGGCGATAGATCTCATTCCCAAAGATTTGCAGATACTGCATTGGTATTGGGGAATTGACCGCAAACTGGAGCAAAGTTATGCTAAGAGAGGTTTGGATGTCATTTATGGCAATTTTGACGGGCCCATGTTTGTGGAATGGAACACGCGATTATCCGCAAACAATATTCGCGGTGCAATCATTTCCAACTGGGGTACGATGGATTTACAAACCCTGCAGCGCAACACCGTTTTATTCAATGTCGTTTATACCGCCCTGCTTTTCTGGAATAGGAACTATGGCGATCAGCATTTCGAGGAACTGCGGGAATTGACGTTTAATGAATTGGGACGTTGCCGTGAGCTTGATCAGAATCTGGCATCGGACGCGCTCCATATCAAGCATGTCACCGACCATAAGCTGCGCTACTTCTATTTTTCAAATGGCTCATATATTGACAACAGCAAGTACATTGTCGGGCATTACGAGTTAACTTGCGCGGATGGTGCCATCGTGAAAATTCCTGTCATCTATGGTTTGAACATAATGAGCAGGGATGTTAATTGGGATCGGAAACCTTCCAGCCAGTATGATGCCTATGAATGTGACCGGCATCTTTTCGAAGTCGCTTATACTACCGTTCCTGAAAAAACGAGTGATGGCACTTGGTATCATTATCGGATTGCGAATCCATGGCCAGGCAAAGAAATCAAACAAATCAGGTTTGTCAGGGCGCCGATTTTCAAAGGCGATGTATGGTTTGAAATATTGCCAGATGGGAAAGGGCAGAATCAGATCAAAGTCATAAAAGAACCCCCAAGCATAATGCCGTCATGGCAGGAAACCATGGCGAACGGCTGGATTATACCATGGCAGGGGCTGGCAGGTGGTGCTTATATACAGGTATACAACCATAAATGTCATCCGTTGAGGCGCGACGTGTTATGCCTCAGACGGGGCGATCCGGAAAAAGCGGTCGTCCGCGCCAGTCTGACTCTGGCCGCTGACGATCGTATGCCCACGCAAATTGAAGTTGAAGGTCTTGACAACGACAAACCTGAAGTCGCGCTGATGGAAGTGTTGGTTAATGGCAAGTCAATTTATGACGGGACCGTGCCCTTCCTTAAGGATACGTGGGTATGGCGTTCTATTGATATTCCCCTTGGATTACTGAAACATGGCCGGAACATTGTTGAGTTCCGGAATATAACCAGTTCCAATTGCACAAACGAATGCATGGGGTGGTATATGATTTCCGGACTTCGTTTTATTTATTAAAACATGTAGACGCATATAAGTTCCCCTGATTCTGTGGCAGATTTTTCTGTCACTGGAGAGACAGGGGGTGCTGGAGGGAATTAACAACAATGGCTAAATTGGTTTATTGCGGTCGAACTGATAATGATCTGCTGTGTGTTCTTGAAAGCAACGACTGGAAAATCGTAAAATATGAAGGGGTTGACAAGGCGTTTGCGGAGGCCGCAAATGGATCGGCGGTTATCGTGACCGCCGACGACTATCCGCGGCCTAGTTTGTGCATCACGGAAAAGATGCTCGCCTTGATTGATTCAAAACATCTGCGTGTATATTGTGAATATCCGGTCTGTTTGCCGGGATATTTATTGGGGGAACCGTGCCAGGTTGAATCGGAACGGCTGGTGGTGAGTTCTGATTTCTTCATGCCGGATTTGAAACCAATGTCCATCCTGGGCATGCATGGTTGTTGGTTTTTGCCGGTAGATGCTGAAAACCAGTTCCTTGTCATGGCCCGCGTCGCGGGATATCGTTCCGCCGTGTATGGCCTTCCTGAAAACACACACCCGATTCTTTTTGAAATGAAAAATCACACGGTATTGGCGGCAGTCACTTGTCTGAGTCGGTTTGTGACGGGACGCTATGCCCCGGCTCGGGACTGGGCGCGCGTCTGGCACGGTATTTTGCGCTGGCTCGGCGCGGATGATGTCACGCGCGATCTTGCATGGAAAAGGGCGCTGGAAACCGCGTATTCAAAAGATGAAGTTTTGCGCGCTGGAGTTGAACTACAAACGTTTGATAAAACCGTCAGATGGTTCCGTGAAGAAGCGATTTACTGCATCGAAAAAAAAAGGGGCGTGATTGAAGGGTTTGAATCCGTCATTGACCACCGGGGCAGGCAGATGCGGCGTCCGTGGGCAAGGGGCGATTGCATCGGCGAAACTGGCATGGTGATGGCATATGACTGGGCGGTAAATCGAAACCCGCACAGCCGGAAGTTGGCCTGTGAGATCATTGATTATGTCTGGTCGGCACCGGATTTCAGGCAGGCTGATAACACCAGTCCGGTTTATGGATTGAATAATTGGTTTGAACGCGGTCCAGTGTTTTACGGGGACGATAACGCACGTGTAATTATGGCGACGCTGGCGGCGAGCCGATTGTTGGGTATTAATCGTTGGGATGAGCATGTTTTACGCTGCATGCTTGCTAATCTCAGGACAACCGGTCCGTTGGGATTCAGGGAAAGTCGCTTTGATTATCCGGATTCATTTCAGGATGGCCGAAACTGGATATATTATCGGGACCATGAAATGGTTCATTATTCTCCGCACTTTCAGGCCTATTTGTGGGCCACCTATTTGTGGGCTTATGCCTTAACGGGGCATGGACCGTTCAAACAAAAAGCGGTGACGGCCATCCGGATGACTATGGAAGCATATCCGAAGTGGCAATGGACCAACGGGTTTACCCAGGAATTAGCCCGCATGATATTGCCGCTTGCATGGCTGGTCGGGATTGACGATACGGCTGAACACCGTGAATGGCTGAAGAATATTACAGATGAACTGCTTAATGAATTTCAGCCGTGCGGCGCAATCAGGGAAAAAATGGGCTCCTTGGAATATGGCAAATATACCGCGCCAAAATCAAATGAAGAATATGGCACAACCGAGGCGTCATTGATTCAGAAAAACGGCGATCCGGCGTGTGATTTGTTATATACAGCTAATTATGCTTTTCTGGGTTTACATGAGGCGGCAGTCATGTCGGATGACAAAAAATTATGGAAGGTCGTGGATAAAATGGCCGAGTTTTTTTGCCGGATTCAAATTCGCTCGGAAATCCATCGCGAACTGGACGGAACCTGGATGCGGGGATTTGATTATAACCTGTGGGAATACTGGGGAAGTTCGGCTGATTCCAGCTGGGGCGCGTGGTGTGTGGAGTCGGGCTGGGTCAACTCTTGGATTGCATCGGTATTGGCAATGCGTCATCGGAGAGAAACTTTATTTGATCTCAGCTTGTCCGCTCGCTTGAAAACTATTTTTCCTAACTTGGTTAAAGAGATGAGTTGTGAAAACATTGACAAATCAAAGGTTTCTTCCCAAGCCAGCTCAAGTCTGCCGACAGTGATGTTCGTTAAAAAGGGGGTAAAAGTATGGTCTTTGTATGAAAATTGAACTTTTTCTGATTTTCCGCCGAAGAGGATCTGCCACTGGCACGAGAGACCGTTTTCCGCGACATAAATCGTAAAAAAATATAAACGTTCGTTAAGTCAAATTTGGATTTTGAAATTACCCCCCCATTATGAATAGCAATCAATACAAGAAAACGGTTGATGAAATGGTGAAATATTTATGCGTTTTGACGATCATGGCGCAAACAGCAATGGTCATGGCGGCTGATAAGACAAAATCGGACATTCATGCTAAAACAGACAGGGAAGTGTTTTTGTTGTTGTTTGACGATCCGACGATTTGGAAGCTGTCGGCGCATGTGGGTGAAAAACCTGCCACCGTACCGGAAGGCACGATGTTGGCACGTGACGACAAGAACACCTGCGACGGGAAACCTACGTTGAAGCTGAAATATCAATTTCCATCAGCCAAACACGATGCCGTGATGCTGACCACGGATGTTTCCATTCCAAGCGGGAAAACGATAGGATTGAGGATATATGGGGACGGTTCAGGGCATGCCTTGTTTGTTGTGTTAATTGATAATAGCGGGGAAGCGCATTATCTACCGATCGGGCCGGCCAGTTGGCGGGGGTGGCAGACGGTGAACGTGTCCTTGGTTGGCCTGTGTAACGGGCCGGCCAGCAAATGGGACGTGTCGTGTAATCATTGGGGCGGGGATGGTAACCAAACCTTGGAGTTTCCCATAACGCGAATTAGCGTGGGGCTGAATGACCAGCCGGATGAGTTTCAAGGGGAAGGCGAAATAATATTCGGATGGTTGAAAGTTTATAACTGATCAGGCGCATAGGCTGAAGACTGAAGAAAAATCTCGGATGGAAATCGCCGGAGAGGACAAAATAAATGAGGATATCGGGTAAAATATTTGGGATCTGCATAATAAGTACGCTTGCAAAAATAACTGGCACACTTTTGTAAAAGATGGTATGTTTGTGGCATGGAAATCAGCATGAAGGATTTGCGGATAAAATATGTCGCAATGAAGGGCTGTTTT